>Ga0315336_1000933_pt1 | contig 65302 bp, 52 predicted proteins | sample ASW5metaG_FD_204512 | JGI IMG/M metagenome (GOLD analysis project Ga0315336, IMG submission 204512) | Ammonia-oxidizing marine archaeal communities from Monterey Bay, California, United States - ASW #5 | ecosystem: Environmental > Aquatic > Marine > Intertidal zone | place: USA: California... | reverse complement strand
CGACAACGTCGCTGCGTTCGAGCGCATCGGCGGGGCTTGTGGCCTTGGCGGCGCCGGCGGCCGCGAGCGCGTCCATCGCTTGCGGGCGCACATCATAGACGACCATGTCAAACCCGGCCCGCCGCACGTTCAATGCTGCGTTTCGCCCCATCGTCCCGAGCCCTATGAACCCAACGATCATGATGATTTCACCTCCACTATGATTGGCCGGAAAATCTGCGGAGGCGTCTGATCTGACAAGCAAATTGTCCTTATTCGCCGAATAAGCCATGCTGATGCTGCCATGGACATCGAAGTTCGCCTGCTGAGAAGTTTCGTTGCTATCTACGAGCGCGGCTCGCTATCGCGCGCCGCCGAACGGCTTGCCTGCACGCAGGCTGCAATGAGTATGCGGCTGAAAATGCTGGAGACCGAGGTCGGCGCGCCGCTCTTCACAAGGCATCATCAGAGGATAGAGCCGACATCGAAGGGCAGCGAGCTCTACGCAAAGGCGCTCAGCGTGCTGGCCGTCTACGACGAGATGCTGTCGAGTACGTGCAATCAGCGGCCCCGGATCAAAATCCGCATCGGTATGCCCGACGATTATGCCTTGGCCTTTTTGCCGCGCATGATCGCGACCATGCGCGATCGAATGCCCGAGACGGAGATCGAGATCATTTGCGATCTCAGCGCCAAGCTCGCCGCCGCGCTCCAACGGCAGGAAATCGACGTCGCGCTGGTCACGCTGGCTGCCAGTCCGACATCGGCGAGGTATCGGTTTCAGACGCGACTGCACTGGGTTCTCGGTCCGGATTTTCGGGCGGAGCCCGGTGGAACGATCCCGCTTGCCGCATATCCGGAAGGTTGTGTCTTCCGTCGCGCGATGATCTCCGCTTTGGAAGCGTCGCAGCGCAGTTGGCGCGTGGCTGTGCAAAGCAGCAGCCACCCCGGCATTCTCGCGGCAGTGCGGGCAGGCGTTGCGGCGACGTCGATGGCCGCCGGAACGGCACCAGCCGGATTGGTCGAGGTGTCAGGCAACGATCAGCTACCCGAACTGGAACCCATCCCGCTCTATCTGCTGAGCCAAGGCGACGATGCGGGCACGGCCATCCGGCAATTCGAAGAACTGATCCTTGCGGAACTCGAAACGTACAGCGCCCCACCCTCGCCGGTACCGGTCTAACGCAACGCCTTGACCAGCGCTCCCACCATGGCCTGCGGCCGGTAGTTCAGTTTGGCAGGCGTCAGCCCAAGCCGCACCACCACCAATTGCTCCGATGGAATGATCGTCACCGTCTGGCCGTCATGGCCTTCCATCCAGTAGGTATCCTTGGGCAGGCCGGCGGCAGCACCCGCGCCAGGTTTTTCCTCATCGCCCGGGCCTTCGATCCATAGCTGCCCCTTGCCGTAGACCTTCGAGGCCGGCGCCGGCTCGCGCATCCAGTCTACGAAACCGGCGGGCAGTATCTGGTTTCCGTTCCAGACGCCGCCTTGCAGCAGGAACTGGCCGAAACGCGCCCAGTCATGCGCCGTGGCGTAGAGATACGACGAACCGACGAACGTACCCTGCTCGTCGGTTTCGAGCACGGCACTATGCATGCCGAGCGGCTCGAACAGCGCCATGCGCGGCCAGGCCAATGCCTTGGCCTTGTCTCCGATCGCGTCCTGCCACAGCCGCGACAGCATCACCGCCGTGCCGCTCGAATAGGAAAACACCTTGCCCACCTCGCCGGTCAGCGGCTTGGCCGCTGCAAAGCCCGCCATGTCCGGCTCGAGATAGAGCATGCGCGTCACGTCGGCGACATCGCCGTAATCCTCATTGAATTCCAATCCGCTCGACATTGCCATCATGTCGGCAAGGCTGATGGCGGCGCGGCCATCGGCCTTCCACGGCGCAAAAAGGCCCTTGTTGCCGATGGCCATCTTGCCGTCCTTGACCAGCGTGCCGACGATCGCGGCGTTCACCGTCTTTGTCATCGACCAGCCGAGCAGCGGCGTCCTGGCCGAAAAGCCGTCGCCGTATCGCTCCGCGACGACACGGCCGTTCTTCACCACCACGATGGCACGCATGCCAGTACCGGCCATGGCCGCGTCGCCGAGGATCTTTGTGACCTCGGGGTTCTGCGAGGGATCCACGCGCTCGCCGTCGGGCCAGAGCGCGTCCGGCTGCGTCGCCGCCTGCGGCGGGGCGTGCAGCGACGTCTGCCTTGCCCTGCCGGTATCGCCGTCAGGGACAGAGGCGCAGCCGACGCCGTCGCGTTGCACCGCAACGCTCTTGCCGAAAACCCAAAGCAGCCCTGCGGAGACCAGACCCCTTTCCTTGTCGACGGAGACCTTCATCAGCCTGAGAAGCGGATGGCCCGGTGCCTGCACGTCGACGGCCAGAACCTCGTTGGCATCGCGGCCTGCAATGAAGACGTTCGAGCAGACGATCTTGGCCGAGTAACCGGAGCCGACCCGGATCAGCTCGGGCGGCGAGAAATAGAGCCAGGCGAACAGCGCGGCCACAGCCAGGATCAAAAGGCCAAGCAGCCATTTGACGAACTTCACGACAGCCCGCATCTTCTCGGCCTTCCGGATTCTTCGGCTGGATTTATGTCATCGATTTGCCGCCATTGCTTCAGCAAAATCATTGGCGTTGTCGAGCGCCGTCAATGGATTATCAACCATGTTCGGCGATCAACTTGTCCGTGTCGCCCAAAAGTGCGCAGCGGTTTTGGGACAAACACATGGACAGACGAAGGAGGCGGACGATCTCGTGGGGCGATCGTCCGGCAGGGGGCGCCAAGTTAGCGACCACCATCGGTGAAGGACCCATCAGCGGCCGGCTGAACCCGGCCAGGGAAACGCCATGCGCCGTCTTGCGGCCATCCTGATGCTGACGCTGCTCTGCGCCTGCTCGACCGTCGACGACATTTCACCGCTGTCGCCGTCCTCGCAGGCAGTCGCCGTTCGAGCGCCCAAATTCGAGGACTCCAAGCCGCATGTATGGGAGAGCGGCGCGCCATGGACCTACGCCATCCATGGTACGGATGTTTCCAAATACCAGACCTCGGTCGACTGGCCGACGGCGAGAGCCAGCGGCATATCCTTCGCCTTCATCAAGGCGACGGAAGGCGGCGACCGCTTCGATGAATATTTCAACGAGCACTGGACGCGCACCAAGGCCGCCGGAATTCCGCGCGCGGCCTATCATTTCTTCTACTTCTGCACGCCTGCCGAAGCCCAGGCGCGCTGGTTCATCGCCAATGTCCCGAGAGACCCGTCGGCGATGCCGCCGGTTCTGGATATGGAATGGAACCCGAAATCGCCGACTTGCCGCCTGCGCCCCGATCCGGCCACCGTACGCAGCGAAATGAGCGTCTTCCTGCAAATGGTCGAACGTCACTACGGCAAGAAACCGATCATCTACACCTCGATCGACTTCTTCGACGACAACCAGTTGGCGACCTTCCGCGGCTATCCCTATTGGCTGCGCTCGGTCGCCGGCCACCCGCGCGAGAAATACGGCAGCCACCCCTTCACCTTCTGGCAGTACACCGGCACCGGCATCGTGCCTGGCATGACCGGCAAGTCGGACATCAATGTCTTCAACGGGTCGGAAGCGGCCTGGAAGAAGTGGCTGCGGCAGAACACCCGTTGACATCAGCCGTCCCGCCTGCTTTTCGACACGGCGGGCGGCGAAACATGCAACCGCTGGTAATCTGGAGCAGCGTACTCACGCGAGTGACTGACGCGGCTCCCGAGCTTTGAAGTCCCCGCATGCCTGTCCGATCCCAGTCGGGGTCACGACGGCGCCATGCGCGGTCTCGAAAGGGAAGCGATGCGATTGCGCGTTGAAATCCTGGTGGCGCTCTTTGTCGGCGCGTTTGCGCTGCCGGCCGCGGCACAGGAATGCGGCGGCGATTTCGAGACCTGGAAGCAGGGCGTGGCAGCCGAGGCCAAGGCCGCCGGCGTCGGCGCCGTCGGCCTCGACGCGCTGGAGGACGCCACCATCGACGAGCGGGCGCTGGCGCGCGATCGCGCCCAGGGCGTTTTCACTCAGACTTTCACCGAATTCTCCAACCGGATGATCTCGGCCTACCGCCTGAAGCAGGGCGCGGCCAATCTGAAGAAATATGCCGATGTCTTCGATCGCGCCGACAAGGAGTTCGGTGTGCAGCCGGCCATCATCGCCGCTTTCTGGGGCCTGGAGACCGACTTTGGCGCCGTGCAGGGCGACTTCCATACGCTCAGCGCGCTGGTGACGCTCTCGCATGATTGCCGCCGGCCTCAGCTTTTCCGGCAGCAATTGGTCCCGCTGCTCACCCTCATCGACCGCGGCGTGCTGCCGGCCGACGTCAAGGGCGCCTGGGCCGGGGAGATCGGCCAGACGCAGATTCTGCCGACCGACTATCTGGCCAAGGGCGTCGACGGCGATGGCGACGGCAAGATCGATCTCAGGAACAGCGTGCCAGACGTCATCATGACGACCGGGAACAAGATCATGTCGCGGGGCTGGAAGCGCGACCAGCCCTGGGTCCAGGAAGTGCGCGTCCCCGACGACATGCCCTGGGACCAGACCGGGCGCACCAATAAGCTGCCGCTGTCGCAGTGGTCGCAATGGGGCGTCACCCAGCCCAACGGCAACCCGCTCATCGACAATGGCTTGAAAGCCGGCCTGGCGCTGCCGATGGGCCGCAAAGGCCCCGCCTTCCTGACCTACGACAATTTCGACGTCTATCTCGAGTGGAACCAGTCCTTCACCTATGCGCTGACCGCGGCGGTGCTCGCCACGCGCCTTGCCGGCGCGCCGCAATTCGATCCACGCACGCCCGAGCCCGGTCTCAGCGGCGACCAGATGAAGGCCCTGCAAACCAAGCTCGAAGCCAAGGGCTACGATGTCGGCACGGTCGACGGCATCCTCGGGACCAACACCCGCGAAGCGGTCCGCAAGGAACAGATGCGGCTTGGCCTGCCGGTGGACGGCTGGCCGACGCCCGAATTGCTGGCGAAATTGTAGGACTTAGGCAGTAGGCAGTAGGCAGTAGAAAATGGTTCGTTGGTGAGTGGCTGGTCCCGCCAGGGCGTCTACCCTTTCCCCTACTCCCCACTGCCTAATCCCTATTGCCTGCTTCCTAATCCGCCATCGTCTCCAGGCTGGCAAATCCTTGCGGCGCATCGCCCTCGTCGAAGGGCGTCGTCACCTCGACGAATGTATCGGGATAAAAGCCGTTGAAGCGCGTCCTCAGCGACAGTGAGTAGGCGCCGATGTGGCCGATCTCGATCCAGTCGCCGGTGTCGACCGTTTCCGGCAGCCAGAACGGGCGCGACAGGATGTCGACGGAATCGCATGTCGCGCCGCAGACCTTGAACGGCACGATGGTTTTCTCGTCGCCATTGCGCGTGCGGATCGCCGGATCGGGAATGAAGCGCGCCGGCAGCGTGATCTTGCCGGTCCATGAATCCGACAGTGACGCCCAGATGCCGTCATTGATGTAGAGCCGCTTGCCCTTGCGCAACAGCACCCGCACGATCAGCGAGAGGCACCGCGCCACGATCACGCGCCCAGGCTCGGCCACCAGCGGCACCTGGTCGAACTGGTACTCTTTCAGGTCGCCGGCCAGCCGTGACATCAATTGACCGAGCGACGGCATCTCGACCTGCCTGCGGTTGGGATCATGGCCGTACTCGGCCGGGAAGCCGCCACCGACATCGAGCCCGGCAATGTCGAAGGTCAGGCGGTTGCGCACCCAGTCGGCCGAAGCCAGCGCGCGCTCATAGGTGTCCGGATCCTCGATCTGGCTGCCGACATGGAAGCACAGGCCGACCTTGTAGCCGGTGCGGTTCAGCCGCTCGGCGAGCTCGACCGCGTTGGCCGGCCCCGCGCCGAATTTCTTCGACAATTCGTAAGCCGCGTGGCCCTTGGTCTGGATGCGCACGAAGACGGTGATGGCGCCGGGATCGATGTCGAGCGCGCGCACGACACGCGTCAGCTTCGTGATCTCGTCCTCATGGTCGAGCGAGATCACCCGGATGCCGTACTTCTCCAGCGCCAGCTTTATGTCCGACTGCGCCTTGACCGGATGCATGTAGAGCATCTCGGCGCCAGGTGAGACCGCGCGCACGGCTGCGAACTCGCCGGGCGATGCGACGTCGAAGGCGCTGACGCCGGCTTCCACCAGCGCCTTCAGGACGATCTGCTCGCCGTTGGTCTTGACCGCGTAGGCTGTCTTGCCAGGGAACATGCCCATGAACTGCAGCGCATCCGCCTTCAGCACCTGAGGGCGGAAACAATAGACCGGGTCGTCGGGACGAAGCGCCAGAGCCGCCTCGCGGGCATTTTCGAATCGCTGCATGGACGAATCCTCAGGACTGGAGCGCGCACAATTAATCTTAGCTAGCCGCCAAATAAAACAGTTCTGTGTCTCGCCATCCCGCGCGGTCCTCCATACCGTTGCCAACGCTAAACCCCCGGCAGGTTTCGGGTGGCCCGGGCCGCCGAACCCGATAACGATTGTCGAGCTGTTTGATGGGCTGAGATTGCGATCGGCCGCGGGGAGGAACAGGAGATGCCCATTTCGGCCAGCGCCGCGCCGAAGCGCGGACCGATGACGATCAAGGATTGGGCGCAGCTTCTCTTGCTCGGCGCGATCTGGGGCGGCTCGTTCTTCTTTGCCCGCATTGCCGTATCGGAGATGCACCCGCTGGTTTTGGTACTCTTTCGTGTCGCCATCGCTGCGGCAGCGCTTCACCTTTATCTGGCGACCCGCGGTCCTTCGTTCCGCCTCGCCTTCCCGCATGCCGGTCTCTTCCTCCTGCTGGCGTTCACCAACAATGTCGTGCCGTTCTCGCTTATCTTCGCCGGCCAGACGCAACTCGGCGCCGGCGTCGCCTCAGTGCTCAACGCAACGACGCCTTTCTGGACGCTGATCCTTGCCAATGCGCTCACTGCCGACGAGAAGCTGTCCTGGAACAAGCTGGCTGGCATCGCCCTCGGCGTCGCCGGCACGGCGGTGATGATCGGACCTGGCCTGCTGGGCGGGCTCGGTGGGCCGGTGTGGGCCAAGTTCGCGCTGATCGGCGCCTCGCTGTCCTACGCGGTCGCGCTGATGGTCGCCCGGCGGTTCAAGGGCGTACCGTCAGCGGTCATCGCCACGGGGCAATTGACCGCTTCGACCGTCATCATGATCCCCATCGTGCTCATTGCCTACGGGCCGACAGGCCTGTTTTCGTCCTCGGCCCCTGTGTGGGCCGCCGTACTGGGGCTGGCGCTGCTGTCCACAGCCTTCGCCTACATCCTCTATTTTAACCTCGTCGCCTCCGCTGGTGCCACCAATGCCTCGCTGGTGACGCTCATCGTGCCGGCCAGCGCGGTGCTGCTCGGCTTCCTGTTCCTCGGCGAGCGGCTGGCGCTGTTCGAGATCGGCGGCATGGCGCTGATCGGACTCGGCCTGATCACCATCGACGGGCGCCTCCTCGGCCGATGGTAGCGGTGTCATGCCACACGGCCGCCACAATTTATTCACAACTGCCAACCCGCCTTTTGCCGAAGAGTTTCAATAGCTAACGACAGATGGCAGGTCGCAAATTTCACAATCACGTCGCAATGCAGCATATTTTCCGCTTGCCTGTGACCCAAATGACCCTAGACTCCGGCCATAGCTCTTTAATAAGAGGAGGCTATGACATGGGACTGACGAGGCCGATCAACGCTTTGATGATTTGTGCCGCATTCGCATTCATCGGCGCCCTTATCATAGGCGTTCTTCCCTGACCCGCCAAAGCCGGGAAGACTAGCACCGAGAGTAGTCCAAACAGTTCGAAAAGGCCGGGTTCTACCCGGCCTTTTCCTTGTCCGCCAAGCTCAGGCCGCGGCCGAGCCGGCCGCCTCCGCTTCATGCGAGCGGATTCCGATCATGTGGCAGACGGCAAAGACGAGATCGGCGCGGTTCATCGTGTAGAAATGGAAATCGCCGACGCCGCGTTCAACGAGATCCAGTACCTGCTCCGCCGCCACGGCCGAGGCTACCAGCGCATGTGTCTGGGGATCGTGCTCCAGCCCCTCGAAACGCTCGGCCAGCCAGGCCGGCACCAGCGTCCCGCAACGCGACGAAAAATTGGCGACCTGGGTGAAATTGTGCACCGGCAGGATGCCCGGCACGATCGGGATATAGATGCCGGCGCGCCGTGCCCGCTCGACATAGCGCTCGTAAAGGTCGTTGTCGAAGAAGAACTGGGTGATCGCCCGTGTCGCGCCATTGTCGACCTTGCGCTTCAGCATGTCGATGTCAGTGGCGAAATCCGGGCTCTCCGGATGCTTTTCCGGATAGGCCGAGACCGAGATGTCGAAATCGCCGGCGTTTTTCAGCGCGCCGACCAGTTCTGCGCCATTGGCGTAACCGTCGGGATGCGGACGGTAGCTCGTCCCCACACCAGCCGCCGGATCCCCGCGCAGCGCCACGAAGCGTCCGACGCCCATGTCGGCGAATTCGCGGATGACCGCATCGACCTGATCACGGGAGGCATCGACACAGGTCATATGCGCCGCCGGCGTCAGCGACGACTCGTTGAGGATGCGCCTGACGGTCCGCGCCGTGCGCTCGCGGGTCGAGCCGCCGGCGCCGTAGGTCACCGAGACGAATTCCGGCTTGAGCGGCTCCAGCCGGGTCACCGTGTCCCAGAGCCTCGCTTCCATATCGTCGGTCTTCGGCGGGAAGAACTCGAACGAGACGCTGACCCTGTTGCCTATGTCGGGGCGGCGGGAAAAGCGGAACTGGTTCATCAGGCTGTTTCCCTCGCTGGCAAGGAATCATTGGACGGATCGGCGATCAACAGCCGGCGGTCACGGCCGAGCCAGAGCTTGACGGTCAGCCTTGCCTCGTTGCCGCCGCGTGGCTCGAATTCCTGGCTGTCCTCGAGGTCGAGTCCCGCCTCTGCGAACCATTCCGCTATCTGGCGGTCGGAAAAGCCGAGCCGCATATGAGCGTGCTGGTCGCGCAGGAATTCCAGGTTGTGCGGGGCGAAATCGACGACGATCAGCCGTCCCGATGGACGCAGCAACCTTGCCGCCTCCGCGATCGCGCGTGCCGGATCGTCGAGATAGTGCAGCACCTGGTGGATGGTGACGAGATCGAAGGCGTTGCGCTCGACCGGTGGCGAGAAAATGTCGCCCTGGCGCACCTGCGCGTTGGCGACGCCCGCCTTGTCGAGATTGGCGCGCGCCACCGTCAGCATCTCGCGCGACATGTCAATGCCGACACCGCGCCGGTAAAGCGGCGCGAAAATTTCGAGCAGCCTGCCCGTGCCGGTGCCAAGGTCGAGCATGGACTGGAAAGGTCGCTTGCCGACAAGCTTGATAAGCGCCGCTTCCACGGCGCGGTCTGGCACATGCAGCGAACGAATATGATCCCAGCTCGCGGCATTCTCGGAGAAATATTCGGCGGCCCGGTCCTGTCGCTTGCGCTTGACCGCCGCCAAGCGCTCCAGATCGCGCACCACCTGCGGATCGGCCTCGCTGATGCCCGCAACCAGACGCTGCACGAAATCGCGCGAATTGTCCGTGTCGGTCAGCCTGAAGAAGGCCCAGGACCCTTCCTGATAGCGGCCGATCAGCCCGGCATCGAGCAACAGCTTGAGATGACGCGAGACGCGCGGCTGCGACTGGCCGAGGATTTCGGTGAGATCGGAGACAGTCAGGTCGCCACGCGACAGGAGCACCAGAATGCGCAGCCGGCTGGATTCGGCCGCCGCCTTCAATGTATCTACCATTGTGTCGAGCGAGACATGCATGAGCGGCTCTCGTTGAAAGATATAAAGATATGTTTATGTCGATTTTGGCATTATGGCAAGCGCTATGTCGCTTCCGGACAAGAAAATGGCGCAGCCTTGACCCGCGCAAGACCGGCCGTCTTTCCAAGGGGTGAATAGGATGTTTGAGACGCGCGAAGGCGAAACGCTTCTTGAAACCGATCCGGCGCAACTGCGGCCTGACGGCCATGTCGTCTTCATCGGTCGCATTGTCTCGCCATGGGCCAGTCGTGAGGATTGCCCCAAGAACATGCGCGCCGCCCGGGAATCCGGGCGCACGGCGACCATTCTCATCGGCGAGCCCTATCGCCCGGGGTTGCAAAACCTGGAACGCGCGAGCCACATCGTCATCCTGTCCTGGCTCCATCACGCGCCACGGAATCTGATTGTGCAGAAGCCGCGCCATGCGGCTGAACCGAAAGGCGTTTTCTCGCTTCGCTCCCCTGCCCGGCCGAACCCCGTCGGCCTGCATGTGGCCAAGCTCGTCGCTCTCGACATGGAGGCCGGCCGGATCGGAATCGATGCCATAGATGTGCTCGACGGCACGCCGGTCATCGACATCAAGCCTTACTATGCTTCGATCGACGCTTTCCCCGAAGCGACCATCGCAGGACGTGACGACAAATGAACGCGCCCACCGGCCGACGCCGTGCCATCGCCAAGGCGTTGACCGCTCTATTGCCGCTCGCGCCTTACGCCGACATGGAGAAGATCCGCGCCGACGCCGGCTCGGTGCATATGAAGACCTTGCCGCCGACGATCGCGGTGTGGCTGGCCACAATCGCCCATGTCCGCCACGCCCATACCGATTACGAAAAGCTCCTCGCCGAAGGCTATGACCGCGACTCGGCGCGCTTCTTCGTCATCGGACGGACCAATGAGGTGCTCACTCGCTGGCGGGCTACACGGCTGCTCCAAGAGGATGACGATGACGAGTAGGCGCCACCGCCACCGGATTTCGTCAATTAATTCCACTGCCACCTCTGGAAAAATGCTGGCGGCACCGTAAATGCAGCAAACGGAGCTTCCTCCGTTTCTCTCCGAATTCATCGCCCTGTGGGCAAGGATCACAGATCATGACTGATAAGGTTTGGTTCATCACCGGCTCGTCGAAGGGCTTTGGCCGCGTTTGGGCCGAGGCCGCGCTTGCGCGCGGCGACCGTGTCGCGGCCACCGCGCGCGATGCCGGCACGCTCGCCGATCTCGTCGGAAAATATGGCGACAAGGTCGCCGCCATGCAGCTCGACGTCACCGACAAAAAGGCAGTCGAAGCCGCCATCGCCGAGGCGCACAAACGCTTCGGACGCCTCGACGTCGTCATCAACAACGCCGGTTACGGCCATTTCGGCGCCATCGAGGAGGTCACCGAGCAGGAGGCGCGCGACCAGATCGAGACCAACGTGTTCGGCGCGCTTTGGGTGACGCAAGCCGCGCTGCCGATCATGCGGGCGCAGCGCTCCGGCCACATCATCCAGATCTCGTCGATCGGCGGCGTCAACGCCTTTGCCTCGCTTGGCCTCTACCACGCCTCGAAATGGGCGCTGGAGGCCTTCAGCCAGTCGCTCAGCCTGGAAGTCGCCGGTTTCGGCATCCATGTCACCCTCGTCGAGCCGGGCGGTTTCTCCACCGACTGGGCCGGCCCTTCCGCCAAGGTCTCCAAACCGTTGGATGTCTACGAAGCGACCCGCGCGGCGATGGCCGAGCGGCGCAGCCGTTCGGTGGCCGGCGATCCGCAAGCGACCGGTGCGGCAATGCTCGCAATCGTCGATGCGGCCGAGCCGCCATTGCGTGTCTTTTTCGGCGATGGCGGCCTGCCGATGATCAGGCAGGAATATGCCAACCGCATCGCCACCTGGGAAAAATGGGACCATGTCTCGGTGATGGCGCAGGGCGCCAACAAGAACAGGAAAGCCTAATGAAGGCCATCGGCCACGCTGCCTCAGCGGCGTGGCCTCAGGCCCGATAGATCCACTGTTCCGGCACCCGCACGGAAATCTCTTCGTCAACCCTGACCGTGCCCGGCTTCTCGACCCAGGCGACAAGGCCGCGCAGACGCTTCGCCTCCTTTGGAAAGAGCAGCGCGGTTGCATCGTTATCCGCCGCGCCGACATGCCCGGCGATCGATTGTCCCGCAACGCGGCAGGGCTTGTTCTGCCCGTCGACCTTGAGCGTCACGCCACCCTTGAAGAACATCAGTGAGCCGGCCGGCAGCATCGACAGATTCGGCACGCCGTCGACAAGGATGTTGGCTCCGACCCATTCCGGCTTGATCTCCTCCAACCCCATCCGCTGGGCGACGATGGCAAGTTCGTCCGCCGCGACGAGCGACAATTGCCGCTCGTTGCGCATCTCCGTGCCGCGCGGATACCAGGGCTCGCGTCCGCCGGAACGCCGCGTTGTGCCGCCATGAAAGTCGCCGGCGATACCGTCGAAGCCAAGTCGCAGTTCCTCGACCGCCCTTGTCTCGAAATGGTCGTGTGGGGCGGCAAAGAGCGCCACCGCCTTTGCCGTCAGCTTGCGGCCCGGCACTACGTCGAATGCCGGCTCCGATCCCGGAAAAAGCTCAAGGTTGGTTTCATGCATGCCGCTGGTCTAAAGGCGCCAAACAATGCGGTCCAGTCGAAAGCGCTGATGATCCGATCACGCCGTTTGATGGCGATCACGACTTTCTTACCGCAAAATCCCTTTCGCTGGCCGCCGCAAGCCGCAATGCTGCCGCGCCGGCGCTATAGGGGATCACCCGCAATCAGGAAGGTTCGATCCATGCAGGTTGGACAAGGCGTCGCCGGCCTCTGGCTGTTCTGGCTGGTTTCCTGGCTTCTTGCCGCTGCCTGGGCGGATCCGGCGCAAAAGCGCGCTGATCTCAAGTCGGAAGCGCACTACCGGATTCTCTGGGTCGCCGGCACCGTCCTGCTGTTCGTGCCGGCACACGGCTATGTCGGCCGGCTTCGGCTCTGGACGCCGACGCTAACGGAGGCCTGGATCTGCGTTGCCCTGATCGCCATCGGCATCGCTTTCGCCTGGTGGGCGCGTCTTCATCTTGGCCGCCTGTGGTCGGCCAACGTCACCGCAAAGGCCGATCACCGCGTGGTAGAAACCGGTCCCTATGGCCTGGTCCGCCATCCGATATACAGCGGCCTGCTGCTTTCGGTCCTTGCCACCATGTCGGTCAAGGGCACCGTCTGGGGCATTGCCGGCGCCGCCCTGCTGCTCGTCGGTGTCGTCGTCAAGGCGAGGCTGGAAGAGAGCTTCCTGCGCGGCGAGCTCGGCCCGGCCTATGACGACTACGCCAGGCGCGTGCCGATGCTGGTGCCTTTCGCGCCGGCCTGATCGCCAGCTACAGCATTCGCAAGAGCGCGCCGCCGATGGAATAGCCGGCGCCGAAGGCGCAGATGAGGCCGAAATCGCCGGCCTTCATGTCGGCGTGGTTCTCCGCCAGCGCGACGATCGCGCCGGCGCCGGCCGTGTTGCCGAGCCGCTCCAGCACCATCGGCGCGCGGTCGTGGTCGACGTCGTGGCCAAAGGACAGTTTCAGGATCATCGCATTCATGCGCGCATTGGCCTGATGCAGCCAGAAGCGGCGTATGCCCTCCGGCGTCAGCCCGTGCTCGGCCAGGAACTCGACGATGAATTTTTGGCCGGCCACTGTGACTTCCTTGAACACCTTGTTGCCGACCTGCTTGATGAGATTGCCCTCGAGGTTGATCATGTAGGGATCGTCCTGGGCTGTGCGGGTGTGGTAGCCGAGATTGGTGCGGATGTTGTTCGACATCTGCGTCCAGATGCGGGTGTCCAGCACCTCGAAACGTTCCGGCCGTTTGTCGCCCTGGGCAAGCCCCTCGACCACCATCGCAACCGAGGCGTCGCCGAATATGAAATGCGTCTGCCGGTCGCGGAAATTGAGATGCCCCGTGATGATCTCCGGCGTCGACACCAGGATGCGCTTGTGCACCCCCGACCTCACCAGGTTGACGGCGACATGAAGCGCGGCGGCCGCGGAAGAGCAACCGAGGCCCATGTCGAAGCCGGCGCCTTTGGTGCCGAGCGCGTCCTGCATCTCGATGGCGATGGCCGGATAGGGCCGCTGATGATGCGAGGCCGAGCAGATCACCAGATCGATGTCCGCCCCATCGATCCCGGCATGGGCTAGCGCCTTCGTGGCCGATGCAACGCCGAACTCCGCCTCCAGCGACAGCGCATTATCCGGCCGCGCCGGAATACGCGGGGCCATGCGGGTCGGGTCAAGGATGCCCTCGCGCTCGATGACATGGCGGCTCTTCACTCCCGACGCATGCACGATGAAATCGCTGTCCGACTTCTGCAGCAGGGTTTCGCCGGTCGTGGCACGACGCGCATTCTCGGTGTCGACCCAACTGTTGAAGCTTGCGACCAGCTCCTCATTGGTGATGACGGGTTCAGGGATTTCGGCGCCGATGCCGCTGATGATGACGCGATGCATGTCCAATCCGTCCGAGGCAGGGGCCTTGATGTGGGCACCGAAGCGGCCCGGCGCTACCCTTGTCGCATTTAGCCGGTTTATGCCAGCTTAAAGGCGCCGAGTCAGGCGCGCTTGGCGACGATGAATATCCGAGGGAAGCGCAGCAGCACCTTGCCGTTCGCCGCCTTCGGATAGGCCCGGGCGATCTTGGCGGTGTAGCTGTCTAGGAACAGCCTCTTCTCATCCGCGTCGAGTGGACCGAGGAACGGCTTCAGCCCTGTCGACTTGACCCATTCGACGATCGCCTCGGCATCGGCCAGCGGATGGTTGTAGATCGCATGCCAGATGTCGAGCCGGTCGGCGTGCGGCGACAAAAGATCGTAGTAGAAGGACACGGGCGGCAGCTGCCCGCGCGCGACGCCCGTGAGCTTGGTCGCGAACGGCACCTCCGCCGCGGTCTCGCGCATCAGCTGGTGCGAGGCTTCGCCGACATTGTCCGGCATCTGGACGGCCAGGGCGCCGCCGGGCGCCAGAAACCCCATCAGCCGCAGGAACACCGCCGGATGCTCCGGCACCCACTGGAAGACAGCATTGGCGAAGATGACGTCGACGGGATGCTCGGGCTTCCATCGGGCGGCGTCCGCCAGCTCGAAATTGACGTTGGGCAGACGCGCCCTCGCCTTCTCGATCATGTCGGGCGAGGTGTCGAGACCGCTGACTTGGGCATCCGGCCAGCGCTCGACCAGCAGTTCGGTGGAGTTGCCCGGGCCGCAACCGATATCGACGACGCGGCGCGGAAAATCGACCGGCACCTGCGCCACGAGATCGCGCGCGGGCCGCGTGCGCTCATCCTCGAACTTCAGATATTGGGCGGCGGACCAGTCAGCCATGTGAGAACCTCGGAGTTGCTCGCCGCCACTTCGGACTGATGTGCTACCTTGTCAGCCGCTTGTGCGTCATGCGGTGCGGGGTCGCAGCTTCGGCGCCGAGGCGCCGCAGCTTGTCCTTCTCGTATTCCTCGAAATTGCCTTCGAACCATTCGACATGCGCGTCGCCCTCGAAGGCGAGCATGTGGGTCGCCATGCGGTCGAGGAACATGCGGTCGTGGCTGATGATGACCGCGCAGCCGGCATAGGCTTCCAGCGCGTCTTCCAGCGCGCTCAGCGTTTCGGTGTCGAGATCGTTGGTCGGTTCGTCGAGCAGCAGCACGTTGCCGCCGCCCTTCAGCATCTTGGCCAGGTGCACGCGGTTGCGCTGGCCGCCCGAAAGGTTCCCGACTTTCTGCTGCTGGTCGCCGCCGCGGAAATTGAAGGACGAGCAATAGGCGCGGCTGTTGACCTCGTGCTTGCCGAGCTTGATGACCTCGGCGCCACCGGAAATCTCTTCCCAAACCGTCTTGTTCGGGTCGAGCGCGTCACGGCTCTGGTCGACATAGCCGAGCTTGACCGTCTCGCCGATGCGGATCGAGCCGGCATCCGGCTTCTCCTGGCCGGTGAACATCTTGAACAGCGTCGTCTTGCCGGCGCCGTTCGGGCCGATGACGCCGACGATGCCGCCCGGCGGCAGCTTGAACGACAGGTTCTCTATCAGAAGCTCGTCGCCGAAGCCTTTATTCAGACCTTCGACCTCGATGACGACATTGCCCAGCCGCTCGCTCGCCGGGATGACGATCTGCGTGTCTGTCGGCTTGCGGTTCTGCGATTGCTCGACCAGTTCCTCATAGGCCTTGATGCGCGCCTTCGACTTGGTCTGGCGCGCCTTCGGAGAGGACTGGATCCATTCGCGCTCGCGCCAGATGGACTTCTGGCGCGCATCGTCCTCGCGCCCTTCCTGGATCAGGCGCTTGGCCTTGGCGTCGAGATATTTGGTGTAGTTGCCCTCGTAGGGAATGCCGCGGCCGCGGTCGAGCTCGAGGATCCAACCGGTGACGTTGTCGAGGAAGTAGCGGTCGTGGGTGATGATCAGCACCGAGCCCGGATAGTCGCGTAGGTGCTTTTCAAGCCATTGGGTGGTCTCGGCGTCGAGATGGTTGGTCGGTTCGTCGAGCAGCAGAAGGTCGGGCTGTTCGAGCAGCAGCCGGCATAGCGCCACGCGGCGGCGCTCGCCGCCCGACAGGTTGGTCACTTCGGAGTCGGGCGGCGGGCACTGCAGCGCATCCATCGCCATTTCGACCTGCTGCTCGAGATCCCACAGATTGAGGCGGTCCATCTCGTCCTGGAGCTTGGCCGACTCGTCCGCCGTCTCGTCGGAATAGTTCATCATCAGTTCGTTGTAGCGCTCGATGATGGCGGTCTTCCTGGCAACGCCGTCCATGACGTTTTCACGCACGGTCTTGCTGTTGTCGAGCTGCGGCTCCTGCGCCAGGTAACCGACGGTCGCGCCCTCGGCCAGCCACGCCTCGCCCTGGAATTCCTTGTCGAGCCCGGCCATGATGCGCAGGATCGTCGACTTGCCCGACCCGTTGGGGCCGAGGATGCCGATCTTGGCGTCCGGGTAGAAGGACAGGTGGACGTTATCGAGCACCTTCTTGGTGCCATAGGCCTTCGACAGGCCGGACATGTGATAGATGAACTGGCGAGCCACGCGCGCTTTCCCTTGGAAACTGAAGTGTCAAGGTGGATGGGGGTTGCGCGCTATGTAGGCGATGAAGCGCCGTACGGCAATCGCTTTCGGCGCGCCGGCGAGCGATCACGGCGCTTTCGCTCATTTGCAGACCCAAACCCATGCTTGCAGCTTTCGCCGCCGCCGGCGCCGGCGCGAAATCAGTGGTTAACCATTCGCCTGCAAAACGCTAATAGATTGGCAAATCACGGCCATGCCCGGGTTTCGGGGAAAAATCGGATCGACGACGTGCTGAATGTTGCCCTGCTCCTTGCCGAAGCGGTTCTCTATTTCGGCGCCATGGTCACGCTTTTCCGTTTCCGGCGCCGCATCGGGCTTGGCGTGTTCGTCTGCGCGCTCGGCGTCATGCACTTCCTCGAAACCTATCTCGCCAGCGTCTTCTACGTCGCGCTGCCGTTCGGCATGGTTTCGCCGGGTTCCGCCGTGCTCTTCTCGGGCAAGCTGGTGATGATCCTGCTGCTCTACATGAAGGAAGACGCGGCGACCGTCCGCCAACCGATTTACGGCCTGCTTCTCGGCAACGCGCTGATGATCGGCCTGGTGCTGATCCTGCGCCTGCACGCGATCGCGCCGCTACCGGACGGCCGGACCCCGGATATCGCTTTCATCGACGAGATGGGCTGGCTCATGGTCTGGGGCACCTCGCTGCTTTTCGTCGATGCCATACTGATCATCCTGCTGTACGAGAAGCTCGGTGCCTACCTGCGTCACTTGCCGTTCGTCCGCATCCTGGCATCGGTGGCGTGCGTATTGACCTTCGACCAGGCCGGCTTCTTCACCGCGCTGCATTTCGTCGCCGGCGCGCCGGTCGAGGTCTTCCTCGGCGGCTGGTTCGCCAAGATGGGCGCCGCGCTCGCCTATAGCGCCATGCTCGTCGCCTATCTCAGATGGATCGAGGACAATGACGTTGCCGTGCCGCGCGGCCTCTCCGACATCTTCGACACCCTCACCTATCGGGAACGCTATGAAGCCCTGATCAAATATGTAGGCCGCGACGGTCTCACCGGCCTGCTGCATCGCGGCAGCTTCGATGCCGATGGCGAGTCAGCGGTCTCGGCGGCCATCAGGATGGGCAAGCCTCTCAGCCTGCTCATCGTCGATGTCGACCATTTCAAGTCGATCAACGACCGCTTCGGCCACGCCGAGGGCGACAAGGTGTTGAAAGCGATGGCCGCGATGCTGGCGGAGACGATCGGCGGCAACGATCTGGTGTTCCGGATCGGCGGCGAGGAGTTCGCGATCCTGACGCATCAGGCGCACGCGCCCGCCAGGCTGCTGGGAGAGACCATCAGGAACGCCACGAAGACCTCGGCGCATACCGGCCGCTTCAACATCACGGTGAGCGCCGGCGTCTCCACCGTCAGCGAGACGACGCGCAGCCTCGCAGACATTTTCGCGCTGGCCGACCAGCGCCTCTACAAAGCCAAGCTGAGCGGCCGCGACCGCGTGGTCGGCGAACCAGGCAGCGAAGCGATCATCATCCGGGCGACGCCAAGGACGGGCTGATCGGGCAACGCTCGCCTATTGGAACCCGATCGCGTCGACGGTACCCTTCGGACAGCCGGCCTTGGCTGTAGGCGCGGACGCCAGCAGCAGATCGCCAAGCTTGCTGTCCGGACCGATCGGGCCTGACAGGCCGAGCGTCAATTCGCCGATCATACGTCGGCCGCTCGACGGATCGACCAGGCAGGAGACGCGCACGCGGTCCCCGGCGCCGGCGCCGAAGGCCTTGTTGAACGCGTCGCGAATCTCGTCCGAGGTCAGCTGCTTGCCGATATTCCTGGTGAAGAGATCGCGCACTGCGGAGGCGTTCACCGCCCGCATCAGGTTAAGCGCGTCGGAGAAGTACTCCTGCTGGCTCTTCCCATAGCAGGTGCCATGCTTGATCCATTCGTGGCGGTCGAGTTTGGAGGCCGTGCCCGGCATCACCTGGTCGAGTTCTGCGCGTATGCTGGCGTCTAGATTGACCGGCGGCAGATCTCCCCAATGCGCCGGGTTGTCGTTGGCCTTGTCGCCCGCCGACACCTGGCAGTAGAAATTGCCGTTCGGCTGCGGCCACAGCCCATGCAGAGTAAAGTGCGAGGCATCGAACTCGGCGGGGTTCTGTGCCTTGCATTCGGGCTTGCTTGCGTTGGTCTCGCAAAAAGCCGGCTGCCAGCTCAGCGCAAAGACATATTCGGGTTTCCCGGAAGCCGACGTCGGCTTCGTCTGGCCCGAAGGCGCAGGCGTGGTTGCCGCGCCGCCGCCGGTGACGTGGCCGCAACTGATCTTGACCCAGCGCCGCTCGGGCTCGGCGCCCGGCACCTGGATGAGATAATGGGTGGGCTCGTCCTTGTTGCCGGCAAGAAGCTCATAGCTCTTCCCGGCCTCGGTCGAGATGTTGCCGGGGTTCTTGCCGTTCCTGATCGCCTGGGTTGCGGGACAAGCGTTGTCGGCAACGAAAGTGCCATTCATCTTGACGTCGGCATGCGCCGCGCCGGCGCAGACGAGAGCCAGCGCCATCGAACCCCATAGTGCCCAGACCCGCATCCCGCTCTCCCCGCAATCATTGGACGTATTGGATTCGTCACATAGAACAGCCGACGTGTCAGAATTGCGATCTTTTTCACCGCGCAAGAGAACAATCCCCAGCTGATCGCCCACTTCGGGGCGCATGCAGGCGCGCCCGTCCACTTGACGTCGGCAAAGGCCTCGCCCAACAGTCGCCGAGGGAGCGAGACATGCATTTCGATAAGCAGACCACGCTGGCCTCGCCGACCGGGGCCGAGCTCAACCTTTATGTAAAGGAAACCGCGGGAAAGCCGCGCGCCGTGATCCAGATCAACCACGGCCTGGCCGAGCATGCGGCTCGCTACGCCCGCTTCGCCGATTTTCTGAGCGGGCGCGGATTCCATGTCTATGCCCATGACCATCGCGGCCACGGCGCGACGAAGGCAATTGACGCGCCGCTCGGCAAGTTCGCCGACAGCGATGGCGTCTTGAAGGTGATCGCCGACGTGGAGGCCGTGCACGACCTCATCGCAAGGGAGCATCCCGGACTGCCGGTGATCGTTTTCGGACATTCGCTGGGCGCCTCGGTCGCGCTCAACTTCGTCCTGCCTCATTCCGGGCGTGTCCATGCGGCTGCGATCTGGAATGGCAATTTCTCGCAAGGCCTGCTCGGCCAGTTGGCGCTGCTGATCCTCGGCTGGGAGCGCATGCGGCTTGGCTCCGACGTGCCGTCCCGCCTTCTGCCCAAGCTCACCTTCCAGGCCTGGGGCAAGGCGGTGCCCAACCACCGGACCTTGTTCGACTGGCTGTCGCGCGACCCCATTGAAGTCGACAAATACATCGCCGACCCGCTCTGCGGCTGGGATGCCTCGGTCTCGATGTGGCGCGATGTGGTGGACATGGCGCTTCACGGCGGCAAGGACCAGAGCTTTGCCGGCGTCAGGCGCGATCTCCCCGTAAACCTCGTCGGCGGAGAGAAAGATCCGGCATCGGACTATGGCAAGGCCGTCCATCACCTGGCAAAGCGCATGCGGGCAATGGGGTTTTCGAATCTGGTTTCAAAGGTTTACACCGAGACCCGCCATGAAAGCCTGAACGAGATCAACCGCGACACCGTCATGAACGACTTCGCCATCTGGGCCGACAGCGTGCTGAAACCCTGATGCGGCGTGGCCCATCGTATGGTTCGTGACACGGCGGTTGCGGGTTGCTAGAGGCTGCGTTTTGTTAGAGCACGGTGATCCATGGCCGCCCCTCCGCTGAAAGGCATCCGCGTTATCGAACTTGCCCGCATCCTCGCAGGCCCGTGGGCCGGGCAATTGCTGGCCGATCTCGGCGCCGACGTGATCAAGGTGGAAAGCCCGGATGGCGACGACACCCGCAAATGGGGGCCGCCCTTCGTCACTAGCCACGACGGCGAGAACCTGTCGGCCGCCTACTACCATTGCTGCAACCGTGGCAAGCGCTCGATCGCGGTCGACTTTTCCAAGCCGGAGGGCGCGCACACGCTTCGCGAGCTGGTCGCCACCGCCGATGTGCTGATCGAGAATTTCAAGCTCGGGGGCCTGAAGAAATACGGCCTCGACTACGAAAGCCTGAAGGCGGTCAATCCGCGCCTCGTCTATTGCTCGATCACCGGCTTCGGGCAGGACGGTCCCTACGCGCCGCGCGCGGGCTACGATTTCATCATCCAGGCGATGGCCGGCATGATGTCGATTACCGGCGAGCCTGGGCGCGAGCCGCAGAAGGCCGGCGTCGCGATCTCCGACCTGTTCACCGGGCTCTACTCGGTGATCGCCATCCAGGCAGCACTTCGCCATGCCGAAAAGACCGGCGAGGGGCAGCACATAGACATGGCGCTCTATGACTGCCAGATCTCCGCACTCGGCAACCAGAACCTCAACTATCTGGTATCCGGCAAGTCGCCGGCGCGGATGGGCAACGCGCATATGAACATCGCGCCTTACGAGGTGCTGCCGGTCAGGGACGGCCACATCATCCTCGCGGTCGGCAATGACGGCCAGTTCGGCAAGTTCTGCGCTGTCGTCGGCCTGACCGATATGCCCGCCGATCCTGATTTCGCCACCAATCCGGCTCGCGTCGCCAATCGCGCGAAGCTGCGCGAGCGCATCATCGAGACGCTCGCCGGCTGGGATCGCGATCCGCTGCTGGCGAAGCTCGAGGCGGCCGGCGTGCCGGCGAGCCCGATCAACACGATCGGCCAGATGTTCGCCGACCCGCAGACGGTTGCGCGCGGCATGCGCCTCGACCTCGACGACGGCCATGGCAATCGCCTGCCCTCGGTGCGCGCGCCCATGGTCATGTCGGGCACGCCGCTCGTCTATGAACGCCCCTCGCCGCGTCTTGGCGAGCACACGCAAGAAATCCTGGCCGAACTGGAGAGAGCAGCAAAATGAAGACCGGCGGACAACTGATCGTCGAGGCGCTCGAGGCAAACGGCACCGACCGCATCTTCTGCGTTCCGGGCGAATCCTACCTCGCGGTGCTGGACGCCTTGCATGACTCATCGATCCGCACCATCGTTTGTCGCCAGGAAGGCGGCGCCGCCATGATGGCCGACTGCCAGGGGCGGCTGACCGGCAAGCCGGGCATCTGCTTCGTGACCCGCGGCCCCGGAGCCACCAATGCGTCGGCCGGCATCCACATCGCCATGCAGGATTCGGTGCCGATGATCCTGTTCATCGGCCAGGTCGCCAGCCATGCCAAGGAACGCGAGGCCTTCCAGGAGGTCGACTACAAGCGCTTCTTTGGCGACATCGCCAAATGGGTGGTCGAGATCGACGACGCTTCGCGCATTCCGGAATTCGTCACCCGCGCTTTCGCGGTCGCGACATCGGGGCGCCCCGGCCCGGTCGTCATCTCGCTGCCCGAGGACATGCTGACCAGCGAGGTCGAAGCCCCGCAAGCGCTGCCGCACACGCCCGTCGAGACGCGCCCCGGCGAGGCCGAGCTCGACGCGCTGGAAATGCTCCTCAACGGTGCAAAGCGTCCGTTCGTCATTCTCGGCGGCACGCGCTGGAACGAACAAGCCGTGGCGCATATGCGCGCCATCGCCCAGACATGGTCTATGCCCGTCGGCTGTTCCTTCCGCCGTCAGATGCTGTTTGACCATCTGCACCCGAACTACGCCGGCGATGTCGGCATCGGCATCAATCCCAAGCTGGCCGAGCGGATCAAGCAGGCCGATGTCGTGCTCTTGCTCGGCGGCCGCCTGGGCGAGATGCCGTCTTCGGATTACACGCTGCTCAAAAGCCCTTATCCGGACCAGGCGCTGGTGCATGTTCACGCCGACGCCGGCGAGCTCGGCCGCGTCTACCGGCCGACAATAGCCATCAACGCTTCTCCCGCCGCTTTCGTCGAGGCCTTCGCCAGGCGCAAGCCCGCAGCCAAGCCTGCCTGGGCGGCGGAGACCGAGAAGGCGCACGCCGCCTATCTCGAATGGTCGACGCCGCCTCAGACCGGACCTGGCCCGGTCCAGATGGGCCCCATCATCGAACATCTCGGGAAGGTCCTGCCGGAAGACGCCATCCTCACCAACGGGGCCGGCAACTACGCCACCTGGGTGCACCGCTTCTACCGGAGCCGTCGCTACGGCACGCAAGCGGCACCCACGTCCGGCTCGATGGGCTACGGCACGCCGGCGGCGGTCGCCGCCAAATCATTGTTCCCGGAGCGCACCGTGATTGCCTTCGCCGGCGACGGCTGCTTCCTGATGAACGGCCAGGAGTTCGCGACAGCTGTCCAATATGACCTGCCGATCATCGTGATCGTCGTCAACAACGGCATCTACGGCACGATCCGCATGCACCAGGAGCGGGAATATCCGAACCGCGTCGTCGCCACTGAACTGAAGAACCCCGACTTCGCCGCTCTTGCCCGCGCCTATGGCGGTCATGGCGAGACGGTGGAGAAAACCGCCGACTTCGCGCCGGCTTTCGAACGCGCCAGCGCCAGCGGCAAGCCGGCGATCATCGAGATCAGGCTCGATCCCGAAGCGATAACGCCGACCCGCACACTGACGCAGATACGCAATAAGAACTGAAGCGGCGTTTCCGCCGGTTGCAGGACAAGCGGGGCGGTTTACCGCCCCTCTTCTGTCTTTACATCGCTTTCTCGATCTGGCCGCGGATCTCGCCGTTCTTGTTCTTGGCGGTGTGGACATTGACGTAGTATTTGCCGGCTTCCAGATCGGCTGCTTGGGCGTCGGTGAGCGTAGCCGAGCCCTTGATCGGGCTCTTCAGGTTCTTGAACGGAATGACCGGATCCGCGTTCGCGCCCATATCGGCGGGACCGTGGATGTGGGCAGCCACGGCCGGGCCGCTCAGACCGGAATATTTGACGTTCCAGGTGAGTTTCTTGCTTGTGCTGTCGAAGGTGAATGTGGCGGTCCCCTTCCCCTTTGTGGTGACGGGCGGGCTCTGCTGGCTACCGTCGAGCGTCGCCTTGAATTTCATCGTCTCGGCCATGGCCGGCGATGCGATGATAAAGGCTGCCGAGACGGCCAAAGCCGAAAGCATCGGCATTGATAGGATGCGCATGAAGAACCTCCGTTGGTTGCAGCACCCTTCGCTGCTCCCCTGCGCGCGGGTGCATCGATCAAACGCTTGGCCGCCTCGAAGTATCCCTGCACACGCTAATTTTACCGCGAATACAAAAAAGGGGCGGTTTCCCGCCCCTTTGAAATCGGCTGTCGAGCCCCGACCTTACTTGATCGCCTTGTCGGTGATCGCGGTCGTATAGGCGCCGCTTGCCTCCTTGCTGATGATCTTCTGGTCGAGCAGAGCTTTGGCGGTGCGCTCGTAAGCGGCCGGTATCAGCTTGCCGTCGGCATTGTCGATCAGCTTGGCGACTTCCTTCATCATGAATTTCTGGTGGTTTTCGTCCTGGCCTCCGGCGTCGACGACGATCCCGGCCGCTTCGTCGGTATTCTCCGTGGCGTATTTCCAACCCTTCATCGAGGCGCGCACGAAGCGCACCATCTTGTCCTCGAAAGCCGGATCCTTGAGCTTGTCCTCAAGCGTGTAGAGCCCGTCTTCCAGAAGGTCGTTGCCCATGGCCGAATAGTTGAACACGACCAGATCCTCCGGCTTGTAGCCGGCGTCCAACACCTGACCGTATTCGTTGTAGGTCATCACCGAGATGCAGTCGGCCTGCTTCTGGATAAGCGGCTGCACGTCGAAGCTCTGCTTGAGGACGGTGACACCGTCCGGACCGCCATCGGTCTTGAGGCCGATCTTGTTCATCCAGGCGTAGAACGGATATTCGTTGCCGAAGAACCAGACGCCAAGCGTATGCCCCTTGAAGTCGGCTTCCGTCTTGATCGGTCCGTTCTTGGGGCAGACCAGTTCCATGCCCGCCTTCTTGAACGGCTGGGCGATGTTGACGAGCATAACGCCCTTGTCGCGGGCCGCGAGCGCGCCGCCCATCCAGTCGACGATGACGTCGGCGCCGCCGCCGGCGATCACCTGCTCCGGCGCGATGTCCGGACCGCCCGGCTTGATGTCGACGTCGAGGCCCTCGGCATCGTAGAAGCCCTTGGCCTTGGCGACATAGTAGCCGGCGAACTGGGCCTGCGTGACCCATTTCAACTGCAACGTAACCTTGTCGGCCGCCATCGCCTGGAACGCGGCCAGGGACATCGCACCGACCAAAGCGGAAACAATAAGTCTTTTCATGTTTTTACCCTCTGAAGTTAGCACCCGAACCCACCGCCCCTATCCACCACGGACAGAGGGATGCCAAAACGTGACGGCTCTCTCGATGAGAGCGACCACGCCATAAAAGACCGAACCCGCAAGTGCTGCAACCGCGATTTCGGCCCAAACCATGTCGATGTTCATGCGCCCGACTTCCGTCGAGATGCGGAATCCCATTCCGACCACCGGCGTGCCGAAGAACTCCGCGACGATGGCGCCGATCAGCGCCAGCGTCGAGTTGATCTTCAGCGCGTTGAAGATGAACGGCATCGCCGCCGGCAGCCTGAGTTTCAGCAAAGTCGGCCAATAGGACGACGCATAGGTGCGCATCAGGTCGCGCTCCATATGCCCGGAAGCGGTCAGCCCCGCGACGGTGTTCACCAGCATCGGGAAGAAGGTCATGATGATGACGACCGCCGCCTTGGACGGCCAGTCGAAGCCGAACCACATGACCATGATCGGCGCGACACCGATGATCGGCAGCGCCGAAACCATATTGCCTATCGGCAGCAGCCCGCGCCGCAGGAACGGCACGCGGTCGGCGAGGATGGCGACGGCGAAGCCGGCGAGGTTGCCCACGATATAGCCGATCAGTACCGCCTTGAAGATCGTCTGCCGCACATCCGAGCCCAGGATCGGCAACGAGTTGGCGATGCGCGCGCCGATGGCGCTCGGCGGCGGCAGAAGGATGAACGGGATGCCAGCGCCGCGCGTCACCGCCTCCCAGATGATCAGGATCCAGGCGCCGAAGATCGCCGGGATGATAAGGCGCAGCACAGTCTTCGCCCAGCCCAGCGTCGGGCGCAGCGACGAAAGCAGGGCAACACAGCGCCAGGCGAGAAGCCAGGCCGCGGCAAGCAGCAGGAAATACGGCGCCAGCGCCGTGCCTTCGAAACCGGCTATGCCCTTGATCAGGACCCAGGCGGCGGCATGCGCGCCGACGAAGAGCAAGATGGCCTCCACGAGCGGAGTCAGTTTTGCGGTCGAAACCAGCGCCGCGATGAGCACCAGTCCGATGATTAGCGCCTTCGTACCCATATAGGGGTAGGCCAGCGTCGCTGCCGGCTCTGCCAGCGCGGCGGCTTCCGGCTTCGTCATTGCGCCGAGCGCGAATGCGATGAGGCACAGCGCAATCGCTAGCACCGATTGCCAGGAAGGTTTCAACCAGCTCATGCCGGCCTCCCGCCCATCGCGCGATCGACGAGGCGCCCGGCAATGCCAACGACCATAACCAGCAGCGCCGCTACCACGGAACCCGCGACCAGCGCCGACCAGATGTCGATCGTCTGGCTGTAATAAGCGCCGGCCAGAAGCTTGGCGCCGATGCCGGCGACGGCGCCCGTAGGCAACTCGCCCACGATGGCGCCGACCAGGCTCGCCGCCACCGCCACTTTCATCGAGGTGAACAGGAACGGCACCGAGGCCGGCACCCTGAGCTTCCAGAATGTCTGCGAGGCGCTGGCGTTATAGGTGTGCATGAGATCGAGGTGCGTGAGCTCGGGGGAGCGCAGGCCTTTCACCATGCCGACCGCGACGGGGAAGAACGACAGATAGGTGGAGATCAGCGCCTTGGGGATCAGCCCGGTCACGCCGATCGCCGCCAGCACCACGATGATCATCGGCGCCACTGCCAGGATCGGTATCGTCTGCGAGGCGATGATCCATGGCATCAGGCTGCGGTCGAGCGTCGTCACGTGCACGATGCCGACCGCGATGACGATGCCGAGCGCGGTGCCGAAGGCGAAGCCGAGCAGCGTCGAGGAGAGCGTCACCCAAGCGTTGTAGACGAGGCTTCGGTTCGAGGTGACGGACCGCAGGAAGGTGTTTTCGAAGAAATTCACCGCCACCTGGTGCGGCGCCGGCAGCGTCGGCTTCGGCTGCGACAGCGTCTTGCCGATGAACTCGACTGTTCCGGGGGTCGCGTTGGCCCTGGCGTCGAGTTCGCGCTGGAACGGCGCGTTGAGGATGACGGCGAAGACATACCACAGCACCACCGCTCCCGCGAGGATGCTGGTGACGGGGACGATCTTGGAGCGGAAGCTATCCATCTAGCAGGGCGCCTCAATCATCATAGCTGTGCCCAGCCCTCAAGCCGTCGCGCACGCGCGCGGCAATCGCCAGGAACTCCGGCGTTTCGCGGATGTCGAGCGGACGCTTCCTCGGCAGCGTCGATTCGATGATGTCTGTGACGCGGCCGGGCCGCGGCGACATCACCACGATGCGGGTCGACAGGTAGACAGCCTCGGGGATCGAATGGGTAACGAAGCAGATCGTCTTGTTGGTGCGGTCCCAGAGATCGAGAAGCTGTTCGTTCAGATGGTCGCGCACAATCTCGTCAAGCGCGCCGAACGGCTCGTCCATCAAAAGCAGGTCCGCATCGAAGGCTAACGCGCGCGCGATCGAGGCGCGCTGCTGCATGCCGCCCGAGAGCTGCCAGGGATACTTCTTCTCGAAGCCCGAGAGGTTGACCAGCGCCAGCGTGCGCTTGATGCGCTCCGCCTGCTCGGCCTGGCTCAACCCCATGACCTCGAGAGGCAGCGCAACGTTGCGCTCGATCGTACGCCACGGGAACAGCGCGGCAGCCTGGAAGACATAACCGTAGGAGCGCTTCTCGCGCGCCTGCTCGGGCGTCAGTCCGTTGACGGAGATCGTTCCGGATGTCGCCCTTTCCAGGTCGGCGATGACGCGCAGAAAAGTCGTCTTGCCGCAGCCGGACGGGCCGATGAACGAGACGAATTCGCCCTTGTCGACGGTAAGATCGACATTGGAGAGCGCCTGCACCGGACCATCATTGGTCTGGAAGGTGAGGCCGAGCTTGCTTGCCGCGACGACGGCTGGCGACTGTCCGGTCATTGGCTGGAGCCCGCCTGTCGCAGCCGCTGCCGCGATCCCCGCAAACCGGTTGATTTTATGATAGCGTTGCTTTCCACTCGTCCTGTCCCACCCGATCGACGCCGCCCGGAGCCTTGCCGATGCCGCCTAAACCCACCTGTCATCTCGTTCGCCCCGAAAGCACCTATGAGGGCAAGCAGGGGCTGAGCTATCTCGCCGGCATCGCCGCCGAAACCGTCGGCTCGTCCGGCATCTGCATGCATCTTCTCACCATGCCGCCCGGCGCCCGAGCCAAGGCGCATAAGCATGAAAGCCACGAGACGGCGATCTATGTGCTCTCCGGCGAAGTCCACACCTGGTATGGCGACCGGCTCGAGCATCACGTCATCGTCAAGGCCGGCGACCTTTTCTACATCCCGGCCGGCGTGCCGCATCTGCCGGCCAATCTGAGCGGCGCCCCCTCTTCGGCCGTCATCGCCCGCACCGATCCCAACGAGCAGGAAAGCGTCGTCCTGTTGCCCGAACTGGATGGGCTCGTCGCCTAGCGCATTTTGCAGCCAAGCGGCATCGCTTGGCGTCGCATAAATGCGGCCGGAACGAATACGTCCCACAGGAACCGACGGGGTCGCCGTCATTTGCATCGCGCGACTTCGCCCATCACATTGCCGTCTTCGTCGGCCACCACCAGCTTCTTCGCGTTCTTCGCGCTGCGCTTGATGGTGAACTTGGCCGGCGCCTGTCCCTCTTCGCCTTCGGCTTCGCATTTTGCCGTCACCACCAGCGAGCCGTCGGCCTGGGCCTGCTTGTCGCTGAAGGTGCAGGCGCTGGCCGCCGTGATCAGTTCCTTGTCGGTCACGAGCAGCATCTTGTCAGCAGCCACCTCCTGCCCGTTCCGGTTGATGCAGCCATATTTGTCGCCATAGGGCTTGCTGAGGTCTATGCCCGCGGCATGGACCTGACCGGCGGCCACAATCGCCACTGCGGCCAAGGCAAGATGAAGAGCCCTCATCGTTAGACCCCGGTTGCCGGAATGCCGGAACGCTCCACCTTGCGCGGCGCGGAAATCTCCTTCCAGGTCGAGAGTGCACGGTTGACGGCGGCGTTCGGCTCGCGGGCGACGAACTCGCCATGGCCGGCCTTGGCCTTGACATCGGCCTCCTCGATCGAGAGTTCGCCGCGCGAGAAGACGAAGCGCGGCAGACCGGTCACCTCGACGCCTTCGAAGACGTTGTAGTCGATCACCGACTGCTGCTTCTTGGCCGAGATGGTCTTCTTGCGCTTCGGGTCCCAGACGATGATATCGGCGTCGGCGCCTTCGACGATCGCGCCCTTCTTCGGATACATGTTGAGGATCTTGGCTATGTTGGTCGAGGTCACCGCGACGAACTCGTTCATCGTCAGACGGCCAGTGTTAACGCCTGTCGTCCACAGGACCGGCAGGCGATCCTCGAGCCCGCCCGTGCCGTTCGGGATCTTGGTGAAATCGCCGACACCGTTGCGCTTCTGCTTGGTGGTGAAGGAGCAATGGTCGGTCGCCACGACCTGCAGCGATCCGGCCTGCAGGCCGGCCCACAGCGAATCCTGGTGAAGCTTGTTGCGGAAGGGCGGGCTCATCACGCGACGCGCCGCGTGGTCCCAATCCTTGTTGAAATATTCGGTCTCGTCGAGCGTCAGGTGCTGGATCAGCGGCTCGCCGAACACCCGCATGCCCTTCTGGCGGGCGCGCCGGATGGCTTCATGGCTCTGCTCGCAGGAGACATGCACGATATAGAGCGGCACGCCGGCCATGTCGGCGATCATGATGGCGCGGTTTGTGGCCTCTCCCTCCACTTCCGGCGGGCGCGAATAAGCGTGGCCTTCCGGGCCGTTGTTGCCGGCGGCAAGGAGCTTTTGCGAGAGCGCGGCGACCACGTCGCCGTTTTCGGCGTGGACGAGCGGCAGCGCGCCGAGATCGGCGCAGCGCTGGAACGACGCATACATCTCGTCGTCGTCGACCATCAGCGCGCCCTTATAGGCCATGAAGTGCTTGAACGAGGTGATGCCCCTGTCGACGACGGTCGCCATCTCGTCGAACACCTGCTTGCCCCACCAGGTTATCGCCATATGGAAGGAATAATCGCACGACGCCTTCGAGGTCTTGTTGTCCCACATCTGCAGGGCCTCCAGCAGCGACTGCTGCGGTGCCGGCAGGCAGAAATCGACCACCATCGTCGTGCCGCCGGAAAGCGCGGCGCGGGTGCCGGATTCGAAATCGTCGGCCGAATAGGTACCCATGAAAGGCATTTCGAGGTGGGTATGCGGATCGATGCCGCCCGGCATGACATAACAGCCCGTGGCGTCGAACTCATGGTCACCATGCAGGTTCGAGCCGATGGCGACGATTTTGCCGTGCTGCATCAGCACATCGGCCTTCCACGTGCGGTCGGCGGTGACGATGGTGCCGTTCCTGATCACTTTGGTCATCTTTATCTCCCAACTATTCGTCCCGCTCGATCACGATATCGCGATAGACCAAGGCGCCGCCTGGGTTCATGTAAATGCCCCATTCGACGTTTTCGCAGAGAAAGGCAGCCGCCTTTTCAATCGTGGCAAACCGAACTGCTTTCCCGCGATTGTTTTCGCTCTTTGGGAAGCATTGGTACAGACCGTCAACCGGCACGGCCTCTTGCCCTGTGCCCCTATTGACGATCCTCATTCCACGATACCCGCTGTCTCGACCACCGCGTGGAACAGCACGTCGGCGCCGGCCGCCGCCCACTCCTTGGAGATCTCCTCGGCCTCGTTGTGGCTGAGACCGCCCACGCAGGGGCACATGACCATGGTCGCCGGCGCGACCTTGGCCGCCCAGCAGGCATCGTGGCCGGCGCCGGAAATGATGTCCATGTGGCTGTAGCCGAGCTTCTCGGCGGCGGTGCGCACGCGGCCGACCAGCGTCGGATCGAAGGTTATCGGATCGAAATGGCCGACCGCCTCGACCGAACATTTCACGCCGAGCGCCTCGCAGATCTTCGGCGCTTCCTTCTCGATGCGGGCGCGCATTCCGTCGAGCTTCGCCCGGTCGGGCGAGCGGATGTCGACGGTGAAGACGACGGTGCCCGGCAAAACGTTGCGCGAATTGGGCGTGAACTTGACCTGTCCGACGCCGCCGACGGCGCCGGGCTGGTTCTCCATGGCGACGGTCTGCACCATCTCCAGGATACGCGCCATGGCCAGCCCGGCATTGACGCGCATGTTCATCGGCGTCGAGCCGGTATGCGCCTCCCGGCCGGTCAGCGTGAATTCCAGCCACCACAGGCCCTGGCAGTGGGTCACCACGCCGATCTGCTTGTTCTGCGCCTCCAGGATCGGCCCCTGCTCGATGTGGTACTCGAAATAGGCATGCATCTTGCGAGCGCCGACCTTCTCGTCGCCGACCCAGCCGATCCGCTTCAGTTCGTCGCCGAAGGTTGCGCCTTCCATATCCTTGCGGGCGTAGGCGTAATCCAGCGTGTGCACGCCGGCGAACACGCCGGAGGCGAGCATGGCCGGCGCGAAGCGCGCGCCCTCCTCGTTGGTCCAGTTCGTGACGACGATCGGATGCTTCGTCTTGATGCCGAGATCGTTGAGCGAACGCGCGACCTCGAGCGCCGAGAGCACGCCGAGCACACCGTCATATTTGCCGCCGGTGGGCTGGGTATCGAGGTGGGAACCGACATAGACCGGCAGCGCGTTCGGATCGGTGCCGGCGCGCGTCATGAACATGGTGCCCATCTGATCGACGCCCATCGAGAGCCCGGCCTCGTCGCACCACGACTTGAACAGCGCGCGGCCCTCCTTGTCGGAATCGGTGAGCGTCTGGCGATTGTTGCCGCCGGCGATCCCGGGGCCGATCTTCGCCATCTCCATCAGGGTGTCCCACAAACGGTCTGAATTGATTCGAAGATTCTCGCCGGGTGCGGCCATTTGCGGTTCCCATTTACATCCGGGGTCTTGTCGCCCCTTGAGTGGTTTGCATCCTGACCGTATGGTCAGCTTTCAGACTACACAACCTGACCAAGCGGTCAACGAGAATCTTGGGGGAGACATGACCGAATCCACCCGTCCAATGCGGCGCCAGGACATAAGGCGGGAGAATGAAAAAGCCATTCTGCTCGCCGCTGAAAAGGTATTCGCCGAGGCGGGTTTTGGCGGCGCCACAATGCAGTTGATCGCCGACCTGGCGGGCCTGCCAAAGGCAAATCTCCACTATTATTTCGCCACCAAGGAAGAGCTCTACCGGTCCGTCGTCCAGAACATCTTCGAGATCTGGCTGCAGGCGGCCAATTGCTTCGACGCGGCGCGCGGGCCGATAGACGGCATCAGCGCCTATATCGACGCCAAGATGGAAATATCGCGTCGCCACCCGGACGGTTCGAAGGTCTGGGCCTCCGAGGTGATGCACGGGGCGCCGGTGCTTCAGGACTATATGGAATCGACGCTGCGCGAATGGACCGACGGCCGCGTCGCGATCATCAAGCGCTGGATCGATGAGGGCAAGATGGACCCGGTGGACCCGCGTCATCTGCTCTACATGCTCTGGGCCACGACCCAGCACTATGCCGATTTCGGCCACCAGATCGAGACGCTCAACGGCGGCAAGCCCCTGTCCAGCCGGCAATGGCAGGAGGCCAAGGAGAATATCAAGCGGGTGATCCTGACAGGTATCGGCGCGCTGCCCGCCTGATTCAGACCGCCCTCAGGATCGGCGCGTCGGCGTCGACCTCGGCCAGCTGTCTCACGGACACCCTCCCCTCGACGGGGAGGGATATCCGCACCGGCCCGTCAGTCGATGGACCTCAGAACGTCGCGAACATGGTCGATCAGCTCGTTTATCTGGCCCTTGGTGATGATCAGCGGCGGCGACAGCGCGATGATATCGCCGGTGGTGCGGATCAGGGCGCCGCGCTCGAAGGCCTTGACGAAGGCCGAGAACGCCCGCTTGGTCGGGCTGCCGGCGATCGGCGCCAGCTCGATCGCGCCGATCAGGCCGATGTTGCGGATGTCGATCACGTGCGGCTCGCCCTTGAGCGAATGCAGCGCGTCTTCCCAGTAAGGCGCCAGTTCCTCGCCGCGCGTCAGCAGGCCCTCTTCCTTGTAGGTGTCCAAAGTGCCGAGCGCCGCGGCGCAGGCGATCGGATTGCCCGAGTAGGTGTAGCCGTGGAAGAACTCGATCATGTGCTCCGGGCCGGTCATGAAGGCGTCGTGGATCTCCTTCTTGACGAACACCGCGCCCATCGGGATGACGCCGTTGGATACGCCCTTGGCGGTGGTCATGATATCCGGCGTGACACCGAAATAGTCGGCCGCGAACGGCGCGCCGAGGCGGCCGAAGCCGGTGATCACTTCATCGAAAATCAACAATATGCCGTGCTTCGTGCAGATTTCCCGAAGCTTCTGCAGATAGCCCTTCGGCGGCAGGATGACGCCGGTGGACCCGGCGACCGGTTCGACGATGACGGCCGCGATGGTCGAGGCGTCATGCAGCGCGATCAGCCGCTCGAGATCATTGGCGAGTTCCGCGCCATGCTCCGGCACACCCTTCGAGAAGGCGTTCTTCTCCGGCAGGTGCGTGTGCGGCAGATGGTCGACGCCGCCGAGCAGCGTGCCGAACATCTTGCGATTGGAAACGATGCCGCCGACCGAGATGCCGCCGAAATTGACGCCGTGATAACCGCGCTCACGGCCGATCAGCCGGGTGCGCGAACCCTCGCCCCTGACGCGGTGATAGGCGATCGCCATTTTCAGCGCGGTCTCGACCGATTCCGAACCGGAATTGGTGAAGAAAACATGGTCCATGCCCTTGGGCGCGATATCGACCAGGCGGTTCGCCAGTTCGAACACGATCGGGTGGCCCATCTGGAAGGCGGGCGCGTAGTCGAGTTCAGCAGCCTGATGCTGGATCGCCTCGGTGATCTTCGGCCGGCAGTGGCCGGCGTTCACGCACCAGAGGCCCGCCGTGCCGTCGAGCACCTTGCGCCCGTCGCTTGTCGTGTAATGCATGTCCTTGGCGGACACGAACATGCGCGGCGCCTGCTTGAACTGGCGGTTTGCCGTGAACGGCATCCAGAATGCGCTGAGATCGTTCGGCGTGACTTTCAGCCGGTTGGACATGACCAAGACTTCCCCTTGTAACCTGTTTCGGTGCGGCCAACGCTTGGTCTTCGCTGCGTTTTCGTGCTACGCAAAATTTTGACCGGTTGGACAAACGTTAGCGCCGCCTGTCGGCGGTCAGGGGATTACTAGCGGATATGCCGCACAAAAAGCGCGCTCCACAGCCTCAGGAAAAACTGGTCCAGAGAATTGGTCCAGAAGGCCAGCGCGGCGGCCGGCAAGGATGACGGACACGATGGAAGGCTCCGCTCCCCGCCGCACCCGCATCCAGCAGGAAAAGCGTGAGCTCATCCTGGAAGCCGCGCTCGAGGTCTTCTCCGCCAACGGCTTTCGCGGGTCGACCATCGACCAGATCGCCGAAGCCGCCGGCATGTCGAAGCCGAACCTCCTCTATTACTTCCGCCGCAAGGAGGACATTCACGAGACGTTGATGCAGCGCCTTCTCGACACCTGGCTGGCGCCGCTCCGGGAGCTTGACGACATCGGCGATCCGCTGACCGAGCTCAGAAGCTACATCCGCAGGAAGCTCGAAATGGCCCGCGACTTTCCACGCGAAAGCCGGCTCTTCGCCAACGAGATCCTGCAGGGCGCGCCGCGCATCAAGCCGATGCTGGAGGGCGAACTGAAGACGCTGGTCGACGAGAAAGCAACCGTCATCAAGGGCTGGATGCGCGCCGGCAAGATTGCCCGCACCGACCCCTGGCACCTGATCTTCTCGATCTGGGCGACGACGCAGCATTACGCCGATTTCGACGTTCAGGTGCGCGCCGTGCTGGGCGCCGACCGAGGCGGCGACGGCCGCTTCGAGGACGCCGCGCGCTTCCTGGAGCAGTTGTTCCTCGATGGGCTGAAGCCGAAGGGCTAGCGCCTCGTGGTTTGGTGGCGCCGCCCCTGCGGATTGGCCGCAGCCTCTCGCCTTCAAGCACTGCGCCGTTCGGCTCGCTGGCCATTCAGCAATTTTTGCAGCTTCGCTACCGAGTTCTGCTCCGCCAGAGGCGTGTAGACGATCAATCGCATGTCCGAGCCGTCGTCGATCGACAGGCTCATATGCTCGAACGTCATCGCGCCGGCGATCGGGTGGCGCAGATGCTTCAGGCCGGAGAGCCGGTGCACCACATCGCGTTGCGGCCACCACTCGCGGAACTCCGGGCTTGAACGCATCATCAGCGCGATCAACCGCTCGAAATCCGGATCACCGGTATATTTCGCGCTCTCGGCGCGGAACGCGGCGAGCGTTGCACGAGCTACCTGTTCCCAGTCGACCAACAGATGCCGCCGATGCGGATCGGTGAAGACGCCGTGGATGATGTTGCGGGCATCGCCCTCCAAGAGGCCGTAGTCGCCGAAGATGGCGACCGCAGCGTCATTCCAGGCCAGAACGTCCCAGCGCGGGCCGACTACATAGGCGGGCTGCAGGACCAGGCTTTGCAGCATATGCAGCAAAGGTCCATCGACCTTGCCCGCAACGATGCGCCGCCGCTCCGGCTGCTGGCGGCCGGCGAGCGTGAACAAATGCCGCTGCTCGGCGCCGTCGAGCCGCAGCGCCTGGCAGAGCGCCGACAGCACCTCGACCGAGGGCCGCACGTCCCTGCCCTGCTCGAGCCACGTGTACCAGGTCGTGCCGACACCGGCGATCATCGCCACCTCCTCGCGCCTGAGGCCGGGCGTGCGCCGCCGTGCGCCGCAAGCGATGCCGGCGGCATCAGGCGAAAGCCTTTCGCGCCGCGAACGCAGGAAGGCGCCGAGCTCGCGCCGGCGGTGATCTTCGGGGGAATGGGCAACGGCATCCATGTGCGTATTATAGCAGTACCGATACCAGGATAAAGTTTGAACTGTTTAGGCTCGGTGCTGTGTTCCATCTTCTCGTTCGGAGCAACGCAAGGAGGCTCTGAACATGGAACTCAAGGACAAAACAATTCTCATCACGGGCTCGACTGACGGCGTCGGCCGCTTGGTTGCCGAAAGGCTCGGCGCCGCCGGCGCCCGCGTGCTGGTGCATGGCCGCGACGCAGGCCGCGGCAAGGCGGTCGTGACCGCCATGGAGGCAAAAGGCGGCAAGGCGGAGTTTCTCGCCGCCGACCTCGCTTCGCTTGCCGAAGTGCGCCGCCTTGCTGAAGCGGTGCGCGCAAGGACCGATCGGCTCGATGTCCTGATCAACAATGCCGGCGTGGGTACCAGTGGTCAGGGCGCGAAGCGGCAGGTCAGCGCCGACGGCTATGAGCTGCGCTTCGCCGTCAACTATCTCGCCGGTTTCCTGCTGACCGCGGAACTTCTGCCGCTGCTCAAGGCAAGCGCGCCGGCGCGCATTATCAATGTCGCCTCGGCCGGCCAGCAGGCGATCGAGTTCGGCGACGTGATGCTGACGCATGGCTATAGCGGCGTGCGCGCCTATTGCCAGAGCAAGCTGGCGCAGATCCTGTTCACCATCGACCTGGCCGAGCAGCTCGACGGCACCGGCGTCACCGTCAACGCGCTGCATCCGGCGAGCTATATGGACACGACCATGGTCCGCCAGGCCGGCGTCACGCCATGGAGTTCGGTTGAGACCGGCGCCGACGCCATCATCAACCTCGCCGCATCGCCGGCGCTCGAAGGACGCAGCGGCCGCTATTTCGACGGCCAGCGGGAATCGCGCGCCGACGCACAGGCCTATGACGAGGAGGCCCGCCGCCGGTTGCGGGCACTGAGCCTCGAACTGACCGGACAATCTTCTGCGACATCCAAGGAACGGCACTCATGAGCTACACCATCGAACATTGCGTCATCGTCGGCGGCTCATCCGGTATCGGTCTTGCCACGGCCAAACGGCTGGTCGGCCCCACAATGAAAGTGACGATCACTGGCCGCAACGAGGACAAGCTCAATAGCGCCTGGGCGACCCTTGGCGGCACCGTCGGCAAGGCATCGTTCGACGCCACGAAGCCGGATGAAGTCGGGCGGTTTTTCGCCGAGCTCGGCCCGTTCGATCATCTTGTCCTCGCCGCGAGTGGCGGCAAAGGGCTGGGGCCTTTCGCGACCCTCGATCTTACCGACATCGGCAGCGGCGTCGACGAGAAGATCCGGCCACAGCTCTCTTGTCTGCAGGCGGCCCTGCCGACTTTGAGCAAAGCCGGTTCGGTCACCTTCATCTCGGCCGTCTCGGCACAGATCGCCGCCCCCGGCGTCGCCGGCATCGGCGCCATCAACGGCATGCTTTTGACCGTCGCGCCGATCCTGGCGGTCGAGTTGAAGCCGCTGCGCGTCAATGTCGTGGCGCCTGGTGTCATCGATACACCATGGTGGGACTTTTTGCCGGACGATCAGCGACAGGCAGTGTTTGCCGAATATGCCGGCAAGACGCCGGTCGGCCGCATCGGCCGCGCCGACGATGTCGCCGACGCGATCGCCTTCCTGGTCTCCAACGGCTTCATGACCGGTCAGGTGCTGACCTGCGACGGCGGCTTGAGGTTCGCGGCTTAACGACCTTAAGATAGAAAGCGTGGGCCCGTCACAGGCCCACGCCATTGCTGAGCGAAGTCAGGCTGCCTTCGCGGCCGGCATCGGATGGATGGCGTGGAACGGAACACACAACCTGTTCCAGGTGTTGATCATGCCGAGCGCGACCGAGAGCTTGACCAGTTCCTCTTCCGAGAAATGCGCCAGCGTGCTGGCATAGAGTTCGTCAGACACGCCATTGCCGGCGATCAGCGTCACCGCCTCGGTCCATGCGAAAGCGGCGCGCTCGCGTTCGGAAAACAGCGGCGATTCCTTCCAGGCTGCAACGAGGTAGAGGCGGGTTTCGGTCTCTCCGTCGCGCTTCGCCTCGCGGCTGTGCATTTCGACGCAGTACGAGCAGCCATTGATCTGCGAAGCGCGGAGCTTGATCAGGTGCAGCAGGCTCACTTCCAGTCCGCACTCGTCCACGGCCTTGTTGAGCGCCGACACCGCCTTCATGATTTCAGGCGCCTTGGCAAAGAACTGCAGTCTCTGTTTCATCGTCTTTCCTTCCAGGTTTTTGGGTGGCTCTATTTCTGCTTGGATGACGCGGATTTCTGCGGCCGCTGGTTACGCTCGACGAAAGCGCAGCTCGCGGCATAGGATCGCGGATCGCCTTCGGCCGCGTATTCGGCCACGATGTCGGACAGCTTCACTTCGGCGAGCGCCGCGCGGTAAGCGCGCTCGGCCTTCAGCATCGCGACATTGATGCCGCAGGGTTTGACATAGGCCGAGGCATCGATCTTGACCGGGCCGCGCTGGCGGATCTCTCCGCAGCGGAACGCGGGCTCCCGTCCCTCGACCGCCAGCACGATATCCAGCAGCGTGATCTGTTCCGCCGCTCGCGCCAGCCGGTAGCCGCCCGCAGGCCCGGGCAGCGATTCCAGGATGCGCGCCGCCACCAGTTGGTTCAGATGCTTGAGCAGATAGCTCGGCGACAGGCCGAACGCCTCGGCCAGAGCCGAGCCCGGCATCGTGCTGTTGCCATCGACACTTGCCAGCGTCGCCGCGCAATGGATAGCCGCCTCGACTCCGTCGCCGAGCTTCATGGCTTCGATCTCCAATTCATGGATATCATTTATCCTGGATAAGTTTTATCTGCAATAGGTAAAACAGAAAACGGCGCCCGAAGGCGCCGTCTTGTTCACCCAAATCGAGCGCTCTTATTCCGCGGCCACCTTGGCCATCGGATTGTTGGGGTGCGTCGTCCAGTTGGCGTAGATCGGCGACACCGGTTTGCCGGTGCGCTGGTCGATCGCGCCCGCCGCCAGCGGTTCCATGGTGATGCAGCCTTCGACCGGGCAGACATTTACGCAGAGATTGCAGCCGACGCATTCGGCCTCGATCACCTCGAAATGCCTGACACCGTCGACCATGTGGGTAATCGCCTGGTGCGAGGTGTCCTCGCAGGCGATGTGGCAGCGGCCGCATTTGATACAGGCGTCCTGGTCGATATGCGCCTTGGCGACATAGTTGAGGTTGAGATACTGCCAGTCGGTGACGTTCGGCGTGGCGCGGCCGATGATGTCGGCGAGCGAGGCGTGCCCCTTCTCGTCCATCCAGTTCTCCAGCCCCGCGATCATCTCTTGCACGATCTTGAAGCCGTAGGTCATGGCAGCCGTGCAAACCTGCACGTTGCCGGCGCCGAGCGCCATGAATTCGGCCGCGTCGCGCCAGGTGGTGATGCCGCCGATGCCGGAGATCGGCAGCCCGCGGGTCTCAGGATCGCGCGCGATCTCGGCCACCATGTTCATGGCGATCGGCTTCACCGCCGGGCCGCAATAGCCGCCATGCGAGCCCTTGCCGTCGATGGTCGGCTGCGGCGCGAAACTGTCGAGGTCGACGCCGGTGATGGAGTTGATCGTGTTGATCAGCGACACCGCGTCGGTGCCACCGGCATGCGCCGCCCTGGCGGGCTTGCGGATGTCGGTGATGTTGGGCGTCAGCTTGGTGATGACGGGCATGCGCGTATATTGCTTGCACCAGCGCACCACCATCTCGATATATTCCGGTACCTGGCCGACCGCCGAGCCCATGCCGCGCTCGCTCATCCCGTGCGGACAGCCGAAATTGAGCTCGATGCCGTCGGCGCCGGTCTCCTCGACCAGCGGCAGGATCGCCTTCCAGCTCTCCTCGACGCAAGGCACCATGATCGAGGCGACCAGCGCCCGATCCGGCCAGTTCATCTTGACCTGCTTCATCTCGCGCAGATTGGTCTGCAGGTCGCGGTCGGTGATCAGCTCGATGTTGTTTAGGCCGAGCAGCCGGCGGTCGGCGCCCCAGATCGCGCCATAGCGCGGCCCGTTGACGTTGACGACCGGCGGACCTTCTTCACCCAGCGTCTTCCACACCACGCCGCCCCAGCCGGCCTTGAAGGCGCGCTCGACATTGTAGGCCTTGTCGGTGGGTGGCGCGGACGCCAGCCAGAATGGATTGGGCGACTTGATGCCGACGAAATTGTTGCGGATGTCTGCCATGCTCATGCCCTCCCGTTAGAGGTCAGCGCCCGGTGGATGCTCTCGGCCGCGTCGCGCCCTTGCGCCACGGCCGAGACCGTCAAATCGTCGCCGCCGAAGATGCAGTCGCCGCCAGCCCAGACTTTCGCCAGCGAGGTGCGGCCTTCGGCATCGACCTTGATCCGCCCGCCTTCGAGATCGATGGTTTCGCCGCTGCCGTTGAGATGCGCCGGCACGAAGCTCTGGCCGATCGCCTTGAATACCTGGTCGGCGACGAGCGTGAGGCGCTCGCCGGTGCCGGTGAGCGTATCGCCATTCATCGCCGTGTACTCGAGCTCGATCGCGGAAACCTTGCCGTTGTCGGCGATGACGCGCTTTGGCTGCAGCCAGTGGCGAATGGTGACGCCATTGGCGGCGGCCAGGTCCTGTTCGAACTCCGAAGCGTTCATATGCTCCTGGCCGCGCCGGTAGCAGATCGTCACCTCTTCCGCGCCGAGCAGCTTCGACTGTACCGCGGCGTCGATCGCCGTCATGCCGCCGCCGATGACGACGACGCGCCGCCCGACCGGTAGGCTTGAGAGATCGCTTGCCTGGCGCAGTTCCGAGATGAATTCGACCGCATTGGCAACGCCGTCCGCCTCCTCGCCCTCGGCGCGCAGCGCGTTGACGCCGCCAAGGCCAAGGCCAAGGAATACCGCATCGTAGTTGCGCATCAGGTCGGCCAATTGGAAATCGCGGCCCAGCACCTTGCCGTTCTGGATGTCTATGCCACCGATCGCTGTCACATAGTCGACCTCGGCCTGGGCGAAGTCGTCGACGCTCTTATAGGCGGCGATGCCATACTCGTTGAGCCCGCCTGCCTTCGGCCGCGCCTCTAGTATCGTCACGTCATGGCCGTGGCGGGCAAGCCGGTGCGCCGCCGCCAGCCCCGCCGGTCCGGCGCCGACCACGGCGACTGTCTTGCCTGTCGGCTCGGCGCGCTTGTAGAATTGCTTGCCTTCGTCCATGGCGACATCGGTGGCGTAGCGCTGCAGCCGGCCGATCTGCACCGGCTTGCCTTCAGCCACCTCGCGCACGCAGACGTCTTCGCACAGCGTCTCGGTCGGGCAGACGCGGGCACACATGCCGCCGAGGATGTTCTGGTCGAAGATTGTCTTGGCCGAGCCAAGCGGATTGCCGGTCGCTATCTGGCGAATGAAGAGCGGGATGTCGATCGAAGTCGGGCATGCGTTCATGCACGGCGCGTCGTAGCAGAAATAGCAGCGATCCGATTCGACCAGCGCCTCGTGGTGATCGAGCGGCGGATGCAAGTCGGAAAAATTCTCGGCATACTGCTCGGAAGACAGCCGGCCGCCGGCGATGCCTTCGATGAAATGACCAGTCGCCATTCCAGCTCCCCTTGTTGTCGTTTTGGGGAAGGCTAGCACGTTTTATTTTTTTATCAATTGGTCAATTTTCGGCCAAGTCACTGTGTTGCTTGTATAAAAATATGACAAACACTTTCATGTTATATGCCTGAGCGAAGCACCCCTACCGGTCGGCCTCGTGATGGTCGATCTCGCGCCGCAACAGCCTCTAGATGTGAACAGCCTTGTCGCCATCCGGCAGGCGGTAGATGAGACCGTCGCAGCCCCGCCGCGTTCCAGCGCCATCATCCCGGCTGCGCGGCGCAGCCCCTCCAGCGAACCAGGCCGAGGCAGAACGAACGATGCCAGCCAGGGCCGAGGCGCGCTGCTGCTCGACGGATTCGAAGGCCGGCTTCCAGATCAGCGAGCCATAGGCGAATACTCAGAGCGGTCCCTCGCCGGCGAGACGCGTGGAGAGCGCGGTGAAATCGTCGTCGCTGAGCTGCATCCACTCCCGCTCGGACCGGGATCGATCTTGTCGCGATGGCAAAGAGCGACAAGCTCGGGTGTGAACGACATCTGGCGCATGGAAAAGCGCGAACCCCTTTGAGGCAGCAAAGTCGAGAAGCGCGGGCTACGCAAGATCAGGGGCGGAGCGGCTTGCCGATCGAGATTTTCGGCCCATGTCGGATTTCTGCCGCCAGGGTCGTCCTAGTATGGATCGAACCTTGATCGCTGCCTGAACCGGTGAGGAGACCGACCATGCCGAAATCCCCGCAACCTTTCTTCTGGTACGAACTGATGACCACCGACCTCGACGCCGCCGAGGCTTTCTACACGGCCGTGGTCGGCTGGCGGGCCGAGCCCTTCGGCAAGGCGCCCGGCACACCCCGCTACATCGTCGTGAACTCAGCCATGCGCGGCGTCGGCGGGCTGATGACGATGCCGGAAGAGCCCGCCAAGATGGGCATGCCGCCGGCTTGGATGGGCTACATCCATACCAGGGATGTCGATGCCTCCACGAAGGCGCTCAAGGACGCGGGCGGTGCGATCCATCGCGCGCCCGACGATATTCCGGGCGTCGGCCGCTTCGCAGTCGTCGCCGATCCGCAAGGCGCGGCCTTCATGTTCCTTCAGCCCAACCAGCCCGACCAGCCGCCGGTGCCGGCGACGACGCCCGGCCATGTCGGCTGGCATGAGCTCTATACTTCGGAATGGAGGGCAGCCTTTGACTTCTATTCGGACCAGTTCGGCTGGGAGAGCGCCGGCGAGTTCGATATGGGCGAGATGGGCATCTACAAAACCTTCTCGGCCGGTCCTGAATCCGGCGGCGGCATGATGAACAAGCCGCCGCAGATCCCTCTTCCGTTCTGGCAGTTCTATTTCAACGTCGATGCGATCGATGCAGCGGCCAAGCGCGTCACCGACAATGGCGGCAAGGTGCTGATGGGACCGATGGACGTGCCGAGCGGCCAGTGGATCATCCAGTGCCAGGACCCGCAAGGCGCGCATTTCGCGTTGCTGGCACCGGTCCGCTAGCAGCGTTTGCTCGCTGGCTGGCGCCGGATCACTCCGGCGTCAGCACCGCCACCTTGAGATCGGGTTTCCTTGCGCCGCTGAACTGGACGATGGCCGCCCCGCCCGCGAGCTTGAAGCGCACGCTCTTGCGGATGCCCGGGCAAGTTTTCACCCCGCTGAATGCCGCCGATTTGACGGTCTTGCCATCCTGCACGACGTCGATCCAAGCCTCGTCGGACAGGCTGAACTGGATCTCTCCTCCCGGCGGCACGGTCACATTTGCCGTGGCGCCGAAAGTGCCGGCAGCCGGTGCGCGTTCCGGCGGCACGTCAAAGCTGACAGTGTCGACGGCTTCGAGCGAGAGAGCCATCGCCTGCCCGACTATCAGGGTTGCGCCGGACTGGGCCGCCGGCGCCGCCGGGAACAGGGCTTGCTCGCGTGTAACCGGCCATTTGAAGGCGCCGCAGCCGGCGTCCGCGGCTGCGGCGAAGCCGGTGCTGGCGAGGATTGCGAACAGGCTGATGACGACTTTTCTCATGGCTAAGCAGATCCGTTTGGTTTGATGCCGCCGCATATCGATACAACCATAAGGATAAATATGCAACTATTACGAGAATTAGTTTGGCAGATGAAACCATGTCCCCTCACCGATTGTTGATGGCACGCCATGGGAAGTGAGTGGTCCCTTGCCGGAGGGTAAACTATGGCCGGCCCGGGCGGGCGACATGGAGTCTTAGATGAAGCTTCTCGAAGGCCTTCCCCGCTACCGCCCTCAGGCGCTGGGCGTGCTGCGCATCATGACCGCCCTGCAGTTCATCGAGCATGGCTCGCAAAAGCTGTTCGATTTCCCGCACAGCGCCCAGCCGCACACTCTCAGCGGATTGACGCTGACCGCCGGCATTCTCGAATTCGCCGGTGGCATCCTTTTGGCGCTGGGTCTCTTCACCCGCCCGGTCGCGTTCCTTCTGGCCGGGGAGATGGCGATCGCCTATTTCATGGCGCACATGCCGCGCAGCTTCTTCCCCGTCAACAACAGCGGCGACGCGGCGATCTCCTTCTGCTTCATCTTCCTCTATCTGGTCTTCGCCGGACCGGGCGCCTTCGCCCTGGACAATCGCCGCGGCGCCTGAACTCTCGAGGTCATCGCGCGCCTGCCAGCAGGCGCGCATCCGCTCGAAATTGGCCATAGCACGATCCCGAAGAACCGGTTTTCGGAGAAGATCATCTTCCAACAACGAGTTGGATCAGGATGACGATTCAACGAAACGCCATCCTGGTTTGGACAGCGGCGCGGCATGAATGCGCGCAGCGCTTGCCGCCGCCGATGACTTTGGGGTTTTCTCTCGTCGGTTCAGTGAGTTGGGAGATCGAAGCGAATCGGATTGGGAAGCTGTTCTCTCACGGCTCGCCCTGCCCGATCGCTTCCTTGCGGCGTGCCATATAGGCTTCGAGCGCTTCACGAATGGCAGGATCCATGGCCGGCTGGACATATTCCTCCAGCGCCTTCTTCCAAAGCCGCGTCGCTCGCGCAGTCGCGTCGGGCGCCCCGGCTTCCTGCCAGGCTTCGTAATTCTGCCAGTTGGACAGCATCGGCTGGTAGAAGGCAGTGGCGTAGCGCTCAAGCGTGTGCGGCTCGCCGAAAAAATGTCCGCCTGTCGGCACCGCGCCCAGGGCCTCCACCGCCAACTCGCCCTCGTCGACAACGATCGGGCGCAAGAATTCCATCATGTGCTGGATCATCTCGACGTCGATAATGAGCTTTTCGAACGATACCGTCAGTCCGCCCTCCTGCCAGCCGGCCGCATGGTAGACGAGATTGCCATGGCCGAGCACCGCGCCCCACAGCGCCATCATCGTCTCGTAGGCCCCTTGGGCGTCCGCGGCATTGGAGGCGGAGCCCGGCGTCGTGCGGTAAGGCAGTTCATAGCGTCGCGCCAGCTGGCCCGAGGCGACGTTGGCCTTGGTGTTTTCTGGCGTGCCGAAGGCCGGCGCGCCCGACCTCATGTCGACATTGGAGGTGAAGGCGCCGTACATCACCGGCGCGCCGGGGCGTACGAGCTGGGTGAGCACGACACCGAACAGTGCCTCGGCATTCTGCTGCGCCAGCGCACCGGCCAGGGTCACCGGGCTCATCGCGCCCATCAGCGTGAACGGCGTGACCGCCACGGACTGGCCATGTTCAGCCATCGTCATCAGCCCTTCGGCCATCATCTCGTCGAACCGGCGTGGCGAGTTGACCGAAATGATGGTGCTGATGCCGGGATCGTCGCGCATCTGATCCAGCGTCAGCCCGCGCGCGATGGCCATCATTTCGATGCCGTCGAGCGCCCTGCCCCGGCCGATCGCCGAGACGTGGAAACATTTGTCGGTGAGCGTCAGGTTGGCGAAATAGGTGTCCATGTGCCTGGTGTTCGCAGGCAGCTCGATCGGCGCGCAGACCTGATTGCCAAGCATGTGGATGCAGTTGAAATGCTGCGCCAGCCGGACAAGATCCTGATAGTCCGACATGTTGCCGGCGCGGCGGCCGCGTTCCATGTCGTGCACATTGGGCGGACCGGCGACGAGCGTGAAGTTGATTGTACTGCCGCCAAGATGAATGGCGCGGGCCGGGTTTCGCGGGGTCAGCGCATAACTGGCGCGCGTCGACTTCAGCGCCTCCTCGACCATGCCGCGATCGACGCGCACATTCATCGACACGTGATCGACCTTAGCGCCGGCGCGCTCGAACAGCGAAAGCGCCCGCGGGCTCATCAGCTCGATGCCGAAATTCTCCAGAATATGCATCGATGCCTGGTGGATCGCCTCGATCTGGTCGGCCGACAGCAGCGCCATCGGCGGATAGGGGTTCTCGACCCGCCGCTGCGGCAGTTGCGGTATGGCGACTGGCCCCCGGTTGCTCGTGCGCTCGGCGCCGCGCTTGCGTCTTGGTTCGCTCATGCGCGCATCAGAGCGTCCGCGTCACATGCAAGCTGTCAGGAATTCGCCATTTGCCGGCGCGATTTTAGCCAAGGCGGCATTCTTCAGGATCGGCAAAAAGAATAACGACACCGGCAGTCGTAATATCGATACCAGGCCTTTCGCGCTCCCGCTCCCGGGTTAAGAAACCACGCAAGACTCCTTTTATGATTTCGGCCTATTCGTCTTCCAATGCGTAGGTCGAGTTTTAGTAAAATTGTCGCTGTCTCCGTGCTGCTGGCGCTTTCGGCCTGCGCGACGGCACCCAACCATATCAACGATGTCTGCGCCGTCTTCGACCAGAATGACGGCTGGTTCGACAACTGGCAGTCCGCCGCCGAGCGAACCGAACAGAAATACGGCATTCCCGTTCCGGTGCTTATGGCGACGGTGCGCAAGGAATCCGGCTTCAAGAGCAATGCCCGCCCGCCGCGCACCAAGCTTCTCGGCTTCATCCCGTGGACGCATGTGTCGAGCGCCACGGGCTATTCGCAGGCGCTGGACGGCACCTGGTCACAATATCAGAGCAAGACCGGCAACTGGACGGCGCGCCGCACGCGCTTTGCCGACGCCATCGATTTCGTCGGCTGGTACCACTCCAAGACCGCCGACACCTTTGGCGTCGCCCGCAACGACACCTACAATCTCTACTTGGCCTATTATCTCGGCTGGACCGCTTATGGCCGCGGCAATCGCGGCGACGCCGGCGTTCAAAGCTACGCACGCGCCACCGACCAGATGGCGCGCGATTATCAGGCGCAGCTACGACAATGCGGAAACTAGAGCGTGATCCCTCGAAGCGGGAACCGGTTCGCGGAAAAGATCATTCTAAAACAAAGAGTTAGGCCAAGATCACGATGCAACGAAACGTCATCCTGATCTAGCACGTCCGGGCTAGTGCCGTCTCGTCGTATCCTTCGGCTTCTTGACACCCGTTTCCGAAACCTCGTCGCGGATTTGGTGGCGACGGGCCTTCATGCCGGCCTGGTCTTGCTCCACGGCGTCCCCGATCTGATCGGCTTCCGCGCTGCCCCTTTTGCCACGCGGGCGTTTTGGCGCCGTTCCGGCGAGGCCTGGCCCTGAGCCACGGGGCGCATCATCCGGCACGCCTTCATGCGCGGCATGTTTCTTGTCGAACTTGATGACCGGCTCCATCTTGGCGAGCACGTCGTCCGAGAGCCAGCACAGGCTCGTATGGCCGCCACCGAGATCCTTGACCGGCGGCACCTTCGTCTCGCACAGATTGTCCGGCACCAACTTCTTGTAGCCGCACCGCGTCTGGAACGGACAGCCGGTCGGCGGGTTCATGGCCGACGGGATGTCGCCTTCGAGTACGATGTGTTTCTTGACCACGCTGGTGTCGGCGATCGGGATCGCGGATAGCAGCGCCTCGGTATAGGGATGGTAGGGCGGCGAGAAGATCTGGTCGGTCGTTCCTTGCTCGACGATGTAGCCGAGATACATGACGACGACGCGGTCGGCGATGTAGCGCACCACCGACAGGTCGTGGCTTATGAACAGCATCGTCGTCTTGTTCTTGCGCTGGATGTCCATCAGGAGCTCGGTCACCGCCGCCTGCACCGAGACGTCGAGCGCCGAGACCGGTTCGTCAGCCACCACCACCTTGGCGTTGCCGGCAAAGGCGCGCGCGACGCCGATGCGCTGCTTCTGGCCGCCCGAGAGCTGGCGCGGCTTGCGCGTCTCGAAGGCGCGCGGCAGCTTTACGAGGTCGAGCAGCTCCAGCATGCGCTGGCGTCGCTCGGCAACATTCTTGCCGACCTTGAATTTTTCCAGCGTGCGGATGATCTGCGATCCGACCGTGTGACTGGGATTAAGCGTGTCGAACGGGTTCTGGAACACCATCTGGATCGAGGATACCGTCTCGACGTTGCGGCTCTCGATTCCGGTCGACTGGATTTCCTTGTTGCCAAGCGTCACCGTGCCGGAACTGGCGGTCTCCAGACCAAGCAGCACCTTGGCCAGCGTCGACTTCCCGCAACCGGATTCGCCGACGATCGCCACGGTTTCGGATTCGCGCGCGGTGAATGAGATCGTCTCGTTGGCCTTGACCACGCGGCCTTCGCTGGAGCCGAACACCTCGCCCCCGCCGACCTTGTAGTATTTCTTGAGATCCTGGATTTTCAGCACCGGCGCGCCGGGCTCGACCTTCTCATTGACCTTTTTGGCGCCGGGCGGCAGCGCCTCCCAGTCGATCTCGTTGAACCGCACGCAGCGCGAGAAATGCCCCTCGTGGCCGTCGACCGGGATCATCGGGATTTCGGCGGCGTTGCAAACGCCCTCGACGAAATGGTGGCAGCGCGGGCCGAAATTGCAGCCCTTCGGCCGCTCGTGCGGCAGCGGCAGCTGGCCCGGGATGGAAATCAGCGGCCGCGAGTTCTTGTCGGCGCCGGGCAGCGGGATCGAGCGGAACAGCCCTTGCGTATAGGGATGGCGCATCCGGTCGAACACGTCCTCGATCTTGCCGGTCTCGACCGCCTCGCCGGAATACATCACCGTGATCTTGTCGCAGGTCTCCAGGATCAGGCCAAGATTGTGCGACACGAAGATCATCGAGGTGCCGAACTTCTCGCCGAGCCCCTTGACCAGTTCGACGATGCCGGCCTCGACGGTGACGTCGAGCGCGGTGGTCGGTTCATCGAGCAGAAGCAGCGCCGGCTTCGACAGCAGGGCCATGGCAATGACGATGCGCTGCTGCTGGCCGCCCGACAGCTGGTGCGGATAGGAGCGCATCATGCGCTCCGGATCGGGCAGCTTCACCGCGCGCACCATCTCCAGCGCCCGCTTATGGGCCTCGTCCTTCGACACCTTGTCGTGGATCAGCGGCACTTCCATCAGCTGCTGCCCGATCTTCATCGCCGGATTGAGGCTCGCCATCGGCTCCTGGTAGATCATGGCGATCTTGTTGCCTCGGATGGCGCGCAACTCCTCCTCGGAAAGCTCGCCCATGTCCTTGCCCTGGAACTTGATCCTGCCGCCGACGATCTTCCCGATGTTGGAGAGGTCGCGCATGATGCCGAGCGACACGGTCGACTTGCCGCAGCCGGACTCGCCGACGATGCCCATCGCTTCGCCGGGCATGACCGTGCAGGAAAAGTCCATAACGGCCGGGATCTCGCCCTTGCGGGTGAAGAAGGAGATCGAGAGGTTCTCGATCTCGATGATCGGCTGACTGGCCGCCTTGGCTGGATCTCGAACTGCCTCGTTCATGGGTCGCTCCAATCCTTGGTTCTTGGCAGCTAGGGCCATTGACCCCGCCATCAATCCTTCATCGACTGCTCACGCAGGGAGTCCGCCAGCAAATTGAGACCCAGCACGAACGACATCAGCGCGATCGTCGGCGGCAGCGCCGGGTGGATGAAGGAACGCAAGAGGCGGCTCGCATCCTTGATCGCCGTGCCCCAGTCGGGGCTCTCGGGCGCCAGGCCCAGGCCGAAATAGCCGAGCGTTCCAAGCAGGATCGTCGTGTAGCCGATGCGCAGGCAGGCATCGACGATCAGTGGACCGCGCGCGTTGGGCAGGATCTCCCACAGCATGATGTACCAGGGCGATTCGCCGCGCGTCTGCGCCGCCGCCACATAGTCGCGCGTCTTGATGTCCATGGTCAGCCCGCGCACGATGCGGAACACGCCGGGGCTGGAAGCGAACACCACCGCCACGAAGATGTTGAGCTGGTTGGGATCGATGTGGACGATCTTAAGCGGATCCTTGTCGAAGACCAGGCCGGCATAGATCCAGCCGCCCAGGATCAGCGTGATGCCCAGCAGGATGTAGAGCCGATCCGGCCGGTTCTTGAAGCGGGTCCAGAACAGGACGCAGAAGAAGACGATCGGGAACAGGAAGAACAGTCCCGCCATCGCATAGGGGATCGGCGTATCCATGATGCCCGGTGTCACCAGCAGGTAGAACAGGAGGATAACCGGGAAGGCCAGCACCAGATTGGCAAGGAAGGACAGCACCGTGTCGATCTTGCCGCCATAGTAGCCGGCCGGCAGGCCGAGCGTGATGCCGACCATCAGTGCGAAGCCGGTCGCGGCAGGCGCGATGATCAGCACGATCTGGCTGCCATAGACCATGCGCGAGAACACGTCGCGGGCCAGCTTGTCGCCGCCGAAATAGTAGACGAGCTTCGACGCCGGTTCGATCGCGCCGGGCAGCGTGTCCTTCATCACCGATATCTGCGCCAGCGGATCGAAGGGCGAGATGGTTGAGGCGAAGATCGCCGTGAACAGCCAGAACAGGCAGATGAAGACGCCGGCAATTCCGACGCCGCTGTCGAAGAGCTGGCCGTAGAGGCCCAGCCGCCGCCTATAGGTGAAGCTTGCGCCCATGACCAGGATGAGCCCGACCCACACCGGCCAGAATCGCCAGAGCACGCCGATGACGACGTCGAAGGCGCTTATATATTCGGTTTGCATCGGCCCTGCCCTCTACTGAACCCTGATACGCGGATTGAGAAACGCGTAGCCGACATCCGAAATGAGCTGCGTGATCAGGACGATGAACACCGAGACCAGCGAGCAGCCGAGCAGCAGGTCGATGTCGTTGTTGCCGGCTGCCTCGACCAACGTGTAGCCAAAGCCCTGATAGCGGAACATCACCTCGACAATGACGACGCCGGTGAGCAGCCACGGGAACTGCAGCATGATGACGGTGAAGGGCGCGATCAGCGCGTTGCGCAATGCATGCTTGATGACAACGCTGCTGAAGGACAGGCCCTTCAGCCGGGCCGTGCGGATATATTGCTGCGTCATCACCTCCACCATCGAGGCGCGAGTCATGCGCGCGATATAGCCGATGCCGTAGATCGCCAATGTGATCACCGGCAGCGTGAAATTGTAGAAGGTGATGCCCTGGCTGGCGGATGCGGCCGAACCGTTCAGCCAGCCGAGCCATGACGCGAAGATGACGGTGAAGATGACGCCCGACACATATTCGGGCGTCGCCGTCGAGGCGATCGAGGCCACGGACAGCACGCGATCGGTGCGCGAGCCTTCGCGCATGCCGGCGAGAATGCCGATCAGCAGCGAGATCGGCACCATCACTGCCAGCACCCAGAACATCAGCAATCCAGTTGCGCCGAGGGCCGGGAACAGCTTGGCCGCGACCGTCGTCTTGAACTTGGTCGAGCAGCCGAAATCGCCCTGCAGCACGCCGGAGAATGTCGGCTGGACAGGGTCGTTGCAGAAGGAGAAGCGCTGCGTCGTCTTGCCGGTCGCCGGATCGGTGACCGGATGCTTGGGCAGAACGCCCAGCCATTGGCCGTAACGCACAAAAAAGTTTTGGCGGTAGCCATGATTGACCAGCCAGCTTTCAAGCTGGTCGGCGGGTGTATGCATCTCAGTCTGACTGATTGCCAGCTTCTTGAGATTGGGCTCCAGATTGACGAGAAAGAAGACGACCAGCGTCAGGCACAGCATCGTAAGCAATATGGTGCCGATGCGTCTGGCGATGAATGAGAACATTATGCCCCCCTGCCGGCCGGGTTGGGGTCAGATGCGTTCAACCCTGTTTCGGAAAGCCGATGAAGCCCAGCCGCCGCTGCAGGATATGCAACGACGACGAAGCTGGAGATACGAGGGGCCGCGGCCCCTCGTACTCATCGCCATGGATCACGCCTTGTCGAGCCAGACCTTGCCGAAGTCGTGCTCGTAGGTGGGGTGCATCGAGTGGTTCTTCACCTCGGGCTTGATGTTGATGTAGAGCTTGCGCCAGTAAGGCTGGATGATGATGCCGGAATCCTGCAGTATCTGCTCGATATCCTTCATCACCACCTTGCGCTTCTCCGCATCGGCGATGCCGAGCGCCTCGTTCACCTTCTTGTCGAAGTCCGGATTTGCGTAGGCCGTCTCGTTCCAAGCTTCGCCGCTACGGTATGCGATGGCGATCACCTGGATGCCGAGCGGGCGCATATTCCAGTTGGTTTCCGAGAACGGATACTTCGTCCAGTCGTTCCAGAAGGTCGAGCTCGGCAGCACGGTGCGCTTCACCTTGATGCCGGCTTCGCGCAACTGGGCGGCGATCGCGTCCGTGGTGTTCTTGTGGTAGTCCTCGTCGTTGCTGATCAGCTCGTGCTCGAAATCGATCGCGCCGGCTTCGGTCAGCATCTGCTTGGCCTTGGCGATGTCGCGCTTGACTTCCGGCAGCTTGACATATTCCGGATGGATCGGCGCGACATGGTGGTTTTCGGCGGGTGAGCCGGCATTGCCGTAGCCGAGCTGCAACACGGTGGCGTTGTCGACGGCAAGCAGCATTGCCTGACGAACCTTCTGGTTGTCATAGGGCTTGTGCGTGACGTTGAAGCGCGACACCACGGTGGCGGCCGTCACGACTTCCGAAACGGGAGCGCCGACATCCGCAATGATCTTGACGTAGTCGGCGGTGGTCTCGTGGTTGGTCTGGACTTCACCCGACTCGAAGGCCGAGACGGTCGCGGCCGGATCGGTGCCGTAGTCGATGAACTCGACCCCGTCGAGGAAAGCTTCGCCCTGCCACCACTTGCCGGTCGTGCGGCGCTTGTAGACCACCTTCTGGCCGACATCGTAAGAAACCAGCTCGAACGGACCGGTGCCGATCGGGCAGTTCTTGAAGTTGGCGCCCTTCTCGTCGAAGGTCTTGTGCACGACCAGCGCCGGGTAGTCGGTGAGGTTCGGGATGATAGCGATGTCGGGCTTCGACAGTTTGAGCTTCACCGTCATGTCGTCGACCTTGACGATCGAACCTTCGCGGAGCTTCTTGGTTTTCTCGTCGACGAGGCTGCCCAGGCGACCCGGCATCGAGTTGCCTTCCGCGGTCTTGTCGGCCCAGCGGCTGAAATTGTAGATCACGTCGTCGGCGGTGAATTTGTCGCCATTGTTCCATTCGACGCCAGGCCGCACATGCAGCGTGTACTCGGTGGCGTCGTCATTGATGTCCCAGCTTGCCAGCAGGTACGGCGCGAAGGTGTATTCCTTGGTGTACTTCACCAGCGGCTCGAGCGCCTGCCGCTCCGCGTTGGCGATTTCGGACCAGTCCGCGGTCCGCGGATCCTTCGGATCCTTGATCGACATTGCGACCTTGATCACCCCGCCCTTCTTGCCCTGCACGTCCTCGGCCCGGGCCGGGGTCGGCGCGGCGAGGCCGAGCATGCCGTAGGCCATCGCCGTCGACGCGCCGAAGACGCTTGCCAATGCCAGAAATTCGCGCCGGTCCACACTCCCCGACTTGGCTTCTTCGGCCATTTTCAGGATGTGATCGGGAACGCGATCACCATTGCTTTTATAGATTGCCATGACTTACTCCCATTGTTGGCTTTCCGCCTTGTAACATTCCGCATCCAGACCGCGTTGTCAAAACGCAGCGTGGAAGAGGAACATGCCAGCGAATGTGCATCTTTGGATGCAACCCGGTTCGCGCGATAGCGACAGTCTTGACGCAAATTTGTTAGCGCAACACGGATTTCCCAAGAAATCGCCGCGGATGATTAAATCAATACATTTTATAAGGATAACGGCCCAGCATCGGCGGCGGAGGGCCGCCGTCTATGCAGAAAAACGCCCGTGCGGCCTCAATATTCGCGTTCATAGAAGACGCCGCCTTTGGCTTCACCGGCATCGTTAGCCTCGCCGCGCAGCTTCACCCCGCGACCGACATTGAGGTCGATCGTGGCCTTGCCGGAGCCTGGTTTGTCGCCCTTCTGGATCGTCACATAGGTGCGATCGTTGAGGTACTTGCCGGCCGAAACGGCGGTGCCGCCCTTCTCGTCAGTCGTCACGTCGAGATCGTCGACGCCGATGGCGCTTTGCAGGTTCTCCAGCAGCGAGGTCGAACCGCCGACGCCGGCCAGCTGCGCCGCCGCGCTCGCAAGCTGCGCGATCTGGATTGGCGACAGTTTCGACATGGATTGACCGAAGATGAGCTGCGCCAGGATCTCGTCCTGGGGCAGCGCCGGCGCGGAGGAGAAGGTGAATTTCGGATCGGTCGCCTCGCCCGACACGACGATCGTGACCGTGGCACTGCTCGTCGTCGTAGTCGCCGTCATATTGAGGTAGGGCACCAGCGAACCCTGGAATCCTATCGTGCCCTCCGTGAAGGTCAGCCGCTTGGAAAGGATGATCAGCCGCCCTCGCTGCAGGGTAAAGGTGCCAACCGCATGCGGCGCCGAGGCCGGGCCCGTCAGCTTGAGCGAGCCGCCAAGTTCGGCGTCGACGCCCCTGCCCTGAATGAAGATCTGGTTCGGCGCATTGACCGTCACGTCGAGCGTCAGGCCGCTGCCGCCATTGCTGCTGCCACTTGACGTCGCCGGGCGCAGCGCCTTGTCCTGCGCCCGTACCGACGCTGGCGCGTTCTTGTGCTTGACATCCAGCGCCGAAAGTGAAGCCGGCAGCCTTTCCGGGACGGTGATGACCGTCCTCGCCAGGTTGACGGTGCCGGCGATCACCGGCGCGGAGACGAGCGGCCCCTTGACGGTCAGATCGCCCCCGAGATTGGCGGTCACCGCACGGCCGTCGGTGTAGCGGCCGTCGGTGAGCTTGATCGACAGGTCGGCAGGGAAGCCTTGCGCCGGATTGATGCCCACCGTGCCGCTCGCCGAGAGCTTGCCCCGCGTCGAAAGCGTGCCGGTGAGCCTGTTGATCCTGGCGACGCCGCCGCCGATAGAAACGTCCGCGGCAATGTCGTTGACCGCAAGGCCGGATCTGGCATCGACCAGGCGAGCGCCGGAAGTGCTCACCGTTCCGGCGATTACCGGCGACGACGACGGACCGCGCACCTGCACGTTGACATTGGCGGTTCCGGTCAGGCCCAGCCCTTGCGCGGCGAGCTTCGAGGCAAGGAAGGAAAACGGCACCTTGCCGTTGAAATCGAGCGCCAGGGCCGGCGTGCCCGACGTCGTCACCGAGCCGCCCCCCTTGAGGCTGAGGCCGGCGCCGTCGGTGATGTTGGCGTCGAAAGCGAGCTTGTTGCCCGCGAAAGTTCCCGAAGACGACACATTCATGCCGCCGAGGCCGGCGCCTCGCGTCTGCGAGGTCTGCACGCCCGAAGCATCGATGTTGAAGGCGACCGAGGGAGTCGAGGGCTGGCCAGTCACCTTGACGGTGCCCGAAATCGAGCCGGCCGCGTCGAGACCCGGCGAAAAACCGTTGGCGAGCGATACCGGCACCCGGGACAGATTGGCGTTGAGGTCGAGCGCCTGCGCCACCTTGCCCGTCACCGTCGCCGTCCCGCCGCCAAGATTGAGCACCAGCCGGTCGAGTGTCGTTACCCCGTTGGCGATGGTCACGGTCGAGGCCTGAGCGATCGCGGCCTTGATGCCCTGCACGCTCGCCTGGCCCGCGGCGAGTTCGATGGTCGTCGTGCCGTTGGCGACCTTCACGCGACCGGCAGCCCTCGCTGGGATGTTCTTGACGGTGGCGCCACCCGAAAAGCCGGTCCAGTCGCCGTCGCGCTTGAGGTCGACATCGATGCCGGTGATGGCCGTGCCGCCGGAAGTCACGCTTTCGGCCCGCACCGTGCCGGTGATCACCGGCGCTGCCATGTAGTTCGCGATTTGCGCGTCGACAGCGACGTTTCTGGCGGAGAGGTCACCGCGCTTGATCTGCGAGGTGTTCGCCTTGATCGCGACGTTGGGTCCATTGGCCGTCTTCGAGAAGGCGATCGTGCCGCTCACATTGCCCTCGGCCTTTTCCAGTGCCAGCGCGGCAAGCGGCCCGATATCTGGAAGATCGAGCGTGACGGTGCCGACCGGCACGAACGCATCGTCGAGCGCGAGATCGCCGGAAATCTTGTTCGGACCGAGCGACAGCAGAAGCCCGTTTATCGCGCGGCCGCCATTGGTTGTCGCAAGCACCGCGCTGCCCTGCAGGTTCTGCCCGGCAACGTTGCCGATGAGCTGCACATTGGCCGCGGGGTTGGCGGCATCGGCCTTGCCGGTGGCCGTCAGTTTCAGCCCGGTGATCTCGCGCTCCGCCACCAGGAGCCGGTCACTGTTGACCGTGAGCGACAGATCCGGGGCGGTGACTGGCCCTTGCGCATCCAGGGCAAAGGCAATGGCGCCCTTGGCATCCTTCGAGAGCAGCGAAACGTCGCTCAATGCTCCCCTGATGGCAGCGGCCAGCTTGCCGTCGGCAAGGCTCGCCTGCCCATCGGCGCTGAGTGCGCCCGAATTGAGCTTCAGGCCGTCGATATTTACATTGCCATTGGCATCGCGCTTCAGCGCCGCACTCAACTTCGCGCTCTCGCCTAGCACGCCGCGTACCGCCGCCGGCAAGGCGGAAGAAGCGACGTCGGCCGTCATGTTGAGATCGACGGCGCCATCGCCAAGCGATATCCGGCCCGCAACCTGGCTGTTGAGCGCATCGCTCTTGAGGGATCCGCTGTTGACGGCGACGGCATCGCTCGTCATCTGGCCATTGACCTTGGCCGTGACCTTGCCTGCAATCAGCGGCGCGATCGTAGGATTGTCCAATCCGATCCTTTCCACCGAGACCGTGCCGGAAACCGGCCCTGTCCGCCCCTTGAGGTCGAAGGCGTCCGAGTGCAGCGTTAACGTCAGCCCGTTGACCTTTGCCTGGCTGGCGACAATGGAGGGCACGATAGCCGACACATCCAGCCTCGCCTGCGTGCTTTCGCCCGCCATCTTTGCCGACAGTGATTGAACCTCGAGCCTGACCGGGCTCTCGGCGCTGCCGACCGTCAGCGGCAGGCTGGGTCCGGATGATGTAAGGTCGATAGAGAAGTCGCTGGCGCCGTTGGGGTTGAGGGTTCCAGCGGCCTTGCCCGAAATCTTGTCGCCCGAAAGCGTGGCGTGGTCCAGCGCAACCCCGCCCCCCAGGGAGTAGCTGCCGGCCGCAGCGAGATCGAGCGACCCGAGCCCCGCCTGCCGGGTCTGGCTGGTCTCGGCGCCCGCCACCTTGGCGTCGAACTGAACATCCGGATTGGACGACGGACCCGTCACGTGGGCCGTGCCGTCCACCGTTCCGGCGCCGTCGAGGCCTGGCACGAATGCATTGGCCAGCGCCACCGGCAGGTTGATGAGATTGGCCGTCAGGTCCAGCGTCTGGCCCGCGCTGCCGGAAACCGTCGCCGAACCGCCACCGAGATCGAGGACGAGCTTATCCACGGAGGTCACGCCATTGGCGAATGAGATGCTCGACGGTTCGGCGATAGCCGCCTTGATGCCGCGCACGGTCGCTTCGCCGGAAGCGATTTCCACATTTGTCGTGCCGTTGGCGATCTTCAGTCGCCCGGTGGCCGTTGCCGGGATACCCGATGCCGTGGCGCCGCCGGCAAAGTTGGTCCAGTCGCCGTCGCGCTTCAAATCGATGCCGATGGCGCTGACGACCGTGCTGCCCGAAGTCACGCTATCGGCCTTGATCGTGCCCGAGATCGCCGGCCCCTTCAGGTAATTGGCGATCAGCGCGTTGACGGTGATCTTTTTCGCCGCCAGGTCGCCCCGCGCGATCGACGCGCTGGCCGCGTTGATGCTGACGGTCGGCGCGTCGCCCTCCTTGGCGAAGGCGATCGTCCCGTTGATATCGCCGGTCGCTGTCTGATTTGCCAGCGCGGCAAGCGGTCCGATGTCGGGCACGGCAAGCGTAAGTGTGCCGAGCGGCAGGAAATTGTCGTCGAGGGCGAGATCGCCCGAAACCTTGTTGTCGCCGAGCGCGAGGCTAAGACCCTTGATCGTGCGCTTGCCGTCTGCAGTGACCAGTGAAGCCCCGATGTCGAGCGCCTGCCCTTCGGCACTGCCGGTCAACGAGAGGTCGGCCGACGGATTGACGACGTCGGCCTTGCCTTTGGCCGAGAGCTTGATGTCCTTCACCGTGCGGCCGGCGGCCGTCAGGCTGGCGCTGTCGGCCGAAACGGAGAAATCCGGCGCCAGGCGCGGACCGCTCGCGGTCAGCGCGAAGTTTATCCCGCCCGCGAGCGGCGTGCCGGCGAGCGACGACAGTGAAGAGACGTCGCCCAGGGTACCCTTCACATCGGCCTGGATATCCGTTCCTTGCATGCTGCCGGTGCCGCTGGCGCTGAGCGAGCCGGAGGTGAGCTCCAGGGAATTGGCGGCGAACGCGCCCTGTGGATCACGGGTCGCGGTCGCGGAGAACTTCACCCGATCGCCTAGCAGCGAGCTGATCTGCGGTGGCAATGCCTTCGAGACGGCGTCGGCATTCATCTTCAGTGTCATCGACAGATCGGCGAGCGACACGTTGGCCGTCAGCGCGGCATTGAGCGCGTCGCTGCGCAAGGTGCCCTTGTCTATGGTAACGGCATCGCGGCTGATCGTGCCGGATAGATCGGCGGCGAGCTTTCCGGTCACCAGCGGCGCCAGCGTCGCCACATCGGTCTTCAGGCCCGCGGCGGCGAGGTTGACGCTGACCGGGCCGCTGCGGTTCTCCACGTCGAAGCCGTCGGAGTGGATCGCGGCCGTCACATTGTTGAGCTGTGTGCCGCCGACGGCCACCGAGACGAGCGATGTGCCGATATCGACCATGGGGGCCTTGCCGTCGCCGAAGGCGCGCGCGGTGGCCTTCTCGACCGCGACCAGGATAGGCGCGGCGCTGTTGCCGACATCGATGGTGACCGGCTTGTCCTTGGCGGAGAGCTCGACCGCCAGGTCGCTGGCGCCCTTGGGATCGACGTTGCCGGTCGCTGTCCCCTGCACGGTATCGCTCTCAATCGTGGCGCGCTCGATATTGACCCCGCCCGACGTGGTCGCCGTTCCGGCAACGTCGAAGCTCGTCTTGCCGGCAAACAGCGCTTTTATCTTTTCCGGCAGGAAGCCTTCGAACTGGCCGTCGCCCTTGGCCTCGATGCGATGGCCCTTGTCGGTGAGTTGATGGCGGCCGGTCAATTGGCTGACGATCCGGCCGTCGACCATGAAGGTGCCGACGCCGCTCCAATTGGCCAAGGGTCCACTGCCGGAGACGACGATGTTTACAGGAGGCGCACCGGGCAGCTTGAGCAGGTTGGCGATGATCCCACCGGCCGGCTCCGACGCCTTGAGATCGAGGTCGAGCTTGTCGTCGGCCGGGGCGAAATGGACCTTGGCGTCGACATTGCCCTCCCTGCCGTCATGGCGGGAGACGCTGAGCATGGTTTCGATGGCCAGCGGCGACGGATCGGCCTTGAGCGAGCCCTTGGCGGCCAGTTCGGCAATCCCGGTGCCGGCAAGCTCCTGGCCGAGCGCGATCTCCGGCAGGTCGATCTGCCTGACATCGATCGACACCGGCAGGCTGGTCGATCCACTCTGCGATGGCTGCTGGCTCGGTTGCGGCAGCCGGGCCAGTTCGATGCGCTCGGCGGCGAAGCGGTCGGCAATGAAATTCTTGGAGAGAAGTGCCGTCGGCGACCAGTCGAGCGCCACCTTGCGCGCCACCATCCACGGACCTGCACGGTCTTCCAGCACCACATGGTCGAGTCTCAGCGCGCCCGACCATATGCCCTCGATGCCGCTGACCGTCACCTTGCGGTCCTCGCTCGAAGCCATCTTCGAGATCAAGCCGGCAAGGTTCTGGCGGCCGCCTTCGGTGCCGGTCAGGATGACGAGCGCGCCGATCGCCACCACAAGCAAGATCAGCAGCGCGTAGAGGCAGATGCGAAGGATGCGCCAGACTGTCTTCATGGTCAGAACGCCTGGCCGATGCCGGCATAGATGCCGAAATGAGGATCGCCCGGATCGCGGTTGAGCGGTACTGCCGCGTCGATGCGCAACGGTCCGAACGGTGTGATGTAGCGCAGGCCGACGCCCGCGCCCACCTTGATGTTCGAGAAATCGGGGAATGACCTGGTCGAAACGGTGCCGGCATCGACGAACGGAACGATGCCGATCGTATCGGTGACGCCGATGCGCATCTCGACCGAGGTTTCGAAAAAGGAGAGGCCTCCGATTGGCTGGCCGTTGATGTCCTTAGGGCCGATGCCCTGGTAGGAATAGCCGCGTACCGAGCCGCCGCCGCCGGAATAGAAGCGCCGGTCGGCGGGCACGTTCTGCAGTCCGGTGCCGACGATCGACCCAAGCGTCGCGCGTTCGGCAAGCACGAACCGGCTTGCAGTATCGAGCGACTGGTAGGTGTAGCCCTCGCCCTTCAGCTTCAGGAAGGTCGCGCCGTTCAATATGTCGTAGCTAGGCTCGGCATAGGCGAGGAAGCGGAATCCCCTGGTCGGGTTGAGCTTGTTGTCACGGTTGTCGTAGACATATTGCAGCGGCACGCTGGCGATCAGATAGGTATGCTTGCCGAAGGCGTCGGTGATCCTCGAATAATCGAGGTCGAATTCAGCCGAGACCCGCTGCCTCTTGTCGAGGTCGTAGGAAACGCCCGCGTCGCCCTTGACCGAGAAATGATCGTAGGCATCGGGATGTTCGAACACCGTCTTGACACCCGCGAAGAATTTCGACGTCGGCCCGAGCACGCCCGGCTTCTCGAACATCACCCCGGCATTGTAGTTGAGCGCGGAAATACTGTTGCTGCCGATGCCGCTGATGGAGCCGTCGATACGAAGCTTCTCGGCCTGCCCGAACAGGTTGCGGTGCCCCCAGTAACCTTCGAGCCCGAGGCCTTCGGTGTTCGATAAGGTGCCGCCGAGGCCGAAATAGCGCGGCTTGCGCTCGCTGACCTGGACATCGATCGGAACGTTGCCGTTGGCGTCGAGGCTGTCGCCTTCCTTGATGGTCACGCTGTTGAAGACTTCCAGCCCGAGCAGCCGGTCGCGGGCATCGTCGATTTCCTGCGGCGAATATTGCTGGCCCCGTTTCAACCCGGTCATGTATTCGGTGAAGCTGCGATCGACCTTCTCCGTGCCCTCGACAGTCGTGTCGCCATAGTCGGCAACCGGGCCAGCCGCCACCGTCAAAGTGACATCCAGCGTCGAGCTGGTGTGCTCGGCGACGATCTCGCGGTTCGTCACTTTTGCAAGCGGTCTGCCTTCGTCCTTCAGCGCCCGCACGATCAGGGCTTCGGCCTTGAGCACGGCGCCGGAACCGGCATCACCGCCGGCGATCAGTCCGAAATCGGCGCTTGCCAGCCCGGCGGCATCCCCCTTCAGCCGGATATTGCCCAATGTGAATTTCGCCCCGGGCGCGACGCTGATGACAACCGGAATGGGCTGCGGTCCCTTGAATTCGGCGTCCGGCGGCAATTCGTCGATGGACTTGCCATCGATCGTGATGGTGACCACGCCTTCATAGCGAGCATCGGCGTAGAGCGCGGCGACCAGTTGTTCGCGGTCGCCGCGCGCTTTGGCCATCAGGCCGAGCGATCCGGACACCGGATGATCCTCGTCGCTTTTCAGCGCCGAGGCGTTTTCTAGCCTCTTGACCAGATCCTTGTCGGCGTCCGGCGCATCGATCGTCACCGAATAGCGCAGTGGATCGACGATGTCGGCATCCTCGTTCTTGGACGAGCCCCAGAGCTTGATGCCGAAGATCTCGAAAGCCGCCGCGGGCCGTGCCTCGCCGGCCAGCACGCTCGAGCAGACGAGCGCGAAAAGCAGGGCGCGCGCAAGCTCGCGCCCTGGCGCGAACCGTCCTGACATCTGCGTTTCATGCGCCGGCATTAAGACAACCTAGTCGACAAACCTAAAATTGGAATGAAGTTTCGACACGTTCGTAAAGGGGCCACAATCCAATTGTCTGAAATAGACCGGGCTTGGAATTCACACCTTTTGCATTTTCGCAAGAATGTGTGATCCGTCTCACAGAGGTTCTGTCCGAATAACGGCCTTTGGCCGGCATGGAAACCGTTCGCGGGTGAAAACCCGCGGCGCTCCGGCGTTGACAAGCCTGTTTGAAGCTTGATCATGCCCGGACGCTGGCAATGTCTGGAGGGTGATGTGGCAATGCGCGCGGCTCGTGGTCTCTCTTTCCTTCTTCTCATCTTTTTCGCCCTGGGCGGGGTGGCGGTTGCGGCCGAAGCCCGGCGCATCGTGACAACTGACAATTCCGACTATTTCGGCTTCGACCTCAGATCGGAGCAGAATGTCGGCCTCGATCAGTGCAAGACCATGTGCCTCGGCGATTCCGCCTGCCGCGCCTTTACCTACAACACCAAGGCGAAGTGGTGCTTTCTCAAATCCGACTATAACCAGTTGAAACCCTTCACCGGCGCCGTCGCCGGCAAGGTCGCCAATTTCGATGGCGATCCCGATATTGGCGCCCCGCCGGCGCTCGCCTTTTTCCCGAATTGGATGGCCGACCAGGCCCAGCAGTTCCGCAACAAGCTGACCGATCCTGCCTATGACAAGCCGACCGAAGGACTTTCGGCCCTGCAAGCAGCCGCCGAGCAGGCGGCGCTTACCGGCGACCACCGCCTTGCCACGCAGAAATACCAGTCTGCGCTCTCCATCCTGCCCGATGACGGCGCGCTGTGGCTGTCCCTGGCGCGCGAGATCCTCGCCGTGGAGCCGGCGTCGAACACCGCCGAACCCTCGACTTTCCCGATGAACGCCACCTCGGCCGCCTTCAACGCCTACAAGCTGGTGCGCACCGCAAAGACCCGCGCCGAGGCGCTGGCGCTGCTTGCCGCCGGTCTCGACAAGCGCGACCTTTACCGCGCCTCGCTGCAGGCCTATGAAGCCAGCCTTGCGCTGGTGAGTTCGCCGGCAGTCCAGGCCGATTATGCCGACCTCAAGGCGCGCAAGGGTTTCCGCGTCGTCGAGCACACCGTCGATGCCGATTCCTCCTCGCCGCGCATCTGCGCGCAGTTTTCCGAGGAACTGGTCAAGACCGGCGTCGACTATGCCCAGTTCGTGACCGTCGACAACGCCGCGCCCAAGGCTGTCGAAGCCAAGGACAAGCAGATTTGCGTCGAAGGCCTGCAACACGGCCAGCATTATGACGTGACCTTCCGCGCCGGCCTGCCGGCCGCGATCGGCGAGACGATCGCCGCGCCCGTCGTGCTGTCGATTTACGTCCAGGACCGCGCCCCGTCGGCCCGCTTCACCGGCGACAGCTTCGTGCTGCCTGCAGGCGCTAGGCGCGGCATCCCGGTCGTGACCGTCAACATGAACGCTGCCAAGATGACGCTTTACCGGATCGGTGACCGTTCGCTGGCGCAGCTTCTGTCCGGCTATCAGTTCCTGCATCAGCTCGATGGCTACGACATTTCCACGATTTCCGACCAGATGGGCGCCCCCGTCTGGTCCGGCACGCTCGATATCGCCAATGATCTCAACAAGGAGGTTACCACTTCGTTCCCTGTGGATGAGGCGATCCCGCAGCGCAAGCCCGGCGTTTATGTGCTGACCGCGCAACCGGTTGACGACAAGCGCGACGATTACGGTTCGCGCGCCACGCAGTGGTTCGTCGTCTCCGATATCGGCCTTTCAACCTATACCGGGCAGGACGGGCTTAATGTCTTTGCCCGTTCGCTGGGCTCGGCCAAGCCGATTTCCGGCGCCGAACTGACGCTGCTTGCCAAGAACAACGAGATCCTTGGCACAGCGACCACCGATGCCGAGGGCCACGCCGTCTTCAATCCGGGCCTGACGCGCGGCGAGAACGGCATGGTGCCGGCCGTGCTGATGGCCAAGCAGGGCGACAACGACTTCGTCTTCCTCGATATGGGCAAGGCCGGATTCGATCTTTCGGACCGCGGCGTCGAGGGGCGCGCCTCGCCGGGCGCGCTCGACGTCTATGCCTGGACCGAGCGGGGCATCTACCGTGCAGGCGAGGATGTGCATGTCGCGGCCCTTGCCCGCGACGGCGCTGCAAAGGCGGTCGAGAACCTGCCGTTGACCTTCATCTTCACGCGTCCCGACGGTGTCGAAAGCCGCCGTGTAGTCAGCAATGGCGAGTCCGCAGGCGGCCATGCCGTCGACCTGCCGCTCGAGGCCAACGCCATGCGTGGCACCTGGACTGTGTCGATCTACACCGATCCCAAACAGGCGGCGGTCGCCAGCCAGATGTTCCTGGTCGAGGATTTCGTGCCGGATCGCATCGAATTCGACCTGACCGCCGACAAGAAGGAGATCACCCAGGGCGAGACTGCAAACGCCACGGTCGACGGCCGCTTCCTCTATGGCGCTCCGGCCGCGGGCCTGGCACTCGAAGGCGAGACGACGCTGTCGACGACGAGCACCTGGGACAGCTTCAAGGATTTCACCTTCGGCCTGGCTGACGAGCAGTCGAGCGAGCCAACCGTGACGCCTCTCGCCAATCTTCCGGTGGTTGGCGACGACGGCAAGGCGACTTTCCCGATCACGATAGACCAGTTGCCGTCGACCACAAAGCTGGTCAAAGCCAAGGTCACCGTGCGCATGCGCGAGGCCGGCGGTCGCGCCGTCGAGCGCTCGCTCGACATCGGCGTTCGCCCGCAGCGCGACGTCATCGGCATTCGCCCGGACTTCGCCGATGATGAGGTGCCGCAGGGCGGCACGGCCAAGTTCAGCATCATCGCAGTCGACCCAAACGGCAAGCGCGAGGACCTGAAAGGCGCCCAGTGGTCGCTGGTCAAGGTCGAGCGCAATTATCAGTGGTACCGTTCCAACAATTCCTGGAACTACGAGGCGGTGAACCTCACCAAGTCGGTCGCCAATGGCGCGGTCGACCTGAAGGCCGATGGCGAGGCGACAGTGTCGTTGCCTGTCGACTGGGGCCGCTATCGGCTCGAGGTCGCGACGGCCGATCCCGAAGGTCCGGCGACCAGCTATGAGTTCGACGCCGGTTGGTACGTCGCTTCCACCACCACCGAAACGCCCGACGGGCTGGAGATCGCCCTCGACAAGAACAGCTACGCCGCCGGCGAAGTCGCCAAGCTGAAAATCTCGCCGCATTTTGCCGGCGAGATGCTTGTCACCATCGGCGCCGAGAAGCTGTTGAAGACCGTCACCGCTTCGGTGCCTGCCGGCGGCAGCACCGTCGACATCCCCGTCGGTGACGACTGGGGCGCCGGCGCCTACGTCACGGCGACCTTGTTCCGGCCGGGCGACGCGCAGGAATCGCGCATGCCGGCCCGCGCCATCGGCATCCAATGGCTGTCGGTCGATCCGGGCTCGAAGAAGCTGGCGGTTACGCTGACGCCGCCGGAAAAGACCGTGCCCCGCCAGCAGCTGTCGATCCCGGTCGCCGTCAACGGCGCCCAGGCCGGCAGCAACGCCTATGTGATGGTGGCCGCCGTCGATGTCGGCATCCTCAACCTCACCAACTACAAGGCGCCTGATCCGGAGGACTGGTTCTTCGGCCAGCGCATGCTGGGGCTGGAGATCCGCGACCTCTATGGCCGCCTGATCGATGGCTCGCTCGGCACCATGGGCAAGATACGCACCGGCGGTGACGGCGCCAACATGCAGGCGCAGGGCAGCCCGCCGACCGAAAAGCTGGTCGCCTTCTTCTCCGGCCCGGTCGAGCTTGATGCCAGTGGCAAGGCGCGCATCGACTTCGACATCCCGCAGTTCAACGGCACCGTGCGCGTCATGGCCGTCGCCTGGACCAAGGATGCGGTCGGCCATGCCCAGACCGACGTCATCGTGCGCGATCCGGTGGTCATCACAGCCGGCCTGCCGCGCTTCCTGGCGCCGGGCGATGCGGCCACCATGCGCCTCGACATCGCCGACACCGATGGCCCG
>Ga0315336_1000932_pt1 | contig 65396 bp, 40 predicted proteins | sample ASW5metaG_FD_204512 | JGI IMG/M metagenome (GOLD analysis project Ga0315336, IMG submission 204512) | Ammonia-oxidizing marine archaeal communities from Monterey Bay, California, United States - ASW #5 | ecosystem: Environmental > Aquatic > Marine > Intertidal zone | place: USA: California... | reverse complement strand
AATTGTGGGAACCCAATGGAAGAACATACCCCGGGTGAAGCGACCCATTGCTTCATTCAATACTCCGCCCCCGATATGCGTAAGGGGCTGGTCGAAATGGCGCATCGGCGTAAAGCCATTTCGTTTGCCGATATTCAACACCACTTTAATACCGCCGGTGAAAAAGAAATGGAATACAATTTGCCCGTATGGCAACAGGCGCGTCAGTTTAACCAATCATCCAACCTCGTCGCCTATCTTTGGGGCGCGCCCGGTACCGGGAAAACCTATACCTCCAGTTGTATCCTCAATCAGGCCTTCGATATGGCTTCGATGCAGCCCAAACAGACCAAGCCCGGCTGCGTGGGCGCCTACGTGAGCGGAATCGAGTTTGTACGGTGCATGCGAAAGTTCGAACCCGGGGCCGTGCTCGATGAATGGAAAAAGGCCCACGTGCTCGTGATGGACGATTTCGACAAACCCGCCTGGGAATACCGCGACATCGCCGGCCTCTACGACCTGATGGACGCCCGCATGACCCACAATAACAAAACCGTGTTCACCACCAACGTCGACCCCGCAAAACTCCAACACCTCTTCAAACTAGGAGGCCCCGCCCACGCCAACATCTGGGAAGCCCTCCGCCAACGGCTAGTACCCGCCATGGTACTCGAGTACAAAGGCAAGACGCTGAGAACGACACTAGCCATGGCGAAGGAAACGCCGGAGGGATATGGGGGGTGACGGGGAAAGATTACCAAAGGAAAGGAATTTCTAATGGCATGTCCGAAGAAAAACAATCGGAAACCGACATCGTATATGATGTAGTCCGGCTCTGAAATGTCGCTTATTAGCCAGAGTCCTCGAAAATCCATGAAAGAATCTCTCTTGGCGCATCGCGCCAAACCAAAACCCCCACACACCAGGCTATGCGCAATCCTGCCCGTACGGCGAGTACCCTTAGAGAAATCCGATGTTGCCGGCGGGGCCGAGACCGTCTTCGATGACTTTGGCTACTTTAATGGTGTCTTGGTCGTGGAGGTCGACGATTTCGGAGGGTTTGAGGACGGCTTTGTCTTTGTCCATGAGGACGTTGACAACGGGGTGGTAGAAGTCGTCAAAGTTGCTGTGGACAACGCGGCCGATCTTGCCGCTGTCGAGGGATACGAAACTGCCGATGGGGAAGAGCGACATGTATTGGAGGAGTCCTTTGATGACGTCTGCTTCGAATTTACTGTGGGCGTCGGATAGGAGCGTTTCCATCGCGCGGTAGGGGTGTAGGGCCGGGCGCCAGGGGCGGTCGGAAATCAGCGCGTCGTATACGTCGGCAACGGCGACGATCTTTGCGTATCGGTGGATGACGGCTCCCTTTCGGCGTCGCGGATAGCCACGTCCGTCGAGGCGTTCTTTGTTTTGATACATGATAATGCGGGTCGTAGCGGGAAGCCCTCTGAACTGATCCAGTAGAAACAAGCCATACCCGATGTGCTTCTGGATATCGATTTGTTCTGCCGGATCGAGTTTACGTTTGCTATTTACAATCTCGTCGGGCACCATGCTCATGCCGATGTTGTGTAGCAGTGCGCCGATACCGATATCGCGTACCTGGCCTTCGTCGAGCTGTAAGGCGGACGCAATATTAATCGCGAGGATCGATGTGTTGATCGCGTGTGTATATACGTACTCGCTTTTGTGCTGCAGGTTCGTCATGTTGTTCAAGAGGCTGGCGTCGCTCGAGAAAGCGTCCATCAGTTCATCCACGATGCTGCCTGTCGCTTCAGCCACTTCCCCGGCGCTCACCATTCCACTTCCGATGTCGGACATGGTGTTCAATCCGTGGGCATGGGCGTTGGTACATTTAGCGATTTGTGCTTCGGTGCGTCCGGTCTGTAGTGAATGGTCGACGGCGTTCTCGAAAGAAGGACCGATCGGTTCAGGGTTCAATTCGGCGTTCGTAACGAGCGACTCCACCTGCATGCCGAGTTTTTCGCCCATCTGTTTTGCTTTGTCACGGTATTCGGATAAGGGAACCGCATTCGCCATGCGTGTAAATTCATCCGCATCCCACGTTCCCAAATACACGTGCGTTCGGTTATTGTCCCGAAGCGATTGGGTCATTTCTTCCGTCAGGATTTTTCCGCGGTCCAACAATAGGCGCCCTGTTTCGTCGTGCAAGGGTTGAGACAATGGTTTGCCGGGTACCAATGTACTGACAGACTGACGATTCATTTTCGGGGTACTCCAAAGGGACACCAATCTCGGCGAAATTGGTTGAGAATGAACTGCGTTTCAGGTTGGAAATGGTCGTGAAAATAACGTTGACAAAATCCAGTGAGTAAATGATAATGCACAAATGACGCGTGCGTCAAATAATTATGGAAATTAGTATACAAAATAGCTAAAATATGTGAAAATGGTGTTTAAGAAATAATATTAGATATTTATATCAATTAAATAGAGGATATACGGAGTGGTAGAAGAAAAACCAGCAAAAAAATTAGGTCGAAAGCCAAACGAAGCCTTGAAAAAACGGCGCCAGGAGCAGATCCTGAAAGCGGCCGCTCTCGTTTTTGCCAAGAATGGATATGCAGGAACGGACGTGGAATTGATTGCTTCTAGATTACAGATCAGTAAGGGGACGATTTACCGCTATTTTCCCTCGAAGGAAGAACTGTTTATCGCGACGATGGAGCAGGAAAATCAAAACCTCCGCGAGCATATTACCCGGGAGTGGAACCAGGGTGACAACCCTGAAACTCAGATTGAGAATGCTGTAGCAGGATATCTTTCCTTTTTTCACAATAACCCGCATGCGGTTGATTTGTTGTTGCAGGAACGCGCGAAGTTTCCCGAACGAGGCAGCTTGAGTTATCTTTCACAACGGGATCGAGCACTGGAAAGATGGGGCGCCTATCTGGAAAAGTTAATTGAAAAGGAAGTACTTCGGCCTCTACCGGTCGAGCGGATGGTGGAAACGTTGGCCAACCTTATCTACGGGGCCGTGTTTCTCAATCGAATTCAAAAAGATCGACGAGGGATGCAGGACCAGGCCCGCGACATTCTTGATGTGTTGGTGAATGGATTGGGTACGGACAAAGTGCGCAGTTATTTCTCGGCGCAAAATAGAAAAGAGATTTCGGAACAAACCTAACGCTTGTGGAATTCGAATACGCCGCTTCTTAAATGAACCCGATGTTCCCAGCGGGACCCAGACCATCTTCGATGACTTTGGCTACTTTGACGGCGTCCTGGTCGTGAAGGTCGACGATTTCCGAAGGTTTCATCACCGCTTTATTTTCGTCCATTAACACGTTCACTACCGGATGATAAAAGTCGTCGAAATTACTATGTACGACGCGGGCGATTTTTCCACCCTCCAGAGAAACAAAACTTCCAATGGGAAACAGCGACATGTATTGGAGCAATCCTTTGATGACGGCTGCGTCGAATTTTTTGTGGGCCTGGGAGAGCAAGTACTCCATTGCCCGATACGGATGGTGGGCTTTTCGCCACGGACGGTCTGAAATCATTGCGTCATATACGTCAGCCACTGCGATAATTTTTGCATAGCGATGAATCACACTTTCAGTTCGGCGACGCGGATATCCGCGACCATCCAACCGTTCTTTGTTCTGATACATCATGATGCGGGTCGAAGCGGGAAGACCTTTGAACTGATCAAGAAGGAAGAGGCCATACCCGATATGTTTTTGGACATCGATATGTTCTGATGAAGTGAGTTCACGAGGACTGTTCACGATTTCTTCCGGCACCATACTCATACCGATATTGTGGAGCAGTGCACCGATGCCGATTTCGCGCACCTGATGTTCATCCATCTTCAAGGCGGTGGCGATATTGATGGCGAGGATCGAAGTATTGATTGCATGAATGCACACGTACTCACTGGTGTGCTGTAAGTTCGTCATGTTATTCAACAAACTCGCGTCAGTCGAAAACGCATCCATGATACTGTCGACGATGCTGGTTGCGGCTTCCGCCACTTCAGTGGGCTTGACGATCCCTTGGCCGATATCGGCCATGGCTCTAATTCCCGCCGAGTGGACATCCGAGCAACGCGCAATTTCTTGTTCTGTTCTGTTCGCGTGGAGCGTGTGGTCGATCGCGTTTTCGAATTTAGGGCCCGTCGTTTCCGGATTCAGATCACCGCCCGTAATGAGAGATTCAACACGAAGTCCGAGTTGTTCGCCCATTTGTTTTGCTTTGTCGCGGTAATCGGATAAAGGAACGGCTTCGGTAAATCGTTTGAATTCATCCAGGTTCCATTCGCCAAGATATACGTGTGTCGTGTGGCTTTCGCGAAGAGACTCTGTCATTTCTTCGGTGAGAATATTACCGGTAGTTAAAAGCAAACGGCCTTCCGCGTCAAAAAGCGGTTGATCTACTGCTTCCCCCGGAACCAAAACACTAACTGGTTCACGTGTCATTTAGTATTGCCCCCAAGCCTTACGAAATGCGAAATGCTAGATTTTTGAAATCTTTTGAGAAACCGAGAATTGGGTAAACTCTAATAATTAATGAATTAACTTATGTTCTAATAGTAAACCAAGATTGACGGATCAGTCAAGTAATCGAGAATACTAATTTTACCCCGTATTCATTAGGGATTTTTAACACTATTCATCGAATTTTAGTGTCAAAAATCTCAAAAAACTGTTCCGAAAAGGAACGTAAGTGCGTCCGTTTCACCGTGTTTGATCGTCAAAGATCGTGCTTTAATTCTTTTTACCTTTCGCCAATTTACAACCCAATCAAACTCAAATATCGCCTTGACAGCCTAGTGTGCACAGTGTATGGTATTTATGTGTACAGTAAAGGGTTTTATGTATATTCGCATCGACCATAACTCGGGAGTCCCAATTTCCGCTCAGATGGTGGACCAGATCAAGTATCTGGCGGTGTCCGGATCCCTCAAGGGAAATGAGCGGATTCCTTCCGTGCGTGCATTGGCTACCGAATTGAAGCTGAACCCGACGACGGTGGCGCGCGTGTACAAACAACTGGAAGCCGAAGGCATCATTTTTACGCAACGGGGTAAGGGAACGTTCATTGCGCCTCGGCACAGCGGACTCACGGACGACGAAAAACAGCGACGACTCCAGACCGATATTCGCAAACTGGTCGTGGAAGCCGGCCGCTTGGATTTGAACTACGACGTGTTGATCGATCTGATTCAACAGGAAATCGACACGCTTCAGGATACGCAAGACGAAGAGAATAATTCAGGAGAAGTACGTTAATGAATGTCGAAAATGAAACCAAGGTGACCGGCGATTTTTACAGCGCGAAGCGACAATTTTTCCGTGAATGGGCAGTTCTCTTGCGAGTGTACGGGTTGGATACTTTTCTTGGTGGCCTCTATCCGTTGTTCGGTTTCTATATTATGCATCGTCCGGGTGGTAGTCAGGTGTACAACGTGGTTCTTCCGTTTATTATTGCGACCGCCACGATGGGATACCTTGCGTACTCGATACAGATTTCACGAACCCGGGGAGGTACGTCGCGCTACTACTCCCAGTTTCCGGGAGATCAAACCACCCTATGGGATGCTCAGATCGCGTACTTAATCGCATCAGCGATTTGGATTAACGGAGTGATAGCCGTAGGCGCATACTTCAAACTCGGAGGAGCCAACTACGTTCCCTACTATCGTCTTCATCCCGAAATGTTTTGCCTTCCATTCCTCGTAATCGCTTTCGTCATTGCGTTCTTGCACAATCGTCATTCGAAGGAGTTCGCCGTTGTTTTCATAGGAGCGGCTGCCGCGTTGGCCGCTGTGATCTATTTCTCCGATATGTTTTTCATGGGAGAAAAAGCAAGTCGGCAAAACGATTTCTATCCTCCCCGTGTTCATGATTTGAAATTTCAATTGACCATCGCATTCTTATTGTTGACCGCCAGCATTACGGGGTTAGGGATGACCCGATTTTTCTGGAAGCGCCGTGAACTGGGAGAAATCCTATGAGCGCCTTCTGGTTATTGGTCAAATCACAACGTCGGGGACTCATCGTAGGATCAAGTATTTGTTTCCTGGTACCGTTCTTGTTCATTTTCTCTGTCGACCCGTCCAAATTCGAAAGCGCCGTAGCGATCCATCTGGCGTTATTGGCTGCCACGCTCGTTGTGGGGAGCCTTGCCAAGTTCCACACCCATCTGTTTAAGATGCCCTATCCAGTGACGGTCCGTGAATTGGCGTGGGTGCCTACGTTTTGCCTGGCCGCACTGTGGGTATTCGGTACGCTCGGTACCTACGTAGGGATTGTCGTCCGCTCCAACTTTTTTGAAACCCAAGAGTATATTGAGCATTGGATGCCGTTTTATTTCACGGTGATCAAATTAATGCCGTTGTCCTTCGTGGCGTTCGCGATGGTCGATCGTATGATTCGAACGTTTGGGACCCGCGCCTTTGGATTCGCATTCTTCTTCTATTTTGGTTTCATGCTTAGTCGGCTTCCTGGTTTCGAAGATCTCATCATGGGGCTCGTTTGGGGATCGCCTTTTGTTATTGCATTGGGAATATTTTATATATACGAAGCGCCGATCCATATCGCTTCAATGGAATATCCCGTAGATGTGAATCTAGGAGCCGTGACCGCGTTTACCCATTCCCCCGGCGCGCCCACTCGAGCGCCGTTCGTAAAAATCTGCGCCGACACGCTCATGTTACTTTCGGCGCTTCCATTCTTGGTGTGGTCTATTAACTTCATCATATCGATTGGCGATCCAGATGCGCTCGTTGGGATTCTCGGCATATATATGGCATTCATGTCGTTTAGTTTTTTCTACGTCGGTCGAGAGGGGTGGAGAAACGCAAACGCTCATGGATTCAGTCCGAACAAGACTGTTTTGCTCATCGCATTAAAGTTCTCACTACTTTTTATGCCGGTCGCGTGGGCGTTGGGAGCAAAGCGAGGTTCCGTGGCGTCGTGCGAAGAGTGCCGCAAACATAAATTTATTTGGGCGGCACGTTGCCCGCATTGTGACGACGCGAATCGAGGGGCGCTCTTGAGCCCATACGGCTTAAAATTACCGGGAACGCGGACAAAGGTTGTGGCACAACAACCCAAGAAACCTTGGTCAGGATACTCTTCGAGAGCGATGTTTCGGTTTATGGTCCCCGTTCAACTAGCTATTTTCAGTATGCTCGGCCACGGGCAATACCAAATGGAGTCGGTTTCGTTCCACCTAAATGACGAGGAAAACCGAACGCAGAGTCTTTTGGACGAAGAGACGTTGATGGCCTACTTTGAAGGAATCGAGAACGTCCAGGAATGGTTGGACGGAGACGACCCCTTTGATTTGCCGCACCGATATCGAATTGACGTAACGCCGACGCCGAAACGAAACGGAACCCATTATTTCAGTGTACGGGTGATTTGGCTGAAATGGGAAACTTCAACCGGTATCAAAGAACGAATCCAAGAGCGTGTTGTGGAAGATTTTCCCGAAATGGATATGAAGGTAAACCTTGAGAAAAAGAAATGGGACAACTGGCGCATTACTTCGAATCGATTTACGCTGTCGAAAATCCTCGAACAAAACATCGTCATGAAAGAATGGCCACATGGCTACATAGATTGAGAAACTTTTTTGAAAAATATTTGGATACACCAATAACGCGAAGCATAGGAGACACATGAAATGAACATCATCGAAATGAAAGACGCGGTCCGGTTTTTTAATCACACGCCCGCGGTGACGGGTATGAATCTGAGCGTGCCGAAAGGGTGCGTGTTTGGGCTGCTGGGCGAAAACGGGTGCGGGAAAACGACGAGCATCAAAATGATGATGGGGGCGCTGATTCCGCAGGAAGGCACGGTGGAATTATTGGGCGTGGACCCGGTGGGGATGGCGCCGGAGATTCGGTCGCGGGTTGCGTATGTGGCCGACGACATGGCGCTGCCGAATTGGATGAAGCTGAAAGAAGGCATGGAAATTCACTCGTCCTATTTTCCGAATTGGGACAAGGCGAAAACGATGGAACGGCTCGAGGGTCACAAGCTGAATCTCAGCCAGACGTACGGTGAGTTGAGTAAGGGACAGCAACGGCGGTTCATTCTGACGCTCGCACTCGCGCAGCAGCCGGAGGTGCTCATCCTCGACGAACCGGCCAGCGGGTTGGATGTCGGTGTGCGTCGTGAGTTCCTGGATACGCTGATGGAGTTGGCCAACGAACGGGAGGTTACGATCCTGTTGTCGTCCCATATTCTGTCCGATGTCGAGCGCGTCATTGATCACGTGGCATTTATGAAAAACGGGAAACTGGTACAACAAGCCAATCTGGAAGATTTGAAGAGTACGGTGAAACGGCTGAGCTTTTCGGCCGCACCCGATGAAGCCGCATTGGGGAATCGATTCAACGTCGTATCCACCACCCGAGAAGGAGACGCGTATCAGGCCGTCGTCGATGATTTCGCCGAGGATAAGCTGAGCGACTTCGATTGTCAGGTCGAACATTTCAATTTGGAGGAGTTGTTCCTTCTCTTCAACGCGGAGGAAGCCGCGGAGCGCGGGGCATGACACCATCCGAATTCTATAGTCCGCGCAATCAGTTCCTCCGTGAATGGCGGGTGTTGTGGCGCGCCTTTGGGACGGATGTGCTACTGGGCGGCGTCTATGTGCTCATCGGGTTTTACAGCATGCGCACGTTGGGCGGAAGTCAGGTATACGATGTGGTGTTCCCGTTTATCATCGCGGCGGGCATTGCGGCGTATCTCACGTACGGGATTCGGAAATCCGAAATGAACGGGAATACAGCGCCGTTTTATTTCAATCTGCCGCGCACTCGTATGCGGGCCTGGGATGCACAAATGGCATTTCTGGTTACCGCGGTGATTTGGCTCGAAGTCGTTATCGTGGTCGGAACCTATTTGAAACTGGGCGGGGCGGGTATCACACCCATATATCGTCTCTATCCCTTGGCATTTTGCGTGCCCTTTGCGGGCGTCGGTTTTGCCCTGGTATTCCTGGAAATAAATCATTCTAAGATGTTCCTCTTCGCGTATTCGGCCGTACTCCTGTTCTGCGTTGTTTTTTTCATCATGTGGCTCATAACCGGCGCGTGGGGTACTGCACATGAGGACAACAATTACCTGCCGGAGCGGAACTATAACACGAGTGCGCACATCACCTTTACGGTGGGCGTCCTGGTCACGCTGGGCCTCGTCATTTTCTCAAACCGGTCCCGGTGGCGCGACCGCGAGCTGGGGGAAATCCAATGACATCTACCTGGCTCTTGGTCAAAACACAGCGTCGTGGTCTGATGGTGGGTGCAAGCATATGTTTCGTCATCCAATTTCTCCTTGGATTTGAACTTGACCCGACGCGCCCAAAAGAACTTTTTGAATATCCGGCAATCGCGTTGATGTTTGCCATGTTGGTCAACGGGTTTGCTGGGTTTCATACCAATCTGTTCAAATTGCCGTTTCCAATAACGAATAGGCAATTGGCGTGGGTGCCGTCCATTTGCATGGCGATCACGTGGCTTTCCGGATACGTAGGTATTTTTTCCGCCATATTTATTCGGCTGATTGTCGACGGACGTTCGACATCACTGGAACAATGGGTGCCATTAATTTTCGGTTTCGCGGCCCTTTTTCCCGTCGGTTTTTTGTGTTTTGTTCTCTACGACCGGGCGATGCGATTTCTAGGGATGAGCGCAGTCGGATTCGCCTCGATCACGATGGTTGTGGCTCCTCTGGACAGCGATCGGGACGTCGAGCGATTTTTCGCCATGAACGAAACCATGTGGCCCTTCTTTTTCGTGTCCGGTCTCATTATTCTACTCACGGCTCCCGCCGACGTTCGTTCCCTGGATTTTCCGAGCAAGATAAAAACCGGATTGATGGACACGCAGGCGCGTACGAAAAACGCACCGATCCGAACGACCGGCCTGAAGGCGCTATCCGATGTCCTTACGGCCCTCGTCATCATTCCGATGATGTTCTACTACTTCGACAACCTGAGTTTTCTGAGACATGAAGAAGATTTCCTCGACTTTTTCACCCTCCTTTTCGCCGGTGGGGTCGTGTATTGGGTATTTATTACTTGGCGGGTCACGTGTGCCAACGGTTTTAGTCACGAAAAAACGATGTTGTTGTTTTTGATGAAGTGTACGCTCGTTCTCATACCGGTCGCGTGGTGGCTGGGAGCAAAACGCGGCGCGGTGGCCACGTGTGAGGAATGTGGTCGACGAAAATTTATGTGGGCAGAAAAATGCCCGAATTGTCAGCATGAAAACCCGGGTGTGTATTTGGGCCTAACGCCCTCAATGCCATTTACGAAACGGAGAACGGCAGTCGCGGGACCGCGGCGGGTATCGACGCGCATGTTTTACCGGGTCATGTTGCCGATTTGGTTGATAGTCCTGTGCACATTCGGCATGGAAGCCACGTTTGATTCGGCCGAATTCACCATTCACTTGAAGGAAGACGCTAACCAGGAAGTGGTACGAGGTCTGTTTAACGCCAAGGTGAATTCATCCAACTACAACCCGGCGCCTGAAACCGTTCGATTGAAGGAAGCGTTGAACGACGTAGAAGACGCGAGTTCATGGGTTCACGAACAGCATCGGATCGGCGTTCCCGAAAAATTTCGAATTGAATTTGATGAATATGCCGACCGGGTAAAAGTGAAAACCTACTCGCTATTGTGGGAACACGGCGACTGGACCGCAACCCGGATTCGCGACCGGGTTCTGGAAATCGTGCCCGAATCCGACTTAGTGCAAATCGACATCGTGAAATTCCGGGGGAAAGGGCGTCATCCCGTCAACCGGCTCACGCTTTCATCTTTCCTCGACAACGACATCCACTGGAGACAGCGTTGAACCGAACCGAGTTTTATAGTCCGCGACAGCAATTCTTGCGCGAATGGCGGCTGCTGTGGCGTACGTTGAAGACGGATATTTATATCGGTGTCGCGGTGGTGATTACGGCATTTTACGGATTTCGGGTTGTGGGCGAGAGTCGTGTGTACGATGTGTTGTTGCCTCTCTATGCGACGACAGGCGTGGCGTTCTATCTCGCGATGAATACCTGGGTAAGAGACGTGAACAAAGAATCGCGGTGGTTTTATTACAATCTTCCGAAGGACCGCCTCCGTGCGTGGGACGCGCAGTTTGTTTTCATCTGTACGGTGGTCCTCGGGCTGGAGTCGCTGATCCTTGTAGGTGCCTACTTCAAAATCGGCGGGGCGGGATTGACTCCAGAGTACCGGTTGCATCCGGAACTCTTCGTTCTGCCGCTTGTCGCAATCGCGTTCGTAAGTGTTGGTGCGCGACTACGACAGACAAAGCAGACCATCTTTGTTGAATATATCGTCATGTTCGGTTCCATGGGGTTTGCCGTTATTTGGGAAGCGACGCGGAGAGATCATATGAGACAGTCATGGTCCTATTTGTTTTCGCCCGTCAACCAATTCTTATTGGTCGGATTTCTTCTGGGACTCTCCGGCACCCTCCTGATTTTTGCACGCGCCCGTTGGGGGAAACAGGAACTGGGGGATAGGCAATGAGGTCGTCGTGGCTGTTATTCAAAACTCAGCGTCGTCGTCTCTTTTCGGGCGCCGGAATCAGTCTCGTGGGGTCCATGTTTATCGCTTCGATCGTCCGGCAAGCCGAAATCTTACATGTCCGCATGCACGCGGACGAACTATCGTTTGGCCCGTGGGCATTCCCGATTCTTGCTTTCCTCGCGCCGTGGGTGTTCACGGTTTTGGGTAACTTTCGTGCGGGCTTCTATGCCATGCCGTTTCCAGTGACGGAGCGCCAGATTGCGTGGGTGCCGACGGTGTGCAGCTCCATCGTCTGGATGTCTGGTTTTATCGGTTTCTACGGATCGATGATAGGCATTTCGATGATATGGCCGACCGACGAACCGGTCCTACGCTGGATGCCTTTTCACGCCGAAGCGTTCGGTTCCTTGCCATTCGTCTTGTTCATGTTTGCCTTTCAGGACCGAGCCCTCCGATTTTCAACGGTTGGCGCATTCTTTCTAACCCTATTCACCGCCGTGATGTTGTTACCATTTTTTGAAATCCCGTTTGAATACACCCGCGAGCTGCTTCAGTTGCTTTGGCCGTTGTTTCTGTCTCTCGGCGCATTCTTTATTCTGGTCGCTCCCTGGGACATTCGGTCGATTCGGCATGAGACTCGGATTACAAATGAACGGACGGAACCATATTCGCTGGCGCCACACCGGTCGCCGGTCTTCACGGTTATTGCCAGCGTCGTCACGCGCTTCATTATTGCCGGTGCGTTGTATTGGAGTTTTCCATTTCTTTATGCGTTCGGAAATGATGCTTCTTTTGAAGAAGCGGGATGGACGTACTTTTTCGAAAACCATACCTGGCTGAAATACGAAATAGCGGGGTTCACCATTATCCTTTTTCTCTCTTTGTTACAAGGATTGAAAGAAACGAAAGCGAACGGCTTCGGTCGGGGGAAATCCGTTTTGATGTATGTGTTGGGCGCATCCCACCTGTTGGAACCCGTCACGGATCTCCTGGGGCGAAAATACGGGCCTGTATTGGCATGCGAACAGTGTCGGTATCCGAAATTTACGTGGGCAACACGGTGTCCGAAATGCAACGACGAAAACCATGGGTATTTCATTCATTTTTTGCCATTGCAGCCCAAGGACCAAACAGTCGAAACTATCCCGGGAATAATTTACGCTCCGAGCTATCTCGGTTATCGGGTCATAGCGTTCGTTCTCTTGGGCCTATTCCTGGCGACCAGCATCCGGGCCGAGTTCGACGTCGACGTATTTCCTGTCGTGATGGGAAGGTTTTCGGCTGATGGCGATATCAATCCATCGAATCCTATTCCACCGCCGGAAATGATTTCGCTCCGCGAGCAGTTGGCTGACATCGACGACGTGGATGCGTGGTTGTTGGAAGTGGATTGGTCTCAATTGAGCCCGATGGACGGGTTTACGATGGGAATAGGCGGTCCGCCCGGGATATCCGATCGATATCGCATCGAAGTGGAAGAAAATGAAGACTACATTGAGGTGAAATGTTACACGCCCGCTACGGCGGAACCGTCGAATATGGGGTTTCTATTGAAGGCGCGGCTCCTCGAACTGTTGCCCAGAACCGATCGCGTTCGATACGGGTATCCCAGTGGACCCTACGAGAAGAAACGCATCGTCAATCGACTTACGCTCCCCATTTTTTTTGACAATCGAATCCATTGGGTCGACTAGGGGCATCACGGATGTCGTCTGGAGCCACTTCGTGGCGACATAGCCTATTAGACGAGTTTCCCTCCGAACGACCGCTTCAACTCCCGGACCATGTCATTGCTGAATCCTTGGTTCACGCGATAATCAGTCTAAAGCACAACGCCTGATGTTCCTGTACGGGGCTGGCACGAGACCCCCTTTACACTAGTGATACACTGTTCCAAACTAAACATGAACTGGAGGAGCAGCAATGAACGGTCGCGTACGGATTAAAACTTTCTTGGTGCTGGCAGTCGCCGGGTGTATATTTGGATTCGGGTTTCATTTTGGAAAAACAACGGAGGCACGACGAGTGGACACGCCACGCATACCGCCAGTAGAAAAATCGAATTGGACCGATGCTCAGAAGGAGCTATTGGGGCCCATGGACGAGCAGGGACGTTTGTATAACGTGTTCACGACGATGGGCAATCATCCCGCTCTGGCGAAGGATTGGCTCGTATTCGGCGGCCACATCCTACGACGCAATTCGCTGAACGCGATGGACCGCGAAACGTTGATTTTGCGGATTGGGTGGTTGTGTCAGGCGGAATACGAATGGGCGCAGCACGTGCGCATTGGTAAGGCCGAAGGAATGACGGACGCCGACATCGAGAATATCATGGAAGGGCCCGATGCGAAAGGACTTTCTGAAACCAATCGCTTATTGATGCAGGCAACCGACGAGCTTCACAAAGATGCTTTCATATCCGATGCCACCTGGAATGCCCTTGCCAAGAACTATTCGACCGAACAGATGATGGACCTCGTGTTCACCGTCGGTCAATACAACTTAGTCTCCATGGCGCTGAATAGTTTCGGCGTGCAGTTGGACGACGGCTTGACGGGGTTTGAGAAGTAGGCGATCGTGATTCCTCACGCAGAGACGCAGAGGGCGACACAAGGCATTTAGCGTAGTTTCGAGTTTTCGGTATTAGAAGATTGCCACGTCGACTTTTCAGTCTCCTCGCAATGACATAGTCCGTGATGGCTAGCCTTGGAACTTGCAGGAGGGAATCCCTCACATGTCATTGCGAGCGAAGCGCGGCAATCTCGCTCTCGCGAAAGCTTGGTATCCACGCGATGGCGTTGAAGATACGCAGTATCTGTCGGTTTCTTTTGGTTGAACCTTTTCTTTTTCCAAAGAAAAGGTTTACTCCATCGGATATTTCAATCCCCACTGTCTACGCAGTTCATCCATGATGTCGATGATGTCCAATGTGGTGGAGTGGGGCATGAGGTCGCTTTGGAGTTTGCCGGCGCGGAAACATTCCTGGGCTTCCATCGCTTCGTATTCGTAGCCGTTGGATTGGCATTTGTACGATGTCGTCATTGGTTTTCCTTCGCCGATGGTGACCGACAATTTAGGCGTTACCCAAAACGGCGGGTGTAGCCGAATTATGCCTTTGCTTCCCATGATGTGGGCGTCGTAGGGAGTATGGTTGGTGATGGAGCTGGACAGCGTGGCCAACCCGCCACCTTCGAAACCGAGATTGATTGTCGCTGCTTCGTCGACTCCCGCAGATCCGATCGTTGCAATCCCCTGAATCTCTGTCGGCATTTTCCCGAAGGCTAGATGCGCGATCGTAATGGGATAGATCCCCACGTCGAGAAGACTTCCGCCGCCGTTAGCCGGGTCCCATAAGCGAGGATTTGATTCGGACGTACTGTGGAAGCCGAAACTGGCGCGCACCATGCGTACATCGCCGATGACGCCTTCTTCGATCCACTTCATCGCTTGCAGTACGCTGGGCACGTAGCGCGTCCACATGGCTTCCATCAGAAACCGCTGTTCCCGTTCGGCTACAGCCAGGACTTCTTCCGCTTCCGCGCGATTAATCGTGAACGGTTTTTCGCAGAGCACGCCTTTGCCCGCTTCGAGGCACAGTATCGTGTTTTCCTTATGGAAATTGTGAGGCGTGGCGACATAAATCAGATCGACATTCGGGTCGTTGGCCAATGCGTCGTAGGAGGAATGACGGGTGGGAATCTTAAACTTATCCCCAAAGGCGTCGGCTGATTTTCGCGTTCGTGACCCGACCGCAGCAATTTCCGCGTCGTCCATCGACTTCAACGCCGTCGAAAACTGATTGGCAATATTTCCTGTACCCAAAATTCCCCACCGAACGGGATATGACATTGTGTGTTCCTTTATTAAAGCCAGCGTCTCACGGAATTTTTGTATTGTACATAAGTGTCACCGAAGATTTCAGTGAGATGGTCTTCTTCTTTCAGCACGACGGCGTAGTGCACGATGATGAGCGCAGGAACGGTGAATGCAAGCGTCCAAAGATTGTTCTTGCCGATGGCAAGCCCGACGGAAAATAGCGTGAGGCTGATATAAATCGGATTTCGTGAAAAGCGATAGGGGCCACCCGTCGCGATCGCGGTGGTCGGGCGGGTCAGATCAACCGTAGTGCCCGCTCTACCAAAAGTTACTGCCGCCCAGCCATAGAGGAAAACGGCAAGCAAGATGATGACCACCCCCACGGACTCATGATTTGTAAACGAAGCGAACGGTAACGGCCACCTGTTGTTGGGATACATGCTGAGTCCCATAAAAAGGAAAAAAACGAGGGGTATGGGTTTCATCGTTCCGGAGGATTTTGCTTCGCCCATTTCTACAGTGTTTCCAAAAGCGCAAAGCGATTCCACATAAACGATGAATGTATTCGACGGGTTGAAGAAAGCGACGCCATGAAAGTCTAATCTTGATCCGCGCGAGTCGTCGCGAGCCACGTTTTCGCTTCATCCAGATTTCGAAATACGGATACCTGGGACTCGTCCATATTGCAATCGCGTAAGGCTTGAAGCATGCGGGATACGCCGTAATCCGCGTCTTGTCCCACGGTCAATGCGCATCGTCCCGCGCCACGTTCTACCCTTCGGCTCTGTTCGTGTTTCGCGATGGCGGCGCAATCGTCGTAGGATAGTCCGAGTAACGACGCGGTACGGAAATCGAACAAGATCGGATCGCCCGGCGCGAATTCGGGGCTCCCAATCGCTTCATCATAGGCGCGAATAAAGTCTTCTTTGGTAATCGAGGTCTCGCACGTGCACGTAACGAATTCAGATTTTTCGATCGTTATAGCCATGAGATTCCCATCCTTTTTCCATATCTAACTACGATACATCAAGAAACCCGAATTTGCACGGATAAATTCCCGGCTCGTTCGCCAAGGTCTCTTGAGCTAGGGGCTCAGCCGCACCCCGTCACAACTACAAGATGGGGTTCGTACTTGATAGAAGACCCGCACGCAACGAAGAACTTCGCCCACGCCCGGCCCTGCCGGCATTGCCCGTACGGCGAGTACAGAAGAGGGGCACTCTTTCGAGCACCCCTCCGGGTGGATTGGCAGGATTTAGGGTCCGTTTGCCAATATCGATTATTTGTTTACTTTGATGGCCCGGTCGACGTCGTCCTGGAAGGTGATTTCCATGGCGCTGAGTTCGCCGTTTTCATCGCGTTCGAATTCAACGATGAGGTTGACCATGGCGAATACGAAACGGTCTTTCGAATCAGGCGTCAGAGGGAACGATGGGCTCTGGGTAGATTTCCCCATGAGCGTGTTGCCTTTCAATACGAAATTCATTTCATCCGTTTCGCTGAACGCGTAGGTGCCTACGTACTCGTTCAGTTGCTCCGTGCTCAACTTCATGACTTTCGGTTCTTCGAGATAGGCGTAGCGCATGAAGCCGAACATCATTTCGTCGGTGGTGGGTTCGCCGAATTCCACGCTGCGCGTCGGGTCGGGATTGGATGGATTCGTCGCGGAATTGTCCCATGCCAGTGTTACGTGAATGTTGGTACCCGCTTTGACGATTGGATGCTCTGCGTACTCGTAATTCGTCTGCCAATTGAAATCATAGCCGGGTACATCCAGCAAAGGTTTCAACGTTCCGTCGGCCTGTTCGACGCTATACGATGCGCTCTTGCCGCGCAAATGCATATGCGGTGTGAACGACAGGATTTCGATGTCGCGTTCAAACGCTTCGTGGTAGCTGGCTTCGTAATTGGCATCGCCGGCCGGAATCGAAAAGTTCTGATGTCCCATCAGCGCCATCCGAATTTGGTGTTCGGGTTTCGCATCTTTGGGGTAGAACTTAATCGCTGCGGATGATTGGTCCCATACACCTGTACCGGGGCCGGGCTCTTTGTGGTAATGCATTTCGAAAGAGACTTCGGCTCCTTGGTTCAAAATTTGATAGTAGTTGTCTTCGAATACCGTCGGGTCATTGCCCGGAGCGATACCGCCGAGAGGATTACTAATGATGTGGTGGACGGCCGTGCTACCCGGACGAAATTCAACGGCTTTGACAAAGCGGTCTTCCGACAATTGTTCGTCGGTGAGTTCCGTTACGAAATTGACGTACTGGTCGACCACGTCGTCTTCAACGAAATAGGCTTCGGGCATTTGAACGACCAGATCAGGTTCACCGATTTGCCAACCGCCCGTATCCGGAAAATCGACGGGTTCGGGGGCGTCCTTCAAGTCGCCGCGTACGGCGCCCGTGTTGGCCCATTTCACAATGGTGGCGATTTCATCTTCCGTAATCGTGCGTTCGTTTTTGAATATACCGTGATACTCGGGAGAGGCATCCCATGGCGGCATATTTTTAGCTTCCACTTCTTTGGCGATGGCTTTTGCCCAAGGGCGTACTTCTTTATAGGAAGTAAACGCCATTGGCGCAATCATTCCGCCCAGGTTCGAGCCGCCTGCACGGTGACACACCTGACAGTTTTCCTGGAGGATAGGTAGCACGTCTTTCGTAAAGGTAACGCGACCCGTTGCGTCATTCGCGCTGGCGAATCCGCCCGACATCGTGGTTACTGCGAGGGCCATCATTGATGACCAAACTGTTTTGTGCATATTCATCACGCGTTTCTCCCTATGGTTAACACAGTGGCCGATTGCGCCACCCCGAATACATGGATTCAACTGCATAAAAGCAACATCGGGGCCAAGTTTTAGATCGGCGGTAATTAGTTGTAATGAAAAGGCTTACGGGTTTTTGGCCGTTATCCACTGATTTTGAAACTGGTGAATATCGCCTTTTTTAGCTCAATAAAACCCAACAAATACGCGTCGGTACCATGATGAGCTTCTAATTATAGGACTCCGGCGCGGTGGAGATGGTTTAATGGGCAGGATTGGAACATTTGTCGAAAAAAGCTGATTTTGCTATATTAGTATTCTATGTGGAGAGGGCTGCCACGTACGCAACAAGAAACAATGCATTGGAATGAACGAATGAAATTCGCTGTACCGTTTTATTTCTATTTTCTTGGAATTTTCGCCACGATTGGTTTCGTGCTGAATCCCTCAGTCTACGCCCAGGGCGTGGAATTTAATTTCGCGGTTGGATTCGGTGGAACGGGTGAAGAGTTGGTCGGCGGCGTTGTCGTGGACGATGCAGGCAATATATACACGACCGGGTCATTTACCGATACTGTCGACTTCGACCCCGGCCCCGGAATAACTAATCTCGTAAGCCAGGGTGAGGAAGACATCTTCGTTCAGAAACTCGACTCATCCGGTAATTTTCTATGGGCGAAATCCATGGGAGGAACCGGGGAGGAGCTAGCGTTCTCGCTGGCGTTGGACAACGTCGGCAATATCTGTATCGCGGGGAGTTTCGAAACCACCGTAGATTTCGATCCGGGAGTTGGTGCGACAAACTTCATCAGTCAAGGCTTGTCGGATAGCTTTGTTCTAAAACTCGACGGGTTCGGTAACCTGCTATGGGCGACGTCCCTGGGGGCCGGCGATTGGGACGCAGCCCGCGGCGTGGCTGTGGATGACACCGGCCATGTATATGCGGTTGGTTTTTTTCGCGACATAGTCGACTTCGACCCCGGTCCAGGTACGTTCAATATCGAAAGCGACTGGTATACGGACGCGTTCGTACAAAAATTGGACTCCTCCGGGAATTTCGTATGGGCCGTGCCTCTCTCGGGTCCATCCACGCAGTTAGCGACCGCTGTTGCCGTCAGCGGTTCGGGTGACGTTTATGTGACGGGCTATTTTTCGACAAGAGCGGATTTCGATCCCAGGCCTGGACCCGATAAATATATTCTTTGGAGCGGTGGCGGCACCGACATGTTCATATGGAAATTGGATTCCTCCGGCAATTTCGTGTGGGCCACCAAAACTGATTTAAGAAACTACAACCAACCGTTCACGATTGCCTTGGACGCTGCCGAGAATGTCTACACTACCGGTACATTCGACAATGTCATTGACTTTGATCCAGGTCCGGGAGTCCATAATTTGAGTTCACGTCCCGGTGATGATGTGTATATACGGAAACTTGACGCATCTGGAAACTTCGTTTGGGCTCGAAATATGCCTTCGCTTCAGACTTCAAGTGGACGCGGAAGCGGAGAAGGATATGGTATTGCAGTGGACGGCGTGGGTAACGTATATGTCGCGGGGGAGTTTATTTACACGACAGATTTCGACCCCGGACCGGGCAGTTTCGAACTCACCAGCGTAGGATATAGGAACACCTTTTTATCTAAATTGGATGTCTCGGGTAATTTGGTGTGGGCCAAGGCAATGGGCGCAGGGGGAGCTCAATGGGAACCACGTGTTGCCATTGATAACTTAGGAAACGTGTATACGGTCGGGCATTTCCTATACACCGGCGATTTCGATCCCGGTCCGGGTACGGTGAATCTCACCAGCGCAGGGGACACTGATATTTTCGTAAGTAAATTGTCCCCCGTACCGTCGGTGGTGTCCGTTCTGCGGGCTGATCCAAATCCCACTATGGCCGACTTTGTGCGTTTCACGGTTGCGTTTTCTTCCCCGGTTACCGGGGTCGATACAACGGATTTTTCAATTGATGCCGTGGGCGTCATCGGTGCTTCGGTAACGGGCGTAAGCGGTAGCGGCGATACATACACCGTTACGGTAGACACGGGAGATGGGCCCGGTACATTAAGTATCGACGTGGTAGACGACGATACAATTGTGGATGTGACCTACAGGCCGCTCGGTGAAGTGGGGACGGGCAATGGAGATTTCTCCAGGGGAGAAGCCTACACCATCGAAACCGTAGGGCCTTGGGTGACCGTCGATACTACCACCACCAACGATAGCACGCCGGCGCTTTCCGGGACCGTGAACGACCCCGACGCGACGATTTCTGTAACGGTGGATGGCCAGACGAATCCCGCTACGAACAACGGAACGACTTGGTCGCTCGCCGACAACGTCCTGACTATCCTGGATGCTGGCATCTACGATGTTCAGGTTTCGGCGATGGACTTGTCGGGCAATCCTGGCTCCGATATAACGACGAACGAATTAACCATTCAATCGTTAGGGCTCGGCGGTGGAGGGACCATTACGAGTAATCTATTCCCCATTGAAATGACCCCGGGCGTTCGTCTCGTGCTAACGGCTACCGCCGGTTATACCAGTTACCAGTGGAAGAAAGATGGTGTGGAGCTTGTCGACGACCCGCCTCGAATGACCGGGTGCACGACGAACCAGTTGGTGTTGGATCCTCTACAGCTGACGGATTCGGGCGTGTATACCTGTCAATTTGAAAACGGACACCAACGCACCATCGTAGAAACCGAAGTCTTTCCGATGACTGTGTTATTGGAGGTGCCGATCGGCTCCTCGTGGATGCTTCTGTGTATGGGCATTACGGTGTGTTGGATCGCGCGTCGAAAAATAGTCGTTCATGCCGATCGCTGTAATTTTTAAAAGGCCCTTCCTCATATGTCATTGCGAGCGTAGCGCGGCAATCTTCTAACATCGATGATTCTGGATTTGTTGGTTGCTTCGTATATTGAGCAACGGTGCGAAAAATTCGTATGTTTCCGGGAAACAACTATCCGAAAATCTCCTTCAGGTGGTCGTTCATAAACAATCCCTTCGGGTCGAGTTGTTCACGAACTTTTTGGAAGTTGTCCCATTGGGGATAGAGGGCGGATAGTTCTTTGGCTTTCATCGTGTGGATTTTGCCCCAGTGGGGACGGCCGTTGTGGTTGCGGAAGATGTCTTCGCAGTCTTCGAAGAATCCTGTGAGTGGAGCCGCAGCCGGTTGGTGGGCGGAGATGGTGACGGTGTCGCGACCGGCAGCCATACTGAGGTAAGAATCTTCGGAGCCAACAGTACGGTACTCAAGCGGCCAGGCGACTTTTTTGTGTTTGCCCTTCATCAGCTCGCGTAATTCCTTAAGGCAATCGGGTCCGTTGGCTTCGGGTACGGAATATTCGATTTCGTTGAAGCGTGTGTTGCGGATGGAGGGGAAGATGACGTCGCTGAAGCCAGTACGTTCACCTTCACTGGCGTCGCCCAATTCAGGAAGACTGTCGACCGGGTCATCGGTGATGTTCAATGCCTTGTTCATACAGCCGTCCAGTTGGGATACCCAGAAAAATTCGTAGTGACGGTTGTTGGCGATGGAGTCGTCCAATGCTTCAAACATTTCGTCGAAGGTATTGATGTAACTTTTCTCGTGGAGCCGGTACGTCTTCATGAACTGCATGCGGACGTGAGACACAATTCCCAACGCGCCAAGTGAGACTTGAGCAGCACGGAAGATTTCGGGGTTTTCTTCTCTCGAACACTCGATAGTATCGCCTGTTGCGGTCACTAATCGAAATGAAACGGCTTGACTCGAAATACTGCGGAGGCCTTTTCCGGTACCGTGCGTGGCGGTGGCCATGGCTCCACCAATCGCCTGCCGATCGATATCGCTGATGTTTTCCATCGCGAGGCCGGCTTCCCGCAGGGGCAGATGCATGTGGCGCATTTTGGTTCCGCCCAATACGTTGGCGCGCAACCCGGAACTATCGATATCCGTAATGCCCGACATCTCCGCCATGGAAATCGTCATGCCATCGGTATGGCAAACGGGCGTGAATGAATGGCCGCTACCGGCGAGACGGATACCCCAGTTTTCCTTGTTGGCTTTATGGACCAAGTTTACCAACTCGCCTTCGTTCTTTGGACGTTCCGAAGCCTGAACCGTGCAATTCACCGACCCGGACCAGTTACGCCACGTGAGTGGTTTTTCCTGCGCATGGGCGGAAGTCCCGATGGCGGTGGCGAAGGCCGTACCCGCGACGCCTTTCATAAAGGTGCGTCGGTTAAACTCGTATAAAGATTCGTTGCTCATGGGGAACTCCTTCTTACTGTGATTTTCCGCGCGCGGCGATGGGCCATAATTCAGTTACGTGTCCGTCTTCGACCACGTGGTAGACGTCGTACAAATTTACCGTCGGATCGCAATGAGAGACGAGGAGCTTTGCCTTGTCGCCCAGATTGAACGGGGTTGATGGGTCTTTGATTTCGATGATGCCGTGTTCGTCGCCGCCCCAGTGGTAGACGAGTCCGTCATGGTCGACGAATTCCGGTATGGAATCTTCCGCGGCGAACGATTTGTATCCGGCATCCACGGTGATTAAGGCTTCGACCGGTTTGCTGATGGCCGTGACCAGGACGAAAAGTGAAGGTTCGAAATAATCGAACACTTCGCCGTCGGCATCGCCGATTTCACGGTATTGAACGTCCATGAACGGGTAGGAGCCGACCTGTAAATCGGTTACGCCGCTGATGCTGGAGTCGATATCGAAAGTGCCCGTACCACCGCCGCTCAGAATTTTGAGAGGTATGCCATTCTTTTCGATCAGGGCTTTTGTTTCCAGCGCCAACCCCATCGTTTCGATGGAACGCTCTTTCCGCTTTTCGTGGCCCGTGATATGCATCAGATGACCGGCGTAGGACTGGAGCCCTTCCAGTGAAAGCGACGTGCATTTTTTCGTGATGTGTTGCGCCAATTCCAGAGAGGGTTGACCCAATGCGATGCCCGTACGTCGCGTACCCGTATCCAAATCGATGAGGACCTTTAACGTTACGCCCGCTTTCTTCGCCGCCGCGTTGAATTTATCAGCCACCTCGGCATTGTCGATGACGATCATGATGCCGGAATGGTCTTTGGCCATCGCCACGACAGGGTCGATTTTTTCCTTGGTCACCACAGGAGAGGTAATATGAATTTCGGAAATCCCCGCGTCCGCCATCACTTGAGCTTCACCCACCTTGGCGCAGCAGATTCCGACGGCACCCAATTCGAGTTGGCGTTTCGCAATCACCGGGCATTTATGGGTCTTGGCGTGAGGGCGTACGGCAATCCCGTCTCGTTTCACGTGGTCGACCATTTTCTTCAAGTTGGATTCAAAGGCCTTTCGATCCAACAGCAATGCCGGTGTAGGTACTTCGTTTACGGGGATGGGGGAGTCGAGGCGGACTGCGTCTGCGACGACGGCCGCTTCCGCGGTGCCCGCTTTACTGATTGTCGCGCCCAATGTTCCGGCAGCGGCGGCCTGGAAAAATGTACGTCGTGAAATGGACAGAGCCATGATGTTCTCCTATGGGAATAAATGCACTGTCTTTAGTTGACCACATGCACCGAATCAAATCAAGTCGTTATTCGGCTGCAGCTGGAGCGACGCGGCGGCACCAAATAATATAGACGAGTAACGAGAGTACGGTGATGGCTGCGGCGGTGACGAACGACACACCCGGGAAATAGGTGGCGTCCGGGTAGAGTTCACGATCGCGTGTGAAGTGATGGAAAAGACCCGTCATGAGCATGGGCGAAAAAATCATCGTTAAACTGAGGACGCTACTGACGGCGCCTTGAAGTTCGCCTTGCATGTTGGCGGGAACGCTGCCCGCCATGATGCTCCGGATGGAGGTGTTTTCCAGGCCGCCCAGCGCGAACGGGATGGTAAACGCGTAGAGCATCCAGCCTTCAGTGGAAAGCCCGAACCCGCAATATCCGATGCACAACATGATCATCCCAAAGTAGATCGCATTCCGTTCGCCGATTTTCTTGACGACTGGCCCGACCAACCCCCCATAAACCACGATGACCATGAAGCCGACCCAACCGAGGGAGTAGCCGATCTGCGCTTCGCTCCAGTTGAATTTTTCAATGACGTAGTAGGACCAGACCGCCGGGTTTACATCGTGGGCGAGTTGATTGAGCAGGATGATGACAAAAAAGCCGATGAGCATGGGGAATTTTTTTATTTGAATCAGTGCGCCCAACGGGTTCGCGCGTTTGAACGAAAATGCGCGGCGATTCTCTTTTGGCAACGATTCCGGCAAAACGAAGAATCCGAACACGGCATTGGCAAAGGCGATTCCGGCCGCCACGAAGAAAGGAAGTCGAGGGCCGTATTGTCCGAGTAGGCCGCCCAGCATCGGACCGACGATAAAGCCTAACCCCCATGCCGCGCCGATGTAGCCGAAATTGCGGGCGCGATTTTCTTCCGAACTAATGTCGGCGATGAAGGCATTGGCCGTGGCAAACGTCGCGCCTAGAATGCCGGCGAAGAAACGTCCGATGAACAGGAATGCGACCGTGGGTGCGAATCCCATAAAGATATAGTCGACGCTAAACGCCAGCATGGAAAAGACGAGGATGGGACGCCGTCCAAATCGATCGCTCAAGTTTCCGAGGACAGGCGCCGCGAAAAATTGGGTCACCGCATAGATGGTCAACAACGACCCCGCATACAACGCCGCCGTTCCCAGACCTTCGCCCGTCAGCTCCATGAGAAGTTTCGGGAACACGGGGATGATGACTCCGAAGCCGGCCGTGTCGATGAGAATGGTGATACAGATAAATGCGAGGGCCGATTTGCCGACCTTCGGCGACACGGGTTCTGAGCTGGATTCCTCGTCGGACATAAGAACGACCATACCGGTTTTTACGCAGGCGGTCAACGATTCTACCAAAGTATCGGTGTAACAGACTGTGTCATTGCGAGGAGACCGTGAGGTCGACGTGGCAATCTTCTAACACCGATCGCCACCTACTTGGCGAAATTCATCTCGAGAACCAGATTGCCGCGTCACTACGTTCCTCGCAATGACACAGTCCTTCGAAGCAAAATCGTCGCGTTGCGGAAAGCCTATCTTCACATGTCATTGCGAGCGTAGCGCGGCAATCTGGTTCTCGAGATGATCGAGACTGCTCGCTACGCCAGGGTCTCCTGACCCAGGCGCTTGGCCCGACCCGGAACGGGTCTCCAATGCAGGTCAGCGACCGTGGTCTTGCACTCGAGACCCCTGCGGGGTCCGGCTCGGCGCTCGGGTCAGGAGACCCGTGCGCAACAACGTTACAAAATATCAGGCGACGGATAAAAATCGGTGCGGTTTTGGCGGTTGGCGGCGTTTTACTAGTAGAAAATGTCATAATCGAATATCGGAGCACACGAAATGGAACTGACTGACAGCGCATTGTGGGAATCGTGGCAGCGGGAGAAGGATGCGAACGCCTTTTCTGAGCTGCTGGCGCGCCATTCGGGCATGGTCTACGGCACGTGCCGCCGGATTCTGGCGAATAAGGCGGACGCCGAAGATGCGGCACAGGAATGTTTCGTCCAGCTGATGAAAGCGAAAATTCATGTGACCGATTCTCTCGCGCCGTGGCTCCATACGGTGGCCACCCGTCGTTCGCTTGACCTCGCGAAATCGCGGGGGAGACGTGCCGTCCGTGATACGTCCTATGCCGATTCCCTGACCGACACCGACGATATTACGGACATCGAGCTGATGGCGCTGGTGGACGAAGTCGTCGAACAATTGCCGGACGAACATCGAGGTTTGATCGTCGCACGCTTTTTCGAGAATCGAAAACTGATTGACATCGCTGAAGAAATGGGACTGGCCGAATCAACGGTGCGGCTACGGTTGACCAAAGCGGTCGAAGTACTCCGCAGCCAATTGCGCACCCACGGCGTCACGGCGTTGAGCGCGACCATCACGGCGGTGTTGGGCAGCAAGCTCATCGAATCCGCACCGGCATCGGTGATTCTAAACATCAACAAGCTTGCCTTGGCCGGTGCCGGAACGAAAACCGCCGTCGCAGCGACCGCCACGACCACCGGCATGTCGGCGTTGGCGAAGGTTTGTCTGGGTGCTGCAATCGGTGGTTCGTTTGTGATCGGATTGGTGATGATGCGGCCACCGGTGAAAATAGAAAAAAACGTTGCCGTGATTGAAACCGCCGAGGAGAACCCATCGGTTTCGGGCGGCGGATTTATACGCCGATCTCGGGACGATTCCCCCGATCGAAAAATCGAAGACAACGACATCCTGCAGCTGGCAACGAATGCGCCGGCTAATGCAGAGGATATTATCAAGAAGACTGAAGGCGACGGAACGACCCTGAAAATCGTGCATGTATCGGCGGATACGAGAAGTAATTACTCCGCCGGCGACTACCAGGATGTGCGCGGTACCGTCACCGACCAGAACGGGGAGCCCATAGCCCAAGCGAAAGTGGACCTCATCGCCCGGACGGGTATCGAAGGACAACGAGTCTACCAACAAGGCGATATTCACAAGATCGTCGAACCCAGAATTATGTATCACTCCGGCTACTCGAACCGAGACGGGAAATTCGACATCCGAAGAATCGGCTTCATGACGGCTGATGGAATTCCGACCGGCGAAGTGATCTTGAGTGTGACGGCGCCGGGTTATCAGACTTCGACCCAGCGGATCACGGTGACCAAATCTCAAGAACCCAAGGACCTGGAGGTTCGTCTTAAGCCGGGAATCAATGTATATGGAACCGTGAATGTTACCCAAAAAGGAAAAGGCAGTGCAGGCGTCGTGGAATGCGTATGGTTCGATGGGGAACGCATGAAGGACATGGTGGTAGTCGCCAATTACTCGGGGGGCTTTATCATGGGATTCGAAGGCGAGGGCAATGGAACCTTTGTCGTGCATTCGTTGCAAAATGGCCAGGCGGTGTTTCCTCAGCGCGGTATTTTCCCGGGAGCCAACTTTGAATTTTCATTTGGAGCCCCGGCCAGGTTGATCGCGGTAATCACCGATCCGTATGGAGAACCCATGGCGGGCGCGAGCGTGGAATTGGATGTGCGATACCCCCGTTCATTCTCCACGCCGCAATACGCGGCCAATCCGAAAGTGTCTCTCAAGGACGAGGAGATCGGCACGGCGATCACACACGAATCCATCAGCGGCGAGTTCGGTTTGATCCAGTTTCCGATGCTGAACGCCGGCCCCGATTTCGTGGTGCGCGTGAACGGCCAGGAATCGACTCCCGGTCAAACGATCAGCGCCTTGGCGGAGAGTATTGGCCCGTTGTCGGCAGGCGAAGAAAGACAGTGGACCGGAGTCGTTCAACCGGCCGCCGATGCCATGGAGATTACGGGAAAACTGACGGGCATACACGGCACCGACATTATTCCCGACGGACGCATCATGATTGAACATGTCGAGTCCGGAACCGAAGAATTCATTACGGTGTATCCCGGCGGTGCGCGGGGTCAGGACGGTACGTTCACGTTGAAATTGCCGGAACAGGGCACCTACGTTTTGTGGCCCGCCTATGACCACGGCGACCTTCCTCATTTCAAGAAGAAGTACGGCGTCCGTTTGACCATGCGACCCGGCGGTAGTCAGTTTATTGGTTTTCGGATTCCATCCCTGTTTTCATACGGGTGGATGATTGTTGATGAAAACCATATGCCGGTGAGCGGCGCGACGATTGAGGTCGTTGCCGACGATACGATTATGCCTCACCGCAACACCAATGGGACCTTCGGCTATTCATGGCGCGGGAATTTCATTCCGAACGAGATTACCTATTTCGCCGAAATCAGCAAGAATGGGTATGCGACCGTCCGGACGCGACCATTCGTCGGGTCGCCCTACGAAGAACAAGATCTTGAGCTGGTCGTCCTACACGAAACCGGAAGCTTCCAGGGCATATTCGTTGACCACAATGGCGAGCCGTTGAGGAACATGGAAATGACCGCGCAGCTGAAATCGGACGAATTTCTCACGTACCGAAAAGGAAAAGCGTCGAACACCGCTCAAGCGACGACCAGGACGAACGAGGAGGGTGCGTTCATTTTTCGAAATTCTCTTCCCGCAGTGGAGGGGATACTCACCGTGTATTGGGAGCCCCAGGAGGGTCGGACGGTGGCTGCGGATCTCGAGGTCGAACTCGTTCCTCAAATGAGTTTAGATGTCGGTGTAGTGGTGGACCCATCGCGAGCGAGTAACAGTGTCCACGTCGGAGAGTCGGGCATTCGTATCCGGCAATAGACCGGAAAGTTGAATCTCCACTTCCTTTGTAGGCTCAACTCGAAGGCGAGATCGGAAGACCGTCGATGGACTTCGTCTGTTTCGCGAAATAGGCGTTTTTCTCTGCTTCACCCATTTTAACGATTGCCTTTTTGAGCGTTTCGCGTTCTTTTACAAATTCATAACGCGGTACCGCGAATCCGCAGGAATCTTGTGTCGATTCCACGTGAATCAAAATGATTTGACGTTGCCCGAAGATTTCGTCGAAGTGGAGGATCAGGTCATTCCACTTTTCGTCGGACGGCGCCACCACTTCACCTTTACCATAGATGCGCAGGATGAGGGGCTTCTGGTCGTACGAACAGAACATCAGAGTAACCCGGCCGTCGTTCTGGATGTGCGCGCACGTTTCGTTTCCCGACCCGAGCATGTCGAGATAGGCCACGGTGTTGTTGTCCAGAATGCGAAAGGTGTCCATGCCCTTCGGCGAAAGGTTTACACGCCCTGTGCTGTGGGCCGAGGCATTGCAAAACATGTGCTGCTTGCCGATAAATTCAATCTGCGCGTCGGTCAACGCGTCGTAAAAGTCTGCCATGGTCGTACTCCGGTTTGGTTAAGATCAAGTCCCACATTGGAGGATTTGGTTACTCCGTCTCCACACTCTTCAAATAATCCTCCAGCGTACGTCCTTTTTCGTTCTTAAACTCCGACTTCAGCATTCTCACGTCGCTCATCCGATCAATACGGAAATTGCGAAATCCCTTCCGGTATTCGCACCAGCTCGCCAGCGTCCAGCTGCGTCCCCAATAAAAAAGACCGAGAGGCCGCGCCGTACGAGTTTTCTGATCGCCATCGGCGCGGGTGTAGTGGAAACGGACTTTATGCAAGGTGTTAGCGCCCTGACGTAGCGTGGCCAACGTGTCGCGTACTTCCTGTGGCACGTGAAACGCCGGGACACCCAGGGTCTGATCTTCCAAGCCTTCTTTTACATCGGAAGTGACCACCGTACTGACTTTATCCAGCACGCTCTGGGCGGCTTTCTGCAGATCGTTGTCGCCCCAAGCGATCACCATGCGTACGCCCAGGGCCAGTGCTTTAGCTTCTTCCAGGTTAAACATGAGCGGGGGTAACTCGTAACCCTGGCGCAGTATGTACCCGATGCCCGGCTCGCCTTCGACCGGGACCCCGGCCAAAACCAACGCCTGAACGTCCCGGTAAATGGTGCGTTCGGATACCTCGAGTTCGCGCCCGAGATCGAGGGCCGTAATCACACGCCCGCGACGCAAAAGTTGAATGAGTTCGAATAAGCGATCGGCTCGCCGTGACATTGTTGACTCCCTCCGGGTGCGTGGTCAGCGTCTCGATGAATATTATCTCACCCAGACGGCTGACCACAATGGAGAACACCATTAGACCGCGACCTCAGTTTCCAGATGCGACATCGGGGGGGCGATGCCGCACATGCGTGAATAGACATTCAGCACACCGCAATGGTGGACGGTGTGATCTTCGATCGCGTGCACGATGTTCATACGCGGGGCAGCTCCCATGATGGAGTTTTCGGGCATCAGCTCCGAGACTTGCTGTGGAGTTTTTGAGCCGACCACCCGAATCGCGTTGGAGAAACTTTGGGCACACAGCGAGCGTGCTCCCGCCAGCGACTTGATATTTTCGAGAGCATCATCGAAGGTAGGCATCTTCGCGTAATCATTCTCCCCGAACCCATCGCCAAATCCGCCTTCGACAAACCAATCGATGACCAACGCGACATGGGCGAATTGCTGCGCAACCGTCAGCGAATCCTCCGTGGGTCTGAACGAAGAATTTTGTTCAGTCAGATCGCTCGTCGATTGATCGAGATAGGCTTTCGTCGATTTCAGACGTTGCATTAGGGCTTCGGGCTTCATTAGTTCTTCTCCTTAAGTTGGTGTTTAGCTATGCCTCTACAGGCACATCCATATAAGGCATGGGTGGCACTTTACCCAGCATTCGGGTATACACGCTCAATGAACCGCGATGATGGGCCGTGTGGTCTTCGAGTGCGTCAATGATCGCCATTCTTGGTGCCACGCCCATTACGGCATTGTCCGCCATCATCTCGAACAGGTCCTCTGGCGTTTTCGATGCGATTGTTTTGATCGCGCTGTCGAAATTCTTGGTACACAACGCACGCGCGCTTTCCAGAGACGTGACTTCCTGCAGGGCTTCCTGGTGGCCCGGAATGGTGCCTTCTTCGTTCAGCGTAAAGCCTTCGCCGAAGCCGCCTTCAATGAACCAATCGATGACCATTCCGATGTGGGCCATTTGCTGCGCTACAGTGAATGCGTCATCATCCGGTTTGAATGCGGAGTCTTCTTCCGTCAATGCGCTCGTGGCGCGGTCTAGAAATTCTTTGGTCGTGGTGAGTCGTTGTATGAGGATTTCGGGTGTCATGGTTTTTCTCCTGATCGTTAATTGAGTTGTGGTTGAAATGGGTTAGGCCGGTACCGATGCTTCGGAATACGGCATGGGGGCAATTTTTCCGCAATTGCGGGAGTAAATGCTCAGCGAACCGCGGTGATGAGCCGTGTGGTCGATGATGCCCGAGACAATCGCCAGTTTCGGTGCGCCGCCCATGATGGGACCTTCCGGCATCGGCGAGAGCATTTCTTCCGCCGTCTTCGAACCGATTGTGTCCATCGCCCGTTTGTAACTATTCGCGCAATTGAGGCGTGCATCAGTAAGTGAAGTCATATCGGCGAGCTGCGTAATGTGGCCTTCGAAATCCATGTCGAATCCTTCGCCGAAAGCGCCATCGATAAACCAGTCCACGGTGTGGGCGATATGCTGCATCTGCTGCGCCGTCGTCATCGAGTCGTCCGTGGGTTTGTAGTTCGAATCTTCTTCCGTCAACGCGCTGCTTGCGCGATCCAAATATTTCTTGCTCATTTGCAGTTGCTGTACCAGTATCTCGGGGTCCATGTTTTCGCTCCTTGTGTTTGGTTTGTGTTGAGTATGAACATAACTCTACACCCCTCCTCCTGACAACGTAGTGTCAGGAGTGTTTTTCATGAACACCCAATAAACAAGGGGATTAGCGAAAAACCGTCCTGAAAAAATCCGGAAATGTCAGGATGAACATTTTTTCTGTCAGGAAATCGAGCGTGTGGTTTGGACGAGAGGCGTATTGAATCCCCGATTATCGTGTGTTATAAGTTTCACTGTAGTATTTGGGCATTAATCTATTTAAAAATTGTTTGTATTCAGTAATGTCCGATCAACACGCCGATTTTTGCGCGGTTAACGAAATGGGAGAGTTATGAGTTCTGGTTCGAAGTCATCGTCAGCCCCGTGGGTGCCCTTGATCCTTTTATTGATATCGGGTTCAAGTGCGCTCTATTACAACACCCAGGTGAAAAGCTCACGCCCCGGTTTCGAGCAGGACGACGCGGCGATGACGCCCACCTTACTCCAGGTTTCCGCGCGCCAATGGGAAGACCCCATCGGGGTGGTTGAAGAAGCGTTGCGCAATAATTCCGAAGAAATGAATGCGTATGTGGACCAGCTGTATGCCCGTGAACTGGTTAACGTCATCACACTGACGGAAGCGAACGCATCGCCCATGTTTGAATTCCTTGAAGAAACCGAGGAATTGGATTGGGCGCTGAGGTTGCCCAAAGGCGCTCCCTCTGAAAAGGTCCTTCCACTGGAAGATTATTCGGAAGTCATCGTGTTACCCACGATGGTGTCGGAAAACAATTATGCCGAGGATGTGGAAAAACGAATTCGTACGCGGTATGCGGTGGCGTCTGCTATGTACACGAAGGGCTTCTCATCTTTGGCAGGGGGCAAGCTGGGTTTTCTTCCCTATATCGTAGACGATGTATTGGATCCGGCGGTGGAAAGGCACGCAAAAAACCTGACCGAAATCGCGAAAAAGATTTTAAAAACAGGGGAAGAGGAAAAGCAGGAGGAGCGCACCTCCACCTACGACCAGGACAACCGGTACAAGGATGCATTTAAAAACGAAATCGATCGGATGCACGAGGATCTCGCACCGCAGTTTAAGTTCATTCCCTACGAAATGTTCGATCGCCGCAGTCCAGATTCCGAAAAACGAACACTGGCACTGGTCCTTTGGATCGATGAGGAGTTTGTTTCTTCTCCAATGATGTCAGATCATGCCGAGGGAGACAGAGTGCACGGTTCAGAATACGAGTCGCATCCGTATCATATCGTTCATGACATAGCCGACGAGGCTTTGGAGATTCTCTGGCACGTCGAGGAAGCAGCATCTATCGACTCGATGTCGCCTGAACCAAACTTCAAGTTGCGCATCATTGGTCCTTCCGGAAGCGGGGTTCTTTCGAAAATCGTTACAGAATTCAAACGGGACGGCGAGAAAGAAGAAGATGCGTCGGTGATTGGAGAGCATTCCCATGGCGACCACCACGTCAACCACATCGACCGATTCGGGTCTTGCGAAATTTTCTCTCCTTGGGCGACGGTAGATGCAAAGTATCTTGTCGGCGGGCAGATATCTCCAGCGGAAAAGTCGTACGACCTGCACAGGGATTGGACGTACCGTTGGGATGATGGAGTATTGGAAGAGACGTTTCTCGATGGAGATGGTATCGAGTTCGATCGAATCGGTTCTGACGTTCAATTGGTCCACACCCTCATTGATGAAATGTGGCGAAGAAACATTTACCTGATTCCGCACGATCCGGATTGTCGGCGGAAAAATACGTCGCAGAAAACAGAAGAGGAAGACGGTATACACCGTGCCCACGAAGCGAAATTCGACGACAACAAAGCCGGTGATGACTACGACTGTACTGAGTGCACAGAATCCAATCCGTTCACCGCTCCGGAATTTTGTGAAGCCCCTCAACACATTGTGCTGCTCACGGAAGCCGATACCTTGTACGGCCGTTCTATGGTCGACTCTTTCGAATCCGCCGTGATCGAGCGCGGCGGAATCAGCGAACGAATCCATTCGTACACCTACCTTCGCGGTCTGGACGGGACCACCCAATCCATCGTATCGAGGAGCGCAGCTCCGGTAGTTGCCACGGGCCCCGACGGTGCACTCGGAAACGGGGGCGGTACCCAAATCGCGCCAACCGGCGGAAAACAGACCGACTACATTCAACGGTTAGTCCACACCATTTCCGCGCTTCGTAGAGAATTGATGGATATGGGCGATGGGCATCAACTCAGCGCCATTGGAATTGTCGGTAACGACCAATACGATAAACTGATTTTGATTCAGTCGTTGCGAAAAACGTTCTCAGATTGCGTTTTTTTTACGACCGATCTCGACTCAGCATTCACCACGAAAAATGAATATCCTTATACAAGGAACGTATTGGTCGCGTCCCACTTCGGTTTTTCCTTGAGGAAAGAACTCCAGCAGGAGACCTTGCCTTTTCGCTCGAATTATCAAACAGCGATTTACTACGGAACCTTCAATGCGCTTTCCGGTCCCAATGAACCAATGAGTTATGCCAGAGGCGCTCCTCGGATTTTCGAGATCGGGCGTTCTAAGCCCATCAATCTGACGCCCGCCGACGAAATCGACTCGATTCACCCTGATAGTGATTTTGTTCGCCCGATGATTTTTTCCAAAGAATTTATGTGGTCGACTATCGGCATTTACCTGCTCCTCGTATCCATTGTTTTTATGTTCAGCTACACCCTTCGCATGCCGTTTCGTAAAGGGCCTGGCAAGGAACCGTTTTACAATGATTGCGAGCAATGGTGGTCGGGCGATCCTCAAAAAGATTACTACATTCCGTTGGGCATCACCCGCGACTATCGGGGAGCAACCCACTATGTCCAGCGGGCGGGAAGATTTATCGTCGCGTTGATTTTGAGCTATACCGCCGTAATCGCTTTCGTTGTGTACTACGCCAACGGCGACTTAAACAGCGGCCTCGGAGAACCGTTTTTCTTCAGCGAAGGTGTAAGTATGTGGCCGGTTGCCATCATCCGTTTTCTCGCCGCCGTCACTGCGGTTTTCCTGATCATAAAAATCCAGCAATTCGACCTTGCCCGTCAGCGTCTGAAAATAATGTCCGCGTACGGTGCTGCCCTGTCTCGAGACGCATTACGTACCGGCGCGAAGAACTTAAGTAATTCCTCTATCAAAAGCGTGTTGAACTGGTACTTTATGGGCTCGCTGTTTTTTCGAAAAAATCAACCGGCATTCGAACCCGATGATCGTCGGGCATTTTTGAAAAGCCGATTCTTCCGCGCCTCCGGGATTTTCGTTGTTTATCTACTCATCTACAAATTTGCCGAAAAGTATGGGTTTTACTTTTCTCCAATCCGCGGCGATAGGAGCATTTTTCTGGAATCCATGGGGAAAGTGCTCACGACACTGGCGACATTATTTCTGGTAGCGTGTGTGTTGGACGTAACGTTTCATTGTCGTTCCCTGATCAAAAGGCTTAATAATGTCCTTGAAAGTGAGGATTGGTTTGACACGGACGCCCGACGAAAAAATATCAACAGGGCCGTGTGGGTTACTGAAATCACCGCTTCGGAAACACACGTCGCCGGGCGCATGGTCTATTATTCGTTCGGATTGATGTTTGTTACGTTGCTTGCTCGATCGGATGCTTTTGATTTCTACAATTGGCCCATCGTCGTGGTCTTCCTTTTGGGATTGGTGGTGTCCACTCATTTAGGCGGATTGGCCATTCTCTACGCGGCGGCCCGGCAAATCAAGGCCCTTGCTATCCAAGTGCTCCAAACGATCCACGAAGATTCCCGTTCAGACGGAGACGATGATTTCCGCGGTCATGTCGAAGATCGGTTGAAGTATGTTCGTAATATTCAGGACGGGGCATTCCAGCCGGTTTTGCAAAACGAAATCTCTCGCTTGGCATTGGTCGTCCTCGGCGGTCTCGGCGGGCTGGCAGGAATCGACCAATTCATGTTTATGTTCTAGTCGTTCAGTTTTCCTCAACCGGGTAGCCGGTGAGGGTGACGCCGGTGACGTTGAGGTCGAGGGCGTCGCAGAGCCACGTGGTGAGGGCGTTTACTTCGTCGGGGATGTGATTGGTGCGGGGCTCGTAGTCTTGACTGAAGGTGCGGAAACGAATGTCCGGTGGCAGAAGCTTGCTGCTGGACTGATCCACCTCGACTATGACCCACCACACCCAAAACTTTTCGTAGTCTTCGATTCGTTTACGCCGAAACTCGTCGGTAGGACGAACCACCACGCGCTGGATTTCGATGTGCAGGGCTTGTAGTACTTCGACCGGAAACCGGTCCTTGCGGGTTTTCCATCGACGGTGCGCGATGACCAGGTCGCCGTTCTCTACGGAATAACGAATCCATCTCCGAAACGCGACGAAAAAGGATTGCACGCCGATGAACAGAAAGAAACCGCCCAACCCGTAAAAGAAATACAGCACGCCCATGTTTTCTGCGACCTTATCCGGGTCGGGACCGAAAAAGTGGAAAAACACGGCGAATGCAACGAACGGAATTCCCGCTAACCCCCACAACATAAGGCCCAACAGGCCATCCGACAAGCCGCTTTTGACCGGAAGAAACCGCAGGCTGCCGTCCGACCGCCGCGTGCCCTCCTGTCCAACGAGATGATACTCTTTTGAAAACTTTCCCATACTGCCGTCCTTTGGAAACTAGAAGGATACGGTAACATCCTTCTCTACTTCATCTCCAATGGTGATGGTCGCATGGGCGGTCGGATAATACGTTAGATTCTCGTAATCTTCCTGCGAGCTGGGGAAGGCGATCACGAGAAGAGTGTACGTGCCTTTCTCAAGTTCGCGGAACGTCGCCGCTTCGTTTATGAAATTGGTTTGCATCAAGGGCTCGTTAAAGATCGCCTGAGCGTCATCAATGGGGAGGGGCGTCGGCACATTCACGGAACCAGGCAGTATGTACCCATTCAGGCGAAAACGGGCCGGAGCGTTCTCGACGTAGGTGTAAAGCGTCGTGCCGCCGTACAATTTCATGTCGAGGCGCACCGTTTCATTTTCGCCAACGTTGCCGACCACCACTTTTTGGCGACCTTGTTCCTCGATATGACTGGTCAATCGGATGGAGCCCGCCGGGAGTTCGTTGAAGACGAAGTAACCGTCGGCGCCGGTTTCGGCGCTTCGGGATTCTTTTGCCGTTCCGGTATTCACCGAAATATTGACGTAGCTGGCCATCGGTTCCGATTCGTTTTTCATCACGTACCCTTCCACGGTGGAGGACGCTGGTACGAAATCGAAGTCCACCACGGTTTCCATTTCATCGGCGACAGACACTTCTTTACTCATGCGTCTCGATTTGTTGTCTCGCTGGATATTCGCAGATACCTGGCCACTCCCCATCGGAATGCCCGACACCGTAAATCGTCCGTTAGCGTCCGTTTTGGCCCGTACCTGGTGGCGTTTTCGTCGGCCGGCCTGGATCGTCCCATAGACACTGGCCTTCACCACCGGTTCTCCGTTTTCGGTGACAACACCCAGAAGCGTTCCGCCATTCCCTAGTACCAGACGTACTGAATTCGTGAGTCCCGAAATCTCAGCCGTGGCGCCTGCGGGCGTAAAGCCCTCTTTGAATGCAGAAACCCGGAAAGACCCGAGGGGAAGATCGGCAATTTTGAATCGGCCGTCGCGATCGGTCGATGCGATCATTCTATCTCGTCGGTTATAGGCGTCATACCCGGTGTCCCCTCGGAAAATCTGCGCTTTGGAAATTGGGTTACCCTGGGTATCAACGACGGTTCCGGTCAAAGAATTCGAAGCCTCCATTTGAACAATGATGTTATACACCGTTTCGCCGCTTCTCATTCCTTCCACAGGGACGACGATGTCGGCATACCCTTCGGCGCGGGCAAAAACATAATTCGTTCGATCGGGATACCCGTCTTCCAATGTAAACTCGCCGTCCTCGTTGTGGAAGCGTTTATGACCACTGGGGTTGTCCACGTTCGGGCTGCTGTAGAAGGCCAACCCAAAGTCCTCAAGCGGCTGGCCGTCGGGCTTCAAGACTCGTCCCGCTACCGAACCCTTACGCGCCAGGACCACATCCGTATTGGATGCACCTGCTTCAATTTTCTGTTTGGAAACCGCTACGTGCTTCGGTGCGCGGAATACGATTCGATAGGAACCTTCAGATATATTTTGAAGTTTGTAATGCCCTTCCTGATTCGATATGGCAGAATTTGAATCATTCCCATATTCGTCCGTCATCGTCGCCCGCGCTCCTGTCAGCGGCCTTCCCGTGTCGTCCGTAATGATTCCCGAGATTGACAAGTTCCGTTCGGATCTTTTCTCCAGTACAAACCGTTTTCCCGTAATCATTTGGCCGGCGCCGATGGTGATGTTGTCCAAGACCGGATCGTTTCGGCCGTACTGGTACTGCTTTACCTGATTCCGAATTTCGTAATTTCCGGCAACAAGGCCTTTTAATGTTACCTCGCCCTTCGCGTTGGATGTTTGGTTGGAATACTGCCAATTTTCTGCCGCGTGCTTCGCGTAGACACGGATTCCCGAAGCCGGGCTGCCGGCGCTGTCGACCACGATGCCTGAAACCGACGCGCCAGTAGATACCCGAAGCGTAAGCCCGGTCACCGGACGCTCGGCTATCTTGATATCCTGCGGCGGAAAGGCGTACGCCTCTTCCTGGATACGCACCTTTACGATTGAATTTGGTTCGTACCCGTATAATCCGAATGTTCCATCTTTTTCGGATTGCTGATAGGCGAACTTTGACGTTTCGTTTGATTCACCCGATACGGAGACGTTTTTCAGCGGGTTACCGTCCGGGTCCAAAATAACCCCCGTAATATACAACCCCTTCCTGAGTGGGAAATCGATGTTCGGATAGGTGCCACCCAACTCGACCTGGATTTTTTGCCGGTCGTCCCAACTCCTGCTGGACGCATATCCTTTGGTATTTCGATAGTAAAATTCATAATTTCCCGCCGAAAGACCTTCGAATTTGAAACGGCCGTTTGCATCTGAAATCCGGTAGCTTTGTCCGGCAACGCGTGCACCGTTGCGTCCCTGGGCGTACACGTAGGCTTCCGGAACCCCTTTACCCGTCTCCTCGTCGTACATTCGACCCGTCACCAACCCGCCGGCCCGTACGTTGAGCTGTAAATCGTCGACCGACTCGTCCTCGCCCAGTTCCAGCGTGCGCGAATCGGGCATCAGGATAGTCGGTCCCGGATCCATCGAAAAATTGATGGTGCCCGACAACAAATCGGTCACTGCGAAAGCGCCGTCCTTATCCGTCGTTACGTTTTGCGTCGCCAACGAGACTCCGTTTTTGCCCACAATGAAGGGCTGGTTTACCACGGGTTTGTTCGTGTCCCGGTTGATCATCGTGCCAGAAATCGATACGCCCTGGCCCAATATAATTTGAACGTCTGTCGAACCCGTCGGCAATAGCTCGGTCCGTTGCGGCGCGTAGTCCGGCGCAATCGCGACGAGGCGATATTGCAAAGCCGGTTCCCGGACTTGCAGCGTATGAACCGTGAATGCCCCAGTCTCGTCCACCGGCGATGCCGTGGTTCGTGAACGGTACAGGCCCGCGTCCTGATCCGCGCCGCCACTGAGAAAACCGGACATGAATACCGTTGCATCCTGCACTACTTCTCCGACTGTGTTCACCACCGTACCCGAAATCGTCGCGGCCGGATACAGCGTCATTCTAGAACTGCTTTCCAATCGGTCCTCGCGAATGGTCACATGGTCGACGCCCGTATACGTATCCGATTGACCGATGAGGACATATCGACCGAGCGGCAGATCGGCGAATTCGAATTCCGCGTTGCCCTGCGTTTCAAGTTTTGCGTGCACGGTATCGACTGATGGATCATACCGCGCTTCATCCGGTACATAATGCAGGGCCACGTTCAGGTCCACCGGTATGGGAGAGCCGTCCAGCACGACAATCTCACCCGTAATACTTCCCTTGCCGCTGGGCCCGGATGCCGTCGTCCGCGCTGCCGATGTCGGCGTTGAATCGGGAATCGTTGCTGCGGTCTGGGCTTCTGAGGAGGCCGGTTCGTCCGGATACTGGGCATCGACTTTTACAGTTCGTGATGCCGTATTCTCCGAAGGTGTATTGGTTACCCTCGTTTCAGGTGCGTCCGCCGAATCGCGAAACTGGAAGTTCCACAACAAGGCACCACCCAACACAAAAAACAGGACAATCAAAACCATCCGGACTTGTTCGGACATGGTATTCACCTCATTCGTAGCATGGTTTCCGACGATCTCTATAGTCGTTCATTGTTGAACGAAAAATCCACTCTTAAAGGACTTAAAACGATATATTTACGTGGACCTCGGCCTCGTCTTTTACGGTGACCGATGCACTCGTCATGGGGATAGTCGGCCGGACACCTTCCACCCGGTTTTTGGGGCTGCCGATTAGGGCAACATTGTAGTCGCCCGCATCCACATAGTTGAATACGGCCGTTCCATCTTCCACGATCGCATCTCCGACCATCCCTTGATACATCCGGTTCTGGAAATGTTCATCGAACACGGTCGGAACCGGAGACGACGCGGGAAACAGATAGGCCATCCAATACATGTCGTCGGATGGGTCCTGAAGGTGGACGAACACTTGGGCGCCGCCTTCCAGATGAACATCCAGCTGTAGGGCTTCGCCTTCACCCAGCATGCGCACCATGTATTTCGGGAAACGGTTCGACGTTTTGTATCCGCTTAGCTGTACCTCTCCGGCGGGGAGCGAATCGAGATAGAAAAGCCCATCGGTGCCCACCTGTGCGGACCGTGATTCGCTGACACCATCGGAATCAATTTTCACCCGGACTCGTCCTGAGATCGGTTGAAGGTCTGCGTCCAGAAGGATTCCCTCGATGGACGACGTCGCAGTAGTGAGATGAAATTCAATATCGGCATTGTGTCCGTCGACCACGTGAATGTCCTGACGCATGTTTCTGCTGATCGACCCCGCGATCACATTCGCCTGAAGATAGCCCCATCCTGTGTGGACACCCTCAATCACAAACCGGCCGTCGGAATCCGTGGTGGCCCGTATCTGGTCTCCGACGCCCGCGGGATGGAGCACATTTCCATACAGGCTCGCTCCCGGCGCGGGGTTGCCATCCAAGGTGACGACACCGGAAATTGTGGGGGCGTTTCCCAGTGTGAGTGTCAGCTCGGAAGTCCCCGGAGAAAGGGGGGTGGTCATTTTAGCCGGAGAGTATCCCTTTTTATGCGCTGCAAGAGTGAGGGGACCGGTCGCCAAATCGGTCAGTTCAAATCGGCCGTCGCCGTCGGTGGTCGCCACCATCTCTTTTTCTCGCTCCGAGTCGCTATGCGGCACCCTGCCCTGATAGATTCGCACTCCGCCGACCGGTTTCCCTTCATGACTGACGACCTGTCCGGTGAGCCGCAGCCCTCCATCCATACGCACGATGACGCCGGTAAGCGTTTCTGCGCAGCGTACGCCTTCGATGGGTAGAACCGTATCGCCCAGCCCTTCCGCTTTGGCATATAAATAGACGGTGGCATTTGGACGTACGTCGTCTATTTCGAATCGTCCTTCCGGATGGTTGATCCGTTTATAGCCGTTGACAGGTAGTGAATCAGATTCGTAGTTGGAAAGAAGCAACTGAAAGTCTTCCACCGGACTCCCTGTGGTTCCGTCGATGACTTGGCCTCGTATGCTCCCAAGCCGATCCAGCGCGATGTCTGCCGACGTCGAGCCGGCGGGCACGCGGACGCCGTCGGTAAAATGGCCTGATTTCTTGAACGAAATGGAATGGTCGCCGTTCGTGAGGCCGGAAAGTGTATAGCGACCATCGGGGCCGGATACCGCGGTGATTTTCTTTCGATTCCCCCGACGATGAACGGTCGCCGTTGTATCCGGGATCGCGGAGCCGATGTCGTTCATAACCCGGCCCGAGATTTCGAAGCTCGTGTCGTAGAGTTCTTTCCAGACGAATCGAAGACCGTCGACTCGTTGTCCACTCGAGACCGTGACAGTAGCTGTAACAGGATCGTCGGCTTTAAAAACATGATCGATTTCGGTTTGTTTCACGGTATAGGTGCCGTCGACGAGACGTCGAAAAGTTATTTCACCCTGTTCGTTCGAAATCTCTCCAGCTACGGGCGTGTTTCCCGGTCCACTCGTCAAATACAGGAACGCATTAGGAACCGGTGTACCAGACGGATCAATAATCAGACCAGTCACCACAGCCTCGGGTACGAGGTACAGTTCAAGGCCTGATACCGATTCCGAAATGATCGAAATCTGGATAGGCGTAAACGCATAGGACTCGTGATCGGCACCCAACGTAACGGTCGTCCCCGGCTCGAAACCGGATAGCGCAAATTGCCCGTTTTTTTTCGTTTTTGTGAAATCGCCCCGGCTACCGTTTTTGACGCTCCCGAATATATTCGCGTCAGCCATCGGTTGACCATCCGGCCCGAAAACAATTCCGCTCACGACGAGACCCTCGGTAGCGGAAGTATCATCAGCCGGTGCGTCTTCTTCCAATACGACGGGAATTTCTTTCTCGTCAATCGGAGGTTCCACTTGTAGCGCAGGAGATTCGTCCTTAGCATCTATCGGCAGTACGGATTCAATCTCCTTTAACCCGTCCGGCTCGGTTCGATCCCCGACGTTCAATAGCAACACCCCTGCAATTGCCAGCACCAGTACAATCCCTATCAGCCGCGCGTTTTCAGCCATCAGAAAGCCAACTCCACTTCAACGATGGCTTCGTCTCCCACGACTATTTTGTTTGAAATAGCCGGAATCCTCTTTTCCGCTCCTTCAACCAAGCTGGGTATGGGAATAGCAGTGACGACAACTAAATACGAACCTCGGTCAACGTTTTCAAAAGTCGCTTCTCCGTTATGAAGATCTTGGGACCCGAGATGAATCTCTCGCAATCGGGTCTGTTCTTGTTCGGAGAGCCAAACAGGTGGAGAGTAAGTTGAAGGCATCAAGAAGGCTTCATAACGAACTGCTTCCGGTGTGTTTAGAACGGACGCAATCACCGTCGAACCTTGGTCGACTTGGATGTCCAATCGAAGTTGGTCGTTTTCTTTCAATGTGCCTAACACGAATTTATGAGCTCCAAGTGTACGAGCTTTTACCACGAGTCGAATTTTTCCCGCGGGAACGTTTTCGAAAAGGTAACGTCCTTCCGAATCCGTATCCGTAGCCAGAAACTCTGTCGTTGTGCCGGATCGGATTTCTAACTCGACTATAGCCGTCACCGCTTCGGCGTCGCTACTACGAACGAACCCTCCGACACTTGACGTGCCGGCATAGAAGTGGAAATCAACCACGGATTTTACTTTGTCCACAGCCTCGAGTTTTTTTCTCATGAATATCTTGCCTGTCGGACCCATTCGAATATGCGCTTCGATGTCACCGCTTCCACCGTTGACACCTGTAATTAAAAATCGGCCATCGAGATCTGGTTTGCCATGGAAGCTGCGCCTATCATTTCCGATGTCGCCGATAGAACCCAAAATAAAGGCATTTGAAGCAGGCTCTCCTGCCACAGTGACTTGCCCCGCAATGACCGCGCCGTCGCTCAGTACCAATTCAATTTCGTTTTGGGGTGCGGCGATCGCGACTTCTTTCAGGTCGTTAATATAGCCTGTCTTCCACGCGCTTACGCCTAACTGGCCGGCGGGGAGGTTGGGAATTTCAAACAGTCCGTCGCCGTCTGTTTCGATTTCAGCTGTTCTGAAGTAACCGTGATTTTTTGGCGTAAATCCGTGGAAAATTCGTACGCCCGCTACCGGTTCCCGGCGGGTGTCGATTACGCGGCCGAGCAGCGCATGCCCTTTTTCCATTCGAACCACGACGCCTTCCAGTGATTCACCAGCGGCAGGAGTTACCACCGGCACCACCATATCGGCAAAGCCTTCGGCCCGTCCGTAGATGAAATATTCCGTTTCAGGCTGAACATCTTCGAACGTGAATGCCCCTGTCTCGTGATAGATCTGATCGAATCGGCGATCATAGTGTTGAAAAACGTGCGTTTCCAGCGCCAGACGAAAAATCGGTAGAAGCTGACCCTCGGGATCGACCACTTTCGCCGAAATGGAGCCCAACGAATGTAACAGCACGTTCAGGTTTTCTGTCCCCGCGGCGATTCCAGTAAGACCTCCGGGAGCATGTAGTTCCGAACGATAGTACATTTCGTACGTATCATTTAAGGGGACTTGGACTACGTAGTCTCCGCTTTTATTTGTAGTGGCGTTCGCGGAACTCCAATACTGTGCCTCGCCGGAGAAAGATATATATACGCCTTCCACAGGAGCTCCCGACTCGTCTGTTATTTTTCCTGAAATGGTGTTCGGACCCGTCGGGATCAGTTCTCGCGGCGTAGCGATCTCCGTCGTTTGCTGATCGGATGACTTGGACGGTTTCTGTTGTTTCAGCCAGTGTGCGACGGCGGCCTTTCGATAATCGGCGGGAGTCGCCACGCCCGGGGATTCCCGGGAGGATAAATACGACACCCCCATACCGACCGACACCATCACCAATAGCAGTGCACCCAAGATTAATCGATCATTGTTAAACATTCAATCTTCTCATTCGATATTCCGGCTTATTTTCAAAACTCAAACTCCAACTTGAAGATGGGCTCGTCCGTGATTGTAAATGTTTTGGATTGAGTTCGATACATATTTTCACGACCGTCGTATTTTTGACCGTGCTTGCCCGTGGTGAGCACCGCCACATAGGTTCCCGAACCAAGTTTGCCCACCGATCGTTGCCCTGGTTTCAGGAAAAATTTATCGAGTGCACGGGTATGGAGCTCAGAATACGCGTCTTTCGTGATCCATTCAGGAGGAAGATCCGATCCTTGCATGATCAATATTTCATAATCAGACGACCGGGCTTTGTGTGATGTAGGAACTCGCACCGTGCTTCCCTCGGCCAGGTGGATGTCAAATCGTATTTTTTCGTTCTCTCCCAGGACGCCGGCGGTATTTTTGCTGATATTCGTCGACCGGGAAGCAACGCGGATACGAAAATTTCCCGGAGGAACATCGAGGAATGCGTAGTTGCCGCGGGCGTCTGTGTAGGTTTCTCTGTCGATTTCTCCTGCGTCCGTGCTCATCCACATCGTGATTCGACCGGGCCCGGAAGCGTGTTTGGTGTTCATGACAGTACCTACGATTATTCCCGTGGACGTCCCGAAATGGAAATCGACAACCGATTCGAATTTATCCACCGCATCTATTTTTTTGTGAATCATATTGTAGCCGTCTTGTTGTTGTTGGATGTCGGGGCCGACCAACACGGGGCCTTCATAAACGCCCGTGATTACGTACCGGCCATTTGCATCCGTTAAGGCGCTATAAGATTCATCTTCATATTTATTGTGCTCAGCGATTCTAGGCCGAGAAGAAGTATGTGTGAGGGTTGGGATGGTCACGTAGACCGGGACATCCGAAACCGGAAGACCTTTATTGGTGACCTTTCCCGTAATGACGGCTCCGTCGCCCAGCTCCAATTCAATCTCGGTTTCCGCGTCCGTGATCTCCGTTTCTTTCAGCGCATGGATGTAGGTGTCCTTCGCCGCACGGACCGTAATCCGACCGCTTTGGAGATTGTTGATTTGAAATCGTCCGTCGCCGTCGGTCGTATAGGGTTCTTTCTGAAAATGAAAACGATTCGGCGTCAGGTGGCCCAGGATAATCGTGGCACCGACCAAGGGCTCACCCCGGACGTCCACGACCCGGCCCTTCAATCGATGGGACGTGTCCAGTTGAATCACGACATCTTCCAGGGATTGGCCTGGGGGCAACATCGTGACGGGCATCATGGTGCTCGCCAGTCCTTCGACGTAGACATAGATGAAATATTCCTCGTCGGGCAACACATTTTCAAATCTGAAGGTGCCGTTCCTACTCACGAACCTCCTGAAGGTTTCTGGTGTTCCAGAAAAAGGATCCGTGGCCATTGCAATGTTAAAATCCGGAATAGGATGGCCGTTGGGACCGACAACGGTTCCCGAAACATGGCCTAGTCGATACTGCGTCATATCTACGTTGGATTGTCCCGCGGAAATGTCTGTTAGCTTTCCATCCGTATGCTCACGTCGGTAGAAGTTGATTTCGTAGATATGGTCGGGCTCCACTTCAACGACGTAATACCCCTTGTCATCGGAAGTTTTACTGAAAAAAGACTTCGATTTTCCATAGCCATTTAGAGTTATCTGTACGCCGTCCAATGGGTCGCCATTCCCGTCCATGGTCCTGCCCGAAATCTCGTTCGGTCTCAATTGAATTGCTTTCCGAGGTGACGGCTTGGCCGGTTTCGGTGTCGGCTTGGATTCATGTTTGGGTGCTTGAGCAATCCTAATCGGCGCGGGTTCGTTATCCGTTATTAATGCCTGTTGAATATCCCCCAATAACGTACCGGGAAGTTTCTCCGCGATGATGGAATACGAACCCAGGGCTGGCCGTTGTTTCGGCACCAATAATTCACCCCCGTCTCTATGAGGGTTTCTGATGATCACGGCGACTGCCCCGATCATCAGAAGAATCACCATCCACGGAACACCTTTACGCATCTACAGCAACCTCGTACGTCTCTTCAACATACAATTCTAAAACGACACGCTCATTTCGATTTCCGATTGGTCCGCCACCGTAATCGTGCCTTGCGCGGAGGCCATTTCCGTGGGTTGTGTGTTTGGTGGAAACGCGACCACGAGGACCGTATATGCACCTTTTTCCACACCGAGAAACTCAACCACCCCGTCCTTCATTTGGCCGTAGGCTACGGCCAGCTGCGACAATTCCCGGTATTCGACCATCGTCAGTTCCTTTGGAATCGAACCCGCCGACGCTGCCGGTATCAAAAAAGCGCCCGTGTTATTTCCATCCGGGAGATTTTCCACCCGGCAATACACGGTGGTACCGCCGTACAGATTGATATCCAGTCTCAACGTTTCGTTTTCGCCCACTTCTCCGGTGACCATTTTCTGACCGCTAACGCTTCGGTTGTAAAAACTGAGTTTTACCGTGCCGGCTGGAAGTGATTCGAAGAGGTAATGTCCGTTGGCGCCAACCTCCGTCCATCGCGACTCGGTATTGCCGCCCATGTCCAGATTCAGGGACACTTGACCGGCAGCCGTTTCCGACTCGCTTTTCATGACATAGCCTTCTACCGTCGAAGTAGCGACTTCAAACGCGAAATGAACTTCCGTATTCATTCCATTGACCACTTCAATTTGCTGGTTCATGCTTCGTTGGGTTCCATTCTCATTGATATTGGCCGTAATGTTACCGTTGCCTTCTGCCACGCCACGTATTTCAAAGTTGCCATTGTCATCCGAAGTCCCGCGAAAATCGGAATAATTGCGGCCGTCTCCGCTGATGTTTCCATACAAGTTGACGTTGGGCATCGCTTTGCCCGCGCTCAGGACTGTACCTGAAACCGTGGCGCCATCGTTCAATTCCAGCCGCACGTTTGAGTTATTGCCATTGACATTGACCGACACCTCCGACGGCGCATAACCGTTTTTATAAGCCGTAATCGTTTGATTGCCGCGGGCCATACCGGCCAATTCGAACCGGCCATTTCCGTCCGTCGTTATTTTTTCCGCCCGATCACGTTGCCAACTGTTCCGCGGTACTTCCCCTTTAAATACCCAGGCGTTCTTCACACCGTCACCACGCGAGTTCACAACCTGACCCGTTACAATGTTTTCCGTTTCCAGTTGGACCAACACGTCCGAGCGGGTTTCTCCACTGATGACTCCATCCAGCGTCACGTTGGCATCGGCATAGCCCGTGGCACGTACCAGCAGCGTCGCGGTTCCATTGGGATGCGCGCCGTCCAGTTCGAAGATGCCTTCCTCATGGTGGAAGCGTCGGTACTCCGGCCCGTTTCCGTTGTTTCGATTGCCATTCTGAATAAACAGGGAAAAATCGATCACCGGCTGCTGATTACTGGCTTGTACAATTTTTCCTGAGATCTTTCCTACCCGCGTCATCACTATTTCCGAGTCCGTGGTACCCGCTGTCATTCGTTCGGATTTCGGCATATGTTTGTTCGAATCGAATTGCACCTGATAATCGCCTTCGGGAAGATCGGCCAGCGTAAATCTCCCATCGCGATCGGAACTTGCCCTCACATTCCGGCCGCCTGCGCCCCAGGAATACATACTGACCGAGGGTACCGGCGCACCTGCATCGTCGATGATTCTTCCCGAAATGGAGAACATGTCCCCGAGCGCCGATTTTTCGAGGATGAGTCGCACACCTTCCAATTGCTGGCCTTTCGAAATTGAAATCGTCTCCAGAATTGGATCGCTATTACTGTACGAATACTCGGTCGCCTGATGTTTGATGTCGTAGGTGCCTTCCGCGAGCTGGTCGAATTTGACGGCACCCTCCGCGGCTGACCGGCTCTGCTCGTATCGTGAATTGGCTTGTCGGGCTTTCGCATAAAAGGTCTGCCCAACCACCGGGGAGCCATTCGTATCGAACACCTTTCCGGAAATCGTCGCCTCAGTACCCATCACCAGTTCTATATTCTCTACCGACGTTTCCTCAATCTTGATCAGCTTTGTTGTTCCTGCGTATCCGCTTCCGTAGGGGCGCAGGTTTACGTTGGTATGGGGTTTGAATCCGGCCAGCTTAAATCGACCGTTTTCGTCCACCCGTTTGCTGTCGTAGGTGTTCGAATTCGGACTCTGCCCCGATACCGCCATACTGGGGATAGGGTTGCCCTCTTCATCCACGATGATGCCGCTCAACGTGATGCCCTGCGTCAATTCAAAATCGATGCCCGAAATCGTTTGGCCCAATGCCGTGACGACTTGTTGTCGGTCTTCCCATTGCTGGTTCGTACTGTACCCTTCAACGTCGGAATACCTCACTTGGTATTGGCCAGCATGAAGGCCCTTCATTGCGAAATTTCCCGCCGCATCCGTGACGACATCCTTGCGCTCAGCTGTGGGAATTCGCTCCGGGTCCGCATTGATGGTCGCACCGGCGATTCCCAGCCCGCTTTCGGTGTCAAACAAACGTCCCCGAATGATCGCACCCGTCCGTACATTGATGATCAGGTCGTTGATGGCTTCCTGATCTTTCAGTTCCACCGTACTTGTCTCCGGCGTAATAACGTCGTTGTCCGTTTCCACATTGAAATTGATTTTGCCTGCGGCAAGACCGGCCAGCGTGAACGCGCCTTCCTTGTCGGTCTTCGTTTCACCGGCCGCCATCGCGTAATCCAGAGAAGCGGTCAGCGGTGCATTGGCGACGGGGTCACCAGAATCCTGATTGATCACGTGACCCGATATCGTCGCGCCTTCGCTCAAAACGATTTGAACACCCGTGGCGCCCGTCGCGATGAGGTCGGTCACCGTTGGCGCGAAGCCCGGCGCGCTGGCCAACAACCGGTACTGCAAGGCGGGTGCACGAATCTGCAACGACGCCATATGGAACGCACCATTCTCATCGGTCGGTACGCCCGACGCACGGGAGCGATACAGGTCCGCTTTCAAATCGTTCCCGGCGCTCAGGTATCCGGCCACAAACACGTGCGCATCATCCAGCGCCTCACCTGAAGTATTGACTACGCTGCCCGAGATAAATGTAGAGGGGTAGAGGGAGAGTGTGTAAACCCGATCACGCGTGCTGTTGTTCAACCGGTAATTAAACGTTCCCGTGTGCGTGGCGGAGTTGCCGAACACGACAAAATTACCCATGGGCAGGTCGGAAAACTCAAACTTTTTTTCGCTGTCGGCTTCAGTATCGTCAAAGGCCGTTTCATGCGCGCCGTCATACCGCGCTTCGTCCGGAACGTAATGCAGCGTGATGACTAAATCGCTCGGGACCGGAGAACCATCCGTCATATCGACCTTGCCCTTGAGTTTACCCTTGCCACTCGGGGAAGCCTTTGAAGAAGACTTCGATGCTTTTCCAGGATCTTGGCTGGCAAGCGTGACTTTTTTCTTGGCTGAGGCTTCCTCTTTCGGAACGTCCTCCGGATACTGGGCATCCACCTTACGCGTCGCCTGTTTGGGCTCCGGGGCAGAAGTGGTCCTCACCCCGTCCGGCACATCGGCTGTTTCCCGAAACTGAAAGTTCCAAAGCAGCGCACCACCCACCAAAAAAAACAATACGATAACAACAAGACGGATGTTCTCAGACATGACAGAATTCCTCGTTTAATCGTTTTACTGGTTGCCTTATGTTTAGAAAGAAATCTCTATTTCGTGGACCGACTCGCCTCGAATCGTGATTTCTTTAAATTTGGTCTTCGCTTTGGAACCGTCCCGCGCCAACGCCATGATTTTGTAGGTACCGGGTTCGATGTGGCGCAATGTCGCCAGTCCACCTATGGTAGTCACCGCAGCCAGCATCTGTGTGTTGTATTGCTTGGAACCGGCTTTGTAAGTATCGGGCAATAAAACCACCAGCTGTTCACCTTCCGTCGAAATATTTTTCAACGAGACCTCTATTGTGGTGCCGCCGTACATAGGTATATCGACGCGGACTGTTTCATTCGCATCGATGCGTTGTTGAAATACTTTGAAGTGTTGGGGTGCATCGTCCAGTTGTGCATACACAGTAATGTCTCCGGAACGCACGCCTTCCACTCTGAAAAAACCATTCTTGTCGGTTCTTCCATATACCGGCATGGTGTATCGGACCGTATTCGATGCCACTTGAACTCGGCCCTGGCCATGCTCATTGGGGCCGACCAACAGATACCCTTCGAGGACGGAGCGGAAGTCGCCCAGATCGAAATCTTCTTCGACTGGCGAATTCACCGGAAACTCGATGGTCTTCACCAGATCCAGCCGTATATCTCCATCTTTTTTGATCACCGTCACTTTTGCCGTACCCGCCATGACACCCCGGAATTCGAACCGGCCGTATTCATTCGTTATCCCTTTCACGTTGTCGTGTACGGTCTTGTCAGAAACGTTCGTTTTGATGCGAACTGTCACCTCGGCATTCGGTAGGGGCTCGCCGTTCAATAAAACCGTTCCCGTGAATACCGTTCCGTTGTAGAGCGTAATCCGGATCGGCGTCTCGGATTGGACCACATTGGCCAAGATCGTTTCCGGCGAAAATCCCTCCTTATATATAGACACCTCCAAGGGCCCTTTTGGTAAATCGTTTAACTCGAATTCACCGTTCGCGTCCGTGATTCCGTGATTGAATTGGAGATGCTGAGCATCGTGCAATCCCTGGAGGCCATTCCGGCTTTTGAATACGTATGCTCCGCTCACGGATTTTCCTTCGGAATCGACAACCGTTCCCAATAGTGAATTTGGGGCCTCCATCAGGGCCGTGATACCGCCCAGTGTTTCAGCGGGCCGTACCGAACCAATTGGCATTTTGAAATCGGCGTATCCCTGGGCACGAACCATCAGGTTCAGGTCGATGTTGGTGTGTGCCCCGTGGATGATGTACTCGCCGTTTGGGTTCTGAATTGCAGTCCCTCCGAATTTCGAGGAAGACCGGTTGAAGGGTTCCGTTTTAAGCCGGAATTTTTCGATGGGCTCTCCGGTCGCCGCGTCCAACACCCGACCGCTCACGGACGCCGTGCGGGCCAAGACAACATCCACGTTTTCACTGCCGCCCCGGATTTCATGCACGAGTTTGCTTTCGTGCCCAGCCGATTTGAGCCGCAGAAAATAATTCTTGTTCTTCAACTTCGTGACGATGTATTTGCCCATCGCGTCCGTTTTCGGCAGGCGGCCGTAAATATAACTGCCCGCCCCGGGAACTTCGACTTCCACGCCCTCGATGGGGGTGCCCAGGTCATCACGAACGGTACCACTAATGGTGAGGATATCGGTGTTCGCCTTTTTGACCGTGAACTGGATTCCGTCGATCGGGTTTTCCGCGGAAATGTCGTACACGCCCCAGACGATTCGTTCATTGTTGATATTCGTATACCCAAATTCATATTTGCCCGGGGAAACGCCCGCCATTTCAAATCGGCCCTCCGCATTAGTACGTGCAAATTCACCCAACCGCTCTTCTGTGTCTTGAATCATCACGACGTTGAAATCTGAAATGGGCTCCTTGTTTTCGTCCACGACTTTTCCTTTGACCCAGCCGCCCATCTCCAATGCGATCACCAGATCCGTCACCGATTGGTCCTGAAGAACGACCTCGGTCGATTTCGGGACGTAGTACTTTTCATTCGTTCCCACTTCGATTTCAGAGAACGGAGTCAAGCCATCGAGCGTGAAATGTCCTCGGCGGTCGCTGGTTTGTGTACCTCCTTTATACCCTGGACTGTACACCCAAACCACGGCGCCCCCAATCGGCTTCCCTTTGCCGTCAACGACTTTCCCGTTGATGGAAAGCAACCTTTCCGCCGGTACGAAGTCGGTCATTTCGGCGGAGGCATTTTCAGTCGTGATTTCAGGAGGTGGGGGGGGTTCAGCAACCTGTGGTGGAGACGTTTCCGGGGACGTAGAAGGAGTCAGATAATTCACGTCGCCCGGTGGCATTGTAAAAATCCAGATGAAAAAGGCGATCGCCATCAGGACGATCACTATCATCGCCATCCGCGCTTTTTCATTCATCGCCCGCAACCTCGTTGATATTCGCAATTAAAGCACCGTCTATGATGGTACACTATTTCCCGACGAAAGTGTAAACCATTACAGGGCAATGGGATACCGCATGTCAATGGCCCTATTTACGGACCGAATAGACTTCACTGTACAATGAATCCATGAAGGAAAAATCGCGCTTCATCGGAATTGTTTTATTGATGGTTCTTCTTGTGCTGGCAGGGATGCTTTTCACTCAGCCAACAGAGATGGAAGTGCCGTTTCAACCCCCGGTAGATATCGCCGAGGAATGGAGTCCGCCGCTCGAAACGTCCGTCCCAAAAAGCCTCCCTACCGAACCCGAAGTATCCGCTCCACCAGTCGAGGAAGAAGTAGTCTTTGCGACTTTCCGTGCGTCTATCTCCGGAACCGCCGTCGACCAACATGGCGCTCCGGTATCGGGTGCCGTCATCACAGTGTTCAACCCATCTGACCAAGTAGTGTCATTCCCTGAACTGCTCGAAACCGATGTGGCCGGCCGGTACCACATCACCAACTTGAATCCCGGAACCTATCGATTGAGTGCGCGCGTTCATTCGACCTTTTACACCGTCATGCGAAGCGGACGGGCAACAATCACGAGCGTAGGCCCCCAGAAACTTCCACAACACGACGTGAGTGCCACGCCTCACGCAACCGTAACGCTGAACGACCGCGAACATCGGCAAGGGGTGCAGCTTCGTCTCAATATCGCTCAACCTGACCCGACCCTCTCGCGCACAATAAATGGAACTGTAGCTAATGAGCAAGGCGAGTCGATTCCCAACGCCGAGGTGTACAATGGGGCCGGGACGCGAGAACAGTTGACCGTCGCCGATGACGAGGGGCGGTTTTCTTTCGCCTATCTCAAGACCGAACACGTTTACATACGCTACTCGGCTCCCGAAGGCCGCGTGAAACGCATGACCATCCCTCCCGGTGAAAACGAGACGATAATTCTTGTCACGGAACTAACACCGGTCATTGAAGGCGCGGTGATCGATGGAGCAACAGGAAAACCCATCGCCGACTACCGAATTCGAACCGATTATCGCAATGACGATGTTTTCGAGTGGCGAAACCAGCGCGTAAACCACGTGACCGATCCTGCCGGCCGATTTTCGTTCGCAGCACCCTATCGCTATCCCGCGTATGTAGATGTGTATGCGCCCGGGTATGTGCCTTCAACTACCCGCGTCGAAACCGAAGCCGACGCGCAAGACGGTTTGAAAATCGAACTGACGAAAGGCCCGGGCCTGACGGGTGTCATCACTGGGCCCAACGGAAACCCCGTGGCGGATGCACTGGTCTACGCCCGGCCTATCGGTCCGAAACGCTATCGTTTTCCGGATCCATCCAATCCCTTCGTTGCGGTTTCGGCCGGTAACGGTGCGTACTCACTGACACTGTTAGACCCGGACATGACCGAACTGGAAGTGTCGCATCTTCAGTTCGCGACGACCGTGACGCACATCCAATTGATTGAATCCGAGACTGTGCATCAGGATGTTCAATTGGTTCGAGGTGCTGTACTGGAAGGTGTTCTTCGCGTAGCAGGGGAACCCGTGGCCGAAAAAAAACTGTACCTCCGTGGGCACGGTCCGGTCGGTCAAGGTCAGAAAAACACGGTTACGGACGCCGACGGTCATTTTCGTTTCAACGGGCTCCTTCGAGGAAGCTGGTACACCAAAATTGAATTCGAAGATTTCGATCATGTTTCCGCATTCCGGTCGGCCAAGTTTGAAGAACGAATCGAATTTAACGTTACGGGCGAAGAGACTATCGCGAAAAAAGTCGAGTTCGCAAATTGGAACACCGTCGTCATCGGGCAACTCGAAGGTGTCGACAAAGTTCCGGATCGATTGACCGTTCGTTTTGATCTTCGGCGCGACCAATCCAACAGAAAATTCGAAGCGGATGCCGTCATCTATCCGGGCGGTAGTTTCCGTATCGAAAAGATTCCGCCCGGTGAATATGACGTTGACGTAAACGTAGACCAGGGAGAGTGGTCGTCCCGCCGTCACCGCGAACGCATCCACGTGTACGAAGGAGAATCCGTCGAAATGGTGATCCCTTTCGATTCGGAACTGTCCTTAACGGCCATCGTGACCTGTCCCGACAACATCGAATACTGTACGGTGAAAGTTGTTCCCGGCCCGGCGACCGCCGAACAATTGGACCCCTCCGGCAGTTCTTACGGCAACTACCTGTCGGGTTCCAGCAAGCTCACGTTAGACGTCAAAAAATCTGGCCTCTACACGGTAATCGCCGTCCCCAAGTACACGGACCCCGCCATCCTCATTCGCCCCGTCTACGCCGAAATCGACGTCCAGTCCGACCAGCCTAACGAAGTCGAATTGAAACTCTGAGCCTCGTCAGAATTGAACCTTAACTTCCATCTCGGATTGGCCGTCGACGGTGAATATTTTCCACACGGTGTTGACCCGGGCGTCGTCCGGGTTATCGCCTTCACCGAACGTCATCGCGCTCATCGTGTAGGTGCCGTTCGGAACGGCAAGGAACATGGACTGACCTCGTTCGGTGGGTTTCATTTGTAAGAACTGCATGGTTTGTTGAGCATAGTCTTTCAACGACATTTCCTTCGCGGTCTTAACCTCACCCTGCACCAGCCTCAACATTACCATTTCGCCATCGGCAACGTTCTCGAGGATGCAGGTGACGTTCGCACCCTGCGAAAGTTGGATGTCGTGCCGTACGGTCTCGTTCGCTTTTACGTCAACATACGTGCGTTGAGGACGCGAGCCCGTTGTAAGCTGACCACCGGCCGGCCTGACCATTAATGCATACGAGCCGGGCGACAAGTTTTCGAACCGATAGTAGCCGTTACTTCCGACTTCTTTGTCGTACATTTCACGTTCAGAGCCGCCGGATGACATCAGCATGACCGTTCCCGAACCTGGCGTGTCTTTGTTTTCCATCAAATACCCTTCGACGACGGCGGTGCGTGCGGCGAATTCAATATCCACGATCGTCGTGCGGCCCAATGTTGTCTTGAAATGCCTCTCCGCATTGCGTGAAGAGTTTCCTTCCATGAAATCGACGTTGATTTCACCGGAACCATCGGGCAGACCACGCTGAATGAATCGTCCTTCGCTGTTCGTCGTCAAATGAAACTCGCCGTATCCACTCACCCCATCGGCAGGCAATACGGAGCCATAAATCTGTGCGTTTGCCACAGGTTTCCCATTGGAAATCACTGTCCCTTCGATCGTCGCGCCTTCCTTCAAAGTAATCCGTACGTTGGTCAAGGGTCCTGCCATCCGTACAGGCAGCGTCTGGGAAACAAAGCCGTACATGTCCGTTGCGATCACGACTCCGCCTTCGGTTCGGCCACCGATTTCGAATTTCCCTTCGCCGTCTGTCGTCCAATGGCGGTGACCTCGACGGTCCTCCATTGAATCCGGCACGCGTTCCTCAAAAATCGTCACGTTCGGCATAGGCTGTCCCGTATCATCGACCACGGTGCCCACCAACCGATACTCCGATTCCAGACGAACGTTCACGTCCGTCAGCGTTTCGCCACTTTGTACGCCATGGATAGGAACCAGTCGGTCCGCATAACCGTCTGCCCGAATCATCAGCTTCGGTTCGCCGGGAAAAACGCCCGTTACATGAAAGCGGCCATTGGTGTCATGGATGTGCTCGAATTCGATCTCTTTCTCCGGTGAGTAATAATCATTCACCACCAGGATTTTAAAGTCACTTACAGTCTCGTCATTGGGCCCGAAAATCTGGCCCGACACATCGCCCACGGCCTGCAATGTGATATCGGCCGTCGTCGATCCGCGCTGCACTTTATACAAGGTGTCGTCCACGTAATTCGGTGCCGCAAATCGGATCGGGTATTGTTCCTGAGTCACGTGCGAAATGGTATACCGACCATTCTTATTCGTCTTGGTTTCAAATTGCTCGCGGATCGAACTCGATGCGCCGACACGTACGCCCGGGATGGGTTCTCCCGCCGTGTTGGTGACTCGTCCCGAAATCGAGGGACCCGTGGTTTCAGAGGCGGGGACTTCAAAGCGGAGGCCGTCGCGATGTTGACCTGCCGTAAGTTGAATCGTCTGTAGATCCAGGTCATACACCGAAAATGTCGCATTCTTCTTGTAAGAGATTTCGTACTTCCCAGCCGCAAGCCGGTCGAACACAACATGGCCCTTTTCGTCCGCAGTTTTTTCGATGAATGGTGCCGGATACGCCGTGGTAGCGGCCATCGTCGCACCCGGCATAGGTTTTCCTTCGTGGTCAACTACCAGGCCCGAAATCTTTCCTTCGGGCGCCATCACCAGCTCCACGCTCGTCATGTTACCGTCGTTCACGTGGAGGGTCCGGAGCGTTTGCCCATAGCCTTTCAGATTTGCCCTAAACTCCACCTGCAAATCGGGCCGAAATCCGTACGCCGAAAAAGTGCCATCCGCTTTCGATTTTACGGTATCCCAAATGCCCGGGTTTTCCGAATAGGCCAACACCTCCACATCGGCCAGCGGCTTCCCGTTACCGTCCACGGCTTTCCCCGTAACAGCCATCCCCTGAGCCAACGCGAAGTCGATGCCTGTAATCTGCTGCCCCGGCACCACCGCGACCCGTCGTCCGTCTTCCCATTGCTTTTGATCGGGATATTCCGAAAGGTTCGCATACCGAACGCGATACGTGCCAGGCGCCAGGACGTCGGCTTCAAAGACACCTTCAGCATTTGCTACAGCTTCGGTGATTCCCGCATCCATCGCATTCTTCATGTGAGGATAGGGGAGAAGTTCGATTGTGGCTCCAGCGATACCCCGACCCGTTTCAAGATTGACGATGCGCCCCGAAATCGACGCGGCCGCTTCGGGATCGAGTGGTTTCTTTTCCTTTGGCGCGGGCTCTGGTTCAGGTTGCTCAGGAGATTCGATTTCTTCCGGGCTCGACACGGGAACGGCAGGTTCCACTGGCTGAGGATCCAGAGGTTCTTCCTCAGTACCCATCAGTGCAACGATTCCAGCGAACGCCAATACCGGCCCTAAGCCCAACAAAAACCAACCTGTCCGCGCTTTATTCGTCATTCGATACTCCCTCGTCTTCATCAATACACATCATATATTTACCAGTTTAACTTTGTCGATTTCGAATTCAAAAAGACAAGTTGATTTCGGAGGTTACGCCTTTCGCGACTGACACCCTCTCCGCCACTAATTTTTGTTCGGAGAACACAACGGCAACAATATAATCACCGGGGTCCACCATTTCCAGGATCGCCTGAGTGGCGATGACATGATTGGTGACGAATGCTGCACGGTGGAATTCCTTGAACGTCTCATTGTTGAGTGTTACGGGAAGGGCAAAATCGGAGGGCAACAAAAAAATATCGGCAATCGTATCCGTTGGGACGTTGTGAAAATTGCATATGATCTTTCCCGTTTTCGCAAATACAATGTCGATACGCCGGTTTTCCCCTTCAGTCAGCTCACCTTTTACGGTCTTATTCGGCGCGGGATATCCCGGCTGCTTAGCCCTAAACACCATCTGTCCGGCGGGCAGTTCTTCAAGTCGAAAATAGCCATCTTCATTTGCGACCACATTGCGAACTTCGCTCGTCCGGTCGCCGTTTATTTGAACGGCTATGTGCCCTTCCACCGGTTGCGTCTCTGTCTCTTTCAAATAGCCTTCAATGGTCGCCGTGCCGACTTCAAGCTCAACATCCGCCCGCATTTCTCCAGACGCGGGAATGTCAATCCGAGGCCGTGCTACTTGGCTTCCGTCGGGGACCTGAATCCGAACGATGACTTCGCCCCAACCCTTCGGTATTCCTGACAAGCGATAATAGCCATCGTCGCCAATAGACGTTCGTCCGATGAAATTGGTGAGGCCTTGTTCAGAACGGTGAACCGCCACGGATACGTCTCCTTCACGTTGGACGACGCCCCCGCGTGTGACTCGTCCGTAGACGGTACTGCCAGCCGTCAATACAAGACGTACTTCTGAGCCGGTCGGAGAGACCTGGGTTCGGACCGACGTCGGCGCGAATCCGACTTTGTAAGCCGAAATGACGTGGGGCCCGGCGGCCAGATGTGTGAACTCGAATTCACCGCGGGGGTTGGTCGTACCGTCTTTTTCCCGGTCCAGCGCCCGTTCACCATGCGGTAACCGGCCGTCATACACCCAGGCATCCTTAATCGGCGTTCCGCTGGCATCGACCACCTTCACCTTCAGCGTCCTCGCGCGTTTCAATTCGATCACGATGCCGTCCAGCGTTTCACCAATCCCTACGCGTGCGACTTCGACCGTCGTATGCGCGTAGCCGTCGGCTCGTATCACCAGCGCCGGTTCATACGGCGAATCGATGGAGCCCACCGTAAAGGCACCCTCGTCGTTCTGAAAGACTTGGTAGCCGTGGGTCAGTTTCGAATCGCCATAGGATTTTTTCACGCCCAGGCTGAACTGCTTGATCGGCTGTTGCGTCATGGCGTCGATCACCGTCCCGGAAACTCTTCCCAGGCTCGGCAAGACGACTTTCAGATTGGTCGAACCCGCGATGACGTCCATCAATTCGGTTTTGCCAAACCCTTTTGTATTGAACTGCAGCCCGTATCGGCCTCCGGGAATATTCAGTTTCGTGAAACTACCGTCCGAGTTTGTCTTCGTCCGGAGATTCCGTGACTTCGTGTTCATCGATGCAATTTTGATGGATACCCCGGGCACCGGTTTCCCTGCCTCATCCGTAACATGGCCCGCGAGGGTCAACTCGGAATGGAGGTGGTCGGGTAGAATGACGAGGAGTTCTTCGGATTTCTGACCCAACGTCACTGTAAATTCGCTGAGATACACATCTGACTCTGAGCCTGTGTTCTGGCCGTCGTTAAACTTCACATGGTAGGTGCCCGCCGCCATTCGCCCGAGTTTGAAATTACCATGCTCGTCGGTTCCTGCCATACGGAGGCGGCTCGCGCCATTGACCTCTGTGAAAGAGAGCGTAGTCTCGGAGGCCATCCGGCCCGATGCCGTGCGCAACGTGCCGGAAACCATTGCACCCAGATAGGCCTGGAGCCGAAGATCAGAAATAGAGGAGGCACCCAGCTCAATTTTTTTCTCGTCGAAAAATTTTCGGTTCTGGGGCAGATAAATGTTCACCGTGGAATTGGGCGGAAACCCGACCAATTCAAATTCGCCCTTTTCATTCGTGTTCCGTTGGTCGCGACCGTCCTCGCCTCGACCCACAATGGCCACGTTCACGTAGGGACGGCCGTCCACATCCACCACTTGACCGCTGATGGACAGCCCTTTCTTAAGGGCGAAATCCATGTCGGTCAACGGCTGAGCGAACGTGACATCGGCCCGTTGCCTGGAAGACGCTACGTGAGGGTCTCCATTTCGATAGCCTTCCACGGTTCCCCGCGTCAACCTGTACGGCCCTTCCGACAACCGTGCGAAGTGGTACTTTCCCTCCGCGTCCGTATCTACCGGATCGGCAAGGACATTTCCGCCATCCATACGGGTGGCAAACACACGTACGCCGGCAAGCGGGGAATTCGTATCCTCATCGTACACGCGACCCGATACCTGGGCGGCTTCATTCGCGTACAAAACGAATTCTTCGTCTGCTGTCTGCACATTTACTACACGCGAATCCGGACCCATGACAAACGTTCTATCCAACGGATCCAATTCGTAATTCTCCTCAATGAGGCCGTCGAGCGTAAAATGGCCGTCAATATCCGTCACGACTTCTTTCCCGTCGAAATTTTCTTTCGTCGTCGCTTCCAGCGCAAAATTCGCCAGGGGTTGGAGCGTCGTGTAATGGAGTAGCAGGCCCGACAATTGCGCGCCTTCGGACAACTTCAGCCGCACATCGTCCGTACCGATCCAAAGTGTCTTCGTTCGTTCCGATACAAACCCTTGAGCCCGGGCGCCGACCCGATACTTCATCGAAAGCGAACGGCCATCCAGATCCCCGATCTGAAACGCGCCCTTGTCGTCCGTGTACGTCGCCAGCTTCACAAACCGATCGCCATCGACCTCGTATTCTTTCGAGCCAAACGCATACCCCGCGATAAAGACATACGCCCCGGCGATGGGTTCGTACTCAGCATCCACCACCGTCCCCGAAATCGTATTCGACCCGTCCGATGGCGGCTCCGCAATCACCTTCGAAAGGTCAATCACCTGGACCGGAGCAGGCACGGGCTCGGCAGGAGGGGGGGAGGGCACCGCAACAGACGAAGGCGTCGAGTTCGGCGAAGCAGGCACCCGCTGCAGATTCCACAACCCCGCACCAATCAGCGCGAGCGTCGCCACAATCAACCCCATCCGCACTTTTTCAGACATGGTGTACTACCTCATATTCAATCGAGCCGTACGTCCTCGTTCCATCATACACGGTAGTCCTGTAAATCAAAACACGATTTCGACGTCATGGTCAGTAAGATCATGAATGGTAAAGGGAATCGTTGTAACTTCGCTTGCGACCACTTCGTTCTGGAAATTGTGTTGGAGATAGAGCGCGACGATGTCGTAGTTTCCAGGTTCGATACCGGTAAAAGTGTATTCCTCTCTGTAGCCCGTCGTTTTGGCCACGACGCCTGAATTGGTGTGGTAGAAGTCGTCATAATTTGAAATGGGGGGGAGGGTGACGCCTGCGGAGACAAGAAGGATGAGTTTCAACTCGTTATGAGAACGATCGGCGACACGGCAAGTTACCTTCGCGCCCGCTTCAAACGAGAAGTTGATTTCGTGTTGTTCGTTATCCAAAAACTCGATGGGTATCAGTTGCATAGATGCGTGGCGTTCCAGATTCGCCATCAACGCGTAGCCACCGGCCTGGACCAAATCAAATTGGTAGTGACCGTCATCCCGAACCAGCCGATGGCGGAATTCGGTTTCGTCGCCGTCCGTTCGCGTCAACTTCACCTCGCCTTTCAAGGGATTCCCATCTGGGTCGAGCAGATAGCCCTCCACCGAAGAGGTTCCCGATTCGAAATTGAATTTCACGAGTGTCTGGATCTCGTCAGTAATCTCGCAGAGCGTGGATAGATGTCCGGAGCCGTCCACGGCTTCCGAAGACACGGCAACCCGCACCACGCCCTCGGGCAGATCTCTCGTGAAATAAGTGCCGGGAACTTCTTCTTCCATATTCGTTAACCAGATCACCGGCTCCGGCAAACGTTCTTGTTCAGACCGTACCAATACCGTAGCCCTGATTGGCTTACCATCTTTGGTCACAAGCACACGCAGCTCACCGCCTTGTCTCATCGTGATTCGCGTGTGCGTTTCCGGCTGATTGACCGAAACCATGTGCGTTTGTTCTTGGTAATCATGTTCTTTGATTACAAGAAACGTGACGGGACCCCTGGGGAGATCCTTCAACACGAAAAGACCATTTTCATCGGTATGCTCATCGTAGGAGTTCGATCGGAGTTGGTAAATGTCGTTGGTCCGGATTAGTCTGATAGACGCATCAGCGATGGGCTCGCCGTTTATATTCCGAACCTCGCCACGAACCGTATTGGCAGGCTGCATTTCGACGCGGAACCTTTCAATCGTCTCGCCGTAGCGTACAGCCGGAAGTCCCACGCGCAACTCGGCGTAGCCTTGCGCTTTCACCGTCAACGCAGCGAAAGCATTTTCTTTGGGTGCCGTGACCTGAAAATTACCGGCGTTCTTTATCGCTGCTCTGTAATAATTGTCATTTACTTTCATTTCGAATTTCTCCAGCGGTTCACCAGTAGACTCGTCAATGACTATCCCGTTGATGATTCCAAGTCGATTGAGGGTGACATTGACGGTACGAGTTTGGCCGGAAAATGTGAACACGGATGCGTGTCCCCGAGCTGAAAAGTCAAGGTTGTACATGCCCTCTTGTACGTTGGGCAGAAGATAGTCCCCATTCGCGTCCGAACGAACAGCCTCTAATTCGTCCCAGTCGCCATCATTTTTTCCGCTGATTTCTGCATCTGCGATTGGAACACCTCGATCATCCACGATGCGGCCCGAAAAAAACTTTGGCTTTTCGATCGTTTCCGTAATGGTCAGTTCGAGATTCTCCAGGTGCTCGCCCGCTGTAACGGTGACTGTCGCCAGAACCGGATCGAGCGTCGGTTCGTACGGATAATTCTGCGCAAGGTAGATGCCATACGTACCGGGAATCACATCTATGAACGTGAATTTTGCAGTCTCCGGGAGCGCCAATGTTGAATAGATCTGTCGATCCCGATACGTCATCTCGATGTACAGCCCCCGCTTTGGAAACAGGTCACCGGCGTAGTTCAGGAGGATGCCCGAAATCTCGGCCAGAGTGCCCGGCTCCTCGGTTTCGACGGATTGCGGCTCTTGCTCGGCGGGCGTGTTTTCACGATCGATGTCCGCTGTCACTGCCACTTCAGACTCTTCAATGGAAGGAAGGGGAGCCACGGGAGTAGATTTTTTTCCGCTCACCCATATCGCGACTCCGATTACCAGTAGGCAACCGACGATCAATCCCATCCGTGATTTGTCAGGCATTTATCGAACCCTCAAAAAGACAACCATACACTCTGTTCCTCTTCGACGTCTAAAATGGTGACCGAAACTGAAACGAAGGAGACTGAAGTCGTCCTGTCTTCGTGATTTTGGACGGACAGGGCGATCACCATGTAGTCGCCAGGTTCCACACTCTTCATCCTGAATGTTCCCATACCGCCTTCCGCTACGTAGAGTGCATGACGAAGAAAGTCGGCCGCATCCGATACCTTAGGGTCGCGCGGGAGCGAAAAATCGGTCGCCAACAACAGGACGTAAGGTGCTGAATTTGCAGGAATGTTTTTCACGGTGTAAACGACTGATGTCCCCTGACGGAGTTTCAGAGTTAGTTCGAGAGATTCCTCCGCCCGTACCACCCCGCGTTGCATGCTGCTCAACGTACTGCCACGTTGGCTCGCAGAAATGATAAATGGGCCCGGCGGTATGTTCGAGAATTCAAAATAACCTGTCTCGTCGGATAACCCCGACCACCCCGTCATTCCTGCGGCGGCGTCGATCCGCAAATTGACTAACCCCGATAAAGCCTGGCCGGATTCGTCCGTCAGATACCCCGATATCGTTGCGTCCTGAAGATCAAATGTTAGGGCCACATCTGTAGTCAACCCCTCGACCACATCGATCGCTCGATGAATCTTACGTATATGCGGGTCGTTGATTTCGACTGAAAGTTGCGCTGAACCCTCTGGTATTCCGTGAAGCGAGAGGCGTCCCTGTTCGTTGGTCCAGGTTGTTATCGCATTGTCGTCGAAGGTATTTGTTTTGAGGAAAACACCCTTCAGCTTGACTTGGGCTTCGACCGGTTTCCCATCCTTCGTGACAGACAGATTGAGAGAACCGCCCGCGCCCAATACAATGGTGACGTACGTCTCCGGGGCTGTAACCTGAGCGGTCGCATACGCCGTCAAATAATTTTCTTTAAACACGCTCACGACATGTTCACCCGGCGCGCATCCCGGGATTTCAAAACGCCCGCTACTGTCCGTCTTGATGACGTCAAGAGACCAGGTGGCGCGCGCAAAAACACTCAGTTTGCCGAGATAGACACTCGCGTCGACCACCGCCGAACCGTTCGGCGAGATCACCGAACCGCGAATCACGTTCGTGTATACCGGTTCTTCGTCCGTCTCGCTCGTTTCAGCAGGGACCTCGTTTATTTTCGAAGCCCGAGCATCGTCAGTCGTTGCAATAGGCGCAGGTTCTTCATCGTCCATTACTAATCGCGGCGCAGTTTCTAATGAAACCTCAGCCGTATTCAGTGACGGCGCGTCCGAAGGAGCATCAACGGCATCACCCAAAAAAATGAAAATCGCTCCCGCTACCATCGCGAGCAGAATCAGCATCAACCCTATCCGTTTCTTTTCAGTCATTTGGAATAAATTCGCCTTGCATTTACTAGAAAGACACTCTCGTGGCCACTTCTTGCTCATTTTTTATGGTCAGAGGTGTACTTACAATATTGAACACAGTATTCGTGTTCATGCTTTCCTCGTCATATATGATGGCAACGAGGGTGAAAGTTCCTTGTGGAACGCCCTTTAATTCTGCGACTCCATCGGTGACTTCTTGCACGGCGATCGGCTGATCGAAAAGTGATTCTAATGCTGTCATGGACATTTGTTCCGGAGGGGAATGACTGCCCTCCAGGATTCCGACTGTACACACCAATCCTTCCGGTATGTTCTGTACCGTACAGACCACGGTCGCGCCGCCGAATAAAATTGAATCGACCCGTGCCTTCTGGCCGTCGACTAATTCAACCGTATCGGTACTCGTTCGGCCGCGGTCGACATCGTTGCCGCGGACGGTTACTTTTCCCGCCGGGAGTGATTCGAACACAAAATAGCCGTCGTCGCCGACTTCCCGGTATCGCGATTCGATGAGTTGGCCGTTCTCTCGAATGGTGGCCGACGCGATTCCCGGGCCCGTTTCGTTTTCGGCCATGTACAAATACCCTTCGATACTGGCCGTCGCTGAAGGGAAATCAATGTAGACTTCGGTCTTCATGCCGTCTTCCGTTTCAAAAGCCTGGGACCGGTTCCGACGACCGCCGGATGCTTCAATCGATGCCCTCAAAAGACCTTCGCCCGTCCGGACCCCGGTGAATTGGAAATATCCTTCCGCATCGGTCTTCGTCTGGATGCTCGTTCGTGTTCGGTGGTCCTTGGAATCACTCTGGACATGCCCGTGAACGCCCACTTCGGCAAGACCCACACCGTCCGACGTGATCCGGCCGGTGATTGTAGCGCCGGAACCCAACGTCAATCGGGTCGTGGTCATAGTCTGCGAAATTTGAATGGTTTCAGTGACCGGCCCATACCCCTTTTTAAAGGCCGACAAAACCATGGTTCCGGTCGCGAGTCGCGTAATCTCAAATCGACCGTCAGGGCCTGTCTTCGCCGCCGAATTTCGCTCATGTTGATACTCGCTGTCGGGCACGTGACCATTGAAGACAAACGCGTCGGCGACTGGAGCTCCGTTTTCGTCAGCGACGATTCCCATCAATCGACTCTCCGGTTCCATCTGCACCAGCACGTCTCCGAGGGCCTGTCCGGGTCGAACTTCGGCGACCGAAACAGTCTTATCGGCAAATCCGGGCACGCGAAAAAGTAGAAAATTTTGTTTTCCAGCCTGACCGTTGGTAATACTGAATTCGCCCTTCGGGTGGTGATACCGTATCAATTGCGGACCGAAGTCTCGTTCGAGTCTTCCCGCGTATGCCCGGGCACTGAATTCCGTAATGGGTTGGTTCTCGTGGTCAATAATTCTGCCGGAGATTGTCGCATTACGCTTCATCACCACGTCGGCATTCGTTGCACCCCCCTCAAAATCGACGTTTCGTTGCCCGTGGTTATCTTCGGAGTAAATCAGCTGAACGCGTCCCTCCGGAACGTTTTTCAATGTATACGTACCATCAGAATCCGTCGATGCTGAGATCTGACGGCCCGCCCGTCCGAAGGTAAACACACGAACCTCCTCAATCGGCTGGCCCAAGTCATTTGTAACCCGACCTGACAGCAT
>Ga0315336_1000931_pt1 | contig 65398 bp, 55 predicted proteins | sample ASW5metaG_FD_204512 | JGI IMG/M metagenome (GOLD analysis project Ga0315336, IMG submission 204512) | Ammonia-oxidizing marine archaeal communities from Monterey Bay, California, United States - ASW #5 | ecosystem: Environmental > Aquatic > Marine > Intertidal zone | place: USA: California... | reverse complement strand
AGATTGACTACGAAGTGACGATAGACGACCCGAATGTATTCGAGCAACCATGGACACTTCACCGCAAACTCTGGAAGCGGGCGGAACCTGGTTATGTGCTTTTCGAGTATGCGTGTCATGAGGGCAATATTGGATGGGCGAACATGAAGCAAGGACTGTATGGGACACCCTCTGTCCCATAACACGGGGATGCAGCGGAGTAGATAACGACACTCGGTGGTCGTTATCTACTCACAACCACACTCATCCTTCTAATACTGCAATCAATCGATCGGTTCAATCTTTACTAGTCTTGCGTTACGCACATTGGCCAACCACACTGCACGTCCACCTATTGGATCGATTTGGAGTTGCTTCGCGTCGAAATCTTGTGTGGGGAGTAGGTATTCGACGATTTCATCTGTAGCTGGATCCAGACGCAGTAAACGATCAGACATACTACTTGGCGCAAATACACGACCTTTGTTATTTGGTAGAGACGACGTGTAAGGGCCAGCCCATTTCATCGAGGGGGACCATTCCTTAAACTGCTCCGTTTTTGTGTCGAGCATCGCGATCTTGTCGCCGGTGTACTCGGCAAACCAAAATCGGTCTTGGGAATCCATCCGTCCACGGCGTGGCTGTGAATTAGGGGTTGGAACTTTAAAAAACTTCACTTCGTCCGTTTCGACATCCGCTTTAACGATGTAGGAGCCACCGAAATCCGTAATGTACGGATTTCCCTGACTGTCTACAGCTGGTTCGTACCCAGAATGTGGTCCAGGAGGCAGGTTGTCAGCCTTTGTCCAGTCGAGTTGATATTCCACTTCCAGGGTATCCGGGTTGATGCGGACAAAATTTGAAAATCCAGACCAAATTTTACCATCCGGTCCGAGAGTAAAGAATTGGGTCATTACCCCTTCCGGCATGTCAGCAGTTTCCCAAGTTTCGGTCTTAGGATCAAACTTGACTGGCCATCCGAAATGCCCCTCTGTTTTGTCAGTGGTCAGTGGAAACCAAATATTATCGTCTGCATCAACCTGAACATCACTACCACCAGTCCATGCGTGAGTTGTCGCGACTGGAAACTCATATTCAGTGAATACCCCTGTTTGTGGATCCATCTTTCCAAGAAATGGTCGGCTTTGATCCGTATACCAGGGCGTTCCAGTTGAATCAACGTCCATATCGTGCGGCACGGTGCTCTTTCGCGGCATGTCATACTGCGTAATAATCACTTGCGTATCCTTACCGCTTGGACGAGGTAACACTTTAAGCTCCGTCGGTAATGCCTTGCCGTCACTTGTGTTGATTGTTGCTAAGTAGGCGGCAAGATCGCTTTTGTTAACCCCGGGTGCAAATCCCCAGACTTCGTTTTGCTCAGCGAATTCTTGCATTTCTGGCGAGTGAAACTGGGCACGTCCACGACCTTCGGTACCTGCCATGCTCCCGTCAGGAAAGTACTTCATCATTCTCGTAATCACGTTAACCATTTGTTCTGCGTTGTGATTCGACTTTATGATTCGTTCGAGAGAATGACAGTAAGTACAGCTCATGATCTGTTTCACGACCATAGCTTTCTGTTCATCCGTACCGTCTATGCTCATCAGCCATTCAACGGAATTGAGTTGGCTGCTCAGATCTTGGGTTTCTACAAGCGTCAAATCGAGAGTTGCTGGTTGATCAGAAACGACATCAACAGAATCACGACTTCCTAGTTCATAACCGACAGCACGAATTTTCAGATTGTAGTAACCGGGATCTAGATGGGTGCGTGGAAAACTATATCGACCCTGTTCATTGCTCACCACGGATACATCAAAGTTAGCGCCAATCTTTCTTGCTGTGACTACGACGCCCTCCATGTTCCCTTCCTGCTGGGAACTCACAACACCACCAAATGCCTCAGACTCAACCTGTGCCATAAGTTCACTAGGTAGTGTGAGACATAGCCCAAATAACAGGACTATAGGTGTAATGGTTAGATACTCTCGAATTGACATAACTCCTCCACTGTTAGTTTGCTACTGTTCTCTTGGGTTGTAACTTAATTCCAAGATTTGACCAATTTAATCACACAGTTTATACACCAGAACCTTTGTTTATACACCAAGACTTTTCCCTGATACCAGATTCTTTGTTACTCATTTTTGCTAATGCACCACTGATTCCTTGCGAAACTATTAGAAAACCATGAATTAGAGGAATTCTGTATGTGTCGCAATGATCGTACATTTGAGCACAAAATACCCTCCTTGGCTCTTCTCTGAGACGGGGACTTGTGCAACTAGTCGAGCGGTTCTACTCTGGTGACTCGCGCGTTGCGCGTGTTAGCCATCCAAAGTGCTACCCCATCGGTCGTCGGATCGTGGCCCATCTTCTTCGAGTCGAAGTCAGTCGGTATTTGGTATTCGATCACCTCTCCAGTATTTGTATTTAGTCGCAATATGCGTTCCGACATATTGCTAGACGCATAGACATAGCCATTATTGTCAGGCCGCGACACAGTGTACGGTGTCGTGTACTTGTACGGCAGTGGCCATTCCTGAAACTCTTTGGTCTTGGTATCGAATACTCCGATTTGGTCCCCCGTGTATTCAGCAAACCAGAAACGATCCTGTGCGTCCATCCTCGCACGGCGCGGCATTGAGTTCTGGGTTGGCACTTCGTAGAAGTTCGCTTCTCCGGTCTCCACGTCAATTTCGATGATGTGCGATCCGATGAAGTCTGTCAGATACGGGTTGCCCTTGGAATCTATTCCGGTAAGCCCGGCGTAGCTACCGTGTGGGCCAGGAGGGAGGTTCGGGGAGTCGTTCCAGGTGAACTCCGCGTCCAGTTGCATGGTTTCCGGGTCGATGCGTTGGAGACCAACCCACATTTTGCCATCTGGACCGAGCGACAGAAACTGTCCACCCGTACCGTCAATCGTCGTCAACTCTTCCGTTTCCCTGTCGAATTTTGCCAAGATTGTGCCGCTTCCTGGGGTTCGCATAACGAACCAGGGATTATCGTCCTGGTCCATTTGGATGTCCCTGGCACCGGGAACGTCGCCGTCCGGCACTGGTGGCAAGGGGTACTCGGTGAACTCGTTAGTCTTCGGGTCGAGTTTACCGAATATTTGCCGACTCTCGTCCGTGTACCAAAAGATGCCCTGCGAGTCCACGTCCATATCGTGCGGCACGGTGCCACGTCGAGGCATGTCCCACTGGGTGATGATAACCCGCGTGGCTTGGCCTGTCGGACGGGGTAGCGTCTTAAGTTCGTACGGCCAGGTTGTTCTCCCGTCGCTCAAGTTGTTCGTGGCAATATACTTTGCCAGATCGGCGATCGGAGCGCCTGGAGCTATACCAGCATTTTGAGGCGGATTCTGCTCGAGGGAAATAAGTTGTGCCTCGCTCTTCGGCTGAGCTCGCCCTCGGCCACCTCTGCCCGATGCCGTCCCATCCTGGTAGTAGTTCTGCATGCGTTGAATCACGGGGACTAACTCATCAGCCGTGTATCGCGATTTCATAATCCGTTCGTAGGTATGACAGTAAGCGCAACTAAGAGCTTGATACACCAGTTGGTCTTTTTCTTCGGTCGTACCAGTCATGCTCATCGCCCATTCGAGTGATGAGAGTTGCGAGGCCAGATCGGCAGTTGGTTGCAGTCCAAGATCAAGACTAGTGGCTTGGTTGGCCGTGACTTCCACGGTTCCAGGATCATTCAAGTCATACCCGACTGCGCGCGTCGTCACCGTATATGTGCCGGGTTCCACATGCGAGCGAGGAAAGCTGTAGCGGCCTTCAGCGTTGCTCACAACTGAAACAGTAAAATTTGCTCCGTCCCGACGGGCGCTGACCACTACGCCCTCCATGTTTCCTTCCTGTTGAGAACTTGCCACTCCCCCAAGTGCCTCAGACTCAACTTGCGCCATAATTTCACCAGGTGGTACAAGACATAGCCCAAGCAACAGAACTATGGGTGCAATAATCAGATATTTTCGAATTAACATAACTCCTCCACTTATAGTTTCCTATTGTTTCCTTAGTCTTTGTCTGGATTTCCAGGCTTAACAGACCTAATTACAAAGGTATTACTCAAAAGCTTTTCTCGTTAATAAATTCTTTGTTGCCAGTTTCTTTCATTGATCACTTATCTTGTCGAAATTATCAGAAAAAATAAATCAAGAGACGTATGTTTCCTTTTAAGGTGTTCCGCTGCGAAGGGCAGGCGGTCCGAGAGATTCCAGTGAAGGCTCACCAGGATTGTTCTCTAGCCAGAGTGCAAAATTTGTACGTCGGTTCTTAAGTGACGGATCTGCTTTTTCGAGATTCCGCGTTGCACTAAGAATGTTAACAATTCCGTAGTTTCCTTCGGCACATGCGTACTCGAAAAACACCAAAGGTTCATCAGGTGTCTCGAGATTCGTGAGTGTTAATTCAGCACTCCACGGCTGCGTGAATTTAGATGGATCAGTTACTGTAACTTGGTACTGCATCTGATCAGGTCCGATGCGTGTCCAACGTTCGACTAAGTGCATAGACTCTGAAGCAGATTTCGAGACACTCTGCCACGATTCACTTGTCTTATCGAGAAAGCGGGTTGTTTCAACGACGAGTGTATTTTCTTCCCATCGACCACTTGCGTTTCCGAGCCACGTACGAACCTCACTTGGTTCACGTCCGTCAGTCGGAATGATACGGCGATCACGAAATTGTTCGTGGAGAATAACTACATATCCTGGGCTTTGGACAAATTTATTAGGCCCTGTCCCCCCCCACATCTGTCCTAGCGTGCCGTCCGTGATACACCGCTCACCTGTGTCACGATCACGCCAGGAATTATCGTAATGTTCCTCAGGCGGAAAATTCGATACGTACTCAGCATGAAACGCTTGAACTTTGAGCGCCTGTGGCGTTAATGGAATTCGGCCAGATGGAGGGTCTACGATGAGCGATGTGCGCGCATCCACAGTTTTAGGGTTTCCCGTGTACGTCCAAAATCTGTTGTACTCGTTCCGTTGAAACGGCGATGCTTCGACATCTGGACGAACTTCATCAGAACCTTCAACCCCTTTCGCGACTTGCTCTGTTTCAATCCTCTGTTCACTTAACACTTCATCATCCGTTAAGGAATCTCGTCCTTCCAGGTTGGTTGGGCGTTGTAGTGGAGTCGTCGATTCATGTCTCCAGACCCCTTGAAGGTCAGGTTCGCCCCAGGGTGTCTGTGGTGGCATCCAGGAGCTATCTGTTTCTGTCGGTGCATTGCTGCATGACAGCGAAATCATAAGAATGCAGATAAATCCAACTATCCCAATATTATAAGGCAAGCGCATTACCCGTTCCTTAGTCTTGGCTGTTGATAATTGCCACAGCGTTTCATTAAACTGCCGCAAATTACCTCCGATGTCAATAAAACTATGCTAATTCTAATACTGTTGCATGATGAGCTGGCATGCTATTGTCGTTTTTCCAATCCTGCTGATAACCACGTTACAATAGAATAAATCGATCTTGGTTATGTAACAACTGGAAACCGTAGGATAAAGCGCGATGACGTTGTGCAAGACTGGAGGGTGTTTAGTGGCTATTTTGGCCACACCACTGTTGATATCTATGACGATTGCCACCGCCCAAACCCAAATACAGTCTGAACAAATTGAATGGGATTTAGCTGAACTTTATACGAATGAAGAGGTCTGGACTGCGGAGAAGGAACGCCTCGATGCACAGGTAGAACAAATTACAAATTATCGAGGAAGACTCGGTGAAAACGCGTTGGTTTTACGTGAAGCCTTGGATCTAATCAGTACAATCGAAAAAGAACTTTCACAACTGCACGTGTACGCATTTTTAAAGGCGGACGAAGATCGTCGTATTGCAGTACACCAGGAACGGAGAAGCCTCGCTGCTGTTCTTCGTTCTGATTTTGAAGAGGCCATTAGCTTCGTTTCACCAGAACTGCTTCGTATTGGTTCAGCGACAGTAGAAGCGTACATAGCCGAAGAGCCTGGGTTGACTAAACATGCTTTTAATCTTCGAAACATACTCCGTCGGGAACCACATACCTTATCGGAAGAGACAGAGCGTGTAATTGCATCAACCGGACCCATTGTCGATGGGCCTGAACGAATTTACGCTATGTTGTCGAGTTCAGATCTACCTTTTCCTAAAGTGACTCTTTCGACAGGAGATGAAATTCGACTTGATCATTCAGCCTATACCCTGCACCGTGCGTCACAGAATCGCCAAGATAGACAATTGGTATTCGATGCATTCTGGGGCACGTGGAAAAAATACGAAACGACTTTAGGTCAGGTTCTTGACACGCACATCAAGACTCACGTGTTTGAGGCACGTGCGAGGCGTTATGGAAGTTCGCTCGAGGCAGCGCTTGCAGAGCCAAATATTCCTACTGATGTGTACTCTACGTTACTTGAAGCGGCACACCGACACTTGCCATCTCTTCATCGTTATCTCAAACTTCGTCAGAGAATGTTGGGATTAGGCGATTTACATTATTACGATATTTATCCGAGTCTCGTTGTTTCTAATCGGAACTTTAACCTCGATGAATCTAAACAGTTAGCGCTCGAGGCAGCTGTTCCACTAGGTTCACACTACATTAATTTACTTAAACAGGGGTTTGCTGGTCGATGGATGCATGTCTACCCGCAGCAGGGTAAAGCTCCTGGTGCATACATGCATGGCGGCGCATATGATGTGCACCCATTTCTTTTACTGAATTACAACCATCAATGGAATGATGTATCGACGTTTACTCATGAATGGGGACATGCTATTCACACGATGCTTTCTAAGGAACACAACCCGTGGGAAACATCTGGTTACGCGACTTTCACTGCTGAAATCGCATCTATTACCAATGAAGTGCTGCTACAGGAGTTCATGCTGTCACAAGAAATCTCTGATGATGAACGTCTTTATTACCTTGGCGAAGCACTCGAAGCGATACGTGGCACGTTCTTCCGTCAAGTAATGTTTGCTGAATTTGAATTAAAAATTCACGAATTAATAGAGGCTGGAGAAGCACTTTCTGGCGAGAAGATGACCGTTCTTTACGAACAATTGCTTCGGCAGTATCACGGTGCAGATGATGAAGTGATGCAAATCAAACCGCAATATGCTGTAGAGTGGGCATTTATACCGCACTTCTACAGGAATTTTTACGTTTTCCAGTACGCGACTTCGATTGCTGGTGGCACAATGTTTGCACAACGATTGCTTGCTAACGATGCATCTGCACAGAATGATTACCTGGCGGTTCTGTCGTCCGGTGGTTCACGCTTTGCGTATGAGCTATTAAGGGAATACGGTGTGGACTTAGCCACTAATGAACCGTACGATATTTTAATTGCGCGAATGAATCAGGTCATGAACCAGATTGAGCAAATTTTAGATCGTCGCGAACAATAAGCACAATTCAATGAAAGGTAGAAACACGCTATGGATTGGTATGTAAAAGGGGCAGTGATCGTTGTATTGGCATTAGGCGCTGCTAATAGTCAAGTGCGTGCCTCAGAGAGGTCTCTGAGTGAAGGTTCTGGTCAAGAATCTAGCTCGACACAAGTTTCCTCTGGTTTCTACACGCTTGAACAAGCAAAACGTGGTCATCTGCTTTTTAATACACACTGTTTGGCGTGTCATTCCTACGATACTGCTAGTGCTGAGCGTGCTGTGGAATTAGGAAGAGGGTTTTGGCTTGGAGAGCGGCGTGTTGCGATGAATCTTGGCGGCCGTCGTGCGCACCTCTTTCCGACTGTCTATCACTTTTACCGACGAATTCGAGATTCAATGCCAGCATGGGGTGCAGACAGTGTTGGGGTTAATGACAAGGTTGATATTGTTGCCTTTCTCTTGCAACAGAATGGGTTTTCCCCTGGGAAATTTCCCCTGAGATCTGATGTTGTGGCGATGAAGACCATGCGTCTCAGGGAAGAGAATTTTGAGCCGTTATTTAATGGTAAAGACTTTACGAATTTTGAGTTTTTGCTTGGTCCTAACTGTAAACCTGCACCACTTGGATGCGGAAAGTCGGATCCATCTCCGGTGTTCTCGGTAGAAGATGGCGAGATTGTGAATACGGGAAAAATTCAAGGCTACATGTACACAGAGCAAAAGTACTGGAACTTCACGCTTCGGTTCGATTATCGCTATGAATTACCGGAAGATTGGGAAGGTGATGATAACGAGTTTGATGGTAACACTGGCTACTTTCTGTTTGTGAATGACCACCAGGTCTTTCCTAAATGTATCGAGGTTCAGGGTGGCAATAGAAATGTTTTATTACCGTTCGGAATCGATGCTGTTGTTAAAGGTACACAGGACAACGAATTACGTTTAAAAGTGATTAAGCCGGTTGGTGAATGGAACTCGATTGAAATTGTTCATCAGGATGGTGAGATTAAGGCCTCTCTTAACGGTGTTCTCATTGGGGGTGTTGCCAAGGGTGGGCATGAATTCACAGAGGCTGGGCACATCGGATTTCAGTCAGAAGGTGCCCGTATTCGTTGGCGGAATATTCGTATTAAGCCGGAATAGTTCCAGCGTTTCCTAATTGAAAATTATTTCAACAAAAAAGAGCCGACCAGCTAAGGTCGGCTCTTTTTGAATTTCAGATCACACCTTTTTCAGATCACACCTTATATACCGGTGAGTAGATTGAGATTCCCATTGCTGTCACCGAAATTTTCTACCGGTAGTCCGAGTTTCTCCAGCATTGTCATTTGTAGATTAGCCATTGGCGTTCCCGCTGGACAGTTTACATGACGGTTGCCTTTGATATGGAATCCCTTACCTGACACTAGGACAGTAGGTAAGTTCTTAGGGAGGTGCAGGTTTGAATCACTCATCCCTGAGCCGTAGAGAAGCATTGTGTGATCAAGCATCGATCCGTCGCCATCTGGTGTCGCCTGAAGTTTTTCGACGAAATAAGCAAGCTGTTGCATCTGGAAAGTGTTGAGTTTGGCTTGCCTTGCTAGCTTTTCAGGATTGTTTTGATGATGGGAAAGCGGGTGATGCGAATCTGGCACACCAATTTCTGGATATGAACGCACACTGGCTTCACGACCCATCAGGAATCCGAATACGCGCGTCAGATCAGTTTGAAATGCCAGCATTTGTAGATCGAACATCAGTTTGACATGTTCCTCATAGGTTGCTGGAATGCCCATTGGACGTTCCACGACTGGCAGTTCTCGGCCCACTTGTTCTTCTGCCATTTGAATTCGACGTTCGACATCTCGGATCGCGTCAACGTACTCTTCAACTCGCGTACGGTCACGTGAACCCAGGCCACGTTGGAAACTAGCAATCTTTTCTGTTACCGAATCCAGCACACTATGGTCAGTCTTAATTTCCCTTAAGCGTACTTTCGGATCTGTGCTGTCGCTTGAACCGAACAATCTCTCGAAAACATTTTTGGGATTGTTTTCCATCGGCAGTGGTGTGGTTGGCGTGCGCCATGAGATCGTGTTGTTATAGGCACAACTGTAACCAAGCGAACAGGTCCCTAAAAGATCAGTCGATTCAATCGCCAATTCTAACGAGGCTAGCTGTGTCTCGTTTTCGAATTTTCGGGCAACAATTTGGTCAAGTGATGTTCCGGCCCTAATATCTGTTCCTTCGGTTCGCTTAGCCCTGGCACCCGTCAACCATGATGTTTGCATCCGCGGGTGCTGGCCACCATCAATACCAGAGGCTTCGTTGCTATCCAGACCGCTTAAGACAAGCAGCCGATCCTTAAACGCCTTCATTGGATAGAGGATGGGGTTTAAATCTAATCCCTTTTCAATATTCGGTTGTGCCCAGATGTTCATGTTCATGCCCATTCCAACGTAGATTGCTCCAAAACGGCGGATGGGTGTGGCTGCTGCTGTGGTTCGTAATGCCGTGAATGCCGGAACCATGCTATCGAGTAGTGGTAGGGCAAGCGATACACCAATCCCTCGAAGGATTGTGCGACGTGGAATGTGTTTTTTCGTAATAATCATGACTCTACTCTCCTCATCTGGAAAGGCATACTCTTTACTATATTCAGTATCAGGGCTGACCATTGGTTACCGGCTGACTGGGTGTCACGGATAATTTGTCTAACAGCTGGCATGTCATAATATTCTACGCCTCGTCCAAGTGCGTAAGTTAAAAGTTTCTCTGTTAGGCTACCCATGAAAGCATCACTTTTATGCACTAACGCTTCACGGAAGGTTGCCGGGTTGGTGAACGTTGAACCATCCAACAAAGCACCAGACGCATCCACCGCTGTTCCACCGTCGATCTCTCTCCATTTACCAATGCCATCGAAATTTTCGAAAGCAAAACCCATAGGATCAAGTTGACTGTGGCACGCTGCACAAACCGGGTTCTTTCGGTGCATTTCCATTCGTTGTCTTAGAGATCCTTTGACTTCGACGTTCTCCAAAGGCGGCACATCGGCCGGTGGTGGTGGCGGTGGGACACCGAGTAGATTTTCCATGACCCATTTACCTCGTAGCACCACTGATGTTCGGTCAGCATAAGATGTAACTGCTAGGACGCTACCTTGTCCTAGTAATCCCGCGCGCTGATTATTAGGCAGCATCACTTTTCTAAAATGATTTCCGTAGATATTTGGTATTCCATAGTGTCGAGCAAGGCGCTCATTAACGAATGTGTAATCTGCATTAAGGATCTCGGTAACATGTCGGTCTTCTTTAAGTTGACTTTGAAGAAATAGCTCGGTTTCGCTCTGAAACGCTTGTCGCAGGTTCTCGTCAAATTCTGGGAATGAAAGTGGATCTGGTCGATGTGCTGCCATGTTACGCACTAACAGCCACTGCCCAAAGAAGTTGTTTAATAGAGCATTTGAACGTTTATCTGCAAGCATTCGTCTGACTTCACTTTCGAAAATGGCCGGTTCTTGTAACTTGCCTTGGGTGGCGATCTCGAGTAGTTGGATGTCAGGTATGCTGCTCCAAAGGAAGAATGATAACCGAGAAGCTAATTCCAGATCACTAATAAGGTATGGCTGACCTGGTTGGATGTTTGTAGGATCGCGCTCGATGCGGAAGAGAAAGTCCGGATCCATAAGCAATCTAACGAGACCTTGCTGAATTCCGATGTTAAAATCACCCTCTTCTCGTCCAGTTTCATAGAAGGACATTAAAGCTTGTATTTCTGTTTCAGTTGCAGGTCGGCGGTAGGCTCGATTAGCCAGTGTTGATAAGATTGTTTGAGCACACGGTGTTTCTTCACTGGCGTTCTGTGGTTCACAAATAAAAATACGCTCGCGACTAGCACTGTTTTGAGGAGCAGTGCCGTTAAATGGTCCAACGACTTCAATATGGTCAACCCCCATGTTGATCCTGCCGTAGTTTTGTTCTGTTTTTACACCAGAAGCATAGCCATCACTTGCAGGGGGGAGTGTTGCCATTCCTACGCCTTCTACGTACCACATATCTCTATCGAACGCCACTCCCACATGGTGCATACCGGCCTCGACTTGAAACTCAAAATTCAATATGTGGTCGGCGATGTCTTCTTGTTCGGTGTAAGGATCGTCATCATATTCACGATCACCGCCAAATTCGAATACCTTGAGACGTTCTCCATCGAGTCGGAGGTCGATCTTATTGACAACATCTAGGCCACGGATTTCGTTTCCAATGTTTAACGAATGCCTCTGCATGCGGATGTTGATTTCGTATTTTCCATCGACTGGGAAATAATGCTGAACAGAGATTCCACCGCGAGAGCCAAATGGTAAATCGTCGCTGATGCGGTCATCCTGCACGAGCGTCAGATAAGGTACGTTGTAGGTTGTTATCTCAGGCCTTATGGTGGGGTCGCCAACTGCTAATCGGCTGATTTTCTTTGCAGCTAGTAAGTAACGCTCTAATAAGCCTGGAGAGACTGTTAACACATCAGCAATATTGTCAAATCCATAGCCCTGATTGTCTGCTGGTAGCAAGGCAGTGCCGTCGATGCTTAGGTCTAGAAGGTCGCGAATTGCGTTGGCATATTCTACGCGGTTCAAGCGATGAATTAACGTGCGTCCAGGATTTGGATTTTTAGCAAAACCCTGATCAAGGTTTAATTCAATCGCTTCAATAAAACCCTTATAAGTTGATTCGTCTGGACGAGGAACACCCATAGGAGGCATTGAGCCGGTATGGAGCTTTTTGACTATTTTTTCCCATACTTCAGCATTCTTAACCATGTCCTCCGTTTCAATATCTTCAAGGACAAGATTTCCAGTCTTTAGTTGATTATTGTGACAACGAACGCAATACTCGTTGATAATAGTGCGTGGCGATATTGCTTCTGCAGCATTGAGATATGCTGCTCCACTAAACGCGACTCCGAGACCAACAATACTTGTTGCAAATAGTTGTTTTGACATACAAATCCCAGTAATTTAACCTACGGTTTTTCGAAAGTTCAATTTACTTTAAATTATATTACTTTAAGATATCTTAAATAACCATAGCGTTTCTTCGTCAAATTATAGAATTTAACTATAATTTATAGCAGTTTTAGAACTACAGCGAATTGTTGATGTTATAAAAATTTGTAAATTACTGGGATTGTAATTTTGTAGTGGTTGTTTCCCCATGGGGATAGCTTAGGAGGATAGTCAAATGTACGGCAAAGTGATAGCGCATGTAGCTTTCAGCATTTTTGTTTCGATTGTGACCGTGGTGGCCGCCGTCGATCAAGAAATTATTGATGCTGTGAAAACCCACGATGTGAAGGCAGTCGAGGCTCTTATTGACCAAGGTGTCGATGTAAACATTGTCCAAGCTGATGGTTCGACGGCGTTGCACTGGGCGGTTGAAGCTAATAATTTGGCTATTGTTGATCTGCTTCTTAAAGCAGGTGCGAGTGTCAGCGCAGAGAACGATTATGGTGTTATGCCATTGTGGTTGGCTGCTACTAATGGTAGTGCTGAGATTATTAACAAGCTTCTTCAGGCAGGAGCTAGTGTGAATAAGACTCTACCGACGGGCGAATCAGTGCTAATGACTGCTGCGCGAACCGGCAAAGTTGATGCAATTGAGCTGCTGTTGAGGCATGGTGCGAATATCAATGCAGTACAGACCAGCAAAGGGCAATCAGCGTTAATGTGGGCCATTTCGGAGCAGCATTTTGAAGCCGTGGATACATTAATAAGACATGGTGCCGATATCACGCTACGCACAGCTAGTGGTTTTACCCCGTTACTCTTTGCTTGCCGTGAGGATAGTCTTGACATAGTTCGTCTCGTTTTAGATCAGGGTGCCGATATCAATAAAAGTTCAGACGATGGGAGTACTCCAATACTTGTGGCGATCGTTCGCGGGAATGTAGACATTGCACAATTTCTTCTGGAGCAAGGTGCCAACCCGGATGGCAACTTAGAAGATGCTGGTTATACGCCACTTATGTGGGCATCGACCGTGTCTGAGGGTGTCATTACAAGTGATTATCCTAATGCGCCAGGTGAGTGGGATGCGCTGGCTGGTATCCCAATACGCAGTGAAAAGATTTCACTCATTAAGGCTTTGGTGGCGAGTGGTGCTGATATTAATGCTCGAGTCACTAAAGATCTTCCGCGTTTCGGTTTTACATTATTTAAGAGGAATTATCTTCCTGGTGGGACACCATTCTATCTAGCAGCGATGGCGGCTGATGTTGAAGTTATGAAGTTGCTTATCGAGTTAGGAGCTGACACTACATTAAATGCCAAGGATAATACGACACCGATAACAGCTGCAGCTGGTATTGCACATGAAGAAACAGAAAGTCTCATTCCAAAAGCGGATCGATTGGAAGCCGTCAAGTACGCATACGAAATTGGCAATGACTTTGATGCCACTAACGATAGTGGTTTTGCTGCTATTCATGCAGCCGCATACGCTGGTACTGACTCGGTCGTGCAGTTTCTTGTAGATCAGGGTGCCAAGCTCAACGAAACAACAACGATTGGTCAAAGTCCGCTTGGTATAGCGGAGGGGAATTTTTTAAGTGGTTTTTTCTTTGAAAGACCTGACACGGCAGAATTACTTCGAAAATTAGGTGCAGTTTCTCACGGAGCGCTTTCGCTGGAATCTCTCATGCAGGAACAAGAAAAATTGCGATTAGAAGCACAATCCAAAGAGCCTGAGAAATAAATCGAGAATTTTCTGTTTCCAAAATAAAAATATGCCAGACCTTAGTTTTGAGAAACATTCTCAGAAAACATAGTGTTGTGATATAAGCGTCGCCAACATCCACGAGGAAAAGAGCGGTTTGTCTTAAGACTTTTACTTGCCTGGTCTGATGGGTTTCATACTGAAGTCTTTATAAATCTATAATGGCGCGGGTTGAACCAGAAGCATTATCTCATCATGAGTTGTGCAGAATCTTTATTGCAGCAACACTTAAAGAAGCACAGCAAGTCGAAAAAATACTTAGTCAAAACGGTGTCGAGTATGTAGTAAAGGTCGAGTTGTTTCGTACAAGTATTTTTTTTCAACCCCGAAATGGGGCAGCATTCTATGTGACGACTGATCAAGCTGATTACTGTCGGAATCGGTTAGCCATTGAAGGTTATAGCCGAGGGATCATTGAGGATGAGCTCCCTTTATCATAGCCAAGCAGATACATTGGTGATTGAGAGTCGCTTTGCTGTTTGGTTGTAGTTTGATTCTGTCTCGGTCACCTGTTTTTAAACTTCCCTTTATGGCCATTGTGAGGTGGTTGCATATGAATACTTGATGATGGATCGTTTATTGAAATTACTACGATAGGAAATCCGTAATTATAATTGCCAACGTTGACCAAGGTTAGTTAATGACAGCACGAATAGATCGCCTTTCTCGCATTTCGTTGAGGCTTGCACAGGTTGGAGGGCTAGCTGTCCTCATAGCACCGATGGCACACAGATTCGGATGGATTGGTTTAGTTCAGGCGTTTTCATTATTAATTTTAGGGGTGCTTGTAATCATTACCGCGTGCGTCATAGCTTTGAGTGTGACCGTGTTTTATCATCGCATACCAACGGGAAAACGTCAGAGATGGGTAACGTTATTTATAGCTCTGGTAGTTTTAGTTATTCCGGTATCTTCAGTTGTGGGTGCACTTGGGGCACCAGCGATTCATGACATTACTACTGATACCGAAGCTCCACCGCAGTTTGATGCAATCGTGCCGCTTCGTGGTACAACATCTAATTCGCTTGAGTACGGAGGCGTCGAACTAGCGAACACCCAGCGCGAAGCTTATCCGGATATTCGTTCGCTTATTGCAACTCAACCCCCACAAGATTCATTTGAACTGGTTATGAACGTGGTGCGCGATCTGGGTTGGGAGATTATCTCTAGCGATTATCAAGCAGGCAGAATCGAGGCCATTGACACTACTTTTTGGTTCGGTTTTAAAGATGATGTCGTCGTTAGGATTAAGTCGCAGGCGGACGGTAGTCGTATTGATGTGCGTTCTGTTTCACGTGTGGGAGTTGGTGACCTTGGCAAGAATGCTTTCCGGATACGTGAATTCTTACGACGCCTTAGAGCTATATTGAATTGATAAAATACCTATTTTCTAAACCATATTGAAAGTTATCGAAATAAATCAAGATTCTTTATTAGTTTATGTTCATATTACGGTAGAGCGCTATGTAAGCGTGCGACCATATACATGTATCCACCAGTGGAAGCATACCGATTATGGGCTGCAACCGTAATATGTTCTCGGGCACGTTCTGTATTGCCTAGCGCTTCAAAATATAGACCAACGTAGAGATGAGCGTAGAATTGTGCGTTTGGTCTCATGCCTGCAGCTTCTAAAACCTCGGTAGGATCAATGGAACCTTTTAACATCTCGTAAATATGCTGCATGGGAAGTCGTCTGTCATAACCAACTGGTAAGAGTGCAGCTTCGGCCTTGTCGAATGATTCACTATGGGCTACGCAAAGAAAATGCCACGCCGCATTTTCTACATCATTCGGGTTGACTGTTCGATGTGATTCGAATTGCTTGCGGCAGTCATTGTAGCGTCCGACGTAGTACAGTACTATGCCGCGCTGCCAAAGTTGAGGGGCATATTTGGGAAGCAGCATGGCCACCTTGTCGAATTTAGCAGCTGATTCTTCGAATAAGCCCATCCGAAAATCAGTTACAGCCTGGTCAAAAAGTATCTGTGCTTGCGTTTCTGTTGTTTGGACCATCTTAACTGTTTTTGTTTCAGCTAAGAGATTTAACGAACCAATAGAGAGGCATGCCACGTATAATGTGGCACGAGCTAAACCTTTAGTTGTTTCTTGTATTGACATTCCCATTGCCTTGGCTTATTGAAATAATACATATTCTACGATCATGAGGTAATTCTAGACTGATTAATTATTTTGTTTTGCGCAATGCTAAGTAGTGTAGCTTTAATATGACCAAAGTCGTTCAAAGCGTTACAACGTACAGTTAGGTTTTCAGCTTGACACTGGAAAAGGACTCTTATTAAGAAAGGGAAAGCAAACGATGGCAATCTATACATGTAGTAAGTGTGGAATGAGTGTCGGAACGATGACTTGTGGGCATTGTGATAAGGAACTCGTTCACGACACACTTGTGTTAGACAATAGCAAGGAAGTTGATATTGCAAAATGTCCAGATGGACATGGCAAGGTTAAGTCACCGATGTGCTGCGGTGAAGATATGAGCTGCAAAATTCATTAACGTAATACATTTTTATTGAAGTTAAGGGACTATGGTTGAGATGAAATTTTAAGGTGAGACATTAATTCGTTCGATATTTTTTGGCGTGGTAAATGTGTCCAACGGACGATGTTCTGTCCATTCTCGGATGATTTGTCTGCGAACGGTTTTGAATAGCACACGAGCTTCAATCTCAAAGTCAAAAATTTTTGGTGCCCAAACATTAGATGTTACCCGTTCAAATTCGAGTCGTCCCACTGCTTTTCGAAGCGTTGCAGCAACCCCCCAGAGATATTTGATTGGTTCCTGCATTGCAAATTCAATCTTCGCAACTCCGTAGTCACTTTTAGTGATATATAACTTACCAGTCGATCGATTAAGCGCTTTGTCCATTCGTGTCTTTGTAGGTATTTTTCCTGGACGAGGTTTAAATGCGAGCACCCAACAGGGTTCACCTCGAATGTTTGAAATGCCTTCAACGACAGCTTCGTAACGATCCATTAGCTCACGATCGAATGCAACTTGGCGTTCGTCATTGGTTTCGATCTTCTTGTCGAGGCGTGACTTTTTACGGATCTCTTGCACAAATTTTTCTCGCCGTTTTTCCTCTTTGCCTCTTTCTTTTTTAGTAAGCTCGTTTCCGTTGCGTTCGATTAACTCTTGATATAGAAAATTTTCAACCGCGTACTGTTTGTGTAACGTCGTTTCTGTTTTTGTTATGACACCATCCCCGTTGAGCGAGTTGCTTACTGTAGAGATCGATGACACGTAGTCGAGTTCTATTTCTGAATCATCTTGGAGGTTCGCACGTTCAATTGCCAACTCGATGATAGTACTTACAGACGGGTACTCATTTTCGTTGTTGTAATTATCTAATGAAGGAGTTTGAATGCGCGGTTGAGCTGTAGTTAGATTCGATGTGAGCGCGATCACTGATAGAGCGATTAAGCTGATATAACCAGGATGCATAGTATTAATGCTAGCATTCTCTACACCACAGAAGCACCTGATTTTTAAGAATCTCGGTATACTGCAATGAGCTGAATAGTATGGGTGTTTTGATCTAGCTATTTAGGACGTGTTCGCTATATCAATAATCTGGAAATAAGATAAGAAAATATTATGAGTACGCCACTAGAATTAACTGTCACAGTATTTAGTTGCTCACTTAGTGTTGATAGCCTGTCGCGTCGGTTAGCACAGGAGGTTGAAGTGGTCCTTCGTGGTCTAGGCGTAGGGACGACCCTCATCGATCTGCGCGAATGGGATTTACCGCTTTGTGACGGCGGAAGCAGTTATAGTCATGGTTCCGTTAAACCGCTCTCGGAATTAATAGCAAACTCCAGCGCAGTGTTGTTAACATCCCCTGTTTATAATTACGATCTCAACGCTGCAACCAAGAATTTAGTAGAGATGACAGGCTCAGCATGGAATGACAAACCAGTTGGATTTCTTTGCTCCGCAGGTGGTTGCAACAGTTACATGTCTCCTATAGGTTTAGCCAATAGTTTGATGTTTGATTTTCGTAGTTTAATTATCCCACGTTTTGTTTATGCAACTAAGGATGACTTTACTGCAGACGGCCAATTAACAGAGACTGTTCACGCTCGAGTGAAAGAACTCGCCCATGCTACAGTTGATCTTGCGCGTGCGCTCAACTCGCTGAAATCTGAAAAAAAAATTACCTAGGCACTGTTAACTAAATGTTCGTAAGTTGACTAAAATTTATTCGAACCTGACCGATTCAAGAAAAGCTGTGAAAATAGGTTCCCACCGTACAACGGTTCTTTCCGGACCGATAAGCTTAAAGAGCAATGGTCCAGTTGGGCCTTCGATTACAGCAACTTTAAGACGAAACCCTTTTTTGTAGTAGCGCATTTTCGAGTTAGGTTCAACCAATGCAGAAAAAATTCCTGGCACATCGAGAACCGTAATTAGCATTTCCGATATCTCAAAACGTGTTGTGGTTGCTACGTCTGCTGATGGCCGATCATCCGGTTGCAGCATTTGATTAGTTAAACGTTCAAGGAGTGCTTCTACTCGTTCTTCCTCTTGATTGAAGTAGTTAACTGTCAGCTCAGCATCTTCAGAATCACCATCTACTCTGGGCAGGTCAAACCGTGCGACTTGTAAAGGAGAATTCTGTTGATGCTTGAGCCATTCTGTAGGTGCATCGAATTGAAGCAAGGGTTGCGCGATTACCTTGCTAGTCAAGGGTAGACATATAAGTACAAGCGCACTGCATCTTATAAGATTAGTGCAAGTAAGTGATTTTATTTCAGGCATAGCTACTCAATTTTATGGTTCTATTGTAGTGGTTCTCAACATACGTTCTCGATTGGCATTAAGTTGAGATAGTAATTGGTAATGAACAACAGTATAGAGGCAGTTTAGAATCGGTTACAATTGTATGTTTTCTCAGATGTGAATAGGGTATTTGCTAGATTTACATTCATGGTTACAACAACTCGCCACCAGATTCACACGGTTGGTCAAGGTGATGTACGAGATATAACCGCTGAAATCGAATCGACGGTCTCTTCTTCTAGGTTGCTCTCAGGAATAGCAGTGGCAGCAGTTGTAGGTTCAACTGCCGCTGTAACTACGATTGAGTTCGAGCCTGGGGCAGTAGCAGACTTTACCCGCTTATTTGAACAACTTGCACCGCGTGCTGGCGACTATAAACATCACGAACAATGGGGAGATGATAATGGCTCCAGTCATGTCCGTGCCGCATTGCTTGGTCCTTCGTTGTCAGTGCCATTTAACGATGCCAAACTAATGCTTGGTACATGGCAGCAAATTGTGTTGGTGGAGTTTGATACTCGTTCCAGAATACGCGAGATAGTTGTTCAGCTTGTCGGTGAATGACAAAGATGAAAATCATCTACGAAAAACGAACGCTTAGTAACGGTCTTGATGTCATCGTGCGCGAAGATCATAGTTGTCCCATTGTGGCGATTAACCTTTGGTACCATGTTGGTTCAAAGGACGAACATCCTGGGCGGACAGGATTCGCACACCTCTTTGAACACCTTATGTTCGAAGGATCCGCACACCACAATGGTTCATATTTCTATCCTTTACAGGAGTCAGGAGGCACACTGAATGGGTCAACTAGCACCGATCGTACTAATTACTGGGAAGTAGTGCCGACTAATGCCCTCGATAGAGCTTTGTGGATGGAATCTGACAGGATGGGTTTTTTGCTGCCTGCACTCACACAAGATAAATTCGAGACACAACGCGATGTTGTATTAAACGAGCGACGGCAAAATTATGAAAACCGACCGTACGGTCTTGTCCCAATTGTTTTAATGGGTGCGTTATTTCCTCCTCAACACCCTTATCATTGGTTGACAATTGGGGATCCTGATGATTTGCAGGCTGCTACATTGGATGAGATTAGAATATTTTTTACAAAGTATTATCACCCAGCGAATGCTTCGCTCTCGATCGTTGGTGATATCAATGTAGAAAAAACTTTTGAGCAAGCTAGTCGATATTTTGAAGAAATTCCAGCAGGTTCAATTCCAAAGCCTTTGAAATTACCAATAACCAAAGAGACTACTGAGCAGCGTTTGTTGCTAGAAGACAGGGTCGAGCTTCCACGGCTTTATTTATCGTGGCGTTCGCCTGCATTATTAACATCAGGAGATGCGGAACTTGATTTGCTTGGAGCAATCCTTGCTGGGGGTAAATCATCTCGCCTTTACCGTCAACTGGTTTTAGATCAGCGTATCGCAACCGATGTGAGTGCTTGGCAAGGCTCGCGTGAACTTGCTGGTACATTCAATATCGTTTGCACTGCGGCGCCTGGTCACGCTCTCGCTGAGTTAGAAGCTGTGATTTTAAAAGAATTGGATAATTTGAAAAACGACGGACCAACTTCTGATGAGGTTGAACGCAATCGAACAATGCTTGAGGCCGACTTTGTCTATCGTTTACAGACTGTCGGAGGGTTTGGTGGCCAGTCCGACCAACTTAACGCATACAACGTTTTTGTCGGAGATCCAGGATACTTCGAGTCTGATCTCAGTAGATATCTTGAAGCAGACTCTGAAAAAATTAGACTCGCGACACAAACCTATCTTTCTTATAAGTGTTGTATCGCCCTGAGCGTTGTTCCACATGGACACAGTCGGGAGTTAGCGCTTTCCGAATCCGTATCGGTGCATCCAAAGTGATAGCAGTTAATCGAACCGCATTGCCAGAGGTCGGACCCATTTCTGATTTTAAACTTCCTGCTATCAAATGTTCGACACTAACTAATGGAACGAAGCTATGGACGGCCGAACATAGTCGTGCCCCAGTGCTGTCGTTAATGCTACTCCTTCCGTTTGGAGCTGCAGCAGATTCGCCTGACCAGTATGGACTCGCAGCACTAACAGCCGATCTCCTAGACGAAGGAAGTGAAGCTCGATCGTTAGTTGAGATTCATAAATCGTTGTTGCATATCGGGGGATATATCAGCACCGAAGTCACTAGTGATGCCACGGTCATTTCATTAACAACTTTGGCTCGGCATTTTCGGGAAGGGCTAACGTTACTCTCAGAAATTGTATTTAGCCCACGTTTTGATTCTGAAGACGTGATGCGCATCCGAGATCTTCGGTGTCACCGGATTAGGCAAATGCTTCAGTCACCCACAGCTGTAGCAGATCGAATTTTTCTCGAATCTCTATATGGTAATCATCCTTACGGACACCTGTCTATTGGCACGGACGAGACACTTCGTAATTTGGAACAAACTGCGGTAAAAGCTTTTCACAAACGCTGGTATTTACCATCACAGATGACTCTTGTAGCGATTGGAGACATAACAGAGGACGCACTACGCGAAGCTGCTGAAGACATTTTTTTATATAAGAGCTCGAAGGATAATCGGTTAACAACTACTGCACAATTTCCTGATCCAAGCCCCATTGCTAATCGACTGGTCTTTATTTCTAGGCCTGGCTCGGTTCAATCCGAGGTTCGTATCGGTCACGTTGGAGCTGCCCGAAGTTCGTCTAATTACTACGCTCTTTCCGTTCTTAACATGGTGCTTGGGGGGCAGTTTGTGAGTCGACTTAATCTGAATCTACGCGAGGCTAAAGGGTACACGTACGGAGCGCGCACCTCTTTCGATTGGAGGTTACACCCCGGACCGTTTCTAGCACAGTTTAGTGTAGACACATTATCGACGGCCGATGCTATTGTTGAGACTGTTGGAGAAATTGCTGACATTAGCAGTAAACGTCCGGTTACTGTGGAAGAACTAACTATGGCTAAAGCTGCTTTAACAAGAGGATTTCCTAAACGTTTCGAGACTGCGACACAGATTGCTCGTGCATCGATCGAGCTCGCTTTACATAAACTACCAGCAAATTACTACACAAATTTTGTATCTCGAATAATGGCTGTTGATATCAATAATATTTCGGAGGTAGCCAAACTCCATCTAAGATCCGATGAATTAATCGCTATAGTCGTAGGCGCAAGTCCTAATATTCTTGATAATCTCAGCTCGCTTGGCTTTGGCGATCCAGTTGTTAGAGGTTCTTATGCAGGAAGCGAGTAAGTGCGTAACCATCTATCCAACTAAATGGTGGGATCCCAGTGCTGTAGTGACCGCAAGGAAGGACAACAACCTGGTGTGGTATCAGTCGAAGACGGAATTTATCTACTAGTTGTTGCGAGAGTCGTAAGGGAAACGAAAGATCGTACCGCGCATAAACAAGAAGCACCTTTTTGTTTCTCATGCGTTCGATGTAAGGTTCTGGGCTGATTGGGAGCCATAGCAGACGTAATTGGTCTAGTTCGATTCCTTCATTTAGCCCTGCACGAACATGTGTAGTTGATAATCCTTCCCAAACTACGTCAGCAAAATAAGGGGAAATATGGTTTAGGGCTGCTACGCTTATACGTGGTTCGTGTGCAGCGGTCAGCATTGCGAGGCACGAACCTAAGCTTGTACCGAGAATGCCAATATTTGTGTATCCACGTTGGGTCAACCAATCGACAGCCCGACGGGCATCTAGTACGGCTTGACGACAGATTTGGAGTGTGCGTCCCACATTGGGGCTTACAATATAGTCAGCACGATTTAACTCCGGAGGCATACGTCGGTCGTGATATGGCAGACTAAGACGAAGGCTGCTGATACCAGTCCGAGCGATTAGTCGACTAAGGGCAATGTGGCCGTTGGGATTGGCATTCCACTGAGGGAGAACAATGACAGCTCTTCTTGTTTTATTCTTACTTACTGCTGGGAAGTATTGCGCATAAACAGTGTTATTTTCTCGGTGCGGGGTTTTAATTGCACTTGGAAAACAAAGTTCCTGACCGTTAAGGTCGTATTGATTAGTGGGTAGGATGCTAAAGAAACGGTTTGTGTCACTGAATACATCGGATACCCACTTAGTAAAGATTTTGTACGGCGAACCTGATGGTAGTTCTCCATCGATAATCCAATCGAGACCCCACTCGAATTTTCGGATTACCCTATCGTTTGTTTCAGCAGCGAGCCGGCGCTCCCACTCGTAAAAAAACCTTGAGATCATTTCCCTATTGCTACAAGAGCTGACTCAAATCGGTAGTCAGTTAGCATTTTGTTGACTCACACCAAACTGTGTTTCGCAACGCTTGTTAAGCAACCGGCAAGTAATGCTTGCAGCGATCATATTTCCGCCGGAAATCATTACTACGCGATTGGTTTTCTTGTGATGTGAACAGATCACTGAAGAGCGATACCTCGAGCAGGCAGTCTAGGTTCCGCTCCTTGTTCGAGATACTGCTTAAGGGAGTTTAGTGAATCCTGCCAACCTTCGTCGATCAGGTCGTAGTACCGTTGCCATCTGGGACTGTCTTCCGAGCTACTTTGGCGTAGACGTACTCGGGTAGCTGGTCCAGATACCTGGCAGTTTACTTCAAGGGCCATCGGTCCGATGGGTGGGCTCTGTGGCGGTAGCCAATATACATCAGCGAGAAAAAATTCTCGACTATTCCTAAACTCTATAACCGTTCCATAGAAGACTCCTCCAAGTGATCCAAGCAACTCATCTTGAAATGGGCTTACTTTCCACTCAACAGCGTAAACTCCCAGTGGGCGTGGAGTCGCGACTGAGCGAATCGCTCGCCACCAGATAGCTAGTGCATTCGGGTCAAAAAATGCAGCGAGTACCTGCGTCGGTGCTGTCGTAATGTGCACAGTGTGTTCAAGTATGAGTCCTTTAGAGCTTGCCATCTTCTATGGAAGTGTATGCTGGAATATGATTTTATAAATTGCTAACTACTCATCGTAGTGTTTCGGTTATATGACTTGCAAGACGGAAATCAATATAGCAGGGATTGTTTTCTGATTTGAGCAAATATGGCGAGGTCTTTTTCCCATGCAGCAGCGATCTCTATTGCCTGCATGTCAGTGTCAATTTGGTTACGTAGTTGGTTAGAACCTGAAAGAATATCAATCGGTTTCTTTAGTTGTTCGTATTCGTAGGGTGGATCTCTCCAGGCAAACCGATTGGGTGACAATGTTCGAAAAGTTTGCAGTAGCGCTGTTGCCATTAGCACTGGTCTAAACGCGTGTCTGTTTGTAATGTGAATTTGACAACCGCCGCAGATGTTTCCCACATGTTTTTGGAAAGTTGGTTTAAATGCAGCTGGACGAAAAAAAACACCTGGTAGAGACATAGCATTTAATCGATCTGCTACTTTTTCGCTGTTGATCCACGGTGCTCCAATGAATTCAAATGGTCTTGTTGTGCCCCGTCCCTCAGATAAGTTCGTCCCTTCGATTAATACTGAACCTGGATAGACGAGAGCACTGTCTAGAGTTGGAAGATTTGGGGAGGGCATGATCCAAGGCAGTCCAGTCTCATCTTGGTAGTCAGATCGTTTCCATCCTTCGAGTGGCATTATCTCTAATTCCGCTCGAATGCCAAAGTGGTTGTTAAACAACAATGCGAGTTCACCAATGGTCATTCCGTGTCTAAGGGGGATTGGAAACTGGCCTACAAATGATTCGTAACCAGATTTAAGCATAGGTCCCTCAATTTCGTAGCCGCTAATCGGGTTGGGTCGGTCACACACAATGACTTTCACACATTGTTCTTTAGCAGCCTGTAAACAGTTCGCCATCGTATAAGCATAGGTATACACTCGAGTGCCGACATCCTGAAGGTCTATAACCATTAGATCAATCTTGTTTAACATTTCAGCTGTAGGCTTGCGGGTGTCACTATAAAGCGAATAGATTGGCACACCATAACGTACATGTCTTGCGTGCGGTGTTTCGTTCATATTGTCTTGCAGGTCAGACTGGAAGCCGTGTTGTGGTCCGAATAAAGCTGCCAGTTTAACTCCAGATGTTTCCCAGAGACGTTCAGAGGTATGGTGAAAAGCCTTGTCGACTGAAGCTGGATTGCAGACGAGGCCAACACGGCTTCCACGTAGGAGATTGGAGTTAATGAGGCGATCGATACCAATGTACATAATTTTCTTCCGCATTAATGGTGCGGAAGGGGGGATTTGAACCCCCATGAGCCATAGGCTCGCCAGCCCCTCAAGCTGGTGCGTCTGCCAGTTCCGCCACTTCCGCAGGCATCTGAATGGTAAGGGAGGATAGACGGTCTAGCTTATTACTGCTCAGCATCGGGAGTTTCCGAAACTGTTTCAACGGCTGGTGCATCGATTCCACTGAGAACTGAACCCGGGTCACGTTGCCCCATGATGGCGAGGACCAGTGCACCTACCATAAACAGAGTGCCAAGCACAGTTGTAGCCCGTGTTAGCACCGTTGCTCCGGCTCGTGCTCCAAATGCAGCTTGACTGCCACTACCACCAAAGGCTGCGGCAATGTCACCCCCTTTTCCTTGCTGCAGGAGAACAACCAAGAGTAATAATAAGCAGACGAGAACATATAACGCAGAAGTTAGAATACTGAACATAATTGACAGATTATACCGTTGCAGAGTGACTTCTGGCTACGATTTCAGCGAAGCTATTTGCTTCGAGACTCGAGCCTCCTACTAATGAGCCGTCGACATCCACTTGTACACAAAGTTTGTCAACATTGGTGGGTTTAACGCTTCCTCCGTAGATAATTCGACAATTTTCAGCATACACTTCACCCAATATTTTCGCTAGATGACTTCGAATATAGGCATGTGCAGCTTGAGCTTGTTCTGGCGTGGCGTTGTAGCCAGTTCCAATGGCCCAAATTGGTTCATATGCCACAATTAATCTATCCGATTTCAAGGTGTGAAGGCCCGTTAATCCTTCAGTGAGTTGCTTATTTAGTATTTCAAATGTCTGTTTTGCTTCACGTTCGGCGAGTGTTTCTCCGACACACAATATCGAAATCAACTCAACATCGCTAGCCGCCTGAATCTTCGATTTTACCGACTCATTACTTTCGTCGAAGAGATGTCGTCTTTCAGAATGGCCAATGATGACATATTTAGCTCCTGCCTCCTTCAACATGTTAGCGCTAATTTCCCCAGTAAAGGCACCCTTAGGTTTCCAGTGGAGATCTTGGCCAGACACTCCAATTCGTGTATCAGCGAGTGAGCTAGCAACCGCATGCAATGCTGTAAATGGTGGAGCAATAACGATCTCAACCTCGTTGAAGTCACTAACTTTTTCACGAAGTTCCTCTACGTAAGCTAATGCTTCATGGACAGTTTTATTCATCTTCCAGTTCGCCGCAACGAATGGAACGCGCATGTTAATACCTCATAAATTTAAAGCACCTTATGTTAGCTAACTCTATAAACAGAAAAATTTAAGTGACTTCATTACGAATACCCACTTACAGACTCTTATCATTTATTTGGTAGCACCGCGATTCCTGGGAGAGTGCATCCACCTAGAAATTCTAATGAGGCACCACCTCCTGTTGAGATATGGGTGATACGATCTATTATGGTGGCTTTATGAGCAGCTGCGAGTGAGTCACCTCCCCCAACTAGTGTTTTTCCAGGACACATGGCGACTGCATTGGCAATTGTCATTGTGCCTCCAGCGAACTCCTCAATCTCAAATACTCCCATCGGTCCATTCCAGATTACTTTTTTAGCCAATTCAATAATCGAACCGTATGATGCAGCAGTTACTGGTCCGATGTCTGTTCCAATACGGTTATCGATGTCCGGGTTCGTTACCGCAAGCGTTTCATATGGAGATCCAGCCTCGAGTCGGTCGGCAACAACATGGTCGGTTGGTAGCACAAGTGATACGTTCTGTGCTTTAGCTTTGTTTGTGATGTGTACAGCAGCATCGAGGAGTTCGGTTTCTATTAGTGATCGTCCAATTGGTAGATTTTTTGTTTTAAGGAACGTGTAAGCCATGGCGCCACCGATTAACAGTGTATCCACATAGTCTAGAAGGTGTTCGATTACTTCCAGTTTGCCAGATATTTTAGCTCCACCCAATACTGCTACGTACGGTCGTTCAGGTGACGTGAACATTGTTTCTAGATGTTCAAGTTCGCTAGACATGAGTAGTCCTATTCCAGCTTCTCCGAAATGCTTTACGATACCAACTGTCGATGAATGGGTTCGATGCGCTACGCTGAAAGCATCATTTATATAAATATCGGCAAGTTCTGCGAGTGCTACAGAAAAGCCTTCCTCATTTCTTTCCTCTTCAGCGTGAAAACGAAGATTCTCTAACATTACTACTTCACCTGGATGCGCTTGCTCGATAGCATCATGGGCAGGTTTTCCTATACAGTCATGGGCGAACCGGACAGATTTCCTAAGCAGCGTTGAAAGATGTTTTGCGACTGGTTCTAAACTGAGTTCAACTTGATGTTTCCCCTTGGGTCGCCCAAGATGAGAGCCCAAAATTACCGTTGCTCCACGTTCGAGTGCATACCTCAGAGTTGGGAGTGATGTTTTAATTCGAGTATCGTCACCGACAATTTTATTGTTAATTGGGATATTAAAATCAACGCGTACAAAAACACGTTTGCCGTTTAGTTCGAGGTTTCGAATCGAGCGCTTGGGCACTACTTGGATTGACAACGGATCACAGTCAATTAATTAATAATCAGAAAGAATCTTCTACAAGTGCTAATTTCCGATAAGTTTAACTAAATCAATACAACGAGACGAATAACCCCATTCGTTATCGTACCAGGACAAGATCTTTACAAAATTACCGTCCATCACTTTTGTATACGCCGCATCAACAATTGAGGAATGGGGATTTTTGTGAAAGTCAACCGACACCAATGGGTCAGTTGAGACGTGCAAAATGCCCTTGAGTTGTTCAGCTTCTGCATTTGCGAATGCTTCGTTTATCCTATCAGCCGTGACTGGTTTTTCGACTTCTGCAACTAGGTCTACTACTGAAACATTTGGTGTTGGCACGCGTATAGCAATGCCATCGAGTTTGCCTTTAAGTGCTGGGAGCACTTCTCCAACCGCAACAGCAGCTCCGGTAGTTGTCGGTATCATCGATACACCTGCGGCTCTTGCTCGACGTAGATCTTGATGTGGTAAGTCGAGCAGTCGTTGGTCGTTTGTGTACGCGTGCACTGTAGTCATCCAGCCACGACGTAATCCAAAACTATCATGTAGCACTTTTACTACAGGAGCGAGGCAGTTTGTTGTGCACGAGGCGTTTGAAATTATTCGATGCTTGTCTGGATCGTACTTTTCATCGTTGACTCCTAGCACGACGGTCAGATCAGGTTCCTTAGCAGGTGCAGTAATGAGTACCCTCTTTGCACCAGCTTGTAGGTGTTTAGTTGCATCTTCGCGTTTAGTGAATAAACCAGTTGATTCGAATACAACATTAACCCCAAGGTCACCCCACGGAAGGGTAGCAGGATCACGTTTAGCCAAGACATTGATTGTGCGTTGACCAACCCGAATAGTGTTGCCTTCGACTGAAACCGGCTCAGGTAGATTTCCGAGGATAGAGTCATATTTCAAAAGATGTGCCAGTGTTTCTGGATTGGTGATGTCGTTGATAGCTACAAACTCAAGTTCGTCATCGTGTAGTGCTGCACGCAATACATTTCGACCGATACGGCCGAAGCCATTAATTCCTAACTTAATGGACATTTCTTATTCCTTCCGGGCATAAATAACTCTTGCCTTGTAATATTCTAATTGTGAAAATGCTTAATTTTAATTAACGTCCTTGCGACTGGTCAAACTCGCAGCTTATACTTTTACGAAGTCCTCGTTCATGTACTTCCTTTATAGCTTCTTTTTAGTTGCGTATTTTCTAGTTGTCCTTCCGTTCTTTGTCTATCGAACTCTCCGCCATGGAAATGTCGTTGGACGAATTAAAGACCGATTAGGATTCATGCCAGATAAGTTTAACCCTGATCAACAGCGGTCTATTTGGATTCATGCCGTTTCAGTTGGAGAAGTCCTAGCCGCACGTTCCCTCCTCGCTGATCTTCGTCGTATCTATCCAACGCATCAACTTTTCATATCAACAACTACCGTAACTGGACAGCAATTGGCGCATCATCTGGATGAGAGGATCGATGGAACTTTTTATATTCCACTTGATTTTTCCTCAATCGTTAACCGAACTCTTAACCGTGTGTTACCAGATCTACTAGTTCTGATCGATACAGAAATTTGGCCCAACCTGCTTCGTTTATGTCATCGGAGTGGTGTTAGGACGGTGCTACTTAACGGAAGGATATCGGATCGTTCCTATAAAAGATACCGTTTAACTCGAATGTTTATGAGGCGGGTATTTGAAAACCTCGATCATGTTTGTGCACAGAATGAGGTTTGGGCACAACGTTTTCTAGATCTGGGGGTGCCAATAGATCGAATTACTGTTAGTGGAAGTCTCAAATTCGATGCAGTCGAAGTTGCTAGTGTTGATTCGCATACGGAAAATGACGTAATGGCGCTTTTTCGGTTTGCTGCTAACAGACCTGTACTTATAGCCGCGAGCACACTTCGCGGGGAAGAGGCAACGATTCTTGCTTCATTCTCTCAAATTTTGAAGACACATCATGACGCACTTTTGATCATTGCACCACGTCATCCAGAGCGGTTCGAGGAGACACGTCGATTAGCAATAGAGCATGGTTTTGAAGTTGTTAGACGCAGTGATCTTGTGCCTGACAGAGCACCAACAGCAAACGTTATCCTACTTAACACTATTGGAGAGTTAGCGAAGATTTTTAAAATTTCGACGGTTGTTTTCGTCGGCGGGAGTTTGGTCAAAGCCGGTGGACACAATATTCTTGAGCCAGCTGTGTTCGGGAAGGCTGTCGTGTTTGGTCCGTATATGCAGAATTTTTCTAAGATTGCCGAGATGTTTGTTAAAGCAGGCGCTGCGTGGCAAGTAAGTTCTGCCAAAGAACTTGAGGATGCACTGATAGCGTTGCTGGATGATCCAATAAAAAGGTCCAATCTTGGGCTAGCAGCACAGTCTTTAGTCGAAGTTAATCGAGGTGCCAAGGATAGGAGTCTTGAAATCATCGCAAGACTTTTGCCATCTAGCATTACTTCATAAGCTTCGGATGTCAAAATTCTAAGTTTGGCAACTTAATATCATAAACGGCATACTTTTAATGCAAATAATTTGTGAAATCTATCAATGTTGACCTGGCTCTATGGGACTATTGCCGAACGGCGACGACGATGGTATGAGAAAAACCCTAATATCCGTAGGTGTCTTTCGCGTCCAGTGATCAGTATTGGTTCGTTAACGGTTGGCGGTAGCGGAAAGACACCAATTGCAGCTCACGTAGTGTCAGTGCTGATATCAATGGGTGAACATCCAGCACTGCTCAGTCGTGGCTATCTTCGGTCGAATCCCGTTGACGGTGTCGTAGTGGTCCGTGATTCTAGTGGGATAAGGTCCGACCTTGCTCACTCTGGCGATGAGCCGTTAATGATGGCTCGTGCGCTTCGGGGTGCTTCTGTGCTCGTATCAGAAGATCGTTATCTAGCTGGTTTACTGGCAGAGACGAAACTTGGTACAACTGTGCACGTTCTTGATGATGGGTTTCAGCATTTTTCGCTCGAACGAACTCTGGATCTGGTTGTTCTTGGAGAAGGTGATACTGAAGATTCACGAACACTTCCTAGTGGTAGATTACGTGAGTCACTCACCGCTCTTCGGCGAACTGACGCGCTCATTATAGAGGATTCCGATCCCATGGCAGCACGAAAACTGGCTGATAGTCTCGATGTAGAAACAAGCTTTTCTTTTTCGAGGGAACTACAATCACCCTTAGATGCCGAAACCCAATTAAATACTTCGTTTGAGTCTAGTACTAGAGTTTTAGCTGTAGCAGGTATAGCTAAACCGCACTCATTTTTTAAGGCTCTAGTTCGAAGTGGCTATACGGTCGTCGATACACTTGCATTTAATGATCACCATCCTTTTTCGAGGAGTGACCTGGTTGCAATCAAACGACGTTTAAGAGCCTGTGGAGCCGATTACGTGGTGACTACTGAAAAAGATCTGGTTCGTTTCCTTCCATATGCCCCATTCGATATGCCTTTAGCGTGGGTTCCGTTAAGTGTTACTGTTGAGCCGAGTGAGGATTTTCGTTTGTGGCTGGAAGGTCGGTTGAGCCAGGCGCGGGAGTAATATCATGCGCAACTGGTTCGAATATGCCATTGTATTAGTAGTTCGAGCACTAGTGCGACTTTTCCCGCGGTGGATTAGTTTAGGTATTGGCGATACCTTAGGATGGTTCTTTTATCTTCTTTACAGACGTCGGCGTGAGCTGGCGATCTCTAATCTAAGGGTTGCTTTCCCATCTCGAACAGAACGTCAATGTCGAGAGATCCTTCAATCGACCTTCTCCCATTTTGGTCGGCACGTTGTGGAGCTGTTAATTTTCACTGCAGTTAATATTGATCAAACAACTAATTTTATAGAAATTGAGGGCGAAGAGTGGGTAAAACAAGCGATGGCTCAAGGTAAAGGTGTAATGTACTACACTGGACACTTCGGTTATTGGGAACTTCTGCTTATGGTACATGCCTTGCGGTTTAAACCGATGATTGTGGTCGCTCGCACGCTTGACAATCCGCTCCTTGAGCGGCTAATGGAGAAGATTCGAACTCGCGTTGGCACGCGTGCTACCCCTCGACACGGAGCCATTAGGGTGCTTTTAAAGGCACTTATGAACAACGAATCAGTAGGAATGCTAATTGATCAGCATACACAGAGTAGTAGTTCTGTCATGGTTGATTTTTTAAACCGTCCTGCTGCTACAACCTCTGCACTGGCGGCACTCGCACTGCGAACAGGGGCACCAGTTATCCCTGTTTTTGCTCTGCCTTTACCGGGTGGGAGTTATCGCCTTATCTATGAATCTCCCGTTGAACCTCCGGCAAAAAATGATCCGGATCCTGTCCGAACATATACACAACGTTGTACCAATGTATTAGAAAAATATGTTCGACAATATCCAAATTTGTGGTTGTGGATGCATCGCCGGTGGCGAGTTGATGCCGGAGGGGTAGGCATTGATCCAAAAACTGCTGTAGTTTCACCTAATACTGTTGTGCGAAAGGATGTCTGTCCGTGATTGAACGTCTTCTGAATGTTATTAAACATGCGAATAACAAACAGATAGTTGTCATCGGTGACATCATTGCTGATGAATTTATTTACGGACAGCTGTCACGCATGTCACGTGAAGCCCCAGTGCTAATTCTCAAATACGATAGTTCAACAGTGCTTCCGGGCGGTGCAGGAAATACAGCAGCCAATGTCGCGGCATTGGGTGGTCGGGCTCGGCTCGTGGGTCTGGTTGGTCGGCATGATATAGATCGTCAACTTGTTCGGTCCCTTCCCAAAGGAGTTGATTGTTCAGGTCTTGTTCGACCACAAGGATACCAAGCAACGTTGAAAACTCGTATCCTTGCTGGTGGTCTACACTCCTCGCGTCAACAGGTTGTCCGAATTGATCGAGAAACCCAAATACCTAAGGATTCACGAACACAACTCGATTTCGAGCGTGCAGTTCGTAAATCTCTCGTTGGGTGTGACGCAGTGCTCTTATCTGATTATGGTTCTGGGCTTGTGACTCCAAAGCTCGTTTCAACTATTAAGAAGTTTTTAAAAAGTTCGCGTCGTCGTAATCCAATTCCAATTGTGGCAGATTCACGCTATAAGTTGCTTCGTTATAGAGGCCTTACTGCTTGTACACCTAATGAATCAGAGGTCGAGCAAATGCTCAATGTTTCAGTTGGGAATGATCCACGAAAATTGGAAAAAGCTGGCCGAGAAATTTTAAGAAGAAATCGTTTCAAGGGATTAGTCCTCACGCGAGGCAGTCGTGGCATGGCGGTCTTTGTGCCTGGGCGACGTACAGTGCATATTCCGATCTTTGGCACTGACGAGGTTGCCGATGTAACAGGAGCCGGTGACACGGTAATTGCAACCGTTACACTTGCTCTCGCTGCTGGCGCTTCGCTATATGAAGCTGCCCACCTAGCGAACTGCGCAGGTGGGCTTGTTGTGATGAAGCGAGGCACAGCCACTGTGTCAGTGGTCGAACTCAGAAATGCTATTCAGGACAATCTTTTAAAATAAAAAGGATTCACTCTGTGGGTCAGATCGTTTCGCAAACAAAATTATATGAACTAGTGGCCGCCGATCGTTCTCAGGGGTTAACGATTGCTCTTGCTAACGGTTGTTTCGATTTATTGCATGTCGGTCATATTCGCTACCTAAGAGGTGCTGCAGCCGAAGCCGATCGACTGGTTGTAGCGATTAACGACGATCAATCCGTAAAGGCGCTTAAGGGAGACGGCCGACCGATTTTGAATGCTGATGAGCGCTCCGAAATAGTGGCGGCGTTAGATATGGTTAACTATGTGGTGATCTTTTCCACGCCAACGGTGGCCACGTTGCTCGACGTACTTCAACCAGATGTGCATTGTAAAGGAACTGACTACACTATCGATACTGTACCTGAGCGTAATGTAGTGCGCTCGTATGGGGGTCGAACTGCAATTGTTGGCGATCCGAAAACTCATTCCACCCGTGAGCTTCTGGAAACTCTCGTCGAACGTGTTCGAACTCATTCAAATATTCCATCTAATCCCACTGAGCAAAACTCCTAATCATGCGCATTCTCGTCGTTCGTTTGAGTTCGTTAGGCGACGTAGTTCATGCAATTCCGGTCACGGCCACTCTGCGAAAATCGTTTCCTGCTGCGAGAATTGATTGGGTTATCGATGAACGTTATCGAGATTTCGTTGATCTAGTATCTGTTGTCGATCATCGAATCTCTGTGCCGACAGGGCAACGTGTCTTGACAAGGTTCCCTGGTTTGGTACGTGAACTTCGATCTGTTCACTACGATGTCGCAATCGATTTACAGGGGTTATGGAAATCAGCTCTTATCGCACGCGTCTCTGGTGCTAAGCGTGTGATTGGTTTTGAGGCAGCTCATCTACGCGAACCGTCCTCGAAGTGTTTGTATACTGAGGTCCTACCTGTTGGCAGCGTGACACATATCATCGAGAAAAATCTTGCATTAGTTGCTCATCTTGGTGCATGTACGGATGAATGGGAATTTCCAATCAATGAATGTCCATCTGAAGTTGTAGTTTGTGTCCGTAAGTTAATGGATATAAAGTCCGATGAAAATTTTGTGCTCATTAATCCAGGCGCTGCATGGTCAAGCAAGCGTTGGCAACCAGAGCATTTTGGCTTGTTAGCACAGCAGCTTTCAAAGTTGTACCAGATGAAATCAGCGGTGTTATGGGGTCCTGGTGAAGAAACACTAGCCAAGATGGTTGTTGCAGCTTCTGCAGGTGCTGCAGTAATAACGCCACCAACTAATTTGATTGATCTTGTAGCGTTGGCTCGTGCAGCGACCGTTATGGTTGCGGGTGATACAGGTCCACTGCATGTTGCAGCTGCGGTTCACACACCAGTTGTTGGTGTATATGGGCCTAGTAATCCCAAGCGTAACGGTCCGTGGATGTCTGAAGACGTTGCGGTCTCAAGGTTTGAGACGTGTGGGTGCCAGAAAAAACGATCTAGACCTTCTGGTGTGGTGGTTAGACGTTGTGTGCAACGAAGTTCGTGCCTTTCTGGCATCTCTGTTGAAGACGTTACTAAGGCTGTGGAACAACGGCTAAAACATGTTTCTGTCTAAGTGGAATTATCTCTTGCGCTTTGGATGGCTTTCTGAATTTACTCGTTTCCGTGTGAAACTGGGTTTTGTTGTGGGCGCGGTTGCTTTTTGGATGGCAACGCCTAATTTTAGCTCACTTGTGTTCGGAATATCGATCGCTACCGTTGGGGAAGCGTTACGAGTATGGGCAGCTGGGCATCTTCGTAAGGGACAGGAAGTAACAAGTTCTGGTCCGTATAGACTTATCCGTCACCCCTTATATTTTGGGTCGTCTATAATTGGCATTGGCGTTCTCGTTATAGCAGCTAATCTAATTGTATCGGCGATTGTGAGCGGATATCTTGTTCTCACTTTGTGGGCAGCGGCACGGGAAGAAGAAACAAGACTGCGACTGGTGTTTGGAGAGGAATACGAGAACTACAGGCGAGGCACGGTGAAGCTTTCTAAAAGAAAGTTTAGCATCGAACGTATGATCAATAACGGTGAGCACAGAACCCTTCTCGGATTTCTTATTGGGTCCATTGTTTTGGGTATGAAAGCTTGGTTAATCTAATCTAAAATAGGTTCGTAGCCCATATGTGTGTCTGCTAATGACCACCGTTATAACTAATAAATGGTGTAGCTGATTAATGTTATAGATATAATAAGTGCTTGGTTGGCAGCCGGGACGGTGCACCGTAAGTTGGGCGGTTAGCTCAGTTGGTAGAGCACCGGCTTTACACGCCGGCTGTCACAGGTTCGAGTCCTGTACCGCCCACCAGTTTGTGTTGAATGTATTAGGTGATTAGTTGTGGATTGATGTGCATGGATTGTTTGACCAGATGCGGGGTCGTAGTTCAGCTGGTTAGAACGCCGGCCTGTCACGCCGGAGGTCGCGAGTTCGAGTCTCGTCGGCCCCGCCAATAACTTTCCTTAAAAATGGCACCATGCTGTCATTTTTCTGACAGCTTTTGAATGATGGTGCTATATCCATTATCAGTCGTCAGTGATTATGTAGATAGTTTGAGCATGGTCAGAGTATTTATATGAGATCATTAGACTATTTGATCCGTAGTTAAACTTATCGTTCTTATTTAAAGCAAGATTGTATGCGAGCTCTTATCACGGGTGGCGCAGGGTTTATAGGTTCACATCTAGCTGAGGCCTTGCTTGACGATGGATATGATGTGCTTGTTCTTGATGATCTCTCTACGGGTTCAATGAAGAATATTGAGCATCTTAAGCAGCGTGATCGTTTTGAATATCTTATCGAAAGCGTTTTTAATGAGCAGGTTCTAGCTGAACAGATAGATAGATGTGAAGTAGTTTTTCATCTTGCTGCGGCAGTTGGTGTCCGTTTGATTGTTGAGGCACCAGTCCACACAATTGAAACAAATGTACATGGTACTGAGGTTGTGTTGAGACATGCGCTAAAGAAGAAGCGACTAGTTTTGATCGCCTCTACCTCAGAAGTGTACGGCAAGGGAAGCAGTTTACCTTTTTCGGAAGATTCAGATTTAGTTATGGGTTCGACGAAGCAGCATAGGTGGGCATACGCTTGCAGTAAAGCCATCGATGAGTTTCTTGGGCTAGCGTACTGGAAGGAAAAGCAGTTACCGATCATCGTTGCTCGCTTATTTAACACCGTTGGTCCAAGACAAACCGGACGGTATGGGATGGTGATTCCAACTCTAGTGCGTCAGGCGATCAAGAGTGAGCCAATAACTGTATTTGGCAATGGGTTACAGACGCGCAGTTTTGCTTATGTCGGCGATGTTGTTCAGGCCCTTGTCAGGTTAGTTAAAGTGCCTGAGGCAGTAGGCGACGTTTTTAATATTGGCAATAATGAAGAAATTTCGATTCTAGCACTTGCCGAAAAAGTTAAGGCTTTGACTGAAAGCCCTTCAGAGATTGTGATGGTTCCTTACGAAGAAGCCTATGAACCAGGGTTTGAAGACATGCTCCGTCGAGTTCCCGATCTTAAAAAAATTAAAAAACTCTTAAATTGGGAACCCAAGGTAGGCATAGACGAAATTCTTAACCACGTTATTCAATATACTCATCAGCAAGAAACTCGTCAGTAATGGCTTAGGTATGAGTTTAAATTGGAACTGAGAATCTTGATAAACGCGTATTTAACTTAACCTAAAGAACGCTCGCGTTTCACATGATTCATGCCGTGAATATTCTTCATCGTTCACTTCTTTCTACGTCAGCCTTTTCGTTGACCGTTTTTGTTATTTTGCTGGCACAGTCTCCATTCTGGTTAGAAGGTGTACCTTTTTCCTTTAGACTAACGATTGCGTTTGTTGCGATCCTGTCATTTTTTAGACCGCATAATGGGCTTTTGATCGTTGCGGGTTTAAGTTCGCTGGGTCTTGTTGCCGGTCAATTAGTAGAATCGCCGGCTCGTGGTTCCGAGGCACTCGTTCTTGCATTCTTGACAGGGTATTGCATTCACCTCTGGCGCACGCCAAATCGAAGCATATCTTCTCTTGGTAACCTCTATTTACCAGTTTTTCTTTTTACGCTCATCTTATTAGCATCTTGTGTCGAGCAGATCATTTTCCTTCAGATTAACAGCGACTATCCTTGGCCATTTATCCAACGGCTTATTCACTACGCAACACATGAATATCTGGTCGCTCCTATAGATTGGAATATGTTGCAGCAAACCGTACGCTTCATCGAGGGTATGGCTTTGCTCTGTTCAGTGTTGCTTTTGTCTCAAAAACAGACTGGGTTTGCATCTCGTATTACTAAAATTCTTCTTGCAGGATCCGTTGGCGCTGCTGCGATCAATATCCTCTATCCCACAATGGAATTGCTAAATACTAAAGATTGGACAGGAGAATTTTTGTCCTATTTCTATATGCGTCAGTGGACTTTTTTTATTAGCGACCCGAATGCTGCAGGATCCTATTTTGGCATGATGGCATTAGTTGCGATTGGATGGGGGACAGTTCGAGGATTTCGAAGCGTTGGTTTTTTAACCGGAGCATTTTTGCTTTTAGCTCTATGGGTAAGCGGATCTCGTGCGGCTGCTTATACAACAATGCCAGTACTAGCGTGTCTGATGATATGGACAATTCCCCGTTGGAGTTCAGTTTACAAAGCTTTGCAGGGGCTTCTGGCGATGGTTGTTCTTTCCCTTTCAGCTCTATTTATTATTTGGTTCCTGCAGATTCCTATTGTGAGTGCCCCTCGTGAAACCATGACCGCATTAAATATTAGATGGTGGGCGACACAGGGAAGCCTTGAGATGTGGTGGTCTCGACCCTTTTTTGGCATTGGGATTGGACAGTATTTTTTGAGATCTGCTGAATTTTTTCCGTCTGAACTGAAAGTATTCTACCCACGTGAAAATGCCCACAATCAGTTTTTACAGATTGCAGCTGAAGTGGGCACCTTTGGATTAGTAGTGTTTCTGTGGCTTTTAGGTGCTGTAGCAAAAAGGGTTTGGTTTGTTGGGAGAGTGGCGCATGACTACGGGTTATTCGTAGGCATAATCGCAGGATTATCTATGTTCTTGCTTTCCTGTCTTGGGGGTCATCCTTTCTTAGTGCCTGAGGTCTTTTATCCTTTCTGTCTTCTTATGGGTGTTGCAGTTAGTCTAGAACAAAACGATTTTCAAACTGAGACAATTGAAGCAAGTGCAAAGCAAAGAAATTTTCTAATTGAAAAATTTCCATTCAAGAAAAACAAATTTCGATGGTATTTGGCTCCTGAGACGGTTTTAGTGGGAGCAACTATTCTGCTTATTTTGTCACTTCCGGTAAGAGTTAATCATGAGACGACTCGGATCGATTTTGCAACGGTTTCGTACGGTTTGTACGAGTGGGAGACGGAGGAAGATCAAACTCGTTATCGATGGACTCTTGACAACTCTACTGTTTTTACATCTTCAGATGAGCAACACATCGAGATTCCACTTCGCGCGACGTTAGTGCCAGGGTTTGCACAGTTTGACGTCTCCATTAAGACACCAGATTGTAATACCTTTACCCTTTCATTAACTGACAGTGTTTGGCATCGGTATCGTCTCCAATTACCCAAGTATGAACACGATAACTATCGAAGGATAGATTTCATTGTGAAGCAAACTTGGATTCCAAGGGAGATAATACCTGGTAGTTCTGATACTCGTGAATTAGGAATCAGAGTTGGAGAGATACAACAACTGTCGGTTGAAAGCAACTCAACTCTACAGCCTTGTCATGTCTTTGCAGTGCCAAGCTAGACGGCCTAAATTGCTATATTGCATAGTGTATGGAGTATGTTCTTAGTATAAATAACGTAAAGAAATTGACCCGAACTACAAGAGTTCCTTATCATCCAAGATAATTATCGAATCAATTGGTTTTATATGCTCTTCTTATGAACAGGATTGTTGATTGAAGCTGGCTTCCCACACCGATCGTTTTCTATCGCAAGTTCGTAAAGTCGCTGAACTTATGGCTTGCGAAACTGTAGAGCATGTTGTTAAAGAGCTTGTGGCATTACGTGAACGGAAGGGTCGACTTTTTCTGTTAGGGGTAGGAGGTAGTGCAGCCAACTGTAGCCATGCAGTTAACGATTTTCGAAAGCTTGCCGACATCGAAGCGTATTCAGCCTGCGACAATGTGGCTGAATTAACAGCTCGGACGAATGATGATGGGTGGGAGACTGTTTTTGAAGCTTGGCTTAAGACCAGTCGTGCCTGCAGTGACGATGCTGTCTTTATTCTGTCGGTCGGTGGAGGCGATCTGGTTCGAAATGTTAGTCCAAACCTGGTGCGGGCCCTTGATGAAGCTAAACGTCGCCAACTGCGTATCTTGGGTATTGTTGGTCGTGACGGTGGTTATACTAAAAAGGTCGGTGATGCTGTAATAGTCGTGCCAACTGTTGATCAAGCCTTGGTTACTCCTCATACTGAAGCGTTTCAGGCTGTTGTCTTGCACTGTCTTATAAGTCATCCGGCATTGGCCGTGCAGGCCACGAAGTGGGAAGCGCTCGATGGGGTCAGCTGATTACCTGAGACGGGCTGTATTCCTAGATCGAGATGGTGTAATCAATCGAGCTTTAGTTCGAGATGGACGTCCGTACGCACCTCGTGACTTAGAAGAGTTCGAACTATTGCCAGGAGTAATTAAGGCGACAGAAGCACTTCATCAGAGACAATTTAGACTTATTGTGATTACGAATCAACCCGATGTTGGCGCTGGTCGTTTACGAAAAGAAGTTGTTGAGGCAATGCACCTAAGAATTTGCCAGAAGCTTCCGATCGACGATATTCGTGTTTGTTATCACATAGATGAACATAACTGTGATTGTCGAAAACCTAAGCCAGGTCTCATATTTACTGCAGCTCGTGATTGGTCAATCTCGTTATCTGATTCATACATGGTGGGTGACCGTTGGCGTGATGTCGATGCTGGTAGAGCTGCAGGGTGTAAAACAATTCTTGTTAAGAATGCGTACAACGAACTGCAACCAGAGTTTGCTGATGCAGTGGTAACTTCTTTCTCTGAAGCCAGCCAGATGATAATTGCTGGACGAGTTTAGGGGGAACGGCGGCTAAATTATCTATGCTTACCGTAAAAATATTTGCTGATGGAGCCAAGCTGGATGTCATCGCCGACATGGCAAAGAATCCTATTATTAAAGGCTTTACTACTAATCCTACATTGATGCGAAAAGCTGGCGTTACAGATTATTGTGCATTCGCACGTGATGCGCTGAGTGTGGTTCATGGTTTGCCTATATCTTTTGAAGTATTTTCGGATGACTTCGAGGAGATGGAACGGCAAGCTTGTCAGATAGCATCTTGGGGTGAGAATGTCTTTGTGAAGATCCCTATAACTAATACTAAAGGAGAGTTTTCAGGTCCGCTTATTCAACGTTTGGCAAAGAACGGTGTTCAATTGAATATCACTGCGTTATTAACTACGAATCAAGTTCAGCAGGTCGCCGAATGTCTTAGTGAAACAACATCTAGCTTTGTATCAGTTTTTGCCGGTCGTATTGCTGATACCGGATGCGATCCATGTCCTATTATGAAGCGTTCAGTTGAACTTTTGTCATTTTTGCCGAGAGCAGAGCTAATTTGGGCAAGTCCTCGAGAAGTATTTAATGTTGTTCAAGCTAACTCGGTAGGTTGTCATGTTATCACAGCGACTAATGATGTATTAGCAAAGCTACCGTTACTTGGCAAGGATCTTGATCAGGTGTCATTAGAAACCGTTCAGATGTTTAGGCGAGATGCCGAAGAAGCAGCTTACAAGATCGAAAAACATAACATTGTTAGTGTTTAGTTGTGAATGTATCAATCAAAGACATGATTATTAATATCAATTTACAAAAATTTTTAATGCGAATCGATGGAGGTAACTCTTGGCAAAAGTGCTCGTAACTGGTGGAGCTGGCTACGTTGGATGTTCACTTGTACCGAAGTTGTTAGCAGAAGGTCATGAAGTAACTGTTTATGATCTCATGTTGTTTGGTTCAGAAGGTTTGCCAAGCGATCCCAAATTGCGTGTAGTCGAAGGTGATATTCGAAACACAGCAGTGCTGGCTGTAAATCTAGTGGGTATTGATAGCGTGATTCATCTTGCAGCTATTGCCAACGATCCAAGTTGGGAGCTTGATCCAGAATTAAGTCGGACAATTAATTACGATTGCTTCGAACCATTGGTGGCGGCATGTCGTGATGCAGGTGTCAGACGGTTTATCAACGCTTCAACTAGTTCTGTCTATGGGGTGAGTGATGCAGCAGAGGTTACCGAAGAGCATCCTCTTGTGCCTGTCAGTGACTACAATAAGTATAAAGGGCTTTGTGAACCAATACTTCTCAACTATCACACGGATAATTTCACGACGGTTATCATTCGTCCCGCTACAGTGTGTGGATATTCGCCACGAACTCGACTGGATTTAACGGTTAACATTCTAACAAACCATGCTGTTAATCGAGGGAAGATAACAGTCTTTGGCGGTTCTCAGAAACGTCCAAACATTCACATAGATGATATTGCAGAGCTCTATGTTCAGTTGTTAACGCTTCCGACTGATAAGGTTGGAGCTGAAATATTTAATGCTGCGTATCAGAATAATACGGTTCTCGAACTTGCTGAGATTGTGCGTACTGTTGTTGAAAACGAAATACCAGAAAAGAAACCGATCACAATTGAGGTCACTGCCAGTGATGATCCTCGTTCTTATCACGTGACTTCTCGAAAGATTACTGAGCAACTCGGTTGGAAACCGAAGCGGACTATCGAAGATGCAGTTAGGGGTTTGTGCGCTGCATTTCAGGCAGGTAAATTACCAGATAGCATGGATGACCCACGTTATTTCAACGTAAAAACAATTAAGCGTCTGGCTCTTGTATGACTGCAGGCACTGCTGTAGTAACAGGAGCGGCTGGGTTTATTGGTAGTCACATGGTCGATTTATTGCTTGACCGCGGCTTTCATGTGCGTGGTATAGATAGTCTTATTACGGGTCGAAAGGACAATCTTATTCAAGCCCAAAACAACACTAACTTTACATTGCATGTTGTCGATCTACGTGAGCTTAAATCCAGCTCCGAATTATTTGATAGCGTTGATTACGTTTTTCATTTCGCTGGGATTGGTGACATTGTTCCGTCTATTGATAATCCTATTAACTATATGTCTACCAATGTGATGGGAACGGTATGCGCTCTTGAAGCATCTCGTAATGCAGGCGTTCGGAAGTTTGTATATGCTGCATCATCGTCGTGTTATGGCGTAGCAACTGAGTTGCCTACCACGGAAAACGCATCAATTAGTTCTCAGTACCCCTACGCACTTAGCAAATATCAGGGAGAAGAGGCCGTGTTGCACTGGGGTCGTGTTTATAATTTACCGGTTGTTTCCCTCAGAATATTTAATGCTTACGGTCCTCGTGCAAGGACCACTGGAGCTTATGGAGCAGTGTTTGGTGTGTTTCTAGCACAGAAACTTGCGGGTAAACCGTTTACTGTTGTCGGTGATGGCAGCCAAACTCGAGACTTTGTCTTTGTTACGGATTTAGCACAGGCCTTTCTTGCAGCTGCAGAATCGAATTGCCAACAAGAGATATATAACATTGGAAATGGCAAGCCACAATCTATTAATCGGCTCGTTGAATTATTAGGTGGAGATGTTGTGAATGTGGCGAAAAGGCCTGGTGAGCCAGATTGCACTTGGGCAGATATTACAAAAGCTAGAAACCAACTTCATTGGGATCCCAATGTGTCTTTTGAAGATGGTGTGCAAATTATGCTTGATAATATTGACTATTGGCGAACAGCTCCAGTCTGGGATCCAGAATCTATTACAGCTGCAACAGCAGGGTGGTTTGAGGCGCTTTCAGAGACGGATTAATGGCAACTAAGTTTCATGAAGACGCTTATCGTCGCAAGATTAAAACCAGTGAAGAGTTGCGTGAAGTTATCGGAACTCGGCCACGTCAGAACTCGGCCATTATGTGTCATGGCACATTTGACCTAGTACATCCTGGGCACATTAGACATTTAACATATGCAAAAAGTAAAGCTGACGTGCTTATTGCGAGTTTGACTTGTGATGCTTACATTGAAAAATCTAATTACCGACCTTTCGTGCCTCAACAACTCAGGGCAATGAATCTAGCAGCACTTGAAGTTGTCGACTATGTCCTAATTGATCAGAATGCAACTCCGATACAAAACATCCTTTCTTTAGAACCTGATTATTTCGCGAAAGGTTACGAATATTTTGATGGAGGAGTAAAAACTAGAACCCAAGAAGAAGTCCAGGCTCTAGAGAGTTTTGGTGGAGAAATAATATTTACTCCTGGAGATGTAGTTTTTTCTTCTTCTGCTTTTATCGAAAAGGCAACTCCTAATATCGCGGCAGAAAAACTCGCAGCCTTAATGGAATCAGAAAAGATTACCTTTGACGATCTCAGAGACACCCTGTCAAGAATGAAAGGGTGTCGAGTTCGTGTGCTGGGCGACACCATTGTTGATTCCTATGTGTACAGCACTCCAATTGGAAGTAGTGCTACTAAAACTCCAACACTAAGTGTGAAGTATGAACGAGCGGTAGATTATGTTGGTGGTGCGGCAATTGTTGCAAGACATATGAGAACGGCTGGTGCCGAGGTTTGGTTTACCACGGTGCTGGGGGATGACCAGCGCAAGGATTTTGTCTTACAGGAAATGGCTAATCATGGCATAGCATGCCATGGCATTATTGATTCAACGCGTCCGACAACAGAAAAATCGGCATTTATCGCAAATGGCTATCGGCTGCTCAAGCTCGACAAAGTAGACAATCGTACAATTTCAAAAAACATTCAAGACGAGATTAGCCAGTCGCTGCGTTCGCAACCAGTTGATGCTTACGTGTTTAGTGATTTTCGTCACGGTATCTTTAGTCGAGCAACTATACCAGTGCTAATCGATGCATTAGATGAAGGTCCGTGTCGTGTTGCTGATAGTCAAGTAGCGAGTCGTTGGGGCAATATTTTAGATTTTCGGAATTTCGACTTAATCACTCCAAATGAAAGAGAAGCTAGGTTTGCCTTAGGCGATCAAGATTCGGTGATTCGTCCTTTGGCTCTGGAATTGTATAAACGAGCTGGTTGCAAGACATTGATTTTAAAAGCCGGGGATCGTGGGATTATTACGTACCGAGAAGGAAGCAATGATGTGCGTGCTTTTTTTGCAATCGATAGTTTTGCGACACAAGTGGTAGATCCTGTAGGTGCTGGGGATGCACTGCTTTCCTATGCGACACTAAGTTTAGTTGTGTCTCAAAATCCAGTACATGCTTCCATTCTTGGGAGTTTTGCTGCTGCGGTGGAGTGTGAGCACGAAGGCAACTGTCCTGTGTCATCAATAGAAGTTCTTGAAAAGATAGAGATACTTGAAAAGCAGGTGCATTACGCATGAAGCTCGTGATTGTTGGTTTAGGAATTCAAGGGAAGAAGCGAAGGGTGATTGCTGGTTCCGATGTCGTAGCTACTGTCGATCCTATAGAACCAACCGCTAATTATAAGAAGATTGTTGATGTTCCGCTTGAAGATTTTGATGCAGCCTGTGTGTGTACGCCTGATGGGATTAAGATAGAGGTTCTAGATTACTTATTGGGATGCGGGAAGCATGTTCTGGTAGAAAAACCACTACTTGCATCCAATAATGACATTTTACTTCGTCTTGGGACGACTGCGAAGCGGACAGGAGCCGTTTGTTATACCGCATACAATCACCGTTTTGAACCTCATCTGGTTCGGTTGAAAGATATTCTCGCTAACAAGGTCATTGGTGAGGTGTATCTAGTTCAGGGATTTTACGGTAATGGGACTGCTAGGGATGTTCGAAATTCATCCTGGCGCGATCAAGGTTTAGGTGTATTAGGTGACCTTGGTTCTCACTTGCTAGATATATCGCTATTTTGTTTTGGGTGTCCGGATGTTTTACCTGAAGTGTGGAACTGCAAGCGCTTTGAAAATTCGGCCTTTGATCATGTGACGTTTGGGTTTTCCGGTAAACCGGTATTTGAATTTCAAGCCATGCTGTTGTCATGGCGTAACAGTTTTCGATTTGATGTCTATGGGGAATCTGGTAGCGCTCACGTGGACTGTCTTTGTAAGTGGGGGCCGAGCACTCTGACTATCAGAAAACGAATTTACCCTAGTGGAAAACCGGACGAGGAAATTTTTAGCTTAAGTCAGAGAGATCCAACCTGGCTCGCGGAGTACCGTCATTTTCAGAAACTTTGTTCTACGGGCGGTACCAATCTTGAGAACGATTTATGGATTAACGAAACACTGAATCACATTTCAGGTGTGCTGGCTAGTCCAGAACGGAAACATATGAATGGTTCTGAATCTAGTCAGAGTGTGACTTCGGGATCATTGACGTGATCGGTTTTGCTGGCCTTTCTCATTTAGGAATCGTATCAAGTCTCGCTGCTGCTGAACGGGGTTCTCAAATTGTTCGTGCCTACGATCCAGATTCATCATTATGTGATGAGCTTCAACGTGGCGAGCTTTCTATTGAGGAACCAGGCCTTGAGAAATTACTAAAAAAAAATGCGTCTAAGTTGAAATTTGATTCAGATCTGCGTGTATTAGTCGAGTGCGACATTATTTATTTGTCTATGGACGTTCCGACCGATAGTAATGGTCGTAGTGAGCTTTCGAAAATTCGACAACTTATTGAAGATGTTACAAGCGTAGCCAGTCCTGGAACGGTTTTGATTTTGCTTAGTCAAGTTCCACCAGGATTTACAAGAAAATTAGCAAGTGAACTCATACTTTCAAACGACCGTGAATTGCAACTGTTCTATCAAGTAGAAACCTTAATTTTTGGCCGTGCGGTTGAAAGAGCTCTGCATCCCGAGCGGATCATTGTGGGATGTTTGGATAAAAGCGCTCCCCTTCCAAGTGAGTATCGGCAATTTCTAGATCAATTTAAGTGTCCTGTCCTGCCAATGCGATATGAAAGTGCCGAACTGACAAAAATTGCTATAAATATGTTTCTCATCTCGTCTTTATCTACAACGAATATGTTGGCCGGGATATGTGAAGTGATTGGTGCCGAATGGAATGAAATTGCTCCAGCTCTTCGTTTGGATGAACGAATTGGTCCCCACGCATATCTTTCGCCAGGTTTAGGTATTGGAGGAACTAATTTGATACGAGATTTAACAACATTGCGTTTGCTTGCTAAAGATGTCGGTGTAGATGTGGAAATGGTGGATTCTTGGCTTAATGTAAGCCATAACAGACGCGATTGGGTTCTGCGTATCATTTCTAATCAGGTTCTAAGCCAAGCTGGAACCCCTAATCCACTTTTGGCAGTGTTAGGATTAACCTATAAACCACATACAAATTCCACGGCGAATTCGCCTGCATTGAGTCTCATAACGCAACTCAATAATTTGTCATTTAGAGGCTATGATCCATGTGCGTGTATAGATGAAAGTCAGCATCTAAATCTCAAATTATGTGATAGCCCTGTTGAGGCTTGTCGAGGGGCTGATGCAGTGCTTGTGATGACTCCATGGCCAGAATTTTCAGAAGTAAACATCAAAAACATTCAAGAAGTGATGCATGGTCGAGTATTGATCGATCCTTTTGGTATTCTTTCTATTGATCAATGTGAAGCCTTAAATTTATCCTACTTCCGTCTCGGTTCGAAAAATGATGGAGTGGTTTCACCTGTTAACTAATCGCTGTTCGGATTTCATAGCATCTGAATATTGCTACAGGTTGTTCTTTCATGTTCTTAGATGTAGCCTAAGCGATTGTTCGTATGATTAATGGCGATATTCAAATTGCAACAATTACGAAGCACACCAATCATTCGTCGCCATTTTGATGTTTCAGTATTGCTAGACTGTTTTCTTGAATGTAAGCACAAGTCTTTTGATAATGGCATGACTGAGACCAATCAAGCTGTAGCTTCCGTAAGTAATTTGTGACGCTGTATCTGCCGTGGGCGACTTAGCCCTTTTAAAAGACGTAGCTGCTGTCGCTCTCCTTCGAGGAGACGGGTCAGTTTTGCTACAACATCGAGATCTCAAGCCTGGTTTAAATCATTCGGGTTTATGGGTTCTTCCTGGTGGGCACCGAGAAAATAGTGAAACGATCGAGGAATGTGCGAAACGAGAATTTTTTGAAGAGACAGCGTATCGATGTACTAAACTACATTGGTTATTGCGGCGACCAGTGCAAACAGATATCGGTGATTATTATCAGTTGACAGTTTTTTGGCTCCATTACGATGGCATTCAACAATTACAATGTTTGGAGGGTCAAGACCTTCGCTTTATTGATCGTGCGATGGTAGAAACGTTGCCTGCTCCAGATTTTCTTGTAGATCTATGGGATCGAGCAATTGCAGCGGAGAAATTACACCATGAGCGTGGCACATGAGAGAAATTAATTTACTTGATTCATATCCACGTTCGAAACGTCCGATAGCAGAAAATCGTTCAGCAACTCCAGAAAATCGTGAAATTGCTAGAAAATTTGGTCGAGAATATTTCGATGGCGATCGAACTCAGGGATATGGTGGATACCGATATGATGGTCGGTGGGTAGCTGTGGTTACACGGATTAGAGACTTTTATGGTTTAACGGCTGGTGCGCGTGTGTTAGATGTAGGTTGCGCCAAAGGTTTTATGTTGCATGATTTACTGTCGGTTGTTCCTGGAATTGAGGTATATGGACTCGATCTCTCTCACTATGCTATTGACAATGCTATTGATGATATTCGTTCTCGACTTGTGATGGGTAGTGCAGATGCTTTGCCGTACCCTGATCATTCATTTGATCTGGTTGTTTCAATCAATACCATTCATAATCTTTCGAACGAGAGATGCCTAAGAGCGATTCGGGAAATCGAACGTGTTAGTCGAAGACACAAGTACATTCAAATTGATTCGTGGTTAAACAACGACCAGAGAGATAATTTGAAAAAGTGGGTTCTTACGGCAGTAACTTATTCAGATCCGGAAGGATGGCGCACTATGTTTAGGCAAGCAGCATATACGGGTGAATACTATTGGACACTCACTGAGTGATAGATCTATGGAGAAAGCAATCAATACAGAAATTAACTCTCAACTCAAGTTGAATTTGCACCGACAGATGCTACGCATTCGCATGCTTGACGAAAAGATTGTCGATTTGTATGCGGAACAAGAAATGCGTTGTCCGGTACACTTGTCTATTGGTCAGGAAGCACCGCCTGTCGGTGTGTGTGCTCATCTTTGTCCAGATGATTACGTAATGAGCGCTCATCGTGCACATGGCCACTATCTTGCGAAGGGAGGAAATCTTAAGGCGATGGTGGCAGAGCTGTACGGTAAAGCTTCAGGTTGCACGTCTGGCATTGGTGGCTCTATGCATCTTTTAGATCTCGAGGCAGGATTTCTTGGAGCAGTACCTATTATTGGTTCTACGATTCCTATTTCTGTGGGTGCCGCTTGGGGGGCTGTGTTACGTCATGAATCACGTGTCGTGGTAAGTTTCTTTGGTGAAGCAGCGGTAGAAGAAGGTGTGTTTCATGAAGCAATAAACTTTGCTTCTGTTAAAAAACTTCCAGTGATCTTTGTTTGTGAGAATAATCTTTATTCTGTATATTCACCTCTTCCAGTTCGTCGTGCAGAAGGCCATGAAGTAGTTGAAGTAGCGCGTGGGCATGGAGTGTCTGCATGGCAAGCTGACGGCAATGATGTTGTAGCAGTCTACTCGCTAGCCAAGGAAGCAATTGCACGTGCACGAGCTGGGATGGGGCCATCATTTTTAGAATTAATGACTTATCGATGGCGAGAGCATTGTGGTCCAAATTACGATAATGACATCGGGTATCGCACATCAGCTGAATTTGAAGAATGGAAAAAAAATTGCCCAATTCTTCGAATTGAGGATTCTTTGCGTGAAGATGGCGCATTGACCGAAGAACTAAAATTACAAGTACAAACAGAATTACAAACTGAGATAAATGAAGCTTTTCAATCTGCGAAGGAAGCTCCATTTCCAGAGGCTAATAAATTAATGGAAAATGTGTACGCATCCTGAATCAATAATAAACTTTACACTTCTCTAATGAATCGACAACTTAAATTTTGGCAAGCTATTCATGAGGGAACAGATATGTGCATGTCGAAAGACGAGAATGTGCATATCTTAGGACTAGGTGTCCCAGATCCAAAAGGTGTTTTTGGAACGACTGCGGGCTTGCAGGAAAAGTATGGACCTGATCGGGTTGCTGACATACCAGCATCCGAGAACGGTATGACGGGGATTGCTATTGGATCAGCATTGATGGGGATGCGTCCTATTCTGGTTCATCAACGACTTGATTTTGCTTTGTTGTCCATAGAGCAAATCGTTAATCAGGCAGCGAAATGGCATTATATGTTTGCAAGTCAAATGCGTGTGCCGTTGGTAATTCGGATGTTGCTCGGTCGGGGTTGGGGTCAAGGTCCTCAGCATTCTCAGAGTTTGCATAGTTGGTTTGCACATATTCCAGGCCTGCGTGTTGTTATGCCAGCCACACCCTATGATGCAAAAGGTCTACTGATTGCAAGTATTGAAGACGATAATCCCGTAATTTTTCTGGAGCATCGTTGGCTTTACAATATTACCGGGTCAGTGCCAGAAGAGTTGTACCGAGTTCCAATAGGAGAGGCTCGAGTGTTACGAGAAGGCAAAGATCTGACTCTTGTGTCTTTATCGTACATGACACTCGAAGCCTTACGAGCTGCTGAAGCATTAGCAGAAATTGGTGTCGAAGTTGAGGTTGTGGACTTACGTTCGGTGCGACCATGGGACTCTCGTCTGGTGTGCGAATCTGTACGGAAAACTCGACGATTGCTTGTGCTTGACATGAGTTGGAAGACTGCTGGTTTTGGAGCTGAGGTAGTAGCTTTCGTTTCTGAGCAACTGTGGGGTGTGCTACAAAGTCCACCCCGGCGTCTTGCTTTTCCAGAATGTCCAGTTCCCACTTCTTCGGCACTGGCGAAACACTTTTATCCTCGGGCCATTGATGTTGCGGAAGCAGTATCTGAGATGTTGAATGTGGATAGTGCGCTTCCGTTATTGAATGAATCTACTGATCAGTTACTTGATATTCCTGATCCGAGCTTTACAGGTCCATTTTAAATGTTCACTTTTGATTGAAGATGAATAGTTGGACCGTCTCACGCTTTGAGAGTTCTTGGAAGGAGAAATAAGGTTGAATACATATGTAATTCTTGGCGGTAACGGTGTGTTTGGTGTGCATACAGCGATGTATCTCTTGGAACAATCGGATACACGTAAAGTGATTTGCGTCGGAAGAAATCCTGAAAAACAAGCAGCGTATACTTTGAGTCTTGGTCAAGGCGATCCTCGCTATGAATATCACCAGATTCATATGGTGTTTGAGCAGGATCGTTTGTTCGAATTATTCGATCGAGAAAAACCTAACATCATTATGAATTTTGCTGCTTTGGCGCACGGGGCGTCCTGGACGAAGTCTTGGAGATTTTATGATTCAAACGTAACGGCATTAGCTAAGATGGTTGAACAGCTTGCTGAACGAGATTATCTCAAGCGTTACATTCAAGTCGGAAGTTCTGAGCTATACGGCGCAGTTGACGCTCCTGCGAAGGAGGATGCACCGTTACTTCCAAGTAGTCCATACGGTGTTTCTAAAATGGCTGGAGACTTACACCTCGTTTCGATGTTTGACGTTCGACAATTTCCGATGAATATCATTCGTCCGTCAAACTCTTACGGAGAAGGTCAGCAGCTTTATCGTGTCGTTCCGAGGGCCGTTGTTGCAGGATTAACGAATCAGAAACTTCCTCTCCAAGGAGGTGGAGCTGCACGAAAGTCGTACTTTCACGCAAGAGATTTGGCGACTGCGATGTATTTAATGGCTCAGAAGGCCCCATTAGGAAAAATCTACAATGTTGGTCCTCCTGAACCTATTTCAATTCGGGACCTTGTTGCTGCAGTTGCTGACGCACTGGATATGCCATTCGAGCAGTTATGTGAAATGACACCTGCTCGAGAGGGTGAAGATTCACAGTACTGGTTGGACAGTTCGGCCATTAAAAAAGATCTTGGCTGGGAACAGCAAATCAGTATAGAAGAAGGAATGAAAAGGATGGTGCAGTGGGGTCGTGATCATCTCGAATTCCTTCGTGGCGAATCAGCAGAGTTCATCTTGAGAGCATAACGTTGGAGAAATCCTGTGGCATTTGATGTTCCGTATACAGTATTGGCACCACGTGAGGAAAACTTACGTGCAGAACTTTTGCAGGCATTTACAAGTGTCTTAGATAGTGGTCGCTATATTTTAGGTCCTGAGGTTGCTGCGTTTGAGTGTGAGATTGCTGGCTATTGCAATACAAAATATTCAGTTGGAGTGTCGAGCGGGACTGCTGCTTTGCACTTAACACTTAGCGCATTTTCACTGTCTGAAGGTGATGAGGTTATTACTGCACCAAACTCGTACATTGCATCAGCTTCGACGATTGCTTTAGCAGGTGCCAACCCTGTATTTGCAGATGTTGGCGAAGATATGAATATCGATCCTGATGCAATCGAGGCCGTCATTACGTCTCGGACCCGTGGAATTATTCCAGTGCATCTTACTGGTCGACCTGCTCGCATGAACGAAATTATTGATGTGGCGAAACGTTATAACTTATTCGTGCTTGAGGATGCTGCTCAGGCGGTGGGTGCCAAACTGCAAGGGCGTCCAGTTGGGAGTTGGGGTCGAGCTGGAGCTTTTAGTTTGCATCCGTTGAAGAATTTACATGCATTCGGCGATGCTGGAATTGTAACCACGAACGATCAATCTCTCTTTGAACGATTGTTGCAAGCACGTAGCCATGGCCTTCGTAATCGCGACACTTGTGATTTTTGGAGTTCTAACGGTCGGTTGGATGAAATGCAAGCAGCTTTATTACGCGTTCAGCTATCACGCCTTGAGAGTTGGACTAAAGCGAGAAGAGATTTAGCGTTTCGTTACAATCAATCTCTAGATGAATATGTCACAGTGCCTACTGAGGGTGATGGTGAGTACCATGTATATCAGACATATATGATCCAATGCGATCGACGCAATGAACTACAGCAACACCTTCGAACGAATGGTATTGAAGCGCTAGTCCATTACCCTGTTCCTATTTATGCGCAACCTGCTGCGAAGTCTTTGAAGTGTAATCCAGAAAAATATCCTGTTGCGAAACGGCAGGCCGACCGAATTATGAGTTTACCGCTTTATCCTGGTCTTTCGATCAAACAACAAGATCGAGTGATTAGTTGCATTTCGGAGTTTTATCGGTGACCGACGAAGTAGGAAAGAACATCTCTCGAGTGAAGTACGCATACCTTGATGAGCAATTCTCGGATGTTGATCAGTATTTTTCAGATTTACGAGAATGGGTGAAAACAGGCGAATTTACCATTGGCCCATACGTAGAAAAATTTGAAAGGAAGTTTGCTGATTACATCGGTGTCAAGCATGCCGTGGGAACAAATACTGGAACCGGTGCACTTATTCTGTCCTTGAAGGCTGCCGGTGTGAAGCCCGGTGACGAAGTGATCACCGTGCCGAATACTTTTGTTGCAACAGTTGGTGCCATTGTGGCAGTTGGCGCAACACCGGTATTTGTTGATTGCGACGAACGCTATCAGATTGATGTCGACAAGATTTCTTCCGCTGTGACACTACGAACGAAGGCGATTGTGCCTGTGCATTGGGCTGGTTGCCCTTGCGATATCGATCGTGTTGTTGAGATTGCAACTGACAATGGGCTTAAGGTGATCGAGGATGCGTGTCCTGCAGTTGGAGCAAAGGTAAGAGGACGGTTTGTGGGTACGTTTGGGCATGTGAACGCCTTTAGCATGCATCCACTTAAACCTCTGAATGTGTGGGGTGATGGTGGAATCGTGGTAACGGATGACGATGATATTGCTGATTGGTTACGACTGTATCGTAATCATGGTCTTTCAGATCGAGACCACATCACATTCTGGGGTGTCAATGAACGGTTACAGCCTATGCAAGCTGTTATAGCAAATAGATTGTTGGATACAATTGAGGATCTTGTCGAAACACGGATTGAAAATGCCAGGTTGCTTGACGAGGGATTAAAAGATCTAAATGATTTTATTCGGTTTCCAACACGTCCACTAGAGTACCGTGAAGTGTATCAATTGTATATTGCCACTGCTACACGTCGAGATGCGTTATTGAAACATTTATTGTCAAAAAATATCGAATGTCGTGTCCATTATCCGATTCCACTGCATCTTCAGTCGGCTGCAAAGGCGTTAGGTTATACAGCGGGTTCTTTTCCAGTATCGGAACGACAAGCATCAGAAATTATCACTCTTCCTGCTCACCAACATATCACTCGTGAGCAAATCCACTACGTCGTTGGATGTATTCGAGAGTTTTATCTGTAAAATTGTATTGTGTGATTGCGCAATATTATTGTGTAGCGATGGGATAATAATATGGGCTACCAGAGGTACTTGCGAGAGGTATCGATAGGCAGACAGAAAGCGCTTGTATGTAAACCTAGCAATAGGTATTACGGGCATTGTGGGCTTGAGATACTGATGGCACTTTCTTTCGGTAAAGTCAGAAAACAAAAGGTCTATTATGTAGGGGCCTCTACTTGTGTGAACCCTTCTCTTTTTGAATTAAAAACAAATGACGTGCAAACCACGCGTTTGAAAGGGATTCGTGATTTATGGTTCAGGATGCAATGGGGTTTTGATACCCAAGATTTTTTTGATGCACTCCATGACGAAATTTTGAAGTTGTTCCATCGTTATACGATGCGGCCTTATATCTCAGGAAGCTTAAAGAGGATACTGAAATCTACGATAGAACGTTTTAGATCTTCTGGCACAGGTGTGTTACGTGGTAAGAAACGACTGGAGCATTGGGACACATTGGGTCCAGTGCTTGATCAGGATAAGCATTTTAAAGACTTAAAAATAGTAAAGCAGTATTTATTCCGTAGCTATATTAGAGAACCAATTGCGGTCAATATTCCTGAGAAACAACAAAAGTTCCTTGAGGGGTATGCGAAAGAACTAGGTGTTTCGTTAGATATGAAAGTAGTGACGATTCACGCACGGGAACAAGCATTTCATCAAGGAGAGGAAATGCAAGACACTCAGTCAAAACGAGCCAGCATATTGGGACATAAGACTGACCTTGTGCGCAATGCGGAAATTAGTTCTTACGAAAAAGCCGTGGATTATCTGATTGGCCAAGGTTATACCATTGTTCGACTTGGCGATTCCGCGATGCAACCGTATCGTCGAGATGGCGTTATTGATCTAGCGACACTGGAATTAGGCAAGCCGCTACAGAAGTCGTTATTAGAAGTGTATTTTTTGTTAAGGAGCAAGTTTTTGTTATGTGGAGAATCTGGTCCCTACTCTGTGAGTTACTTGACGAATACACCAACGGTACTGGTGAATGCTACCGATCCTGTTAGTGGATTTCCTGTTCGTCGAAATAGACTCTACATACTCAAACGAGTTCACGAACGGCAAACGGGACATCCGTTAAGTCTGAATGACTTATTAACGTATAAATATCTCTCAACCATGAGAGAATTTGTGTTTTATCATTATATCGATAATACCCAAGAGGAGATTTTAGAGGCAGTGAAGGAGATGCTAATTACTCTTCAAGAAGGATGCGAGGAAACACCTAATCAGAAGGCCTATCACAAGATGCTTCGGGAGCTCGCGATGGAGTTAAATAAACCCGACAAAGTCGGTGGTCTTGGGTACGTTAGAAAATGGGGATGTCATAATCAATTTTTAGGAGATGGTCGGATTGGCGCTTCCTATGTCGACCAGCATTTTCAGGCACCAGTGAATTAATTGTTTTGGTAGAAAAAAAAGATGTTCAGAACGTGCTTCTTATTGGTCGAACTAGTTATGTAGGAGCATATTTAGAAACTGCGCTGAAAGAACAAGATATCAATGTTACGGCTCTTTCATCTTCAGATTGCGACTTTCTTGATCCGATAGCGGTTAAACAGCTGTTTCAGTCTCTGCCAAAAATTCCACACACTATTGTGTTTTGTGCGGTGCTAAATAAATGGAAAGCGTTAAGTCACCGTGCCCTGGTCGACAACACGACTCTTGTCGAAAACTTAATTGCGTATCATGGGTTAGCATGCATTACGAACATTATCCATTTTAGTACAGTGGAGGTGTATGGGAAGCATCCACCGGTACCGCTTACTGAGAAGAGTCCTGTTGATCCAGATTCTTGGTATAGTCTGGCAAAATATATAGGTGAGTGGATGCTGCTCAGTTCAGGGCGCGTTACATGCCCGGTGACAATATTGCGTATCCCAGGCATCTATGGTTGTTGGCCGAATGACCACAGCGTGATTGGGAAGATGGTTCATGCATTACGGCAAGAGGGGGCTGTGAGTATCAATGGTGATGGTACGGTTCAGCGTGATTATGTTTATCTACCGGATTTGGCACGAGTCGTTATTAAGTTGTTGTCGAGTCAGTATCTAGGAGTGGTTAATGTTGGAACAGGCCGCAGTATGACAATTGCCACGATCGCTGACTCTGTATGCAGGGTGCTCGGACATCCAAAGCATGTAACGCACGTAGAGACTGACATAGATAGAGAATTTGATCTAGTGTTTGACACTACCATCTTGCGATCATTGTTGCCTGGCATCGAATTTTCAGATATTGAAATTGGTATCCAATCATACGGATAATGACTCCTTGGCGTTCAGTGATTTTTTAATTAAACAATGAAAATTGTATTTAGTCTGACTCACTCAGGCTTTGTTAGAAATTATGAGGGGACACTGCGTTGGCTTGCGGATAGGGGTCACGAGATTCACGTCACCTATACTGACAAGCGAAATAAGCTTGGAGAACAAAAGACTCTTGAGAAAATAATTCATGATTATCCCAATGTGACTCGGGGGCTGGCACCTGGCACAGTCTTTAATAAAGGGACTTCAGTTGTTGCATCGATTCGAACCTCCCAAGATTATCTTCGTTATTTTTCACCTGCGTATCACGACGCTACGAAACTACGAACACGAGTTCAAAACCGAACAACAAGATTAGGTAAATTACTTGGATTCATCGTTTCAATTTTTGGTGAGTGGTCACGTCGTCTATTTGTATCTCTGCTTTCGAGTTGGGATAGAGCTATTCCAGTAGACACAGATACTCTCGATTTTTTTAAACAACAGAAACCGGACGTGTTACTTCTGACGCCATTGATTGATGTTGGATCTGCACAAGTTGAACATATCAAGGCAGCACGAGCGTTAGGTATTCCAACGGCACTGTGTGTGGCTAGTTGGGATAATTTAACTAACAAGGGATTGATTCGACAGCTTCCAGATAAAATTTTTGTATGGAATCAGTCGCAAAAAGAAGAAGCTGTCAATTTGCACGGTGCGTCTCCAGATCAGGTTGTGATCACAGGTGCCCAAATATTCGACTTTTGGTTTTCGATGGATGTTCGGGCATCGAGGGATGAATTTTGTCAACGAGTTCGCCTTAACCCGAGCCATCCATTTATTTTGTATATTGGTTCATCGATCTTTATTGCACCAGGTGAAGCTGAGTTTGCATTAAAGTGGATTGCAAGGCTCAGAACATCACAGCATCCTCTTTTGCGGAATACTGGTGTGTTGATTCGGCCACACCCGACTAATATGCGCCAATGGCGTGTGTTTGAGCAAGGTGTTGACTTGGATTCGTCTACGAGACAAGAAGCCCGTTTATCCGGTGATGTAGAAGAACCTGAGGGGTTGGTTCGAAATCTTAAAAAACTCAGATTTCAAAACATAGCTTTTTGGCCTCGCTTGGAATCGATTCCTCGGGAACGACGGGATTCACGCTGGGATTTTTTTAATGCACAGAACAAAGAAGATTATTTTCACTCTATGTACCACAGTGGTGTGGTGACTGGAATTAACTCTAGTGGCATGATTGAAGCAGGTATCGTTGGAAAATCAGTATGCACGTTGCTTGCACCAGAGTTTGCGACTGGACAGAGTGGCACGATTCACTTCCAGCACTTATTAACAACCGGTGGTGGTTTACTGTACACGGCTAAGAATGTTGATGACTTTCTGTTGTTGTTGCGGGACAAGCTTAGCGAAAACAACCAGAATGATCCAAAGAGCAGTGCATTTACGAAGTACTTTGTACGACCAAGAGGAATCGATACCGACGCGTCACCGATTCTCGGTCGAGAAATTGAAAAAATTCCTAGTGAGAAGTCAGCAGTGTCTCAATCGGTGTTTCTATTTAAATACCCAGGGCAAGTGATAGCCATGCTGATGCATTGGATTCTTGTTCCATTCGCTCTGCATAATATGAGTCGAACTGCCAGCACGATTAACCGCAGAGTGCCATATGCGCTCGAAGCTCGAATAATTAGTTATGTGTTACATCCTTTCCTATTTGTCTTGGTGCACGTTTTAATTCCAGTCGGACTTTTATGGGATGCTAGTAGTAGTGCCTTTCGTTTTTTTAGCCTGTATGTAAAGCGTTTTCGGAATCACGTACAACGTGGAGTAAGAATTACGTTAAAACGTTTAACGCGTTTGAGTCGGACACTTGTAAAACATTCAAGTCGTTCGAGTCGGATGCTTTTAAAGCGCTGTCGAAGGTTTGTTTTGTCTCCTTTAACGCGTTTGAGTCGGATAATTTTAAAGCGCTGTCGAAGGTTTGTTTTGTCTCCTTTAAGTCGTTTGAGTCTGTTGTCGTCGCGACATTTTCGTAAACGTGTTCGTAGACGTGTTTCATTGATGAATAAAATGTCGTTAAAGAGTTTGCACCGTATGGAAAGAGTTGGCCGGAAGGTGGTAAAAGCTGGACGGAAGACAGTTAAGCGCAGTATTCATATGCTGAAGCGTATACTGAAACGATTATTGCACTTGATACGCTATATAGTAGTAAGAGTAGTAAGAGTAGTAAGAACAAACAAAGATAAGGAAAGTACCGTTTCTGATCGTGACGTTACTCGCTTGTAAGAGTTGAATATATGAGTGATTCTAATCAATCCAGCGCGCGACTCAAGATGAGCGAGGTGTCTGATTTACATGATCGGCACGAGGCATTTACTACAGATGCGTACGGCTCTACTGGAGTATTGCCAGATCGTTATGTCTTTGTTCTGACCAATTTATGTAATCTCGATTGTCATTTTTGTTTTCAAGAACGGAAACCACGTAAAGGTTTCATGACAACTCAAGATTGGTTAAATCTGGCAGAACAACTTCCCGACTACGCTCGCGTGACTCTTACTGGTGGGGAGCCGTTAGTGTTTAAGGGTTTTCGTGATGTCTTTTCATTTGTTGCGAATCGTTTCGATTGCAACATGATATGTAATGGGGTGCTGTTGACAACGGACATTATTGATTATGTGCTGTCGTATCCACGATTCCGCGTGCTTTCTATATCAATCGATAATATTGGGAACACTGCTCGAGGTGTCAAAAAAGAGAAATGGGATCACGCTGAAGCGATGATGCGCTATTTCTCTAAGAGACGCGATGAACTGAATTCAACATGTGTGCTTGATGCGAAAACTGTTGTATTGGATGAGAATGCGAGTGAATTGTTAGAGATTCATAAATATTGTATAGAAGAATTATCTTGCGATACACATTCGTTTATGTTTTTAAAAGGCTCTCCGACACAACATGCTGACTTCATGGTTCCAGTTGAAGCAATCTTAAAGAAATCTCAAGCTCCAACGTATCAAAACTTTGATGCAATTACGGAGCAACTTAATGCAGTGCGTGAATACAATGTACGTACGGGAGCCGTAGCATTTTTACATCCATTCGTAGGATCGTTAGTGTCGACTGAACCCTTGCAAGACCTACGTTACCTGAACAACCCAAATCACGTCACTGAACAGTTTGAGGCTTGCAAGTTTCCGTGGTCGAGTGTTCATGTGAATGTTGATGGTTCTCTGTTTCCATGTATGGCTATTCGAATGGGTAATGTGAAGGAGACATCGCTAACTGAGATCATGAATGGGCCAGCCTATACGGAGTTTCGGACTATGATGTTACGAGAAGGGACTGTAGAAGGCTGCAATCGGTGTGGATGGTTACGACCTAGAAATTTAGCGTAATATTAATCTTCGTATATTTATGGGAATGTGACGATGAAAGCCTCAAATAGCTTATATCAAGAGATTCGTCTCTTGCAGCATAAAGATCTCTTAGAAGCAGCTGCACGTGGTGATGGAGTCATGTCTCCACCAGTGCATGTTCGGCTTGAACCGACAGAGTCCTGCAACTTTAAATGTAGTTTTTGTTGGTGGCATGCTGATGACCGTCGTGCTCATTTGCCACATTTTGATTTTACGGGGAAACGCCGGTTAGATCTTGACCGTTTGCTTAAGTTAATTGATGAGTTGGCTGACATTGGAACTAAAGCTGTTTCGTTTACAGGAGCCGGCGATCCACTTGTGTTTCCTGGCCTGGAACAAGTGTTTGCTAAAATTCGCGATCGAGGTCTTCGCTTCGCCGTCACATCAAATATGGCGATGCCACTTACCGATAATCTGATTCGTGAATTAGCGTATGCCGATTGGGTTCGATGGAGCATGAATGGGGGTACAGTTGATACATACGTGGGTGTCAATAATCCCAAAGGACATGATCCGACTACAGCTTTTGAACGTGCTCAGAGAAACGTTAAGAACCTAAGCAGCGTTCGAAAAGATCGTGGAGTCGGTGACCTTAATGCTAGTTTCATTGTTTATGAGACTAACGATCATGATGTCATTGCCGCAGCTCGACTGGCGAAACATGTCGGCGCCAGTGGTATCGCATTCCGTCCGGATACACCATTTGAACGACAAACAAACCCTAATCAATATACTGAAGCAGTGAAGCGAGACATTGTTATTGCACAGAAAGAACTAGCAACAGATAGTTTTCAAGTATGGATGAATATTGATAGAGCAGAAGACACTGTAAAGCTCAATGATCCTGAGCTTGTGTGTTTCTATTCGAACCATACGACATATATTGCAGCGAGTGGTGATGTGTACCCGTGTTGTTACACCCGCCACGATATCAATTACGCGATGGGAAATATTGTCGATCAACCATTCGGAGAATTTTGGGAAAGCCAGTCTCGTCGGAATCACTATAAGCGATTAAGTTTTGATACATGCCCTCCATGTCCGTATGGACCAACGAATCAAGCGTTGTCTTCTGTTTATCGAGGTGAAGCCTCTGTTGAATCCTTCGACGATCATCAAAGCGAAACAGTTTCACCGAATGTGTTTGTTTGACGGGAGACTACTGTCGAGGTTTAATCGAGTGCGATAATCTTTATATCCATCTCGGGATGCACACCGTAAGGTTCAGACAGTTTCAATTCGATTATTACTGTAGTTAAAATTGTAATTCATGGAATTACCGCAATATTCCGGTGACGGGACGTGCATAGTTGCATCGGTAAATGGAAGAGAAGTAATAGTTTCTCGTCCGTATGGAGGTGCGTACGGTCACCAGGCTCTTGAAATCCTAACGACTTTAGTATGTGCACGTAAAGCTGACGCAGATGTCTTTTTCATTCGGCCTTCTCGGACTGCTAATGCTGCATTGTTTGATCTTGAGGCGGATCAAGTTCGTATCCTTCGGCCCGGATTGTTTCAACGTCTTCGCTTGTATTGTAAGTTTTACATGCATCAGATTAAAACTAAGGTGGTTATGTCATTTCGGCTTTGGCGCATGCAAGCTAGATTGGGGGCTGCGCGCGAAATAAAGTTCCATACTGCTAATAAAAATTTTTCGAAGGAGGTAAGGGCCCACCTAAGAGGCCGTCTGAAAGGTCTCAATAGTCATAAAGACGATCCAAGGAAATTAGCTGGAAGGAACACTGTTTATTATAAGCGTCTGTTACTTCAAGAACCAATCAATACGAGATTTCGTTCAGAAGTTCACCAAGCAACAAAGCAAGAAGCTGAATCGATTGGGATTTATCCGAACATGAAACTTGTAGCCATTCATGCCCGAACATCTGGATTTAAGGCAGGTATAGATTTACAAGATGTTGGTAGCACTCGTGACGATTCTCTTCGTAATACTTATATTGAAAGTTATTTTGAGGCCATTGATTACTTAGTGGGCGAGGGTTACACCGTAGTTCGAATCGGCGACTCTAGTATGAAGCGAATTGATCGAACGGGAGTTATTGATCTTGCAACGAGTTCTCACCGAACATCCGCACTTGAGGTATTTGTGCTTTTAAAGAGTAAGTTCTTGCTTGTTGGAGATTCTGGTCCACATTTAGTTTCCTACCTGACTAACACACCATTATTAATGGTGAACGCGACGGATCCGCTGTTAGTCTACCCAGTTCGTAAGACAGGGATGTACTTGCTTCAGACCGTCATTGATCTGGATACAGGGCGTTCTCTAGGGTTGTCGGATTTACTGACTGACGACTATTACGGGTCGATACGTTCGTCGACACGGTTTGGTTATAGACCGAATACAAGCGATGAAATTGTTATGGCGGTGAAGGAAATGGTCCAGCATCTTCAGTCACCAGCACCTGAAACGTTGTCACAAACGTTATATCGTCAAGCAGTATTGAATGCGAGTGAGACAATTAAGGATAAGTTTGCAAGGAAATGGACGGTCGATCGAGGAGTTTTGGGTGATGGTCGGCCGGTACGTTTTTATGCAGATCGATGGTTTTAGTAAAATTTTGTATTTGTGCACTATGAGGATGCTCTGGTGAAAGTTCTTTTTGTAATGCTACATGCGGGATTTGCACGGTATTACGAATCCGTGATTAGAGAACTTTCTAGTCGTGGGCATAGGGTGCACATTGCTTATGAAGTGCAACGAAAAAAACTTAACGAAGATGATTCATTAACAAAGCTTGTGTCTGCCTGTCCGGGTGTGACATCAGGAATGATTCCTTATCGCGTTGAAAATGTTCGCCAAGTCCTTCTCAGGTCTGATACATCAGCCGATCGTAGCGGAAGTTTTGAAAAAACCAAAAGAACCAAACGTTCTGTGCAAACTTCAATGTCGAACGCATTAAGTCCAAAACAAGAAACAGAGCGCATATTCAAAAGCACACACGATGGGATACAGCCTTCTGACTATACGGTGGACCAAATAGTAGATGAAGATGGGCAACTACTTGTTCTAGGTGGAAAACTGCCGCACGCATTAAGCCAAACTTGGCAGTGTTTTGGGACAACCATTCGGCTTATGCAAGATTATCTTCGTTATTTTGATCCACTGTTTGCTCACGCATTCCGTTTACGTTCACGAGCTGAGAAACGGGTACCGAAGCTGCTGCGAGGTGTCCTTAATAGATTCGCTAAAGACAGACCACTAATAAGCAAAGCACTTATTTTTTTATTCGCGAAAATGGAACACGTTATTCCGACGGTAAGAGCTGTGGATATGTATCTTCAGGAACAAGCTCCTGACATTTTGTTAGTGACACCGCTTGTCGATTTCGGGTCACAGCAAGTGGATTATATTAAGAGTGCCCGTCGTAGAGGTATTCCATCAATTCATTGTGTAGCAAGTTGGGATAACTTAACAAGTAAAGGGCTTATGCGTATTGTTCCAGATCAAGTGCTGGTGTGGAATGAAAGTCAGAAAGTTGAGGCTAATTTACTCCACAATATTCCGAATGAAAACATTGTTATTACGGGGGCACAATTATTCGATCAATGGTTTGAAAGTAAACCAGTTCGTACACACCAAGCATTATGTCAAGAGATGGGCATTTCTGAACATAAGCCTTACCTGCTGTACCTTGGTTCATCACATTTTATTGCACCCAATGAAGCTGTTTTTGTTGCACGATGGATTGATGCTGTTCGACGATCTAAAGATCGTAATGTTGCGGAGTGCAGCATTGTAATTCGTCCTCATCCGGCAAATGTGCGCCAGTTTCGTGTGCTTGAACTAGAGCGTTGGTCTAATGTTGCGATCTGGCCTAGTCTTAGTCAGAACCTAAGCAGTGAAAGCTTTAAGCAAGACTATTTTGATTCTCTCTACCATAGTGTTGGTGTAGTCGGGGTGAATACGAGTGCTCTCGTAGAAGCTGCTATTGTTGGACGCACAACCTGCACAATTCGCGATGAGGACTTCATGCACGCGCAAGAAGGAACACTTCATTTTCAACATCTTTCTAGTAACGAGAGCGGATGTCTTTTCGTAGCAGATAATTTTAAACAGCACGTTACGCACCTATCGGCTTTGTTTGGTAACAATAGGGCACGCATGGAACGAAGCCAACGCTTTGTCGAATCATTTGTGCGTCCATGTGGGATCGAGAAAAAGGCGACATCGATTGTGGTAGACACTATCGAACAACAAGCAGCACTCAATAAGCGTCAATTATATGTGGAATCAACTGGTCTAAAAGGAGTGCGTAGTCTGATGTACCCTTTTGCTGCGGGAATTAAAATGTTAGCGGTGGGTCAAAGTATTCCAACTCTGATGATTCGTCCCCTGGTCTCGCTCTATATGATTGGGGTTTCAGTCCGTTACCGAATTTCCGAGGTATATAAAAATATTAATCATTTTATTTTTCAGAGCATAAATCTTAGTGTTCGTCGTGCCGAAAAGAATTTAAGACGACAATTACATAGGTTAGGCAAGGCTTCACGTAAGAAGTTGCGGCATGCAAGAAAAAAATCTTGGAAAGCGATTCTGTCGATAGCAGTGACTATGAATCGAGTAATTCGATTTCGTTCTGTAAGAAAAAAATTCTCGCAAGCGATTTTTTCGATAGCAGGGACTAAAAATTGGGCAATGAAGTTTCTGCGGCGTACAAAAACAAAGGTTTAGCGTTTTTATGTTAAAGATAGTTACTTAGCAGCAATCTGTAGTATTCATAACCAGATGTTGTGTTAGATGAATCAGGAAATTTATTATTTATAGAAGTATCTCAAGAATTAGTATGCTGTGGATGATAACGCAATGAATAGTTTAACTGTTGATAATCTTGGCAAGTGTTACCACATTCGCATCGATAGGGAGCGTCGAACAAGACGAAGATTCCGTCAGTGGCTAGGTTATCTTCGGGATAAGCTAAGTGGAAAATCTAGCACTGCATCAAGTTCTCTCGGACCAAGAACGAAGGCATTCTGGGCACTTAGGAAGGCTTCGTTTTCTGTTCAAAAGGGAACGGTTCTTGGTGTTATTGGAGCCAATGGAGCTGGTAAGAGCACATTATTGAAGATCCTTTCGCGAGTGATTAAACCTACGGAAGGTCGTGCTGTTGGCAGTGGTCGGGTGGTGTCACTGCTAGAACTTGGTGCTGGATTCAATCCAGAGGTCGCCGCACACGAAAATATTTTTATGAATGCAGCGATGTATGGAATTCCACGTGCTGAAGTTCGTCAACATCTCGAAGAGATAATCAAATTTGCTGAAATTGAAGAATTTATTGATACACCACTTAAATTTTATTCAAGTGGAATGTATCTTCGTTTAGCTTTCTCGGTTGCTATCAATATGAAACCGGATATCTTATTGGCTGATGAAATTCTTGCTGTTGGTGATATGTCTTTTAAGCGAAGATGTTTAGATCGTGTGTCTGAGCTTTCAGCAAACGGACTCACTGTACTATTTGTGTCTCATGATATGGAAGCCATTGCACAGATCTGTAATAGTGTCCTCTGGTTACATGCTGGAGAGATCAAGGAAATTGGAGATCCAGATACGGTGATTGCTGCATACCAAAATGCTGCATGGGCACATTCTGATGCTGCGCTATCTGAACGCGGCCGATTTAGAAATAAATTTGCGGAATTGATCGGTGCAAGGCTGATGTCCTCAATGGGAAAAGATATCGGAGCTGCTCCTACGTCAGAGGATGTGTACGTACGTATTAGATTTAGAGTAGATCGAGCACCATTAACGGTTCGCTGTGGGTTCGATTTATATCGGCGGCGACAATTAATATTTCGTTCCGTTGAGCCTGTGAAAAACGTCTGTGATGAACCTGGTCTTTATGAAGGGCTGGGACGAATTCCAGCAGATCTCTTATCAGAGATAAATTATACAATTCACGCATTCTTGCTCGTAGAAAGTGGCAATAGAACTTCGTCGCTCATTATTTACGGCGCGGTTTCCTTTATGGGTTATGCAACTGTTGATAAAAAACTTGATGCAACAGTACGTAA
>Ga0315336_1000930_pt1:60000-65414 | contig 65414 bp, 52 predicted proteins | sample ASW5metaG_FD_204512 | JGI IMG/M metagenome (GOLD analysis project Ga0315336, IMG submission 204512) | Ammonia-oxidizing marine archaeal communities from Monterey Bay, California, United States - ASW #5 | ecosystem: Environmental > Aquatic > Marine > Intertidal zone | place: USA... | reverse complement strand
ACGCAAACCGGCTCTCGTGGACGCCAGGTTGTCGCCGTCGGTGCCGAAGCCAAGAAGATGATCGGCCGAACGCCATCTGGAATTGAGGTCGTACGCCCGGTCCGAGGTGGCGTTGTCGCCGATTTCGAGGCGACCGAACATCTCTTGCGGCACCTCCTGAAAGAGGTGGGCAGCCGTTCCCTGCGCCGCCCTCGCCTCCTGGTTTGTGTGCCGTCGAGTACGTCGGAGGTCGAACGCCGCGCCGTCCAGGAATCCGCCCGCGCTGCCGGAAGCCGAGAGGTCTACCTGATCGCTACGGCAATGGCGGGCGCGGTTGGAGCGGAGTTGCCGGTAGGTGAGCCAGTCGGCTCCATGATCGTCGACAGCGGTGGCGGGCGGACCGAGGTCGCGATCCTCAGCCTGGGTGGGTTGGTTGTTCGACGTTCGCTCGAAGTCGCCGGAGACGATCTGGACGACAACATCACAGACTGGCTGCGGCGCACTCACAATCTGCTCATCGGCGAGCGCACTGCGCAGAACCTGAAACATCATGTTGGCGGGGCCGCTCGCGACGAAGAACATCAGCACATGCGAATCCGCGGAAGAGACCTCACCGGAGGCGCCCCGCGCGAGGTCGAAGTCACGACGGCGAACATCGCCGAGGCGATCTCGGACAGCGTCGATCGAATCCGAAGCGTCGTTCGGGACGCTCTGCAAGAAACGTCACCGGAGCTGTCGGCGGACATCATCGACCGCGGCATGATGCTCTGCGGCGGGACAAGTCATCTTCGTGGTCTCGACCGAGTCTTGCGCGAGGACACCGGGCTGCCTGTCTTGCAACCCGAAGACCCGTCGCGTTGCGTTGCGAAGGGCGCCGGAACCGTTTTGAGCGACCCCGCGCTGTTCGAGCGGGTGGTCGCCAAGAGCTGACGTGCCCAGACCACTTGCAGACCGCATGCGTCCCACCAACCTCACAGAAGTTGTCGGACAACAGCGCTGGCTGGGAACGGATGCGCCTCTCCGCAGGGCAATCGATGAAGGACAACTGCGCTCACTGGTGCTGTGGGGCCCACCCGGGTGTGGCAAGACCACCATCGCCAGGGCATTGGCCGCACACACTGACCTCGCCTTCGTCCAGATTTCCGCCGTTCTCGATGGAGTCAGGCAGCTTCGTGCCGTAATTAAGGAGGCCAAAGAAAAGGATGAACGCGGCACACTGCTCTTCGTCGACGAAATCCACCGATGGAACAAATCCCAGCAGGACGCCCTCCTTCCCCATGTCGAAAGCGGTCTTCTTCTCCTGGTTGGAGCCACGACCGAGAACCCCAGCTTCCAACTCAACGCCGCGTTGCGGTCCCGTGTTCAAGTCATACACCTGGATCCATTGACGCCCGAGCTGGTCACAGAGCTCCTCCAGCGCGGACTGTCAGATCCTCGGGGATACGGCGGTCAAGACATCGACATCCATGACTCGGCCCTCGAGGCCCTGGCCCGTCTCTCGGCTGGCGACGCGCGACGCGCCCTGTCGGACCTCGAGCGATGCATCGAAGTCCTGGCGGACGGCACGGAGCTCACGGGGAAACTCGTCATTGAGACGCTTCAACGCTCAGATATCCGGCATGACCGAGGTGGGGAAGACCACTTCAACGTCGTCTCGGCCCTCATCAAGTCGATGCGTGGCAGCGACCCGGACGCCGCCCTGTACTGGCTCGCCCGCATGATCGAGGGTGGTGAGGATCCGGTTTACATCGCTCGACGCTTGATTGTCTTTGCCAGTGAGGATGTCGGCAATGCCGATCCACGAGCCCTCACCATTGCCGTCGATGCGGCACGTGCCATGCAACTCATAGGTCTGCCGGAAGGACGAATCGTGCTCGGTCAAGCGGTCACGTGGCTCGCCTGCTGTCCGAAGAGCAACGCCTCCTACGTCGCCATTGATCGGGCCCTCAAAGATGTCCGAAGGCACGGTTCATTGGCGGTCCCACTCCATCTACGGAACGCATCCACAGCCCTCATGAAGGAAGAGGGCTATGGCGTCGGCTACCAAAATCCCCACGACAACAGACACCACATCGTCAGACAGCAATATCTGCCCGACAAGCTGGTCGGCCGCCAGTACTACGAGCCAGCTAGCCACGGTGACGAGAAGACCATCAGCGACCGACTCGCCTGGTGGCGCAAGAAGCTGGATCAGCACTCGTAGATCCAAAGAAAATGCCCGACAAAAGCCGGGCCTTGCTCGAATCAAACCTCTGAACTAATCGTCGAGAATGTCGTCCTGGAGCGCCGAGAGTTCCTTGTACTCGACGTAGACCTCGGCGAGGGCACCCGGCACGTACTCGTTGAAGGTGACGCTGTTGCGGGTCGCGTCGTAGATCCAGTCACCGCCAGAATCCTGATCACCCTCGATAAAGGTGTATGTCACCCCGCCTTCGACCACCGAGACAGCGATGGTGTCGGGCACTGGAAGTGCGCTCAGGAAGTACTCGCGCTTGAGCCCAGACGCCTGAATTCCCAGCTGCTCGAGCAGCGGACCCCAGTCGGGACTGCAAATGGACCAATGAATGCCACCCACGGCATTGGTGATGGAGTGGTAGCCCACGCCGACCTCGGATGCATCTGGGCAGGGACCCGGCATGTCGGGGCTGACGATGGACGAGAACGTGACCATGTCCTCGCTCCACTTGAGGAGCTGCATGTAGTTCACAAATTCGCCGATGGTCGGCTGCGTGCTGTGATCGTCCTCATCGGAGATCGCCACGACGTGTAGAGAGGCGTCTTCGCGAACGAAGCCGAGGTTGTACCCCTCCTTCTTGAGTTCGAGGGCAGCGTAGGTGGCCTCGCGACCCTTTTCGTTCCAATCACCCGACGTCCCCATCCGAGCCATGCTGTCGAACACCGCATTCGGTTGGTCGGTGTCCTCGTCGATAAAGCGGTAACTCGCGTACTGCCGCAGCCGGCCGGCATGGGAGGCGTCGCTCATATCAGTAGAAATGACACCAATATGGTAATCGAGGCCAGACCCGAGAAAGTAACTCATGAAGACCGGAAAGTTCTCGGCCAGGGCCGTCTGCTCCTCAGCCATCGAACAACTGTTGTCGATCACCCAGAGGACATCGACCTCGGGAACCTGAACCTGGACCAGCTTGTCCACCTTGTCAGGCGTTTCGAGATCTGCAGGGTTTGCCACGTTGACTTGCTCCAAGTCACCGCCGAGACCCGTTTCAATACAACCGGCCGCCAGCAAAAGAAGCGGTAAAAACTTATTCATCCATACCTCCAACGTTCGCTGTGCGACCGCTAGCCCCGAGGTGGAGAGAATTGTTCCCCCACGACAGGGAGACTTTACCAGACAGTTCGCCCATCGGCATGGAAAAACCCGCCTTGAGAGTCGCTTGGGACACGTTGGGACAACTCTGGTACAGACCCGATACAGACCCATATTGTCATGTGTGCAAACCGGTCTTCGAAAGATCAAAAGCCCCTCGAGCGTTGCAGCTCGAGGGGCTTTGAAATGAAGATCGGCGATACCTACTCTCCCACAGAGTCACCCCTGCAGTACCATCGGCGTGTTAGGGCTTAACTTCCGAGTTCGGAATGGGATCGGGTGGGTCCCCCACACTATCGTCACCGATCAAAACGGTGAAATGTATGCGTATAGGGACAGGGTCGACGCTGCATTGACCAATACCGAGCGACACAAAGCGCGCGGCGATAAAGCCAAACGGACAATTAGTACGGGTTAGCTGAACACATTGCTGCGCTTACACATCCCGCCTATCAACCAAGTAGTCTTCTTGGGTCCTTCAGGGAAGGCTAATCTTGAGGGAGGCTTCCCGCTTAGATGCTTTCAGCGGTTATCCCGTCCACACGTAGCTACCCAGCAATGCCACTGGCGTGACAACTGGAACACCAGAGGTATGTCCATCCCGGTCCTCTCGTACTAAGGACAGCTCCTCTCAACCTTCCTACGCCCACGGCAGATAGGGACCGAACTGTCTCACGACGTTCTAAACCCAGCTCGCGTACCGCTTTAAATGGCGAACAGCCATACCCTTGGGAGCTGCTCCACCCCCAGGATGCGATGAGCCGACATCGAGGTGCCAAACCGCGCCGTCGATATGAACTCTTGGGCGCGATAAGCCTGTTATCCCCGGAGTACCTTTTATCCGTTGAGCGACAGCCCTTCCATTCGGAACTGCCGGATCACTATGACCTGGTTTCCCACCTGCTTGACCCGTCAGTCTTGCAGTCAAGCTCTCTTATGCCATTGCACTCTACGCCTGGTTTCCAATCAGGCTGAGAGAACCTTTGTGCGCCTCCGTTACTCTTTAGGAGGCGACCGCCCCAGTCAAACTCCCCGCCAGGCAGTGTCCCCCCGAAGGGGTTAGATATCCAGAACAACCAGGGTGGTATTTCAAGGGTGACTCCACCGACACTAGCGCGCCGGTTTCATAGTCTCCCACCTATCCTACACAAGCTGAACCGAATATCACTGCCAAGTTGGAGTAAAGGTTCACAGGGTCTTTCCGTCTGGCCGCGGGTAGAGGGCATCTTCACCCCCATGTCGATTTCGCCGAGTCTCTGGTCGAGACAGCGCGGAAGTCGTTACGCCATTCGTGCAGGTCGGAACTTACCCGACAAGGAATTTCGCTACCTTAGGACCGTTATAGTTACGGCCGCCGTTTACTGGGGCTTCAATTCGCCGCTTCGTATCCGAAGATGCTTACGACTCCTCTTAACCTTCCAGCACCGGGCAGGCGTCAGACCCTATACGTCAGCTTGCGCTTTCGCAGAGTCCTGTGTTTTTAGTAAACAGTCGCTACCGCCGCTTTGTTGCAACCACGTTCGGCTCCAGGAGCAAGTCCTTTCACCTACCGGTGGCACACCTTATTCCGAAGTTACGGTGTTAATTTGCCTAATTCCTTAACCAGAGTTCTCTCGAGCGCCTTAGTGTTCTCCACCTGCCCACCTGAGTCGGTTTGCGGTACGGTCGCCAATCAATCAATGCAGCCCGCGGCTTTTCTAGGAAGCGTGGGATCAATGGCTTCGGCCCGGAGGCCTTCGACATCACCTCTCGGCATTGAGGGCGCGTTTTTTTCCTACGCCCTCTGCCTACAGGCTTGAACCTGAATCCAATAACAGGCCCACCTACCCTTCTTCGTTCCCGCACTGCTCATGGTTGGCGGTTCAGGAATATTAACCTGATTCCCATCGGCTACGCGTTTCCGCTACACCTTAGGGGCCGACTTACCCTGCCCGGATGATCCTTGGACAGGAAACCTTGGGCTTCCGGCGAGCGGGTTTTTCACCCGCTTTATCGCTACTCACGCCAGCATTCTCACTTCCAAAAACTCCACAGTCGCTCACGCTCCTGCTTCTATGTCGTTGGAACGCTCCCCTACCACTCATAGTAAACTATGAATCTCCAGCTT
>Ga0315336_1000930_pt1:0-57500 | contig 65414 bp, 52 predicted proteins | sample ASW5metaG_FD_204512 | JGI IMG/M metagenome (GOLD analysis project Ga0315336, IMG submission 204512) | Ammonia-oxidizing marine archaeal communities from Monterey Bay, California, United States - ASW #5 | ecosystem: Environmental > Aquatic > Marine > Intertidal zone | place: USA... | reverse complement strand
CCCTCCGTATTACCGCGGCTGCTGGCACGGAGTTAGCCGGTGCTTTCTTGGGAGGTACCGTCAGATCTTCTTCCCTCCCGACAGTGCTTTACGACCCGAGGGCCTTCATCACACACGCGGCGTGGCTGCGTCAGGCTTTCGCCCATTGCGCAATATTCCCCACTGCTGCCTCCCGTAGGAGTCTGGACCGTGTCTCAGTTCCAGTGTGGCTGATCATCCTCTCAGACCAGCTACCCATCGTACCCTTGGTAGGCCATTACCCCACCAACTAGGATTAAATAATGGGCCGCGGACCGATCTTATGGCGCCCGAAGGCTTTGACCCGTAGGCCATATGCGGTATTAGCTGTAGTTTCCCACAGTTATGCCCCACCAAAAGGTACGTTATCCACGTGTTACTCACCCGTCCGCCGCTCCCGACCGAAGTCAAGGCGCTCGACTTGCATGTGTTAAGCCCGCCGCTAGCGTTCGCTCTGAGCCAGGATCAAACTCTCCAGTTTAATCTTCTAACTCTATTCTCTATTTTGATTGAGGTACATGGCTTCTGGCCCGGAGGCCTTCCGCTATGTCCTCGGAATCAACGGTTCGGACGCGAAGTTCTCAGCCCGAGGGCGTCGTCTTCGCTCTTTATCTCTTCTACCTGAATTTCAATGACCGACCGGCGACTCCCGCTTGGTGAAGCGGATTTCGATGTTCCGGTGCTTGGAGACGTATGTTGGTTTCGCGCGTTGCGATTCCTGTCTCGAAGCCCCCCCCAAGTATGTTGCGGGGGGTTGGCTGTCAAGGCGGCCGGAATGTTTTTTTCCGGTGCCTCTCGGCCCGTCCGAAGGGCGTTTCTCCCTCCAGACGCCGCGGTAAGTATGGCCTCCTCACTGGGGCGTCAAGCGTCCGGTACGACATTTTCGGCTATTCGTTGAGAACGGGCCTTCCGGGGGGACTAATTGCCGCACGAAATGAGGTGATCAGCCCATCAGGTAGATCTTGTAGAGCCAAGCAACACCCATGAATGCGAGAAAAGCCACTGCGAGGCGGCCCTCCCACGGTTCAATCCAATCCGAAAAACGGATCCAACGGTCGCGTGGCTGGATGACTTCGGCCACGGAGACCCCGAACACACCGACCGTCATGCAGAAAAGCAGGACGGCAAACGGCTGGGTCATCACAGCCTGTAGGGGGCGCAGGTGCGCCATGAGGGTGAACGTCGTCGTCGCCCCACACATAGGGCAGGGGTAGCCCGTGGCGCTCAAGAAGGAGCAGGTGCTCAGCCCGAGCTGGGTGTGGGTGGAATGGCCCAGGGGGGACGGCTCCAGCCACAATGCCGTAATCAGCACGGCGCCCGTGCCGAGGGCGAGGAAGACGGACAGGAAGCGACTGATGCCCCTGGAAGACCATTTCGCACGCACGCGCGTCCACAGACGGGTCAACATCGTCACTCGCGCTTCTCGGGCGGCAACGCGGCGTCGAGGAAGACAGCGGTCGACGCGAGATCGCGGTCGATGGATCCGAGCTCCTCGTCGACTTGACGACGGAACTTGTCGAATTCGGAGGCAATGTTGAGCGCGGCGAGCATGGCGATCGTGTAGTCGTCGAAGCGGGTCGACTGTTGCGCGATTTCCTGCATCTTTCCGTCGACATACTTGGCTATACCAGGGAGATCCTCCCCATCCTCGTCGCTGCGGACATTGTAGCTGCGACCGCGGATCGTGATCTGGACCTTCATCGAACTCCTCTCGATGGGTACTTCTCTATGCCAACGCGTCGACGAATGCCGCAGCATCGAAGTCTTTGAGGTCGTCGACCTGCTCGCCTATCCCTACCAATTTGACCGGTAGAGCCATCTCTGCAGCCACGGTGAGGACCATGCCGCCCTTGGCCGTTCCGTCCAGCTTCGTGATGGCGACGCCGGTCAACGGAGTCGCGTCGTTGAACTTCTGAGCCTGGGACAAGCCGTTCTGACCGATCGTGCCGTCCAGCACCAACAGCGTCTCGTGGGGCCCGTCCTCGACCCGCTTCTGGATGACGCGGCGAATCTTGGACAGCTGCTGCATGAGGGGCTTCTGCGTTTGCAGACGGCCCGCCGTATCGATGATGACGACATCGATGTTCTTGCTCGTCGCCGCGCTCATGGCGTCGTAGACCACTGCCCCCGGGTCGGCGCCTTCCTTGTGGGCGACGATCTCCACGTCGGCACGTTCCGCCCAGACGGTCAATTGCTCCGCGGCCGCTGCCCGGTATGTGTCGGCCGCCGCCAAGAGCACGGTTTTTCCGGAGCGTTTGAGCCGAGCTGCGAGCTTGCCGATGGTCGTCGTCTTGCCGCTGCCATTGACTCCGACCACCAGGATGACCCACGGCCCTGCGGCCGGCCGCGACCAGCTGGAATCCACGCCATCGAGAATCGCCCTCATTTCTCCTTTCATGGCGGCCCGCAACGCGTTGGGGTCCGAGTCCCCGGATTTCGCAGCCTCGCGAACTCTCGCGATTACGCGCTCGGTTGTCTGCACGCCGACGTCAGCACTGAGCAGGGCCTCCTCGAGGTCCTCGAACAACGCATCGTCTATTTCGCGGCCGAATATGGTGTCGAGGCGCCCCTGCAGGGCGTTGCGAGTCTTGCCGAGGGCCTCCCGGAATCGGTCGAAGATGCCGACGGTCTTCGCCTCTTCGACCACCGGTGGTTCCACATCTTTGACGGTTGGCGTCTCGATGGGATCTTCTGTCGGTGCCTCGTCGTCGTCCTGCACAGTGACGACGTCTGTCACCGAAGCCGGTTGTGCGGCACGAACATCGGCATGATGCACATCGATTTGGTGTTCGTGCGACGAGTCTTGCCGCATCGTCGCGTTTCTTGCGACGATCGCGACGCCCGCGATGGCAACGGCGATCACCAGCGACAGGCCGACCATACCGGGATCGGCATAGTCGGGCTCGCGAGGCGGCTCTGAGGCAACCTCGGTGTGCGTCTGCTGATCGTGACTGGTCTCGGTCGCGCCGCCCATTCGTTTCTCCCAGGAGTCGGTCGCGATTAACCGGTCGAGGGCAGCTTGACAGAGACGAGGCGGGATACGCCAGGTTTGGCCATCGTCACCCCGTAGAGCGTGTCGGCGACCTCCATGGTCTTGCGGTTGTGGGTGATCACCACGAACTGCGACAGAGAGGCCATCTCCCGCAACATGTCGTTGAATCGCGCTCCGTTGGCTTCGTCGAGGGGCGCATCCACTTCGTCGAGTACGCAGAACGGCGAAGGCTTGACCCGGAACAGGGCGATCAACAGCGCGATCGCCGTCATCGCCTTCTCGCCCCCCGAGAGAAGGGTGAGGTTCTGGAGTCGCTTGCCGGGCGGCTGTACAAAGATCTCGACGCCGGTCTCGAGGAGATCGTCCTCATCTGTCAGTGACAACCGCGCCGTTCCGCCGCCAACCAGACGGGGATAAGCTACCTGGAAGTTCTCGTTCACGCGATCAAAGGCGTCTCGGAACCGCTGGCGACATGTCCGATTCATCTTGGCGATGGCCGAGCGAATTGTCGACACCGAGGATTCGAGATCACTTCGCTGTTCGTCCAGCTCGTGGTGGCGACGGGCCAGGTCTTCGTACTCGTCCAGGGCCCCCAGATTGACCTCGCCCAGCGACGCCAACGCACTGCGATGCGTCTCGATGTCTGCAACTGCGGTTCGGATGACTTCTTCGTCATTGATGCGGGAGCGACTCAACACCACGGACTGAACCGGTTCGACGGTCTTGCCCGCTACTTCGAAGCCACTTCGCACGGATTCGTCGGGCATGAGCGTGACTGACCCGGCAATCACGCGGTCCAACAGACCCGCAAGAGAGACCTGGTAGCGCTCGTCGATTCGCCGTCGGAGAACTTCGACCTCCATGCGCACGTGCTGGGACTTCTGCTCGAGTTCGGTCGTCTTTGCCGTGAGAGCCTCGCGCCGTACATCCAGCTCCCGTAGGGCCTCCTCAGACTCTCGGAGGCCTGTGCGCAATGCCGTGAGCCGCTCCCGCTCGCGCTGAAGACGGTCCCATGCTGCTCCTCGTGTCTCGGCCTGAGCTTCGAGCTCCGATGCGGCGGCAGCGCCCAGCGTGCGAGCCTCGTCGATCGCGGCGGCGAGACTCGCCATCAACTCCGTCGACCGGGCAGAACGTTCACGTGCAGCGCTGGCGCGTGCCCCGGCATCCTCGACGAGCTTCGCTGCAGATGCCCGTCGCTCGACCAGGCCCGCCAGCGCGATCTCGTTCTTCGAGACGGACTCGGCGGCCTGCAGCTCGCCCTGGCCGGCTTCGTCGTCCGCCGTTCGCCTGGCCTCGAGCTCGGCCTGACGCACCTCCTCTCCCGCCATTGCCGTGGCAATGCGATCTCGGCGGTTCGGAAGTCCATCGGAGAGCGTAGAACGCTCGCCTTCCAGCTCGTCTCGCCGCATCTCCAGCTCTTCGACACGGGAGTGCAGCTCGACTGCTAGCGTCATCGCCGACTCCCGATCGAGGCCGACTCGCGTGAGTTCCAGATCGGCAGCGCCCATTTTGCGCTCCGCCTCGGAGCGAGCAACGACTGACGACGAATGACCCTCTGAGGCCACAAAATGGGCCTCGCGTGCGGATTCCAAGGCACGACGAAGGTCCACGACTCGAGCTCGAATGGCCTCTCGAGCTTCGGAACGCGCGGCCCGGACCGCTGTCTCGGCATCTGCGACAGCCCCACTCGCGGCGGCCTTCTCGGCGTCCAAAGCGGCTCGCACCAACCGGTAATCCGCGATGACCTCGCCGACGATGCCCCTGGGTTCAGAGGCGTCATCCCAAGCCGCCCGCAAGTGGGCTTGCGCGTCGGCCCTTTCTGCCGCGAGTCCATCTCTCGCCGCTCGATATGCAACTACGGCAGCGGCCTCTGTTGCGGCAGCGATCGTTCGCGCTTCGTCGACCCGTGCGGCCTCGTCCGAACGTCCAGCGGCTTCGGCTTCTCGAATCGCGTTGCGGTTTGTGTCGATCGCCTCTCGAGCGTCGGCGACGTTCGCCTCTGCGGTGGCGGTAGCGGCAACGGCCTCCTCGATCTCGACAACAAGAACAGCCAAACGCGCCTCGGCCGCAGCTGCAGTCCGGTGCCGCTCCAGGGCGTCTGAGGCCGACGCAGCGGGGCGGCCGAGGTTCACAACGCCATCGCTTCCGATGCGCTCGCCAGTCTGCCTCACGGCGGCGGCTCCGCCGGTTTCGGCATGGTGGGACAATGCCGAGGCCAGGTCCTCGAAGGTGCTGATCCGGGACCGGAGTGTCGCCAGAGGGTCCCCTTCGGGGAGCCAGAGCGCGGCCGCAGTCCTCTCCCCCAATGCGGTCGACAGAGAGGTCAGCTCGGACTGCGAGGCCAGCGGCAACAGCAATCGGTCGCCGAGGACAGGCATCAGCTCTGCAATTCCGGCGGCGTCGAGCTCGAGCCGGTCGGCGAGAGAGCGACTGTCGGCCAACACGTCGGAGACGATGGATGCAGCGGCCACACGATCGCTATCCGCTGACTCCCATGCGGAATGTGCAGCCACCTCCCCATCCAGCCGGGCCCGCTCCTCCTCCAACGTCCGCGACTTCGAACGCTGCACATCTAGTGAATTCTCCAGGCGCTCCACGTGCTCTTCAGCCACGACGAGCTTCGCTTCGAGCGCCGAAACGCGAACGGCAGATTCGGCCCGTACTACAGACTCGACCTCGCTGATGGCTCGGTGTCGGTTCGCCGCCGCCAGCTCGGAACGCTCGTCCTCCAGCGACTGCAAGGCGTCGGAACGCGCTGCAAATTCTCGCTCCAAGCGGTCCGCACCGGACTGCCGAGATGCCTCGAGCCGAGCGGCGGCGCTGGCGTGAACTTCGACGCGGTGCGCCTCGGCCTCGTCTCGAGATGCTCCGGCGTCAGCAACCAGCGCTTCGACCTGATCCTCCAGGTTCGCCCGAACGCGTTCGAGATCGGCCTCTTCGATTCGCGCGCGCTCGTGGGCCTCTTGCACCACCCGCGCTGCTTCGTCGACTGCCGTCGTCGCCTGTTGGAGCACGGTAGCCAGCTCGCCGCGGCGAACCTCGAACTCATCGACCGACCGGGACGCGGCGTCTCGCCTGGCAATTTGCCGGGACTCCCTGTTCTGGACGTCGCCTAGAGTCTGCCGATTCGCGGTCAACAATACGGGAAGCTCGGCCAATCGGGACTCGTCGCGCTCGAGCTCCAGACGCCAGGAGGCGAGCTCTGTACTTGCTGCCGAGCTCGCCTCTTCATGCGCTCGCAGTCGATCCCGAGCCGCGGCCTTGACGACGCGCGACGTCTTCATCATTTCACGCGCGTCATCCAGAGCCGCCCGGACGGAGGCGAGCTCTCCATCGATCTCGATTGCGAGCGCCGATGACTCAGCTGCGGTCTCGTCCTCTCGCACGGCATCTGCGGACGCAGCTATCGCCTCGGCCTCGGCGCGGTCCCGCTGTTCGCCAAGTTCGACAGCGCGCTTCTTTTGGAACATGGCGGTCCCTTCAAGCTCGCGGCGCCGGGCATCGAGCTCGGCCACCTCGTCGCGCCAACTCGCCGCGGCGGCATCCACAACGGCGATCTCTTCTCTCCTGGATGCCAGATCGGTCTGGCGACGACTCACCTCGCGTCGAACGGCCGCCGACTCTCCTTCGCTTTCTCGCAGTTTTCCTCTGATCGCCCTGCGATCGGCTGAGAGCTCCGCGTACTTCACCAGCGACAACAGAATCTCATCCTGCCGGATGAGAGCGCGAAGGCGGCGAAAACGAGCGGCTTTGAGAACCTGTCGCTCGAGGACGCGTAGGCGACGGCCCATCTCATCGGCGACGTCGGCGGCCCGATCGAGCTGGCTGGCCGTGGCCTCGAGACGAGACTGCGCTTCGGAGCGCCGAGCCGCATAGCGGGCGATGCCGGCCGCTTCGTCGATGATCCCCCGCCGCTCCATCGGAGACGCGTGCACCATCTTGTCGACCTGTCCCTGCTCGATGAAGCTGTACAGGTTGTTCCCGATGCCGGTGTCGAGGAAGAGCTCGACGATGTCCCGCCGCCGAACCTTGACCTGATTGATCATGTACTCCGACGTCCCATTCCGATGCAGCCGCCGGCCTACCTGAACCGCCTCGAGGTGGGCGTACTCCCCGGGAAAGGGCTCCCCAGATTCCGCGGTCAGCGTGAGCTGGACCTCGGCAAAACCGACCGGTGGGCGCTCCGAAGAGCCCGCGAAAATGACGTCGAGCATCTCGCCGCCACGGAGCTTTCGCGCCGATTGTTCCCCAATGCACCAACGCAATGCGTCGACGACGTTGGACTTACCGCAACCGTTCGGGCCCACCACGCACGAAACCCCGGATCCGAATAAAAACGCGGTCCTGTCCGGGAACGACTTGAAGCCGTTCAACTCCAGCTTGGAGATGCGCATAGTTGCTTGGGGTGCGGCGGCGAATCCGCGGGGCCTCCCCTATAGCAGTTGAGGGGACCAAGAGCGACGGTTCGCAAGCTTCATCGCCAGATGGACTTGCGAAGTGTCGCGCGCCGTCGTGGCGCGCTCGCGTGCCGCGAAGCCGCGTCGTTCCGAGACCGTGTTGCTTTGAACTCGACCGGGAGAGACGAGCGAAGCGAGGAACGCAGGGTCGCCCGAAGGGCGGGCTTGGAACGCCGCTGCGGCTAAGTGTTGTTCTGGCCCGCCGCGAGCCACTTCGCGACCTTTGCCGCGTAGGACTTCCATCCGTTGGCGATCATGTCGGCCTCGCGCTTGCCGACCTGCCGTACGATCTTCCCGGGCGATCCCAACACGACCGATCCCGGCGGGATCACCTTGCCCGGCGTGAGGAGCGTGCCGGCCCCAATGAGACTGTTCGAGCCGATCGTCACATTGTCCATGACGATCGCCCCCATTCCGATGAGAACGTCATCTTCGATTCGGCAGCCGTGCAGGATCACTCGGTGTCCGACCGTACAGCGCGCGCCAACCCAGGTCTCGGACCAATCGGTGGTGTCGTGGCAGATCGTGCCGTCCTGGATGTTGGTGTCCTCTCCGATTCGGATCGGGCCCATGTCCCCACGGAGAACCGTGGTTGGCCAGGCGCTGGCACCGCGCGCAAGGGACACGTCGCCGATCAGGTAGGCACCCTGATGAGCCCACGCTTCGGGGTGAATCGAGGGCGAGAATCCGTTGTAGTCCTGAAGCATGGCGCGCATGTAACGCGAAGCGGCTTTCGCACTTACATCGTGTCAACTGCGAAGTCCATTTCGCACCTGAACGGGTCAACCATGCAGATCCGCAAGGATTTCGCTGGCATGGGTCTTGCAGTGTCAAGAGTGACCCCAGGAGGTCTCATGATTCGTCCCATGCTCAATGTCGCCCGCGCCTTCGGTCGGAGGATCTTCCGCGTGCTGGATCGCCAGCGCCAACTGAGAGACGACGGATAGCTCCAGTTATTCGCGACTACCAGACGTCGCGCCCCTCATTGTGGTCTTCGACCATACGCGGGATGAAGAGCAGGTCGATGACCGAGCCGATGTAGCAGAGGCCAAAGGTCACCAGCCAGACGAGACCTGAGAAGTAGCGACCGTTGTAGATGCGGTGCAGGCCGTGCACGCCGAAGAGCGTCGGAATCCAGAAGATATACGCCAGGGCGACGTTTCGATCGGAGCGCTTGACGAGTGCATTCTTGGCCATCAGAACATCATTCCCGCGACCGCGCCCGTCATGCACGCGGCGATTACTCCTGCAAACATGGCCCGGAATCCGAGACTCGCCAAGTCTCCCATGCGATCTGGGGCGATACCGCCAATTCCACCGAGCTGGATGCCGATAGAGGCAAAGTTGGCGAAGCCACAGAGGGCGTAACTGGCGATAACCGCGCTCCGCTCTGAAATCTGCGGAGCACCTTCGGCACTGATGACGTTGCCGAGGTTGATGTAGGCGACGAACTCTGTGAGCACGATCTTCTCGCCAAGCAGGCGGCCAACGACGAAGCATTCCGCCCAGGGAACGCCCATGATGAAGGCGATCGGTGCGAATGCCCAGCCGAGCATCAAGGACATGCTGAGCGGCTCGCCGAGCAGTCCGGCGATGGGGATCAAACCGACCATCCAATCGAACATGGCGACCAGACCCACAATGGCGATGAGCATGGCGGCGACGTTGAGCGCGAGCTTCATGCCCTCGTTGGCGCCGTTCGCTGCGGCCTCGATGAAGTTGGTGGCGGTCTTCTCGAACTCGAAGTCGACAGTTCCGCTGGTCGCTGGCTTGCCAGTCTCGGGAACCATGACCTTGGCGATGGCAAGGGCCGCCGGAGCGGACATGATCGATGCCATGACCAGGTGCCCGGCGATATTCGGGACCCCCTCGAGGAACTTCACATAAGCGCCCATGACGCCGCCCGCGACGGTGGCGAAACCGCCAGTCATAACTGCCATAAGCTCGGATCTAGTCATGGACTGGATGAAGGGTTTGACAAGCAAAGGGGCTTCGGTCTGGCCGACGAAGATGTTGCCTGCAGCGGACAGGCTCTCGGCGCCGCTTGTGCCCAGCGTTCGCACCATGATCCAGGCGATGGCCCGGACGATGACCTGCATGACACCAAGGTGGTAGAGCATGCTCATCAGCGACGAAAAGAAGACGATCGTCGGCAGGATCCAGAACGCGAACGTCTTGACCGGCGGAGAAACGCTGCCGATGAAGACCTCTTCGCTTCCGCCACCGCCGAACAACTCGCCCGGATCGCCGGTCACGAGTTTATGGGCGGAAATGCTACCGAATACGAATGTCGCACCGGCCTCGGCGAAGGAGAGCAGCTGCTTCACGCCGCCATCCACGACGGTGTAGAAGAATTCAGAGACCGTCGGGGACAGGATGACTGCCCCGAGCACCAGCTGCAGGCCCACGCCCCACGCGACCGGACGCCAGGAAATCGCTTTGCGGTTTTCGGAGACGACCCACGCCAAACCGACAAGCACGAAGAGTCCGACAAAAGAGAGGACCCGATCGAAGGCCGTCGTCTCCGCCGGGATGAAGTTCCCCTCGGCAGCCATCGCCGCCGTACAAACCAACCAGATCAACATCATGCGTCCCAGCGAAACCACCGGCGGGTAACACCAGAGGTCCCTCTACGCGATGAGGTCGTGCACCAACGGCGCAATCTCTCCTCGTTCATCGGAGATTCGAAGCCCGTTTTCAGCAAGTGCGGCGGCCTCGTCGAGAGCGCGGCCACTCCGGTGCAGAAGCGTCAGCAGGGGTTGACCTGCGCTGACTTCGTCTCCAAGCTGGCGGTTGAGCCGCACGCCGACTCCGTAGTCGAGGCCGTCTTCGGCACGGCGACGACCCGCACCGAGCACGAAGGCCGCCCGTCCCATGGAGCGCGCGTCGACGGTGGTCAGGAAACCCGAGCGGTCGGCCACGATGTCGTGTCGATCGGCGCCCGGATCCCGCAGGCCCTCGCTCAGCGAGCCTCCCTGCGCGGCGACCATCGCCGCGAACTTCTCGAACGCCTCACCAGAGTCGAGGGTCTTCTCGGCATCGGGATGATCTGCAAGGGCCAGGACCAGCTCTCGAAGATCGCCCGGCCCCTCTCCCTTCAGGCAGGCGATCGATTCCTCCACCTCGAGCCCGTTGCCGATCGCACGGCCCAGAGGCCGGTCCATAGCGGTAATGGCCGCGGTGCAGTGAACTCCGTATCCCTTGGCCACGCGCACGAGCGCACCCGCGAGCTCGCGCGAGCCCTCGAGAGTCTGCATGAAGGCACCCGAGCCGGTCTTCACGTCGAGGACGAGGCGGGAGACTCCCTCGGCCAACTTCTTGGAGAGGATGGACCCCACGATCAGCGGGATCGACTCCACCGTGCAGGTCTCGTTCCGGAGGGCGTAGAGCACGCGATCGGCCGGGGCCAGCGCGCGGGTCTGACCGGTGATGAAGCAGCCCACATCGGCCAGGATCCGCCGCAGGTCATCCTCTTCGAGATCGGTGCGGAATCCGGGGATCGCCTCCAGCTTGTCCAAGGTCCCACCCGTGTGCCCCAGACCCCTACCGGAGATCATCGGCACCCGCATGCCCAACGCCGCCCACAGCGGAGCGAGGATCAAGCTGACTTTGTCGCCCACCCCGCCGGTGCTGTGTTTGTCGATCAGCGTCGACCCCGGGGCCCACTCCAGGACGTCTCCGGAGTTCGTCATCGCTCGGGTCAGCGCCACGGTCTCTCGGTCAGACAATCCGCGCTCGAAGGCCCAGGCGAGCCAGGCCGCCGCTTGCGGGCGGGAGATCGATCCATCTGAGACACCCGCGACAAAAGCCGCGATCGCGTCATCGGACTGCTCATCGCCTCTTCGCATACCGTATAGGAGGTCGTCGGCGTTCATTTCGTGGCGTTGAAGACAGCTTGCACGGTCTTTTCTCCAATCTGTGGGGTGTTGTCGAAGGCCTCGAGGCTGGCGAATGGCCGCGCGGCCAGGATCACATTGACGCCGCGCGTGAAGATACCTGAGGCCTTCAACTCGGCTTCGCTGGCGGTGTTCACAAACTTCAGGGCGCGGCCAGCATGGGGCCCCTGAAACAAGACGCCCTCGATGAGCGCATCCTTGTATACCGGTTTGGGCTTGGGTTTCGCCTTTGGGGGCGGTGCGGGCTCGGGTGCGACTTCGGGCTCCGGTTCGGGCTCCGGTTCGGGCTCGGGCTCGGGCTCGGGTTCGGGTTCGGGTTCGGGTTCGGGTTCGGGCAATGGGAGCGGAGCAACCACAGGAACAGGCGACGGGACGGAATCCACGGCCGATTCCATCGTGTACAGGCCAACCCCGACGACCAGTGCGCCGGCACCGACAACGGCGGTCCCCAAAGCGGCCAACACTGCGGCTACCGGCAGCCAGCTCCCATCGGATTCGGGCAAGGCCGCACGGACTGGCGCTGCGGGAACCGTCGGGACCTCGACCGGGAGGGACCAGGCATCCAGCGCGGTGGCGAGCTGTCCCCCGTCGTCGTATCGACCATCTCGGTTTTTGGACAGGCACTTGGCAACGATGGCCTCGAGCTCCGCACCCACCTTCAGATCCGGGGCGATTTCCGCGAACGTCGGCACCACCTCCGTCTGGTGTGCAATGGCCAGGCCCAGCGCATTATCAGCCCGAAAAGGCGGTTTACCCGTCAGCATGGCGAAGAGTACACACCCGAGAGCGTAGATGTCGGCCCGGTTGTCGATGCCCGAATGGGCACGCGCCTGTTCGGGAGCCATGTACGCCGGGGTGCCCATGTAGGTCCCAACTCGGGTGATGGTCGACTCCTCCTCCGTCTCCTTGACCAGGCCAAAGTCGAGCAGAACACCCCGCTCGTTGCCGTCGTCATCGGTCTCGATGACGATGTTGCCGGGCTTGACGTCCCGATGCACCAGACCGGCCTGGTGGGCATGTCGCAGGCCACGGGCAAGGCCAGCGGTCAACGCCACCGAGGCGACCGGATCCATGGGCCCTCGCCGGATCCGTTTCTTGAGTGTCTCGCCGGTCAGCCGCTCCATGACCACGAAGAGGAGGTCCTCTTCGGACCCGTAATCGTGCACGGTCACGAGGTTGTTGTGGCGGAGTTTCGCCAGCGTCGCCGCCTCCTTCAGGAAGCGCGCTTCGAACTCCTCGCGGTGTCCGTCATGAATGTCGGTCCGCAGGACCTTGACCGCCACCTCGCGGCCCAATGGCTCCTGAATGGCCACATAGACGTGCCCGGCGCCACCCTTTCCGAGCGGAGCTACCATGCGATAGCGACCGCCGAGGGAGGTGCCCGCGAGCGAGTCCGACACCTTCTTGTTGTCCATTGAAGGGATTCTACCCCTGTGGACCCGCGTCCAGTTCGTCGTTGAGGCTCTGGAGCACCTTCAGCGCGGCTTCTTTGCACGAGTCGATCTCGGACTCGGTCCCACTGATCACCAAACGACCCGTCGCACCGAACGGCCGAATGGTGATCAACTTGACGTTGGCGGCCTTCAAGCCTTCGTTGCACGCGATCGTCAGATACGCAGCCGGCGTCACCTCGAGGATGAACACCGACTCGTCGGCGAGGACCATGTTGCCCTTTGAGGTGCCGGTGAAGAAGATGGCGTGATCCTGCTCGATCCCTCGAATCACCATGTTGGTGAGGATCTTCAGACGGGCGCGGTCGAAGGTGCTGAGCCCGGCCCGCTCGAGTACGGCGGCGCCGGCGGCTTTCACCTCTCCCTGATCCTCGTGTTGGATCTGCATCAGGCCGTATTGACGCTCTGTGACGACGGATCCGAGTCGCACGTTGGTGCTCTTCAACGCCATATCGATCATGCGGTGGATCTCCATCGCCGGAGCGAGCTCCAACATGATGGCCGCGTCGTACTCCTTCGGGTCGTAGACGCGGTTGTCCTTGGCGATGAACTGCGCGAGCTGCGGCTGCATCTGATCGATGAAAATATACGTTCGGAGCTGAAATCCAGAGTCCTTGCTCATCCGTTCCCCACGGTGATTGCGTCTACGATTCCGACGATAAGCGAGCGCACGGGCCCGTCCTTGTCGGTGTTCATGATCTGCCGGGCGGAGTTGCCCTCGTCTTTGACGAGCACGGTCTCGCCGACCCCCGCCCCGACCAGGTCCAGCGCGACGACGTATTTTTCGCCGTCGAAGCTGCCATCGGGCAGGATGTAGCGGACGAGGAGCTGGGTCCTCCCGCGGTAGAAAACGTGCTGCTGGGTCGCGACGACCGTTCCGCATACCTTGCCGAGGATCATGAGCGAACCTCGTCTTCGTACGCATACTGATCCACGATTCCTACGATGGCCTTGTCTACCGGTACGAATCGCGGCGCATGCAGCAAGGCGGCCTCCCGGCTGGACTCGTAGGTGACCAGGTCGCCGGGTCCAGCCTGGTCGGAGGCGTCGGTGGCCACGAACGGCTGTCCTTCGGCCTCGAGACCACTCGTGAGTGGTCGAACCAGAAGAAGCTTGAGACCTTGCATACCGTCGGCCTTGATCGAGGCGACCATATTGCCCATGACCCGTCCTAGCTTCATCCTCGCCACTCCCGAAAGAAGCCCGTTCCACCCGTGACGGCGTCGGTGACGACATCGTCGGCGTTTCGGATGATCTGGGACGACCATTGCGGGTTTCCAGCGACGTCCTCAGCGAGCTCCAAGGCGGCTTCTACGTCGTGCGTCTCTCCCCACAACGTCGCGATGGCCTTGCCGCCGAGGCCGTCTCCGATCCGCAGCTGAACCAGGTCGACAAGCGCGCCCTTCAGGGCCTTGTCGACCGCCTTGATCATGCTGGGAGAGGTGGCGTTCTGCATGACACCCAGCGTGTCTCCCGGGGCGGGCCAACGGATAACGTTGTCCAGGATCGCCGGGGCTATCCGCTCCTCTGCCCACGGCAGGAGAACGGCGTCACGCAGGCTGTGTCTTGCGGCATGCACGGCCTTGGAGAACGAGAACTCCACGGGCTCGACCTGACCTCCGAAGAGGATCAGATAACGACCGTCCTGAACAGTGCCGGCGCTCAACACGTGCACCCTGGCCTCTTTTGCGAGGGCGTCGAGGGCGACGAGTCCAAGCGGAATGTCGCCGATATCCAGCATGGCAAGAGCTGGAGCCAAGGGCGGAGAACGGGTGTGTTCCGGCACAACTAGACGATCCTGAAGTGGTCGACGAGCGTGCAGCGACGCCAGCGGGAGAAGGAGACCGCCGTGGTGAGGCCCTCGCCAGTGGGAGACGCGATCGTGAACGAGGTCCACCCCTCGCCGCCGACCGCCAGACCGTCCACAGAACGCCCATTCTTCACAAAGATGCTGCAGTTACAAGCACGCGCCATCTTCGACAACGCGGCAAGATCGTGGGAGTGCATGGTCGCAGTGTGGAAACAGCCACCCTCGGCCTCGATGGCGAGGTCGATGGCCGCATCGACATTGGGAACCCGGGTAATTGGCAGCACCGGCATCATCTGCTCGGTGAAGATCAGCGGGTGGTCGTTGGGCACCTCGATGGCCACACAACGCGCTTCGGCACCGGCGGAGATGCCGAGCTTCTCGAGGATCAGGCTCGCGTTCTTTCCGACGAAGTCCCGGTTGATCTTCGCGTGGCCCTTTGGTCCGGCCATCTCCTTGAAGATGACGTTCTCCAGCTCCTTGAGTCGGCTCTTGTCCAGGAGCACCGCGCCGTGTTGCTTCATCGCCGCCATGAGTGGGTCAGCGATGCCGGCCACCGCGATGCACTCCTTCTCGTCGACGCAGATCACGTTGTTGTCGAACGAGTGACCGAGCACGATGTCGCGCGCCGCCTGGCCGATGTCCGCGGTCGTGTCGACGACCGCTGGAGGATTGCCCGGCCCAGCGCAAATCGCCCGTTTCCCGGAGTTCATCGCCGCCTTCACCACACCGCCCCCGCCCGTGACTACAACCAGTCGCACCAGGGGATGGGTCATCAGATCGCCAGCCGACTTGATGGTAGGCACAGCCACGCAACAAAGGAGATTGGGCGGTCCGCCGGCGCCGACGATGGCCCGGTTCAGGATCTGGATGTTGTGGGCCGAGGTCTTCTTGGCCGCGGGATGCACATTGAAGACGACGGAGTTTCCCGCCGACAGCATGCCGATGGCATTGTTGATGATGGTCGATGTGGGGTTGGTGGTCGGGGTGATGGCGCCGATGACACCGAAGGGCGCCGGCTCGACGAGCATGAGTCCGTGGTCACCCGACCGCGCGTCCGGACGGAGAACCTCGGGGCCGGGGGTCTTTTCCGTGACGGTCTGGTTCTTGAGGATCTTGTCCTCGTAGCGACCGATTCCCGTTTCCTCCCAGGCCATGCGTGCGAGGTTGGCTCCCTCGCGGCGGCACACATCCCGCATCGCAGCGACGATCTTGAACCGCAGGCCGAGTCCCATCTGCGAGTACGCCAAGAACGCCGTTCGGGACGCCCGCACAGCCTCATCGACGGTGTTGAAGACGCCGTCGCCGAGGTTGCCGGAAGCCGGTGCCGGTGCGACGGGCGCGGGCGAACCGGCGGAGATCTCCGCAGCGATGGCCTGGGCCAGCTTGCGAATTGCGGCGGGATCGAGGTTGCTCAATCGTCATATCCCGTATTTGGACTGTTCTTTTCGTACCTTTGATCGCCGTCGATGGTCCACTCGTCCACGATGGCCATCACCACGGCGTCGCAGGGCTTGTTCCGCGTGATCTCGGTCTGCCGAGCTGAGGATCCCGACGCATACAAAACGTACTCGTCCACTCCCGCGCCGACCGCGTCGACGGCCACGACAAATCCCCCGTCCTCGAGAGTCTCGGGGTTGGTCTGCCGCAAGAGCAGGAGCTTGAAGCCCGCGATGTTCGGGTCTTTCCGGCTGGAAACGACCGTCCCGATGACCTTGGCCAGGAGCATCTAGCGCTTCTTGACCGATTTGGCTGCATCGTCGCCTCGACCCAGCGGAAGCACCAGATCGACGTTGACGTGGGGACGCGCGATCACGTGGGTGGTGACGATCTCGCCGACCCTCGCGGCACCGTTGGCACCGGCCTCGACGGCGGCCTTGACCGCGGCGACATCACCGCGAACGACGGCGGTGACATATCCACCGCCTGTCTTCTCGTACTGAACGAGCTCCACACGGGCTGCCTTCACCATTGCGTCGGCTGCCTCGACCACGGCCGCGAACGAGCGACACTCGATCATGCCCAATGCGTCTGCCATTTTGGTTTCTCCTGTCTATAAAGTTTGGAACTTGGTTATTAAACGCTGATTCAGTAGCCAGAGCCGCCGGCGGTCACCGGTGCTCCCTTGGATTCTTTGACGATCTTGATGCCCACCGAGGCCCCGATACGAGTCGCCCCCGCAGCGACCATCTTGTTGGCGTCGGCAATGCCGCGAACGCCACCAGAGGCTTTCACGCCGAGCTTGTGATCGACGGCGCGGGCCATGAGGGCCACATCCTTGGTGTTGGCTCCCGACGTCGAGAATCCGGTGGACGTCTTGACGTAGTCGGCCCGGGCCCGCGCCGACAGCAAGCAGGCCTGGACCTTTTCCTCGTCGGTGAGGAGCGCGGTCTCGATGATGACCTTGAGGATGGCTCCCCCCTCGTGGGCGACCTCGCGAACCAGCCGGATATCCTGGTAGACCGTGTCGTAATCGCCGGATTTCAACGCGCCGATGTTGATGACCATGTCGAGCTCGCGGGCGCCATCTCGGAGGGCGCGGCGGGCCTCCATGGCCTTGATTTCCTTGGTTGTCGCACCCAGTGGGAAGCCGATGACCGTGCAGACCTTGGACTCAGCGCCCCGGAGATTGTTCGCACAGCGCTTCACATGCACAGGGTTCACACAGACCGAAGCAAAGCCGAATTCACGCGCTTCGGCACACAGCTGATCGATCTGGGAGTAGGTCGAGTCCGCCTTGAGCAGCGTGTGGTCGATGAGCTTGGCCACGTCTCTGGGCACGCTGCGCATTCCGAGCCGCCCGCTCACTCGGGCCCCCTTGCTGCGCGTCAGTGATCTCACGGCGTCCGGAGCCGACTTTGCGCACATGTGATCGCACATATTGCACGTCGTGCAGACGTTCCCTGGAGCCCCGGCTGCAATGCCTCCCAACAGAGAGGGATTCGCGGTCAGCACCTTCGCGATCTGGTCGACGAGCGTTCCGTTGCTCGAGCTCGGTGCCATGTTCGGACTCCTCCGAGGTTTGCCGTCCAGAGCGTCGATCATGGCGACGCGGCGACGGTGGCGGTCCACTGTACACTCGGTGGACAGAAAGGTGTCGACGATGGCGCAAGCAGCGGCCTCGTCGAGGTATCCGGCGCCCAAGGTGAGCACATTGGCGTCGTTGTGCTCGCGCGCATTCTTCGCGGTGGCGACGTCGAAGGCCATGCCGGATCGCACACCCTTGATCTTGTTGGCGACCATGCCCGAGCCGATCCCCGCGCCATCGATCATGACTCCGAAGCGACACTGGCCCGACGCTACGGCCTGGGCCGTGTTCTTGGCGTATACCGGGTAGTCGACGGAGTCCGTGGAGTGGGTGCCCACGTCCAGGACTTCCACCCCCTTGGCGCGCAGGTGGGCCTTGATGGCCTCCTTTAGCTTGTAGCCACCATGATCGGAACCGAGGGCCACGCGACTCATCGGTAGCTCCCGACCCGCACGGCACCGGCCATGACGATGCGGAAGAAGCTGCGGGCATCGAGGCTGGCGCCGCCGACCAGCGCACCATCGATGTCCGGGCAAGCCAGGATCTCGGCCGCATTTGCGGGCTTGACGCTGCCGCCGTATTGAATGCGAACGGCCTTCGCGAAGGAGGAGCCGCACAGGGAGGCGACGCGGCCCCGGATCCAATGATGGGTGTCCTGGGCCTGTTTTGGAGTGGCTGTCACGCCCGTTCCGATGGCCCACACGGGCTCGTAGGCGATCACGAGGGCGCCAGACCTGTGCTGCGAAAGGACGTCCAACTGGCGGCCGAGCACGTCGTTCATTCGGCCAGACTGCCGTTCCTGCAAGGTCTCCCCGATGCACAGGATCGGATTCAACCCCGCCTTGAGGGCTGCGCCGAGCTTGTCGGCAACAACGCCATCCGAATCTCCGAAGACGCTCCTGCGCTCAGAGTGTCCGACCAGTGTCCAGGTACATCCGACCGACGTCACCATCGATGCGCTCATGGCACCTGTGAAGGCGCCCTTCTCTTGTTGATGCACGTCCTGGGCGCCCAGGGCAACGGCAGAGCCGCGGATCTTTGAGAATACCGGCGCCAGGAACGGCGCGGGCGGGAAGATCACGACATCGGCGGCGCGATGGGAACCGAGCTGATTGCGCACCCCTGACGCGAGCTGCGATGCACCTGATAAATCCAGGTTCATCTTCCAGTTTCCGCCGATAATCGGAACTCTGGTCATCTACAACAGGCTCTCGAAGAGCTCGGGTCTCGGGTCGGGGATGATGACTTTGTTCACCAGGAGTCCGCGCTCTTCGATGACGACCAGTCCGGCGTCCATGGAGTACTCCACGTCCGCCACATCTCCGGTGAAGACCAGGTAGGCCTTGCCTCCGAGCGCCATGGCCAGTCGACACTGCACCATCTCGACGTTGCCGGTCTTTGCCACCTGATCGAGAGCCTCGATGAGTGAGGCCACCGAGAAGGACTCGAGGATGCCGACGGCGTTGCGGTTGGTGATGTCTCCGGTCGACGAGATCGCCGGGTAGACGTCGGGATGCACATTGGCGAGAAGCACCGTGTCAATGGTGCACTCGTCGGAGATCTCCATGCCGGCCTCCATGCTCTCTTCGACGGCGTGCTGCTCTCCGGCGATGAGCACCATGAACTTGCCCGAGCAGATCGATCGCGACATCACGAGCTCGACATCGGCGGCCTTGAGCATGGCGTCGGTGCAGTGAATACCTCGGGCAATACTCGATAGTTCGATCATTCCCAGGGATGGCGGGGGCGGCTCGTCGTAGCTCCTCCAGCTCATTGTCTACCTCTGAATCTGAATACTGGTGGCGTCGACGGCCGTGACTCGACCGGCGATGCTGGTGTGCACGGAGGCGCCGAGCTTGCCTTCGGGAATAGCCCCGACGAGCTGCCCGGCGGACACCTGATCTCCACTTCGAACGGTGGGAATCGCAGGCGCGCCGATATGTTGAGAAAGAAGGATCTGGACCCGATCGGGGGTCAGTTCGCGATCGGCCATGGGCGCCTTGCGGTCGTATTCCTTCAAGCCGAGGCGTTGGATCAACCGGCTGATGGGGACCCGGCGAGAGTCGCGCAGTGGATGGGGTTTCCCCTTGCTCGGCAGCAGCTTCGGACGCTCCGGCCGCTCTCGGGCGATGACCTTGGACTGCACGCACATCTCCATCACCGGGAGATCCTCTGGGCACGCGTACAGCGAACACAGGTTGCACTCACAACACTGGTTTCCGAGTTTGGCCCAACCCCACTCCGCCTCGCCAGCCATGCCCACCGAGCGCATGACCTTGGCCGGCTCGATGGCGTAGCCAAGGAGGAACCTGGGGCAGAAGTCCGTACAGTAGGAACATTGGTCACACGCGGACTTTGCGATGGCGATATTCGCGGCCATCGGGCGATTGCGCCTGCGGACGAGCTGATGGGACCGGGGTACGACGATGTAGCCACCCGTCTTCTTTGTGACGACGTGGTCCAGGCCGACGAGCTTGCCCATCATCGCCCCTCCGTTGAGGAGAACCGGGTCCTCTACTGTCGCACCACCGGCGAGCTCGAGGACTTCGGATGCCCGCACGCCGATGGGAATCGTCAGGGAGCAGGGATTGGCCACCGCTCCCGCGACCGTAAGAGAGGTGTGGGTGACGGAATGGCCGTTGGCGGCCCGAGCGATGTTGATGAAGGTCTCGACGTTATTGACCGCGCAACCCACGTCTTTGGGCAGTCCGCCAACGGGAATCAGACGCCCTGTGCAGTCGTAGACGACCACGTACTCGTCTCCGGCCGGGTAGAAACTCCCAAAGTAGTGAAACTCCAGGTCTCCCGAGTACAACTTCAACGCCGCGATGGCCTTTTCGTACTTCGCCTTGACCGCGATCACGCCCCGGGTGGCCCCCGTGGCGGCCATGGCCAGGCGCATTCCGCGACACATCTCCTCGGCGTGGAGCCGCATGAGCTCCTGGTCCTTGTAGAGCAGGGGCTCGCACTCGGCAGCATTGCAGAGGTAGGTATCGACGGCAGCGTCGAGCTTCACATGGGTCGGGAAACCGGCGCCTCCGGCCCCGATGACGCCTGCCTGACGCACCTTCTCGATGATTGGGTGGGACACCACCCCTCCTGGAAACAGACGGCAAGTAGACCACAAGTGCAAAATGCCGGCTACGCTGGATCGAGATGGGGAACCAACTTTCATCGTCGCGGTCAGACGAAGTCGTGCACTACATGGCTCCAGAGGCGTTCTGCATCCGCTGCGATTGGGTCGGGCCCATTCACCTGATGAGCCTCGATCACGGCGGGTATCTGTGCGAAGAATGCGAGATTGAACGCGCCATGAAGGACGAACTGCGCGGCGCGACTCTCAAGCAGTCCGTCACCGCATTGCCCGTTGGAGCGCCCGCCACTGCAATTCTTGTCTGGGCAGTCTGCTACGGGATCAACGTGGAGCTGTTCGCCCTCGGGATCGTCGCGGGGGGCTTGGCGATCCTGCACGCGCTCTACAGCCTGGAGACGTTCAGAACCCAGGAGAGATTGCCGCTGCGGGACCAGCTGCCACTTACGGAGCGCTACGAACCGGTGGGCGTAGCGAGCATGATGGCCCTCATCGGGGCTGGCAGCGGCGCCGTCAATCTCCTCGGCTTCTTCTTGTAGCGACGCCGATACGCTTCGGAAAGTTCTCGGACAATGAAATGGGGCTGGTTCGCCCGAAGAGCTTCTGCTCCAAGGTGCGAGCGCGCTGCGACAGGTCGTCGGTGGGACCGGTGCGACAGAGGTTGCCCAACGACTCGGAGAGGAACGCGATGGCGCGACCCCGGGCGGGAAGGTCGTCGATCGGTAGTGTGCAGGCTTGAAGTGCGGCGAGGGGTCCGAGCTCCGGATCAGCAAAACTACTCAGGTAGGCCGACAACTCCATGACACCTACCTCTGAGAGATCGGGGGGGCAGTCGTAGCAGGCCAACGGTCGATCCGCCTCGTCGGCAGCGTGGCGAATCTCGTGCACAGCGATGGCTCTGGCAGCCACGCCGACGAGGTGTTCGAGAGCGACCTCGAGGCCGTCCACACCGCGCAGATGATCAGATCGAATCGACAGAACCAGCGCCTCGTCGTTGGTCGCTTCGGGGCAGTCGCTGGCGCCAGTTGTGGCCACTGCTCGGCGAATCGCGCGCAGATCTTCGCCGGGAAGGCCCTGGAAAGGCACGTTTCTGATTACCAGTCGACTGCCACAACTGTGTCGGGAGTGGATGCGTGCGACTGCCTGTTCGATGTAGAAACGATCCGAGGCGGTGAGAACCAGAACTTCGCGTTGTTCGTCCGTGATCCAGGGGTCGATGGCCTTCCGCACCGCTTTGGCAAAGACCCTTCTCGATGAGGCCTGCTTGCGATCCATGGCCGGATCCATGAGGGGCCAGATCTCCCGCAGACCGAAGCTCGCCAAGCGGTCCGCTACAACCAGGCTGCCCTCTTCGGCGTCTGGCGTCAGACCCAGATACGCCTCGATGACGCCAATGTTGTCGGCGCGACGGACGACGCGTTCGCGAAAGTGGCGGGCGCCGACCATCGCATGTCCATCCGAGATCACCTCGTAGGTCTTGAGGTAGAAGACCTGCCGATCGGCCTGTCGGTGAAGCCCGCCCGCCATGTGCCAGGGAAGACCGGCGTCGTCGAGATAGCGATTCCAGGCCCATACGGCCCACAGGAGCCGCTCGGTATTCGGCTCGGCGCGGGCCTCGACCTCCATGACTCGAAGAAGCTCCGCGAGGTTCGGATCGTCGCCAGCCTCGGCCATCAACCTGTCGAACGCCGGGCCGCCCCGTTTTTCAGCGTTATCCAGGATCCAGGCGGGGATTCGATCGCGATGCACCGCCTCCATATCGATGGAGCCGAGGACTTCGCCATCGACGGGATAATCGGGTTTATAAGTCCAGTTTCCACGGAGATCCTGCTCGCCCCGCAGCCAGGCCTGTGCGGGGTCCACGTAGAAGACGAGACAGGCGAGGATCCCCACGGCGCCAACCAGCGCCAAAAACCTTCCCAACATGGCGCGATCACGTCGCGTAGGGCCTCCCTGGCCCATTCTACGCGGCGGACAGACAACGGGATGCCAGCGAGACACAGTGTGACCAGCGCGGTTGGACCTCGACCCGCACCGACGGGGCCGATATCTGCCACGAATGTCTACAGAGGTCCGACACCTCCTCATCCTGTGCAGCGGCAACATCTGCCGCTCACCGATGGCCCACGCAATGGCCGAGACCTACGCTTCCCGCACGGGCCTGGCCCTTGAGGTCCGCTCGGCAGGAACGCTGATGATCGAGGGAGCACCCGCCGACAGCCGCGTGATCCAGGTCTCGCAGGAGGTCGGTCTCGATGTCTCCGGACACCGATCGCAGGGTGTCACAGTCGAACTCGTGGACTGGGCCGATCGCATCCTCGTCATGGAGATGGCCCACGCGATGTTCGTGCGACAGATGAAGCCGGATCTGCCCGAAGACAAGTTGCATCTCCTGGGGGGCTTCGTCGGCAAGGCGAACATCGACGATCCGGTCAGCAGCTGGTTCATCGGGCCCTTTCGCACGGCGAGAGACGAGATTCAGGAAGCGATGGACCGGTTCTTCCAGTTCTGGATCGGTCCCGAGGAAGTCCAAAACTCCAGCCGATAAATCGGCCTCCGCCTAGCGATCCGGGTCAAGAACCTCCATCAGGTTCCCCAACAGGGTGTCCATGGGCGCGGGCTTTGGGATTCGGCGCTCCACGCTGTCGCCAAAGAGCTCCAGCAGGATGTGATCGGTGCAGGCCGTGTGACTGACGACGATCGGGTCGTAGTCCAGACGTTCGATCTCCTCGAGAAGCACCAGGCCACCCAGGTGTTCCACTTGCTCCTGGTATTTGCGCGCTCGCGGACCGAGGACTCGGTGTGGGTGGGTGCCCAACGGGATGAAGAGATCCATGACGATCGCCCTCCACTCCTGCGCATGCAGCCGTTCCACGGCCGCCTCCACCGACGTCGCGACTTCGACGGGAATCTCGAGGGCCTCACCGAGGATTTCTGCGGCCAACGCCACATTCTCGGGTTCGTCATCCACGAAGAGAATGCCGCTCACCTCCACTCCATGCGGTCGAAGTCCCAGGTTCGACTGATCTCAACACCGGATGTCAGGTCGATCTCGAAGGTCCGACGTCGACCATCGGTGGCGACGATGCTCACGGCGTACCGTCCTGTGGGCAGGTCTCTGCGAACTGGTGCCGGCGCGACGTACTGGCCGCCGATGTAGACCTCGGCCGCCTGGCGAGCCCCCACGTACAGGGTTCCCATCGCCGCCGGCTGTGGCACTGGCGCCGCGACCGGAGCCCCCTCACCCGCTACGACTTCTTCGCTCGCGGTCCCACTCTCGCCCGGAACCGTGCGCACGACGCGAACCCGGACCGGGCCTTCTGGCTTCTTGGGCACGACCTTGGGCTTGGGTTTCGGAGACGCGGAGGCCTTGGGTGGCGCGCGCTCGCCCGTTCGCACCGGCGGCGGATGCTCTTCGCCGGGAGCCCCTTCGCCGGCCGGCCCTGCCGGTTCGTCTTCTGCCAGCTCGGACAAGGACGGCGCCGCCGTGCCCTCGACGACCGTTTCCCTGAGCTGGGTCTGGCCGATGATCACCAACATCAGGAGGACTACGACCGCGAAGAGCGCCAGGGTCAGCAATGACGCGGCGACGGCGGTAACGATCCACCCTCGGCCCGCCGAAGTCGGCGGCGAGGCCATCGAGGGCACGATGATGGAGCCCGTCGAGCCTGCGGATGCGAGCGGAGTGTCTCTTGGTGAGGTGCCGGGCACCTTCTCGACGTTGGAGATCTGATCGAAGAACCGCGTGACCTCGTCGCGCGCCGTAATTGGATCGGGCAGCAGAGACGAGAGCGCGCGGCCGAATTCCTCGGCCGTGTTGTATCGGGCACGCGGATCTCGCTGCAGACCGCGCACCAGTACGCCGATGAGCGCCGCGTAGGAGGGGTGCAGGGTCGCTGCCATGCGAGCCGCGTGATCGTCTTTGAGGAGGCGCTTGATCTCGTCCTTGGACTTGTCCACGAACATCGATCCGCGCGCGGCCATTTCGTACAGCACGGTGGCCAGGCCAAACACATCCGACGCCGGAGCGACTCCGCGACCCGTCGCCTGTTCGGGGGCCATGTAGCCCCAGGTACCCTTGACCGAGCCCTGGCGCTCCTGGCGGAGACGTCCCTTTGAAATTCCGAAGTCGAGGACCTTTACGACGCCGTGTGGGTTGAGGATGACGTTCGATGGTTTGATGTCGCGATGCACCAGGCCGAGGTGCCGCTTCTTCTCGTCGCGTGCGCAGTGGGCGTAGTGCAGCCCGTCGCACGCCTGCCGACCGATCTCCGCGATCACCCCGAGCGGGATTTGGATGTCGTGGCGATGGCAGATGGAGATGATGCGTCGCAGGGTGACGCCTTCGACGTACTCCATGACGAGGAAGTACTGCTCGCCCTCGCTGTCGAAGTCCTGAATCTGCACCAGGTTCTGGTGGTGCATCGATGCGCCGAGGCGCGCCTCGTTGATGAACAGGTCGCGGAACGTCTCAGAAGACTGGTGTTCTGGGAGGATCAGCTTGATGGCCACCCGCGGTGAGACACCGGCCAGGCTGTCGCGCCGCGCCTCGTACACCAGTGCCATGCCACCTTTGGAGAGGGGGCGAACGATGGTGTACCGGCCGAGGCGTTTGAGGTCGGCCGGACGAGCTGGGGTGGGATTGGAGCGGGTCTCCATGATTCCGGCGCTGGTGTGATCTGCGCGATTCTAACTCGGCAGGCCGACTCAGAGCATTCAGCTTTCAGCATTCGGCTGTCAGCAAGGCAGCTATTGGCCAAGAAAACGTCCACGCACTCTGTGAACAATTCGGTGCAAACCAGCGAAAACCCAGGTAACTCCGCCGATAGCTACATACGGGGCTGAACCTGTAGGCCGAGCAGATCGAGACCGATCTTCAGAGCGTTCGCGGTGGCTTGAATGAGTACCAGACGCGACCCGGTTGTCTCGGCATCGTCGCTCAGCACCCGGCACACTGGATAGAATCGACTCAAGCTCTGGCTGAGCCCGTAGAGATGATCGGCGAGAATGTTCGGGCGCCAGGTCCGCGCCGCCTGCTCGATGGCTTCGACGGTGCGAACCACGCCGATGGCGATTTCCCTCTCCAGAGGATGCCCGATGTTCAATGTCGTCGGGACGGCCCCCCGTTCCTCGCCTTTGCGGAGGATATTGGCGCAGCGCGCATAGGCGTAGAGCATGTACGGCGAGGAGTTTCCGTCCAGGGCCAGGCTCTTCTCCCAATCGAAGGTGATGTCTGTCTGCGGATTCTGGGACAGATCGGAGTACTTCACGGCGCCAACGCCAATGGCTTCGGCGATGCGCGCCTTCTCGTCTTCGGGCAGGTGACCGGATTTCTCCTCGACGATCGCCCGCGCCTTCTCGACGGCCGTATCCAGCACGTCGACCAGGTTCACGGTGCCGCCACCGCGCGTCGCAGCCACGGCGCCGTCCGGAAAGCGGAGCATCCCGAATGGAACGTGGTGAAGGGCCACATCGTCGACGCCCATCTTCCTGCAGGCCGCAAACACCTGCCTGAAGTGCAGCTTCTGACGCAGATCCGTGACGTAGATGATGTCGGAGGGCGCCCAGGTCTGCATCCGATGCCGGACGGTGGCGAGGTCGGTCGTCCCGTACAGCGCCGCACCGTCGGACTTCCGGATCAACAGCGGTGTGCCCAGGCCCTTCCCGTCGGATTTGTCGAATTCGATGATGACGGCGCCTTCATTGTGTTTGGCGATGCCCCGCTCGAGGAGCTCGTCGATCAGATCCTGGAGACCGTCTCTATAGAAGGACTCTCCGTGCACCACGTCGAAGTCGACCCCCAGCCGTTCGTAGACCGAGTCGAACTCGATGAGCGAGGCCTCGACGAACTGCTCCCACAGCGCGAGGTTCGTGGCATCGCCCTTCTGCAGCTTGGCCGTCTCGGCACGGGCGCGGTCAATCAGTGAGGGATCGGCTTCGGCTCTGTCACCAAAACCCTGATAGATCCGCTGGAGTTCGGCGATTGGATCCTCGGCATAGGCGGCATCGTCTCGCCAATCGTGCCAGCCGACAATGAGCTTTCCGAACTGTGTTCCCCAGTCCCCGACGTGGTTGTCGGCGGTGACCGAGTAGCCGAGGAAGACGAGAAGCCGGTGCAGCGCATTGCCAATGATCGTGGAGCGGATGTGCCCCACATGCATGCGCTTGGCGATGTTCGGAGACGAATAGTCGATGACCACGTTCTTTCCCGCGCCGGGCGTCGGTCCGTTCAAACGCGAATCAGCGGAGCGGGCCTGTACGTCGGCCGACAACCAGTCGTCCGCCAGGCGAAAGTTGATGAAACCGGGCCCGGCAACATCGGCTGAACCCACCAGATCGTTGGCCGGAAGCGCCTGCACGATCGCGGCGGCAACCTCTCGCGGATTCGTGCGCAGGGACTTTCCGAGCCGAAATGCGTAGTTCGACTGGTAGTCGCCGTGCTCGGGATTGTTCGTCGGAACACAGGGCTCCAAAGGGATCGGAGAGTCGCCATGACCCGCGGTGACGGCGGCGACAGCGATGAGATCGGTCAGTTGCTGAGAGACGGTGGACATGGCTGGGCACTATCCCGCGGGTCTCGGAAGGGGCCAGAATGTACCCATGTCTGTCGACCTCACCCCCGGCGACGACTGGCTCCAGAGTCGGTCGGCGCAGCACCGCAAGCGCTTTGGGCAGTGGACGACGCCGTGGTGGGTCGTCGAATGTACGACCGCCCGTGCCTGCGAAGGTCTGGACGCGCAACCGGTGATCCTCGATCCCGCCTGTGGAGATGGCCGCTGGTTGATCGCCGCCGCAGCCCAGCGACCAGACGCCCGCCTCATCGGGTACGACATCGACCCCAGCGCAATCGAGGCGGCCAGAGAGACGGCCGCCAGGGCCGGAGTCGCCGTCGACCTACGGTGTGCGGACGCGCTGGAACACGCCCTTCCCCGGGCCGATCTGATCATCGGAAATCCACCGTTCGTCCGACCTCAGAACCTGCCAAAGGCGGTACGCGAAGACCTGTGGAGTCGATTCTCGGTCGCAACGGACAAGGTCGACCTGTACGCGATCTTTGTGGAGCACTGTCTGGCCTCAACCGACAGATTGGCCCTCGTGCTACCCGATACGTGGATGTCGTTGACCAGCTTCGCGGCACTCCGGCGCCGGGTGGCGGCGGCGGGAGTGGATGGCGTCTACACGCTGCCCAAACGCCTGTTTCCAGCGACAGTTACCAGCCTGGTTCTCTTCTGCGATCCCGCCGACCGGCGCCTGAGTGGTGTCCTCGCCCGCGAGGGCTTCGAGGAGAGCGGGCCCCTGACGATGGGCAAAGAGGCCTGGTCCCATGGGACCCAGTTCGAACTCGACGGTCCGCCGCTCGGGGAGTTCGTCACCATTCACATGGGAGTCGTGTGCGGCGACTACGCCCGCTACGTGCATCAGGGCCGCAAATACCCCGAGGACCGGCCAACTTGCAGAGGCAGAGATGTCTCCAAGTGGCGGATCGCGGAGACCGACGCGTATGTGCGGTATCTTCCGAGGGAGATGTTGCAGCGAAAGCCCTATGTCGCCCCCAAAACGGCCAAACTCTTCGATCGGCCGGCCAAGATCGTCGTCGCTGGGACGACGGGCACGGAGATCCGCGCCGCCATGGACACCGAACAGCGCTTCCCCCTCGACAGTTGCTACGTGATCCATGCACGCCACCCAGAGATCGACCTGTGGGGCGTCCTGGGACTCCTGAACTCCCCCGAAGCGGGCGCCTGGTACGGCGGCCGCTTTCGCGCGCCCCGAGTCAAAGGGGTGGAACTCGCCCAGATCCCGGTGCCACCGACACCGTGGGACCGCGTCGCTGCGGCCGCGCGGAAGGGAGACGATGAAGCCCTGGAGCGCGCCACGCGGGCCGCCTGGGGATATGGGGCGAGTTCATGAAGATCGATCTCCCCAGAGGCGACGAGTCGCCCCGTCAACAAGAACACGACGAGTTGGTGGCCGCTGCGCTCGTCGCGGCCAAGAAGGAGCTGCAGGAGTTCGAAGACAGCATCACGCCAGACGTGCTCCTCGAGCGGCTGAACACCGAGTTTCCAGCACATCCTCTGCTCCTGATCTACAAGTTCTGCCTGGGCTTGTTGTCGGTGGGCATCGTCCTGGCACTGACAGTCCTCGCCTTGCCTCTCTTTCCAGGAAACCTGCTGATAATGGTCGCCGAGCTCGAGGATCGGATCGAGCTGCCCATTCCCCTGGTTCTCACTGTTCTCGCGTTTTGCTTCGGGTTCTTCGGCGCCGGCGTGCGCCAGTTGGCGGTCATCCGCGCCGAGCGGAGTCCGATGCGACCCGCCGAGCGCAAGACCTTTCAGCGGCTGTCCAACGAGGTCCATCGCCTCCAGAGCGCGAAGAGCCTCGAGGACAACAAGTACGTGAGCTACTAGCCCGTGGGTTCCCAGCGGCATGCAGTAGAGGTGGCCGAGATCGCCCGCGACCTCGACATGGTCGTCTTCAAACTGGAACGTGAGCCCGCCGACGATCGGGACGACCTCGAGGCCGAGCGACATCGACTGCGCAAGGAGCTCGAAGAGCTGCGCGATCGCCTCAACGACCTCGTTCGCTCTATGCAGTAGGCAGCGGCGGCAAGCCGACGCGCTCCCGGGCCAGGGTGCAGTTGTCGGATCCAGCCTCGAGTTCGCGGCAGTTGGTGGGTCGATCCACGTAGATCGTGCAGCGAAAGGGCTCGTCGTCCGCTCCGTTACCTCGCAGGCAGATGCACTTCGTTCCATTACTCCGGCCGACAAATCGGCCTCCGCCCTCCGCTTCTGAACGGAATCGCTCGCCGACGGGGACCCGCTTCAGGTCTCGCCAGCCGTCGTCGTGCACGCGAATGAGCTCCGGATACCGCTCGGCGACGCGCTCGTCCTCGGGCCCAACGGGCACCGAGTCAAAGGCTTCGCGGCAGCAGGCGCCGCAAGCGTCACAGGGGTTTAGGTCGCTTCCTCGGTCTCGTCCGTACATTCCTCGCCGTCCTCGTCACGGATGCGATCGGGTCGGCGTACATAAGCGAGTTCGTCGGAACGCGGACGGATCGATCCATCCCACAGATCCTCGGCAAGCATCGGTGTGAGGAATCGTGAGATCCTGGCGAAGTTCTTGGTCAAGGTTGCTCCCGGGCGCGCGAATACTGGTGCACCCAGACGTCATCGGCAAGCGTTGTCTTTCACTTGATGACGTTTCGTGACTCAGATACCTGGGCAGTCCGAAAAGGAGCCCAACATGCGCATGATCTTCATCGGACCCCCTGGTGCCGGAAAAGGCACTCAGGCCGCCCGTCTCGTCGATAGCTACGCCATCCCCCACATCTCGACCGGCGACATGTTTCGCGCCGCCGTGAAAGCCGGTACGCCATTGGGTCAAGAAGCCCAGAAGTATATGACCGCCGGCAAACTCGTGCCGGACGAGGTCACCATCGGGCTCGTGCTCGAGCGAATCCAGAAGGACGACGCCAAAGAAGGCTTCATGTTGGATGGTTTTCCGCGGACTGTTCCCCAGGCCGAAGCCCTGCACGATGCCCTGGATGTAGCCAGCCTGAGCCTCGACGTGGTTCTGGTTCTCGAGGTCCCGGACGACCTCATCGTCAACCGCATCGTCGGCCGGCGCAGCGACCCCGAGACCGGCACGATCTACCACCTCGAGTTCAATCCGCCGCCGGCCGAGGTCGCGGACCGACTGGTGCACCGCAAGGACGACACCGAAGAGGCCTGCCGGACTCGCCTGAGCGCCTACCACGACATGACGGCGCCGATCATCCCCTTCTACGGGGCACTCGGGCTGGTCACCTCGGTGGATGGCGTGGGCACGCCGGCCGAAGTCACCGAAAGAATCACCGCTGCCTTGCAGACTGATTGATGACGTAGAGCCCGGTTATCCGGGCACTGTCAAGGACGTGGCCCTCCATCGCAGCGCGCAGATCGCCGCCACCGAAGGAGCCGGACAGTCCGAGGCTGGCCACGTCGATCGCATAGATGACGAAATTGTAGGCGTGCACTCGCTCGTCATTCCAGGGCGGGCCCATGCCGTCGTACCCGCCGTAGTCGCCGCCCATATCCGGATTTCCGGCGAACCAACTCGTGTAGTCGTTGACGCCTTGAACGCCTCCATCGGGAGTGGGTCCCGGCGGCTTCCCCTTCGCCGTCACGCCCTCTGAGTGACTCCCCTCTGCGATCTCCGCAAGGCTGGCGGGTAGATCGGCGACGACCCAGTGGAAGAAGTCCAGGCGCGGCAGATCGAGTGGGACCGAGCGGCCCTCCTGGTTGACGTCGGTGCCCTCCGAGGGAACCTCGGGATCGAAGCACAGCAAAACGAAGGACTTCGTGCCCTCGGGGGCGCCGGTCCAGGCCAGATGGGGATTGCGGTTGCCCGCAAACGTGAAGTGCCCGTCGTCGGCGTGTTTGCCGAGAGCCAGTCGCTCGTCGACGTAGTCGTAGGGTTTGAACGAATCGCTGCGTATGTGCATCTGTGGCCTCCACTTCCCGGGCGAATGAAGGTAGCAGGGAGCGAGCGCGAGTGGAAGGAGCACCATGCCCGAGCTTCCAGAGTTGGAGATCTGCCGCAGGCAACTGACCCGTTGGGCGGCCGGAAAGGTCCTCACAGCCTTAGAAATTCCCGATCCCAGCTCAATCAGGAAGACGCTGTCCTCCCGACCTTCGGATGCCGATCCGCAGGGAGCTCAGGCTCTCGGAGCACTGGTGGGGCGAGCTCCGGCAGACGCCATCCGGCACGGAAAGCGGGTGGGTTGGCAATTCGGAGATGACGCCATCTTGATCCATCTCGGCATGACCGGAAAATGGGTCCACAGAGACGTCAGCACCGATCCCCCACGCCACGGACGAGTCGGATTGACCTTTGGCGGGCAGACCCTGTGGATGATCGACCCGCGGCGGTTCGGTTGCGTCTGTGTGATCGTGGCCGACGACCTGGAGTTGGCGCTGCGAGGCGACATGGGGCCAGACGCGTTGCTCGAGCCCCTGAATGGCGCGGATCTTCGGGCGCGGTTTCGCGGACGCCGCGCGATCAAGGTGGCGTTGCTCGACCAGACGACCATCGCCGGCATCGGAAATATACAAGCCATAGAGGCCCTCTTCCGGGCGGGAATCGACCCGTACACGCCCATCGACAAGCTCACACCTGCCCAATGGGAACACCTGTCGACCGCACTACTCGAGCAGCTCCAGTGGACGATTGACAAGAGTGATGCCGAGGAAATCGAGTATTCATCAGATGCTGGCGCCGAGAATCCCTTCACCATCTACGGTCGGGAGGACCAGGACTGCCCCACCTGTTCGACCGCCATTCGCAGGGAGGTCTTGGGCGGTCGTTCTACTTTCTGGTGTCCGAGCTGCCAGTGACCCGTTAGAAGCCCGACCCGTATCTATCGAGGTCACATCCATGGCTCGCAGAAAGTCCAGCCCTCTCGCACCCGGCGAGGTCGTCGACTACAAAGATGTCCGAAAGCTCCAACGCTTCCTGACCGAGCGCGGCAAGATCCTTCCCCGTCGCGCCACCGCTCTCAGCGCCAAACAGCAGCGTCAGGTCTCCCGGGCCATCAAGCGCGCTCGTCAAATCGCGCTGCTCCCCTACGTCAAGCGCGACTGACTCGGTTGGCTGAACCCACGCCACCCCCGGCTACCTCCCAACAGTGAGCCGCTCGGGATGAAGGCGCAGCCCGGACAAGTCTACGACCGCTACACCGTCGAGATTCCTATTGGAACCGGCGGCATGGCAGAGGTCTACCGCGTCCGACACACCCGACTGGACACCGTCCACGCCCTGAAGCTGCTCATGGTGCCGGCGCGTTCTCACATGGAACGGCTGATCATCGAGGGCAAAGTCCAGGCGAGCCTACGGCATCCAAACATTGTCTCGGTCACCGACGTTATCGACGTCGACGGGGCACCCGGCCTGGTGATGGAGTTCGTCGACGGCCCCTCGCTGAAGGAGCTCCTGGACGACCGCAAGCTGACCCTGGACCAGGTCGACGCCATCGGGACCGGCATCATCGCCGGCATGCGGGCCGCTCATAAAAAGAACATGATCCATCGCGATCTGAAGCCCGCCAACGTGATGATGGCGATCACCGAGGACGGACTGGTCCCGAAGATCACGGACTTCGGGCTCGCGAAGATCCTGCACCGCGAACAGGACAAGAACCTGACCAAGTCCGGCTCGACCATGGGCACACCGGCGTACATGGCGCCCGAGCAGTTTCGCGACGCAAAGAAAGTGGACTATCGCGCCGACATCTTTTCCCTTGGCGCCCTGCTCTACGAAGTCGTCACCGGCAAGCGAGCCTTTGCCAGCAAAGACGTGTTTCAGGTCTTCGCCGCCATCGCCCTCGGACGGTTCGAAGACCCGCAGACCATCCGCGACGACATCCCCGAACGCATGATCAATGCGATCAACGCCGCGCTGGTCTCCGACCCCGATGAGCGCGTGCAGACCTGCGACGAGCTCCTCGCTCTGTGGACCGGAAAGGCCGCTCGACCCGACGGCGCCGCCAAGCCGCGTGGGCCGTGGACCGAGTCCATCATGAGCCGTGCCGGCGATCTCGGGTCGGGTGGAGACACGGCTGCTGTCGTCCCTCGAGGCAGAGAGGACGACCAGCGTTCCGAGAGCGACGCGCACAACCCTCTACAGCGCCCAGCCAGGACCGACGCCACAACGGTTCCGCCGATAGAAACCGGAAAATCCCGCGAGATTGGGCCCCTGCACATCATTGCCGGCGGGAGCATCCTCCTCGTTGGGCTCGTGGCGATCAGCGCCCTGGGCTTCCTGGGAGCCAGGTTCTTGGTGGGTGCGCCTGACGACGCGAGCCCGGTCGCTATCGAGGTACAGCCCGATCCATTGCCGGACGAGCCCGACGAGCCGATCCCCGAGCCGACTGTCGAACCAGAGCCGGAGCCCGAACCGGCCCCAGTCGATGAACCCGCCCCGCCCCCGACCGGCGATCCCACTGGGTCCTTCACCGCCAGCGGCGATGCGCAGGTGTGGCTGGAAAGAAGCGGGAAGCGCTGGCCAGCCGGGCGTCTACCTCCCGGGACATACAGCTTGTTGGCGAAGTTTGATGACGGCGAGCCGAGAGCCGTCTCAGAGGTCACTGTCGCGGCCGACGAGACCGTCGTCATCGAGTGCAGCGCGAAATTCAAGCGGTGTAAGGTGCGCTAAGCTACAATCCGGTCATCGGAGGGCGCGCTAGCGAATGATTCGTGCGGTACTGGCAGGCTGGATCCTGGCGGTTTCGTGCGCAGCGCACGCAGCCTGTGACGAGAGTTCGACGACCGCCGACCTCAACGACGCGCAGGCGCGATTTCGAGCGGCGTGGGAAGATCTGGACGAGATCGGCGTGGCGTCCGCTGTAGCCGCAGCAGACCGGGCCGTGGTCTGTCTCGACGAGCCCTTTCAACCCCAAGACGTGGTCCCCTACTTTCAAATTCGGGGCCTGTCCGCCTTTCTTCGCGACGACCTCCTGTTGGCCACCGGCGAATTCACGGCGGCAACCGAAATCCTGCCGAGCATGAAGCTCCCGTCGGCCGTGGCCATGGAGGGAGACGATTGGCACGCGCTCTACACCAAACTTCAGGGCCGTGACGCCACCGAACGCGTCGCGTTGCCCTCACCCGTCGACGGATGGATCCAGGTCGACGGCACGCGGGCTGAGGATCGGCCGACCGCTCGGCCGTGGATCTTCCAGGAGTTCGATTCGCAGGGTGGTGTCGTGCAGACCGCGCGTGTCTCGATTGGCGACGCGCCTCCTCGCTATGACCGCGGGCAGGCACAAGATCTCGCGACATCGAACGATCCCGATCCCGTGGCGAGTGGAAACCGAAGCCGACGATCCCTGGTGCTTCTCGGCGGAGGAATTGGTGCCGCGGCGGCCGGCGGAGCAAGTCTGGCGATAGCCGATAAAATAAGGCGGAACTACCGAACGACAGAGCTCGAGAGCGACGCGAGTATTCTCAAGGTGAACAACGGAGCCTATGGCGTCGCGGGCTGGGGAGGCGTGCTTGCGGGTGCCGGATTGGGCGTCAGCGCCGTCATTGTTGGGGAGTGGTGATGCGCATTGCACTGCTCCTGATTCCACTGGCGAGCTGCGTCTTCATCACCCAGCGGGATGACGACGCCCGAGACGCCTGGCTCGCCGAACAGGCCGTGGATGCCGACACAGACGTGGACAGCGACACAGACTCCGATACGGATGCGGACAGCGACTCCGATGCCGACAGCGACTCCGATGCCGACAGCGACTCCGATGCTGACAGCGACACGGACAGCGACACCGACTCCGATACGGACAGCGACACCGACTCCGATACGGACAGCGACTCCGACTCCGACTCGGACTCGGACTCGGACTCCGATTCGGACTCGGACTCGGACTCCGATTCGGACTCCGATTCGGACTCTGACTCTGACTCCGATTCGGACTCGGACAGCGACACCGACTCCGATACGGACACGGACACGGACACGGACACGGACACAGACACAGACACGGGTTGGTGTGCACTGATCGACACGGGCATGCCCCCACCGCCGGTCCTCGAACTCGGCGTCGGCGAGGAGTTCACGTGTAGCCAATCCGTCGGCATGATCACGTGCTACGGCCGCGACGAGTTCTACCAGGTCACCGATACGCCAGGGCAGCCTCTGACCCGGTACGACGTGGGGCACACCCACGCGTGCGCGCTCAGCATGCCTGGCCTGCCCCAGTGTTGGGGCAACGACACCGATGGGCAGGCCACGCCACCCAACACAACCATGAAGTTCATCAACGCCGGCGGCGCCCATACCTGTGGGATCGAGTCCAACGACTCTCTCAACTGTTGGGGATCTGCGCAGCAAAACATCGTCGGTAGCGAGCCGGTGGGCAGCTTCCGGGTGGTCGACGTCGCCGAAGATTGGGCCTGCGCAATCAGCCAGTCCGATCAGCTCTCGTGCTGGGGAGATGGTGCGCTGACGCCACCACCCCAACCCTATGCGCAAATCGCGGTGGCCGACGGCTACGCGTGCGGCATCGACTCCAGCAACGGCACCATCACGTGTTTCAACGACGGCAGCCTCGATCCGCGCGTAGATGACCAGCCGCTGGGGGACGGCTGGGAACAGATCGACGCTGGCAACGAGGGCGCCTGCGCGGTGAACTGCAACGGCGAAATCGTCTGTTGGGGAGGCGTCACCGAGGTGATCACTGAGCGGCCCGTCACCTTGAACTGGAAGCGGATCTGGGTCGGCAATCACCATGCATGTGCCATAAATCAACTCGACCAGGGCGAGTGCTGGGGACTGAACTACTACGGCCAGGCCAACGACCCCTAGCCGGGTCTAGTGCGACGGTTCGTAAGTTCATCGCCAGATGGGCTTTCGTAACGTCGCACGATGTCGTGGCGCGCTTGCGCGACGCGAAGCGCTGCCGTCCCGAGCCCGTCTTGCTTGCAAGACGACCCGGAGAGACGAGCGCAGCGAGGAAAGGAGGGTCGCCCGAAGGGCGGGCCCGGGATGTCAGCGCGGCCAGGTGTAGTAGGGCGAGCGGATTGGAAGTGCCTTTCCAGGAACTGGGAAGGCACTTCCGATCTGTCGCACTAGAGCGTTCCAATCGGTCGGCGATTCGCGCCAATGACGTTGCGCAGGCCGTCGCCGAGATCGGCGCGCATCTCGTCAGCCAGCCCGCGCAGGCGGGCCGCGACTTCGGGCTCGGAAGCGAGGAGGTCGTTGGCCTCGCCCGGATCTCGCTCCAGATTGAAGAGCACCTCGTTGTTCGAGTTCTTGCGCAACAAGTTCTCGAACATCAGCTTCCAGGGTCCGCTCCGAATGGCCTCCAATCGGCCGCGCGCGAAGTAGAAGAACGCCTCGTAGGGAGACTTCGCGCCGGTACTGATCATGGGCCAGATGTCGTGTCCGTCGATGGGTGTCGTCGGAAGAGAAGCGCCTGCCAGTGACGCAAACGTTGGAAACAGGTCGAGCGCTGACGACACGCCACCGCGCACCTGGCCAGCGGGCACCATTCCCGGCCATCGCACAATGAAAGGGGAGCGAACCCCGCCTTCGAGCGACTCGGCCTTGGCACCTCGGAACGGGTAGCTGCTGCCCGCTTGATGTTTGGAGGGATGCGCCCAGGGGCCGTTGTCCGATGCAAAGAGCACAACCGTGTCGTCTTCGAGCCCGAGACGAGCGATGGCGTCGAGAACCTGACCGACACTCCAGTCGATCCGCTCGACCACGTCTCCGTACAAGCCTCTGGCAGAGGAACCGCGGTATTCGGGCTTGACTGCCCACGGCTCGTGGGGAGCGCTGTGTGCGAGATAGAGAAAGAACGGTCCGTCCTTGTTTTGCTCCATAAACGTGACCGCGGCCTTGGTGAAGGCGCCGACCAACGGCGGCTCGTCGGGAAGCATGCGCAGCGTCTCGGTGTCCCGCATCAGGGGAAGAGGACGCTGGTTGTTGCTGTACGGAATCCCATAGAATCCATCGAATCCCTGCGATGTAGGCAGGAAAGGCGCTTGGTGACCGAGGTGCCATTTCCCGACACATGCGGTCGCGTAGCCCGCCGTTCTGAGCATCTCCGCGATTGTGGTCTCATCGGCGTGCAGCCCCGCCGCAGACTTCGGTGTGAACACGCCGGGCCCGCCGGCCTTGTCAGCAAATCCGACGCGAGGCGGGTAACAGCCCGTCATGAACGCTGCGCGCGACGGCGTACAGACGCTGGCCGCAACGTAGAAGTCGGTGAACCGCACGCCCTCCGCAGCCATTCGGTCCAGACGTGGGGTCTCGATCTTCGAAATCAATCCATCGGGATCGGCGGTGTAGTAGCAGCCGACGTCGTTGAATCCCTGATCGTCGGTCAGGATGAGCACGATGTTCGGCGGTCGGCTAGAACCATTGCGCGACAACCACCACCCGCCGGCGCCTATCGCGCCAGCGGCACCCACAAGTCCCGCCAGGACCGCCCGTCGATCGATCTGCATCTCGCGCAGAAGGTATCATGCTCCGCAGACACCAATTCGCCACTATCGGCGTACTCCAGACGGTAAAACGGCGTTGATCAAAGCCACCCGATCGCCCGCACTTCTGAACGTTGCGCTCGCGACGATGGTCGGGTGTAGCCCGGCTTCGGCGCCAAACTCGCGCAATCGTCCCGCTCCAGATCTGTACGCCGCGTCCCCGAAGACGGATGTGGACACCGACGCAATCGGAAAGATCGATCGCTGCCCGCCCCCTGAGGACTTTCGGCCGGAAGAAGTCGAGATCCGATCGAGCGGACTGGATGTCGTGGCCTGGCACGCCAACACCGGGGACCGAAACGAGCTCGTGGTGTTCCTACATGGCCGCAAGGGCTGGCCGGACAACAACAAGGGCATCCTGCGCACCGCCGCGTACGCCGGATACCGGGCTATCGGACTCCAGCATCGGACAGTGCCAAGCGTCGTCGAACGCTGCGAGGGCGTTGACGCGGAGGACTTTGCGGAGTGTGTTGAAGAAACGCATGCCGCCAAGATCTATGGGTCTGAGCACGGCGCCTACCTGAACGTGCCCGACTATCAATCCGTGGTCAGCCACCTCCACAGGCGCCTGGTACGACTCGACCAGCTGTACCCCAACGAGGGATGGTCGGTGTACTTCGAGACCATGCCGCCCCTGGCCAGCCAACACGAGAACTACATCCACTGGGATCAGATCATCGTTGGAGGATTTTCCGCGGGGGCAGGCGACGCGACGATGATGGCCAGAGACCTGCCACTTCGCGGCGTGGTCCTGCACTCGGGCCCCGTCGACCAACTGGACTGGGTGTCTGAGGGCCAGACGCCGGGAGATTCTCACTTTGCCTTCCGTCACGCCGATGAAGAGAGGACAGAGGAGATGCGCCTGAACGCCGGCAATCTCAATATCCCAGGCGAACCCTATGAGTTCGACCCCAACAGAGTTGGCTTGACGTGGGACGCGTTCGTCGGCCTCGGCACGCAGCAATTCGTCAGCGCGCTCGAACCGCACCCAGCATGCGAACAAGACGACCCGGTGCACTCCTCAATGGCGCGAACCGACTGTATGAACGTCGATGACGCCAAAGGCGAAGAACCGTACGGCCTGGTTCGGCCCTATCTGTACGCGTACTTCAGTCTTGGAACACCCCACCCCGGCCGAAACGACAGGTGAACGGAACGGGAGAGGGCGGCACATCTCTCGATGCGCCGCCCTTGGGGATGGGCCGGGCTGTGGAGACCGGCCGTGGGGAACTCACGTCAGTGAATGTCTAAGAACAACCGCTCGTCGAGCCGCAGGAAACGCACTTGAGGCATGAGCCGTTGCGCACCATGGTCAGGGCGCCGCACTCCACGCACTCGTCTCCTTCGTACCCGCGAGCCTTCGCATCGAGGATGGCCTGCAGGCTGCTATCGATGCCGCTGCTACCGCCGCCGACATAGAGGGCCGACTGCGCGGGTTTCGCACGAGCGAGGATGTTCACGAGGCCAGCGCCATTGGAGCCGCGCACCGGCGGGGGAGCGTCCACGTCGATGGGTTGACTCATGACGACCGGCTTGCTCTGGGGCTGGATGACGAACGCCTTCTCTTCGGTGTACTCCGGCTCGGTGTGCATCGCGTCGTGGCGGAGGTCTTCCTCGGAGACGTGGGCGAGTTCCTGCCGGCCCAGGTAGTTGATCGACAGCTCGCGGAAGATGTAGTCGATGATCGATGTGCTCATCTTGATGCGGTCGTTGCCGATGACCATTCCGTTCGGCTCGAAACGCGAGAAGAGGAACTGGTCTGCGAACTTCTCCAGGGGCACGCCGTGCTGCAAGCCGATGGAAATGGCGATGGCGAAGCTGTTCATCAGGCTCCGGAAAGCAGCGCCCTCTTTGTGCATGTCGACGAAGATCTCGCCCAGAGTGCCGTCGTGGTATTCGCCTGTGCGAAGGAAGACCTTGTGGCCGCCCACGAGGGCCTTCTGGGTGTAGCCACGACGCCGATCGGGCAGGCGCCGACGCTTCGTGAGATAGCGGACGACGATCTTCTCGGCGATCTCGAGGGGGCCCGGATCGTTGGCCGCGGCGAGCGGCTCCTGATCGTATGCCACTTCTTCCATTCCGATGAACATGTCGGCAGCCAGGAGCGAGGAAAGCGGCTGCGAGAGCTTGCTGCCATCGCGATACAAGGCATTGGCCTTCAGACCCAGCCGCCACGAGAGCATGTAGGCGCTCTTCACGTCGGTGATGAGCGACTCGTTGGGCATGTTGATGGTCTTGCTGATCGCCCCGGAGATGAAGGGCTGGCAGGCCGCCATCATGCGGATGTGTCCGTCGACTGCGATGAAGCGGCGACCGATGCGACCGCACTTGTTGGCGCAGTCGAAGACCGGAAGGTGCTCGTCGCGCAAATGCGGCGCGCCCTCGAGGGTCATGGTTCCCGTCGCAAAGGCGTTCGCTTCCGCGATTTCAGTGGAAGTGAATCCGATGGCCGCAAGCATGTCGAACATGGGATCCGCGAGCTGCTCTTCGGACAGTCCCAGGGTCTCGGTGCAGAAGTCCTTGCCGAGTGTCCAGGTATTGAAGGCGAACTTGATATCGAACGCCGATCCCAACTGCGACTCGATCCGATCGAGGATGGCGGTGTCGAAGCCCTTGGTCTTCAGCGACTCGTGGTTGACGCCAGGAGCGCCGACCAAGGTGCCGTGGCCAGTCGCGTAGCGGATGATGCTGTCGGTCTGCTCCTTGGTGTACCCGAGGTATCGCAGGGCCGGCGGAACCGAGTGGTTGATGATCTTGAAGTAGCCGCCGCCGGCGAGCTTCTTGAACTTCACCAACGCGAAGTCTGGCTCGACGCCCGTGGTGTCGCAATCCATGACCAGACCGATGGTGCCCGTCGGCGCAATGACCGTGACCTGGGCATTGCGGTAGCCGTGAGCCTCACCGAGCTCGAGCGCCCGATCCCAGGCACCACGCGCATAGGACAGCATCTCGGATGGCGCGTTGTTCGGATCCAGGGGAACCGGACGAATAGTCAGGTTCTCATACTCGTTTGGCGCGGCGTAGTGAGCGGCGCGGCGGTGATTTCGGATCACGCGCAGCATCGACTCCTTGTTGTTGCCGTAGCGGGGGAACGGTCCGAGCTCCGACGCCATACGAGCGGACTGGGAGTAGGACTCGCCGGAAAGAATGGCCGACAGGCAACCGCAGATGGCCCGGCCCTTTGCGCTGTCATAGGGCACGCCCATGACCATCAGCAGAGCGCCGAGGTTGGCGAACCCGAGGCCGAGCGTGCGGTAGTCGTAGGAGCGGCGAGCGATCTCTTCGGAGGGGAACTGGGCCATCGCCACGGAGATTTCGAGGACCATGGTCCAGATCTCGATGCCGTGCACGTAGCCATCGAGGTCGAAGGTGCTCGTCTCGGCGTCGAAGAACTTCATGAGGTTCAACGAGGCCAGGTTGCACGCCGTGTCGTCGAGGAACATGTACTCGGAGCACGGATTGGACGCATTGATCCGGCCGTCGTTCGGGCAGGTGTGCCAGTCGTTGATGGTCGAGTCGAATTGAACGCCCGGGTCGGCGCACGACCAGGCCGCGTAGCAGATCTGTTCCCACAGGTCGTTGGCGGAGACCGTCTTGGCGACAGCGCCGTCGGTACGCCGAATGAGGTTCCAGGACTCCTCTCGGAGTACGGCGTCCATGAACGCGTTGGGGATGCGCACCGAGTTGTTGGAGTTCTGACCCGAAACGGTCGAGTAGGCCTGGGACTGCCAATCGGTGTCGAACGTCGGGAACTCGATCTCGACGTATCCCTGACGCGCGTATTGAATGGCGCGGAAGATGTAGTTGTCCGGGATGCCGGCCTGACGTGCCGCGAGCATGGACTGTGCGAGACCGCGATTCCGCCGCGGATCGAGGCGAGCCTCACTGCCGAGATCGTCGTTGTTCGCAGCCTGGAGGATGGCGTTGAGGTGCAGGCTGTTGAGCTTTGACCCCGTCACCATCGATGCGACCTTCTGCTCCTCGATGACCTTCCAGCTCACAAAGCTCTCGATGTCGGGATGGTCCAGATCGAGGCAGACCATCTTCGCGGCGCGGCGCGTGGTCCCGCCCGATTTGATGGCGCCCGCGGCCCGGTCTCCGATTTTCAGGAAGCTCATCAGACCCGAAGACCGCCCGCCACCAGAGAGGGGCTCTCCCTCGCCGCGGATGTTCGAGAAGTTGGAGCCGGTGCCCGAGCCGTATTTGAACAGGCGCGCCTCGCGGGTCCACAGATCCATGATGCCGCCGGGGCTGACGAGATCGTCACTGCAGGACTGGATGAAGCAAGCGTGTGGCTGGGGGCGCTCGTACGCGGAGCTGGAAGCGACCACATTGCCGGTCCGGGAATCGACATAGCGATGCCCCTGGGCAGGGCCATCAATGCCGTAGCTGTAGTGGAGTCCGGTGTTGAACCACTGCGGCGAGTTGGGCGCGCACATCTGGCGAGCCATCATGTACCGGAGCTCGTCGTAGAAGGCGTGAGCGTCGTCCTCGCCCTCGAACATGCCCTCTTTGTAGCCCCAGTAGGTCCAGCAGCCGCAGAGGCGGTCGAAGACCTGGCGTGAATCCCGCTCACCGCTGGTGCGTTGCCCCTCCGGGACGTCCTTGAGAGCCTTGGTGTCCGCCACGCTGCGCTGCAGCCACGTGGGCACACCCTTTTCCTTTACGTGTCGAAGGGCGACTGGAACGCCGGCCTTTCGGAAGTACTTCTGCGCGATGATGTCGGTCGCAACCTGACTCCACCCGGACGGAACCATCACATTGTCCTGTTCGAACACGACGGATCCATCTGGATTCCGGATTTCAGAACGTCGGCCAATGAACTCCAAACCATCATAAGGGGAGTCCATTCCTTGGGTAAAACGCCGAGTCACACGCATAGGCACCTCAGACACCACCAGCCCACAAACGGGTGGCGCCTCTTGCAGAGTTTGTTGGATACAGAGTGAGCAGCCACTACAACTGCTCTTGGAGTTTCGTTGACCTGAAAGAGTGGAGGGTCGATCAAGTCCCTCCGAGCGGGGTGCGTCGGAGTTGCACCACAATATCTAGTGGTGGTGTTTCGAAGCAAACACTAGATGTTGTGGTTTGGGGTGGTCGCCACACAACCGGATCCGTCCACAGCAATCCACAGTTCTCTGATCCTCTGAACGACGACTGATCGGCGGGATCCGCTACAGATTGCCCCCAGGTTGACCACAGATAATCCCCAGGTTTTCCACAGGACCCTCCAGCGGCGCCAAAACGGCGCAAATGCCCTGGTACACAGGCGCCCCGCACCACTCGAGCCCAGATCGCTTCCACAGCCACTGTGGAAGGAACGTGTGCAGTTCTGTAAGCTCGCATACACACAAGTTCGCACAGTCCCCACGGTGACTGTGTTTGCGCGGATCCGGTCGTCGCACTACCTTTTCCACGAACCAGGCCCGTGGCCGCCGAAAGGGAGTACAGCAGACCATGTTCGTTTCGCAACTACACCCTTTGAAAGGCAACAACCTTGTTCACAGATACGACTTTTGTACCCGGCCGGTACGAGAGGGAATGGCTGCACTCATCCCTGAGTGAGTTCTTCGAGACCGGCCTGCTGACAGACATCCTCTTCGCAGTTCGCGGTGGCAAAGAAGCCTCCGTCTACTGTTGCCGGGCAGGACCGAGTGCTGGGGGCAGACTCCTCGCCGCCAAGGTCTACCGTCCCCGAAAATACCGAAACCTGAGAAACGACGCGACGTACCGCGTCGGTCGCCAGATCCTGGACCACTCCGGGAAGGCGATGAGAGCCAACAACCAACGTCTGCATCGGGCGGTCCGAAACCGCACCCGGGTGGGCAAGCGCATGCGCCACACGTCGTGGCTCATGCACGAATATCGGACCATGCGAAAGCTCCATGGGTCGGGCGGAGATCTGCCCGCTCCAGTCGACGCGGGGGCCAACGTCATTCTGATGCAGTTCATCGGCGACCTCGACGGGGCCGCACCGACGTTGAATCGCGCCCGAATCGAGCCCAGCGGCGCCGACCGCTTGCTGGCCGAGGTCCTGGGAAACGTCGAGACCCTGCTTCGCCATGGGTTGGTGCACGCTGATCTAAGTCCGTACAACCTCATGTATCACCAAGACCGGTGCTGGCTCATCGACTTTCCGCAAGCGGTCGATGTCTACGACAATCCCAATGCACAACGCCTGCTCGAGCGGGATGTTGCGCGGGTCTGGAAGTGGTTCCGGAAGAGAGGAGCCACGGCGTCGTGCTGGGAAGATCTAGTGGACGACATCTGGGACCGCGTCTTCGGAAGCGACGACGGCGTGCCGCTGGTGGCCATCTCCGACCCTCCTCCACCATCGCCGATTTACCGGCCTGAATAGTGGATTCAGCAGTGACTCATTGCACCAGAAGTGGACTGGCCAGCTTGAGGTCGATGACGGCGAGTAGCGCGCGCAGTCGCAGGTTGCGTTGCCGTATCACCCGCAGTCGCCGTTCAGCCTCCCGACGTACGGTCTCACGCTTGTCGCGACGGTTGGGCTCTTCGAGAGTGTATTTGGTTGACTTCGCCATACTCCAGAGTCTTCGCAACACTCATGCCAACGAGTAAAGCCGCGCTTTCGTCGAATGAAGCCCGTTGCGTTGTGCCACTGGCGTGGGACAATGCGTCAGATTGGCACAGCGCAATGGGGTCATTCGCCCTCGTCGTCGCCTTCTTCGTCATCGAAGACATAGCCGAGGGCCTTCATCTGGTTGATGAGGTCTTGCTGATTGCTCCGCACGGTCTTCGGGTCTTCGGTGCGGAGCGTCTCGTCGTAGGGCGGCGCTGCGGCGTTCCAAGCGTCGATCTTCGCCATCAGCGTCGCCTGGCGGGCCGGATCCGAGCCATAGAGGTTGTTCAGTTCTCCCGGATCGATGGTCAGATCGAACAGCTCGTGCTGGTCGTTGCTGTACCGAATCAACTTGTAGCCGTCTTCGACCACCGCATGCCCCATTCGCAGCCACGGCGCGCTGTCCACGTCGGGATGAACCCGCTGCACGGACTTGATCTCCCGCGTCAGAGGTACCGCCATGTACGAGACCGGCGTGCGCTTGCCCGACAACAGGCTCTGGGAGGTGATGTCGGGCGTGTCGATGCCGGCCAGGTCCGTCAGGGTCGCGAACACGTCGAGAGTCGTCACCGGATCCTCGACTCGTCCAGCCTTCATTCCCTTTGGATACCGGATGATCAATGGGACGTGCAGCAGGGACTCGTAGAGTGCAAAGCGATGGTTGAAGAGATGGTGATCTCCAAGATTCTCCCCGTGATCTGCCGTGAGGACCACGATGGTGTCATCGAGGATTCCACGCTCGTCCAGCGCCGCGAAGAGGTCGGCGGTGGCGTTGTCGAGATCCACCAGAGCGGCGTCGTAGACCCCATTGATCGCCTGAATCTCGCGGTCGCTGTAGTCGTGCTTGCCGAAGTTGTAGAAGTGCAGGGCGATGTGTCCGGCGTCGGTCGTGAGTCCGAGCTCGATGAGCTCCTCGTCGTCCATCACCTGTCGGCGGCCCTCCATGGTCGGGATGCGCGGCGTGTGGGCCTCCATGAGGTTCAGGAAGGCGAAGAAGGGCTCTTCCGACTCCCGCTCGTCGATCCACTTCAAGAATCCCCCGCTGATGAGCGGCGCCGCCTCCTTGAAGACCGCCCGCTTCCACATGGCGTTCGTCTCTCCGTGTTCGGGCGGCACCCAACCCGGGGTGAGCTCGTTGGAGACGTCCCGTGGGATCAGCTTCTCCTGGGTCATGGCCCGAGCCATTGGCGCGATTCGACCTTTGAAAGTGTTCCACTGGGTATCGAATCCCTGGACCAGGTTGGTGTCCGCGGACAAGAGCGTGTTGGCGGCGAATGCGAAGGTGTCGTAGCCGTGTTCTCCGAACCACTCCGACATGGTGGTGTGCTGGCCGTCCAGCCAGATCCATCGCTCGTCCGCACCCGTACTCTCAGGGGGCAGGCCGGTGAACAGACTGGCGTGCGCTGGCAGCGTCCAAATCCCCGGTGAACGCGCCTCCTCGTAGACCCTCGCACCTTCAGCCCACTTGGCGATACGAGGGGTTGTCGGGCGATCATAGCCATATACGCTCAGGCGGTCTGCGCGGACCGTATCCCAGACGATGACGAGTACATTCGGAAGGGCCGCCGGTACCTCGGGCTTGGCTTCCGGCTCCTCCTCCGCGAACTGCTGGCCCACGTAGAGCCCCCACACGAGACCGAGTATCGTCACGACTCCGCCCGCAGCGATCATTCCGAAACGCTTCACTTGTCCGCTTCCTCCTCTTCCTCGACGAGCTCTTCGTCTCCCTCAGCGTATCCGAGGAGCTGGAGCTGCTTGGAGGCGTCGTTGCCGCGCAGGGCCGCTCCCGGTCGATCGGCGTGGCCTCGCTTCCCCCGATCGTACTTTGGCTGGGTCTTGCCCCACTTCAGCAGCGACCGCATCAACTCCTTGCCCCGCTCGTCTCGCAGGTCGATCAGGTTGTTCAACTCGCCGGGATCGGCCGCGAGGTCGAAGCGCATGTGCTTCTTCTGCTTGCTCCACACGAGTTTGTCGTCGCCGTCGACGACCACGCCATAGCGGTCGATCCATTTGTAGGAGTCGAGATCGATGAAGCCCTGCTTGATGAAGGGAAGCCGCGGCGTCGGCTGGATGAGCTCGGAGAACACGGGTCCGCCGCGCTCGATCGTCATCATGCCCGGCGGACAGGGGATCTCAGCCAACTTGCACAGCTCTCCGAAGAGCCCCTGAGTCGAGACGGGAGTCGAGATTCGCTCCGCCTCGACGCGGTGGGGATAGCGAATGATCAGCGGCACGTGGATCAGTGTCTGGTGCACGCTCCAACGATGGTCGTACAAACCGTGCTCGCCGAGGTTGTCGCCGTGATCGGAGACGATGACAACGATGGTGTCGTCGAGGATGCCGCGCGCCTCCAGGTCGTCGAGCAGGTCCCCTGTGACCGCGTCCAGATCGCGAATCGCCGCGTCGTAGACCCCCTTTGCGGCATCGAGCTCGGCGTCTGTGTAGCTGTGTTTGTCCTCCATGAAAGACATGATCTTGAACAGGGAGAAGTCCGTGGCAAGACCTAGTTCCAACTCCTCTTTTTCGAGAATGGCCTCGCGAGAGGCCATGCTGGGAACGCGCGGATGATGGGCTTCGAGGTAGTTCAAATAGGCGAAGAACGGCTTGCCATCCTCTCGCTTGTCCAGCCACTCGGTGAAGGCGCGGCGAGTGACCGCGCCCGCATCTTTGTATGCCGTGAGATGCTCGGGCCAACTTCCCTTCCCCATGCCATCGGGCTCCCAGGAAGGTCCGATCTCGACACTCCCATCCCGTTCGATGAGCTTGTCCTGAACGGCCTTGGCAGCTGCCGTCGCATAGTCGCCCTGCCAAGAGTATTCGATGGTGGAAAACCCCTGGAGCAGGTTGCTGGCGGCGCTCAGATAGGGGTTGGCAGAGAAGGCCCAGGTGTCGTACCCGGCCTCGCCAAACCACTCCGCAGAGGTCGTGTAGTGGTTGTCCAGCCAGATCCACTTGGCGTTCGAGCCGTGGGTCTTCAAACCGTGCCCCGTGAACAGGCTCGCGTGGACCGGAACCGTCCACATCCCGGGAGAGATGGCTCTCTCATAGACCGCAGCATCCTTGGCGAATTCGTCGAGCCGGGGTGTCGTCTGTCGCTCGTTTCCGTACAGCGAGAGGCGGTCCGCGCGGGTCGTGTCCCACAGGAGGATGAGCACATTGGGCTGCTTGGGCGCGCCAACTGAGGCCACACTCCAGTAGACACCACCGAGGACGACAACAACGGCTGCGAAGGCAATGGCGATACCGACTGAAAGGCGCTGAGACATCGCTCCCTGTTAATGAACGAGTCGAATGCGAACAATCCCCCTGATGCTGATCGCTATTGCCTGCGCTTGCAAGGGCGAGCCCTCGAAGACGGTGAAGCAACCAAACGGACTTGAGGCATCAGAGCCGATCACCTGTGACAACCCCGGACTTCGGGCAGCGCTCCACTTCGATCGCAGGCGGACGCCGGCGACCCTGCCCCTCGACGGCGCCTTCCTCGCTGGCACGGGGCTGGTGGTCGCCGACTTCAGCGGCGATGGCACAGCGGACATGTTCGTGCCGTCCGAGACGACTTCTGAAATGTGGATCACCGTTCCCGGCGAGACACCAGAGGACATCCTCTTCGACGAGAGCGGCATCGACGGACTCGCGGGAATCGACCTGTCGATGGCCGTAGGTGGCACGGCAGTCGACTACGACGGCGACGGCGACCTCGACCTGTTCGTCACCCGGTGGGAACTGCCCAACCTGCTGCTGCAAAACGACGGCACCGGTCAGTTCACCGACGTGACAGGGTCGGCGTTCAAGGCCTACAACCGCAAGAGCCAAACCAGCTCCTGGGCCGACATCGATCTCGACGGTGACCTCGACCTCTTCGTTGGAAACTACGGGGAGACCCCCGATACCCACGACGACCCCAACATGGCCGCCGCTGAACCCGCCGAGCTGTACCGCAATGACGGCGGGGGTGTGTTCACCGACATCTCCTCCCTGATCCCGTCCGAGATCAACGACGGCTACTCCTTCATGTCGGGCTGGTGGGACATCGATGGCGACCTGTACCCAGAGCTCTTCTCCGCGCACGACTTCGGGTTCGTGAGAGACAGTGCGATGGCCATCAACAACGGCGGAACATCGTTCACGACGGCGAACCACATCGAGACCAACTGGCATCCGCAGTTCGAGGACATGGGCATGGGCGTGGCCGACCTCAACGGCGACGAGATCCCGGACTTCCTGCTGAGCAGCTGGAAGACGGTCTCCCTGATGGAGTCGTCGCCCTCTGCACTCTCGCCGGTCGGCGTTCTGTGGGTGGAGACGAGTCAGAGCCGCACCTTCGACGTGGATCCCGACAACCGAAACCAGGTCTATGGTTGGGGCGCCGACTTCGGAGACGTCGACAACGACGCCGACCTCGATGCTCTGGTCACATTTGGCTACTGGTCGACCTACACCAACGCCGGTGACCCCGAGGTCCAGGTGGACGGGCTGTGGATTCAAGAAGACGGCCTGTTCGAAAACCTCGCAGCCGACGCCGAGTGGTCGATCAACGACAAGGGCATCGGACGGGGATTCGTCTTCCACGACCTGAACGCCGACGGCTATCTCGACGTGATCAAGCGGGAGATGGACGGCCCGACAGCCCTGTACCTGTCTCGCTGCGGAGGCGAGAATTGGAGCCGTGTGCAGCTCCGGCAGGAGGGCGCCAACACCCGAGCCATCGGCGCGAAGATTCGAATCACCCACAACGGCAAGAAACAGGTCCGCTGGGTACACTCGGGGAGCTCCGGCATGTACACCGGCAACCCACCCGAGGTCCACTTCGGACTCGGGAGCGACGAAATAATCGATCAGCTCGACGTGATCTGGCCCGATGGTGACGAGGTGTCCTACGCGCATGTTCCCGCCAAGCGGATCCTGACCATCACCCGGCAATGAAAGTCTCACGCCGCCAGATCGCACCGCTGCTCCTGGCCATCATCGGCCCGATATTCGTCCTCGGAACCGCGGCGTATGGGCTGGAAAAACACCGCGATTTCGGTGACGAACGCTCGATGCGCAATGCACAGCGCGTCATGAATGGCCGGGTCGTGGAATCCGGAGTCGTTGCGACCATCGAGAACGTCCTCAAAGAAGAGGAGCCCGAGGTGATCATCCTCGGCAACTCGCTGTCGAACACCGACATCAACCCCGGTCTGCTCGCCCGTCGCCTCGGCCTCAAGAAAGAAAAGGTCCAGCGCTTCAGCGTCCCGAACTCACTGGGCCCCCACTGGTACGCCATCCTGAAGAACCGCGTGTACGGAAACGGGTACAAACCCAAGCTCGTCATCGTGCTCTCCGACCTGCAGAGCCTGCTCGCGGTGACGCCCCGCTCCGAGGCCAGCTACCTCAATCTCACCGCTCATCTCAGTGAAAAAGAGGTGGTGATCGACCGCAAGCTCGGACGCGGATTCTACGCCTGGGAGCGCATCCGCGAGAACCGCGGGAAATTCAGAGAACAGGCGCTCTCGTCTCTACGAAACGCCAGCATCAATGCCCTGATTTTCCGTCGAATTGGCATCGCGGACACCCCGAGGATTCGCCAGGGTCTCGACAAGGCCTTCGACGACCGCAAAGTCGATATGCGCCTCCACAACCAGGTCATTCCCATCTACAACATGGGCGGCAAAGAGCTTCACGCCTTCGATCCCGCTTCTCTACCGGTTCCCCGAGATTCGTTCATCCCGAACATCACCAAGCTCGTCTCCGACCACAAGGGCCGCGCCGTGTTCCTGCGTCCCCCGATGTCCCCGCAGATGCCCAAAGCGGTGGGAGACGTCGTGCTCCCGGGCATGCTGGCGCGAGCGATACGCCTCGTCGACCACTTCGACGGCAGCTACATCGACATGCGGGGCCTCGAGATGAGTTCTGGTCATTTCTACAATATCGACCACATGAACAACGAGGGTGCCCGCCGATTCACCGAGGCATTGGCCCAGGCGTTGATCCAGAGCGATGCCCCGGCCGTCAAACAGTCCCGGCGTCACAAGGGTGCGCAGATCGACCTCCTCACGGCCGTCGAGGTCGTCGACGGCAAACTCGTCAACAAGCGGGTCATCGCCGAATACCTCTCCGCGAGACCCCCGCCGGTGCCGCGCGCCGACCGCGAGTTCCGAAAGGCGCCTCGGGCCAAGCAGCACAAGACCTTCTTCTCCGCCGAGAAATTCATCGAGATCTCCGACCCCGAAACCTTGAAGCGAACACCATTTGCAGCCCGCTGCAGCCCCTTGCGAGTACTCGAAGACGGCGAGCTCCTGCCCATCCCCAATGTCACCTGTGAGGAGGTCTGGCAGCAGGGCAAGGGCCGAACCTGCCACGTCGAGGACCGGCTGTACTTCAGCGCCACCGACGAGACGCTCCCCGGCCTGTCCGATCACGAGTACACGCTGATGCTCGACCCGCAGCGACAGTGCGAGGGCGCGATCTGGCTGTATCCACGAGATGTGGCCAAGATCGCTATTCCCGTCGAGCACGTGGCCGACATGAAGAAGGGCGTGACCAGAATCCGCGTGTCCGGCAGACGAATGAAGGGGCCCGAAGGGGACACCGGCAGCCTCGTCGTGCGGGTGAAGACCAACGACCGAATTCGCTTCGAGGAATCCGTCGACATCGAGAACCTCTCCGAGGGGGCAGCCGTCTGGCCAGTGACACCGCACATCAAGGGGGGCGCCGGCACCGCCGACTTCATCGTGAGCAACGACTCGGACAGCTTTGTCTTGTTGACCGGCGCCAAGTTGTTGGAGCGCTGATCCGACCGTGAGCATGGGGAGTTTCAGTACCGCCCGGTACTGAAACTGCAGCACGTTCCAACGTGAGTCGCGATCCCGGTGTTAGATGCGCAACAGGGAGGGCGTATTTGGATCCCATTAGCACGCGAAGAAAGCGGCAAATTCACACCAACCCCGGCCGTGGCGGGTGTGGCATCGTCGCTCTCGCCGAACTCACGGCTCCACCCTCACACGACCTGGTGAAGAGCGCACTCGACGCCCTGGGTTGCATGGAGCATCGGGGTGGTTGTCTCGATGGAACCGGCGATGGGGCCGGATTGCTGTTTCAGCCCGAACGGGCCTTCTTCGAGCCGTTCATCGCCCCGAATCGCACCCTCCCCCAGGGCGAGAGTCTCATGGTGGGTACGGTCTGGTTCCTTCGGGGAGAACGCAACCGACGCGAGCTTCAGCGAGACATCGACGGGCTGGTCCGACGCGAAGGGCTCACGGCTCTCGGTTGGCGAGATGTTCCGGTAAATTCTGATGTTCTGGGGGTAAGAGCCCGTGAGGACATGCCGTTCATCGCTCAAGTATTCATCGGAAAGGGCCATCGACTGGTGAAACATCTGGCCGTCGCCCTGCGCTCCCTCCGCGTGAGGATCGAGGAGGCTTACAGGGGCCAGATCGCCGTGCCATCCATGTCCGAACGGACCACCGTCTACAAGGCGCTGGCGAGCAGTAGCCAGCTGGTGAGCCTCTTCCCCGATCTACGGGATCAGAGACTCACAACGAGAGTGGTCATCGGCCACCGGCGCTACGCCACCAACACCTTCTCCAACTGGCACCTCGTACAGCCGTTCAGGCTCCTGGCTCACAACGGAGAAATCAACACCATTCGCGCCAATGAACGCGCAGTCGTCGGCGCCGAGGGCATGCTCGGGGGCCACGGTGTGCTCTTGCGGCACGGAAGCGACTCCGCCCAGCTCGATCGCGCCGTCGACTTCCTCTCCACCCGGGTGCTCGGCTCCCTGCCAGAGACCATGCGCCGCCTTCTCTCCCCCAACATCGCCGACGAGAGCGATGCGCGGGTCCGACGTTACCTGGAGGCCAGTCGAAGGATGCTCGGCACTCTCGGTGTCTGGGAGGGACCTGCCGGGCTTCTCGCCACCGATGGACGCCAGCTGGTGGCCCAGCTCGATCGCATGGGACTTCGCCCGCTTCGTTGGGTTCGCACCCGCTCAGGACGGCTGATCGTAGCCAGCGAGATGGGCGTCGTGCCGGTGGCTGCGGCCGATATCGCCGACGACGGCCAACTCGAGCCCGGTGGCATGCTCATCGTCGATCTCGACGGCGGTGAGTTGATCAAGCCCGAGACGGCGAATGCCTGGATCGTCTCCAAGACCCGGCTCGGATTTACCGGCCTGGCCACAACCGACCTCCTCCCACTCCCAAACGGCACCCGGGGCGACGAACTCCCGGTCGAGGCCCTGCAGTGTTTCGGCTGGACGCGCCCACGGGCCATCCGCGTCCGCGAGATAGTCAAGGGCGGCCGCGAGCCGGTGCACTCCATGGGCAACGACACGCCCCTGGCCATCTTCAGCGAGAACCACAGCCGCATCTACAGTTTTCTCCACCAGGTCGTCGCCGTCGTCACCAACCCCGCGGTGGATCCAATCCGCGAGGGACGCGCTATGGATACCGCCGTGTTCGTCGGATGTTCGCCGACCCTGCGCGATCAAAGGAGACCGGGAACAAAACCACAATATCGCCTGGAGCATCCGGTCCTTTCCGAAGAACAGGTCTCCGCCATCGTCGACGAAGACAATCCCGACCTGAAGGCGTGCATTATCGATGCGACCTTCGAGCGCGGCGGCAGCCCCCAGGCCATGGTCCGTCGGCTGCACGGCCTCGCCGACGACGCCGTTCAAGGGGTGCGCAGCGGCGCTGGCGTGCTCGTCATCAGCGACCGCCGTACCGCCGAGCCCGGCCGGCTTCCCCTCCCTACGGTGTTCGTGGTCTGCCATCTTCACCGACGACTCACACAGAAGGGCCTCCGACGCCAGATCAGCGTCATCGTCGAGACCGGAAGCGTGCACGAGAGTCACGATCTCGCCGTGCTCATCGCCTACGGTGCGACCGCTGTGAGCCCCTACGCCATGCTCCAGCTGGCCCGCGCCACTCGTGGCCTCGAGCCCGAAGAGGCCGAGGCCCGGCTCATCGGTGGGCTCGTCAAGGGCCTGCGCCGCATCATGTCGAAGATGGGCATCACCAGCGTTGCCGGCTACCGTGGCTCGGTCCTGTTCGAGGCGGTAGGTCTGGCCCCCGAGGTCGTCGATTACTACCTGCCGGGCACACCTACGCGCGTCGGCGGCCTCACTATGGCCGACATCCACGCCGACATCGAGGCGCGCACCGCGGCCACGGCCACCAGACTGCCTCCCAACAGGAACACGGCGATCTACCGGAAGGAGGTGACCAATGCGCTGCAGCTCGTCGCCCGGAACGGAAACTCGGACGGAGACTATGACCGCTTCATCTCCCTTCTAAATGACACGCCGCCGGTCTATCTGAGGGACCTGCTCACATTCACCGAGACCGAAGCCATCGACACCTCCCGGGTCGTGTCCGCCAGCGAAATCATCCGCACCATCCTGAGAGGCGCCGCGATGTCCCACGGGGCGCTACATGCCACTGCTCATCGAGCCATCGCCGCCGCGTTCAACGACTTCGGCTCGCGCTCGAACTCCGGCGAAGGAGGCGAAGATCCCCGGCGCAATCCGGGCTGTGAGCTCGAGGCCGATCGGAATCGTACCCGCCAGGTCGCCAGCGGCCGATTCGGCGTCGATGCCGCCTATCTGGTCGGCGCAGACGAACTAGAAATCAAGATCGGGCAAGGGGCAAAACCCGGCGAAGGCGGCCACCTTCCCGCCAACAAGGTCACGGCCGAGATCGCCGCCATCCGCAAGACCCAGACGGGCGTCGCCCTCATCAGTCCCCCGCCCCACCACGACATCTACTCCATCGAGGACCTCGCCCAGCTCGTCAGGAATCTCCGGACCGTGAACCCGACAGCCACAATCGCGGTGAAGATCCCATCGGTGACCAACCTCGGCACCATCGCTGTCGGCGTCGCCAAAGCCGGGGCCATGGTCATCACCGTGAGCGGATTCGAGGGCGGTACGGGCGCTGCATCGTCCGGATCCATCCTCCACGCCGGTCTTCCACTGGAGCACGGCCTCACGGACGCTCACCAATACCTCTGTGCCGCCGGCATCCGACACACGGTGAGGCTGCGCGCGGACGGGGGCATCAAGTGTGGCCGCGACGTGGCGATGTGCCTGGCCCTCGGAGCGGACGAGGTCGCATTCGGGACCCCGCTGATGGTGGCAGAGAACTGTGTTTTCTGCCGAGGGTGCAATCACGGTCGCTGCCCCGTAGGCCTCGCGACCCAGGACGAGGAACGTCAGGACCGCCTCTTCATGCGCCGCGGCCGCGAGAACATCATCGAGCGGGGCACGGCGATGCGGACTCGATACGACGAGGCTCGAGCCGGCGTGAAGCGGTATCTTCTCTGCTTGGCGGAGGACATTCGCGGCATCCTGGCCTCCCTCGGCTTGACCTCACCTGCAGAGCTCACCGGTCGCGTAGACCTGCTTCGCCAGATCCGGTCCGATCACCCCCGTTGGTCGCGGCTGGACCTCTCCGAACTCCTCGTAGATCTGCGAAACGAACCTCGAAGCAGCGACTCGGTGGCCATCCAGCCGCGTGAGGATCCCTTGACTCACGCCGCCGGAACCGTGAGCCTCACACTGACCACGTCGGACCAGGCAGTGGGCGGGACACTCGCTGGGAAGTTCGCCGGTAATTCGGAGGAGCGTGAGCCCGTGAGGCTCTTGAGCGACGGCTTCGCAGGTCAGGGCCTCGGATTCGCAGCGACCACCGGCATGACGATTCGCCACGCGGGTTACGCCAATGACTGCGTCGGCGAGGTGATGGGCGCCGAAGCCAGGATCGTGCTCGTTCCACCCGCGGGCTGGGGCGGTTCGGGTGTGCCTCACCTGGCCGGCAATGCCGTGGGATATGGCGCCACCGGAGGCGAGCTCTATATCGCTGGGCGTGTCGGCCAGCGGGTCGGGGTCCGCAACTCGGGAGCCTCCCTGGTGTGCGAGGGCGCTGGCAAATATGCATTCGAGTACATGACAGGCGGCATCGGCGTCGTGCTGGGAAGCTGCGGAGCCGATGTCGCGATGGGGCAGACAGGCGGAGTGATCTTCCTCTTGGACGGTGAGGGCGTCCCGCTCGAGAACGACGACACGGAAATCCTCCACGACGTCCTGCAGCGGTACGCAGAGGCCACATCGAGCGCTACGGCAGCCGGGATCCTCGCCGAGTGGCCTGAATCCGCCCGGCGCTTCAGGGTGAGAAAGCCCTAGCCCCTCGCGATGGGTCATCAACAAAGCCATCGCCGCAAATTGCAGTTAGACTGTTCTGTGTTCCGGAGGACCTATGCTGTTGTCCCTTCTCATCGCGCCCGCAGTGAGCGCGACCCTCAACCCCGAAGACCTGGACGAGATGGGGGTGTCCGACGATGTCGCAGGCCTGCACGTCGAGGTCTCGCACAGCAGGCTCATGGGCAACGAAGACATCGACCAGGATTTGCTCGTCCACACCCTGCCCGATCTCGTGAAACAGCTCACGCCGGCCGCCGCCGATGCGAAATCCTGCTTGAACATCGTCGGGATCGACGCCGGTCTGCATATGGCCGCGACCGGCCTTTCGATCAATGCGCCGAAGGGCCTCACCGAAGACGAGGCCTGGGCCTACTCCCTCGTTCTCCAGACCAGCGTGTTCCCGCAGTATCGTGAACTGCGCCAAACCCTCGCGACGAAACTCGACGCCCTCATCGAAGAGGGCGTGTGCATCGACTACGCGGCCGTCGTTCGCGCCAACATCCCCACACCGCCTCCGAAGACCCGCAAGCGGCGTCGGTGATGGGATTTCGGAGACAACAGAATTAGTCAAACGCCGTGAGCCGTGAGCCGTGAGCCGTGAGCCGTGAGCCGTGAGCCGTGAGCGTGCTCAGATCATCGCGTCTGCCCACGTTGCGTGAAAGAGCCGCATGCCCTCCTCCATTCCGCCCAGGGTGACCTCGGTGTTGACTCCCGAAGCGAGGGTGCTCTGTATGCTTTCCGAGATCGCAAGGTCCTCTTTCTCAAATACCTGACCGTCGATGTGGGCGAAGCTCCGCACCTCGCGAGTTCGCTGTTCGGGCTCACGGTCCCCGGGCGGCACGAGCATGCGATGGATCACGTCCACCTCGCCAACCCCGCGGGGAAAGAGCGTCATCCAGGAGATGAAGAGGGGGTGGAAGACGAGTACCGAGTTGGGAAAGACGTTGTAGAACAGCGTGGTATTCTCGCGAAAATCACCTTCCATACCTCGCTCCAACAGGCTCTTCCGCGCCCCGAGCTGGCGAATATGACGTCCGCACGGATCGAGAATGGACGACTCCAGGAAGAAGCGCGACAGGCTCTTGCGGTGCAGCGACCGTAGATGGTAGCCCTCCGCGAAGGCATCCATGATGAGCTTCCAGTTCGCGGCGGTCCGGTGGCTAACAGTCTCCTCGGACCGGTGGTTCTGCAAATCGAAACCCGAGAAATCCGCGTCGAGCGCATCGAGGTAGCCCGCGACGTCGATCTCTCCCTCGAGCTGGACCCAGACCATGCCATGACGCACCTGGCATGGCACGGCGGCAAGTGAGAAGTCCCGCAGATCGAGGTCGCCGAAGACCTCGGCGTTGGGAACGTGCAGGAGCTCGCCGTCCAGCTTGTAGCTCCACGCGTGATAAGGACAAGTAAAGGCCTTCTTTCCGCATCCACCGTGTTCGTCGACGAGCCTCGCTCCTCGGTGTCGGCAGGCGTTGACAAAGGCCCGAACACGTTCGCCGTCGCGCACCACGACCAATGGCACACCGGCGACTTCGGCGCGTCGGAAGTCGCCCGAGTCAGTCAGCTCAGATGTGTGGGCCACGGCAATGGGGTGGCGGCGAAAGATGTGGCTGCGCTCGCGATCGGCGACCGAGGAATCGAGGTAACGGCCCACGCCCAAACGCGTCGTCCCATTGTGTGACTCCACCGTTGGATCTTGTACTTTCGCGAGGAGGCGCCGGACGAGGCCGCGCTGGGTTTCTCTGTCCATGGCGGAATCTAACGCAACGCCTGGAGCTCCGAACGCTTGCCGGCGTAGATGTCCAGATCCACAGGCCCGACAATCCCCGGCACCTGGCCCCGGCTGGTGAACTGCCAGAACGAGAACTCACGCCGCGGGTGGCGGGTGTAGGCGGCCAACCAGAGGTCCGCATCGGGCTCGCCCAGGTGCTCGGCCATATACCAGCTGGTCACGTAGAGCATCGGCCGCAC
>Ga0315336_1000929_pt1 | contig 65451 bp, 66 predicted proteins | sample ASW5metaG_FD_204512 | JGI IMG/M metagenome (GOLD analysis project Ga0315336, IMG submission 204512) | Ammonia-oxidizing marine archaeal communities from Monterey Bay, California, United States - ASW #5 | ecosystem: Environmental > Aquatic > Marine > Intertidal zone | place: USA: California... | reverse complement strand
ACATCACAACGTTTTGTTTCCTAATACCTGGGTCGCGAAGGCGGCCTCCCGGCCTCTGACCGAACACATTGCGTCGTTGAAAAAGTACCCGCCGATAAAGCCCGGAACGCCCGACCCCTATACGCCGAAAGGGTCGCAATAAGCCTCTATCGCAAGTGATGGGCCAGGCCTCGCGGCCTGACGACCTTGGCCCGGCTCAACGGCGCCGCCGCCGATAGCAAAACGGAAGCCAAAACCGTGAACAAAGACCGGGCGCTGATCCACGCAGGGATAGAAGCGGTCCGTTTTGCTTAGCGGCCCCGGCCGCAACGATTAGGACGGTGATTATAGGCCGCTGCCCCGGAGAGTTTTCCGATATTGATCTGAATAGTCCACGTTCAATCGCTGGCGACCATCGCCTCAATCGCAGATACTACCTTGTGCCCAATGACACGAAACTTGGCCTGCTCTTCCTGCATGCACTCCCGCTCGATGGGTCGATGTGGCACGCGCAGCTGGATTTGCTTCCTGGAGCATCCTATGCGCCAACGCTCTACGGCTCTGGCGACACTGTTGAAGACTGGGCGAGAGAGGCTCTCAAACGCGTCCCTAGCGACCGATTGATCGTGGTCGGTTGCTCCGTCGGTGGATCCTGCGCGCTCGAAGTCGCAGCCACCGCACCGGACCGCGTCGCGGCCTTGGTCCTTATTGGCACTAAGGCCAAGCACAGTCCTGACCCTGACCTCCATGCAGCGGCTCTTCGATTGATCGACAAGGGCGGTATTTGCCGGGCTTGGACGCGGTACTGGGCACCGTTATTTTCACCGTCCGCCGACGAGCGGGTTGTTGAGGCCGCGCGACGGACCGCGCTCCGTCAACGGCCCGAAGATATTGCGTGCGGCATAACGGCCTTCCACAGACGCCGAAGCCGCGATCGGTTGGTTTCGGAATGCCGGAGCCCGGTCGTTATCGTGGCCGGCGAAGATGACGTGGCACCGGGCCTGAAAGTGAGCGCCGAGCTCGCGGTCGCTGCCGAGCAGGGCCAGCTTTACGTCATACCCTCTTGCGGCCACTACGTCCCCCTTGAGCGGCCCGACGCCCTAAGAGCCATCCTCAGCGACGTGATTAACGCGCAAGTGTGAACGCCGGTGCGTTGCCTATCGATAACGGTCCCCTTAGGGACTGCTTCGGTTAGGCCTGAGCCTAGCCGCACCCGATTTTACAAATGCCTGGCACGCCAAGAAGGCATGCAACAGTGTGGGCAGCAACGCCGAGGCTCCCATGACCACACCAAAGAATATGTTGCGCAAATTGTTCGGGTCGAAGGGGTTGAACAACGCGCTTTCGACGCGCTGCTCATAGAGCCAGACCCGCGACCCCATGGTCTCCGGATTGGCCAGAATTAGGCTGACAAACCAGCCCGATGCAGTGAATACAAACAAGACCCAGAGACTGGCAACCAGCGCGATTAACAAGTCGATGCTCAAATACAAAACATAAGACGAATTGTTTTGTGAATTAAGGGCCCGTCTCACGATCCATAGGGTGACCAACAGCGACGCGCAGTCAAACACGGCACCCAATACTCCGACGGGAAAACCCATGAGAACGTATTCTAGGGCCTTGGCGCCGAAAACATGTCCCGGATAAGCCGTCAGCAAGGCTAGCCAGTAACAGGACAGGTTCAACAGCACGAAAACCGCGAAAGTTTTCACGTAAAACAAACGTGTCGTTTTGCGAAGATTTTCAAACCAGCTGAGAAAATGCAGAAGCGATGTGCGCCACTGATGAAACGCGGTGGGCTGGAATTTCATTATTTGTTGGAACCCTACTGTGTCACTCAAACCCTGACGCACTATACCCGATTTTCCGCCACGGCACTAGAGCAGCCTGCGTTCTTTCGAACGCAGACAAGTTGCTCTACCACTTTGAAACAGATCAAATTATCTGCATCAAAATGATTCCATTTTTATGCCGTTTGATCTAGCCACGCCAAACGGCCATTGGCGGTTCTTGACATTGGGCAGGCGTAGTTGTATATGCAACAATATGTCGGACACAGATAATTCCCCATCTGACTATGACGCGGCAGTGAGCCGTATCTCTGAGCAGTGCATTGCGGTTCGGATGCGCATGCTCAATCGGGTGATTACCGCGGTGTATGACGATGCGGTCCGTCCGCTCGGCTTAACCGCGGGGCAGTCGAACATCCTGGTAATGGTCGAACGCTTAGGGAATCCGCGGCAAGGCGACGTCGGCAAGTTGCTGTACATGGAGAAATCGACTCTGAGCCGGAACGTCGAACGGCTACGCCAAAACGGCTGGCTCGAGGTGACCGAGCATGCCGGCGACAGGGCCCGCTATCTCAACGCGACGCCGAGCGGCCGCGATGTGATCGAACAATCACTGCCGCTTTGGGAAAGCGCACAGATCCGGGCCCGAGAAATTATCGGGCCGGCCGGCGAACAAGGCTTACGCGATGCGGCCGACGCCCTATGGCGGGCCGGTGCGCCGACCTGAGGACTATTTTTTTGACACTATGGTTGTATCTACAACCACATCAGGCAGGAGGATAAACGGATGGGTGAGGTCTTCGGTACGCCAAGTGTTGGGCGGGATGATAAGGCCACCGCGGTCTCGCCGGTAACGTCGGACGCGGCAACCCTACGATCGATTGCACTGAAAGCCGGCGCCGACGATGTGGGGTTCGTAGAGATCGGCCGCCCGGAGCTCGTCGGCGAGCGCCCCCATATCGAGAACGCAGCCGCCTGGACCCAAACATTGATGAGTTTCGTCGTCCGCATGAACCGGGAGCCCATTCGTTCGCCCGCCCGTTCCGTGGCCAATCTGGAGTTTCATCATGGGACCGACGACCTCAATGACATCGCTCGGAGCATCGTCCGGGAACTTGAAAAAATCGGCGTGCGGGCGCTCAACCCAGCCGCGGGGTTTCCCATGGAGGCGCAGAAGTTTCCGGATCGCCTTTGGGTCGTGTCCCACAAAGAGGTGGCGGTGGCGGCGGGCCTTGGCCAAATGGGCATCCACCGCAACGTCATTCATCCAAAGTTCGGGAACTTCATTCTGCTCGGCACGATTCTGTTGGATGCCAAGGTCGACGAACAGAGCGCGCCGATCGACTACAACCCGTGTCTGGAATGCAAATTATGCGTCGCCGCTTGCCCGGTCGGCGCCATCGGACCGGACGGGCATTTCAACTTCGGCTCCTGTTATACGCACAATTATCGCGAGTTCATGGGCGGCTTCACCGATTGGGTGGAAACCGTCGCCGACAGCAAGAATGGCCAGGATTACCGCCACAAAGTATCGGACGGAGAAACCGTCTCCTTATGGCAGAGCCTGTCTTTCGGCGCCAACTACAAGGCGGCCTACTGCATGGCTGTTTGCCCGGCCGGCGATGACGTGATCGGCCCCTACCTGGCGGACAAAGGCTAATTCAAACGGGAAGTTGTCAAGCCGTTGCAAGCGCGTGAGGAGGACCTCTATGTCGTGCCCCATTCCGATGCCGCGGCCCATGCCGAAAAGCGGTTCCCCCACAAAACCCGGCGCCTGGTGAATTCCGGCCTGCGTGCCTGGACCATCGCCGGCTTGTTGCGCAGCCTCAATCTTGTGTTCAGCCGGCACAACGCTAAGGACCTCGAGGCGCGCTATCACTTCACTTTCACCGGCAGCGAAACCATGCGCTCAACGATTACGATAAACCGCGGCACGCTCGACGTTGCCGACGGTCATGTCGGTAATCCGGATCTAAGCGTGACCGCCGATGCCGACACCTGGCTCGCCTTCCTGCGTAAGGAACGCGGCATTCTGGGTGCGCTGCTGACACGCAAAATTCGCCTCAAAGGCAATCCGAAACTGCTGCAAGCGTTCGGCCGGTGCTTCCCTGGTTGAGGGACGGACCGCATCGGCAGCCCACCTGGACAGGATGCCTGCGGCTGGCTAAGTATGCCGTCGCCTGACCCAACCATGACTGAGAGTGCCGGCATGTCCCAATTGTTGAGCGATGCGGAAGTTATCGAGCGCATCTTCCACCACATGGATAACAAGAGCACCGACAGAGGCAACGAAGTGTGGCGGGAACCGGTGGAAAACTATCTATCGGAGGACCGTTTCCAGGCGGAAATCCAGCTGCTTCGTCGACTGCCCGTGCCGTTTTGTCCGTCCGCCGCCTTGCCGGATGCCGGATCCTATGTCGCCCGAACCGCGGCCCTGACGCCGATTTTGGTGGTCCGCGGCGATGACGGTGTTGTGCGTGCCTTCCGCAATGCCTGCCGCCATCGCGGCATGCCGGTAGCCGACGGCAGTGGTTGCGCCCGCGCTTTCAACTGTCCCTATCATGCCTGGAGCTATGGCCTGGACGGCCGGTTGAATCATATTCCCAGCGCCGACGGATTTCCCGATATCGACAAAGCGAGCCGCAGCCTGGTGCCGGTAAAAGCGGTGGAGAAACACGGCGTGGTATTTGTCACCCAGGACGAGGAAATCTCGACCGATGCCATAGACACCATGCCGCAGATCATCCACCCGCAACAACAGCTGTTCGATACCGCCGAAATTTCTGACAACGCCAATTGGAAGCTGCTATGCGAAACTTCCATGGAGGGATACCACATCAAGGCGCTGCACAACCGCTCTTTCTACCCTTATGGGTTCGACAATCTAAATGTGGTTGAAACCCACGGCCCCAACGCCAGGATTACCTTCCCGTTCCGGCGCATCGAAAAGCTACGCAATGTTCCACCCGCCGAACGACGCATCGACGGCATGGTGACCTATGTTTATCAGTTGTTTCCCAACGCGCATATTTCGGTGCTTTCAAGCCACAGCCTGTTCATCGTCGTGGAACCGATCAGTCCGAGCGAGAGTAAATGGATCTTCTACCGGCTGAGCAACCGCCATGGCAAAGGCGACGGCGCGGCGGAAAAAATAGACCAAGCCAAGCGCGATGCGCAGTTCGTCAAGGATACGGGTCTCGACGAAGACCGCCACGCGGCCTGCGCCATCCAGGCCGGCTTAACAAGCAAAGCCAATTCGGAATTCACCTTCGGCCATTTCGAAGAAGCGATTGTCCACTTTCACGCAAATTTGCAAGCCTTGCTGCCAAAAGTCGGCTGAAGCGCACGGCGCGTGCCGGAAGGCAACGGCATTCGGCCCAGCACTCAGTCGACTACCCACGACGCGACGAACGCCTTAATCTTTATTCATGAATATCCTACGCGCCGCCAACCAGCGTGTCTTCCATGAACGGGACGGAGGCCGACCATGAGCGTGCCCCAATGGCACGGAGATGCCGGTTCGGGCCTCGGTGTTTCCTTCCAGGGCAACGAAACAGCAGCCGCATTGCCCGACCTGGCACGTCAGGCCGAGGCTGCCGGCGTCGACACAATGTGGCTGGCTTGCCACTTGTTCCAGCGCGACGCGGTGGTGCAAGCCGCCATGGCGCTGTCGGCGACCGAGCGGATCGGCGGCGCGTTGATGGCGGTCAGCCCGTACGTGGTCCATCCGGTGCAAGCGACCATGGCGGCGGCAAGCCTGAACGAGTATTTTCCCGGCCGGGCGGTACTCTGCCTTGGCGCCGGCGCGCCTGGCGATCTGGACGCCGCCGGCATCGCCCGGCTCCGGCCGCTGGCCGCCTTGGAGGAAAGCATCGACATTGCGCGGGCCTTGTTGGCCGGCGAGATAGTGCGCCACCGCGGCGACCGCTTTCAGGTCAGCGGCCGCGCCCTCGAAACCGGTCGCCAAGACGTGCCCATCATCTTGGCCGCCACCGGGCCGCGCATGCTGCAACTCGCCGGGCGCCGGGCCGACGGCGTTTTGCTGTCGGCGGCAACGTCGGTTGAATTCGTGCGCTGGTCGCTGGCCCAAGTCGATACGGCCGGCACCAACAACCAGGTGCGCCGCATCGGCCTGGTCTTCGCCTCGGTCGACGCCGAGGAGCGCCAGGCCTACGAGAAGTTGAAACGGCTGCTGGCCTTTGTCCTGCGCGGCGCCCATCATCGACCGAACCTGGAGATGGCCGGCACCGACCTGGATCAAGCGGCGCTGAATGACGCCGTCGCCGCCGGCGATTGGTCGCGCGCGACGTCTTTGATCAGTGACGAGGTCGTGGCCCGCCACAGCGTCAGCGGCACGCCGGCCCAAGTGCGCGCCCGCCTTCGCGATTACCGCCAGGCGGGGTTGGACGAGGTGGTTATCGCCGGCGTGCAAGACCAGGCCAAGCTTGCCGCCGTTCTGGCGGCGGCGCTCGGCGACGGTTTGGAAGAATGATTGTGCCCATCGTTAAAAAGTCCCTCGGCTCCGCCTCGGTGTACTGTTTACCGGAACAAATTGCCAAATCAGGCCTTGGGGTGGCCCGGCGGCCTGATTTGATCATTTTTGTTGCTTATCATGACCAAATGTCATGATAAGAGCCCGCAACACTAGGGAGCCAAATTTGGCTCTCTAGTGTTGCAAACAGAAATCCTGTTGGCGCATCGCCGAGCCGCCTCAAGATGCGCTAACGCAATATTTAGACTGAAGAAAAGTACACTGAGCGTAGCGAAGGACTTTTCTTCACGGTGAACGATTGTGGAGCAACCGCGATGATCGTCAGCGTCGGCTTTCCGACCGGCATGGAGGGCCTTACCTACCCGATCCCGTTTTCCGAACCCGAAGCCCTGCTGGCCATAGCCCAGCACGCCGAAGCGCTCGGCTATCATTCGATCTGGGGCAACGACCATATGACGACGCAGCATTATGTGCGCGAGGAGTTCGGTCGGCCGCCCCGCTTCTGGGAGATCCTGACGACCTATGCCTGGCTCGCCTCGCAGACCCGGAGCCTGCGCTTCGGCACCGGCATTCTGGTGTTGCCCATGCGGCGCGACATCGTGGTGACCGCGAAGCAATTGATCACCCTGGACCACTTGAGCGGCGGCCGGCTCGAACTGGGCGTTGGCGTCGGCGCCTATCGCGAGGAGTTCGAAGCCTTGCAGCCAGATCACAAACACCATCGCGGCAGCATCGTCGAAGAAGGCGTGCGGGCGCTGCGGGTCCTGTTCACCGAGGACCGGGCAAGCTTTGACGGTGCATTCTACCGGTTTCGCGATGTCGAGCTTTATCCCAAGCCGTTGCAGGCAAAGCTGCCGATCTATTTCGGCGGCAACAATGTCAACCAGCTTCGACGAACCGCGGCACTGGGCGACGGTTGGCTGCCAGCCGGTCTGCCCCTGGAACGCATTACCGCCGATATCGGAAAGCTGCGCGGGCTATGCGAAGCCCGGGGCCGCGATTTCTCCGAGATCGCCGTGGCGCCGCAATATATCGCCCTAGTCGACACCGATCACGACCGAGCGGTCGAACGCTTCAGCCGCAGTCAGATGCACAAGCATCTGGTGTCGCTAACCCAATCGACGTTGAAGGAACAGGCCGGCAGCTCCATGATCGACACAAACCTGATCGGCACACCTGCCGAAGTGGTGGAGAAATGCCTGGCCTTGAAGGCAGCCGGCGTCACGCACTTGCTCGGCCTATATTTCGCGGTCAACACCGTGCCGGAGCTGCTGGACCAAATGTCACTGTTTGCCGAAGCGGTGGTACCGCGCCTTACCGCATAAACGGCCAAGTCGGAAGTTATTCTCAGCTCGTTCAGCCGGCAAGCCGGTGATACTGTCGCCCGCACTGCCCTCCCGGCCGCTATTCTTTAGCCGCCTCGGCGACGCTTTGCCGGACAATTCTGACCAAAGCTTCGGCGAACCGCGCATTCGCGGTTTGGCGTTTCACTAGGACAGAGCGCCCAACCGGTGTCGAATAGAATTGCAGCAGCGCCTCCATCTCCTCGGTCGTGAAGGTGTCGGCCGCGATATCAACGAACTCGGAAAATACTTCTTTTTCGTCCAAATGCTTCGTCACCAACTCTCGCAGACGGCTTCGCTGATCCTCGGGCGCGTTGGTCACCATCATGTCAATTGTGTAGCGAAACAAACCTTCCCGCTTGACCAAATCAACCATTTCCTCGGCCTTGGCGCGTCGGGCGGCGCTATCGTCCGCATGCGCCCAACTCGCCGTAAGAAAAATGCAAAGACAAATGGCGATCCATACCCATCCAGCCCGTCGTTCCATGATGTTAAAAACTCCCACCTGATAGCCGCTCCGGCTATTATCGAATCCTACTATTGATCGTCACAGTAGCGGCCTGGCAAGCGACGAACAAGACCGCCTAAACCGGTCTGGAGCCAAGTCTCCGACACGACGGATAATGCGGGACCTTGGTGGAAATCCAGCCGTGGCATAGACTTTCTTCATGAAGTTTGTGGCCCATGGAAATCTGCCATGCCTAATATCGTCGCTTAATCTGGGTCTGGAGCTATTTAATGTCAAAGCCGGTAGTCGGTGTTATCGCGAATGCGCATCTCATTAACGATCGAATGGCCGTTCAAGTTGTCGGAGAGCGGAATCTTCGGGCGTTGGCAGATGTCACTGACGCGCTGCCTGTGATATTTGCCGGTGCTCCCGATATTACGGATATCGGGGCATTGCTAGACATTGTCGATGGCATCCTGTTGACCGGAGCGCGCGCAAACGTTCATCCGACGCATTTTGACGCAGCCCCCCATCCCAGTCACGAACCCTACGACCAGGATCGCGATGCCGTGGCGCTGCAACTAACAAAAGTCTGTGTCGAGCAATGCGTTCCAATTCTTGGCGTTTGCCGTGGCTTCCAAGAAATGAACGTGGCCTTTGGCGGCTCGCTCCATCCGGAAATTCGTGATTTGCCTGGACGCATGAACCATCGGGCACCGCGGTTGGAAAACGGCGAGTTCCATCCCGATCCGGAGGTTGTTTTCGCCGACCGTCACGACGTCGATCTCACGCCCGGCGGATCGCTCGAGAAACTTTATGGATGCAAGACAATTCGTGTGAACTCCCTCCATGGACAAGGCATTTCAGCGCTCGGCGAACGTGTTGTCATAGAAGGCGTAGCAGAGGACGGCACAATCGAAGCCATTAGAATTGCCGAGGCGACGGACTTTGCGTTGGGGGTTCAGTGGCATGCCGAATATGACCCGCAGACCAATCCGGTGAACCGCGTGTTGTTTGAAGCCTTCGGAGAGGCGCTTAGAAAATCGGATTGATTGGCCCTCGCCGCCCGTGATTCTTTTAATCTTATAGCAGCCGACGAAAATTGTGGTTCACGGCCGGGCAACCGAAGTCTGGTCCGCCGGTGCCGCCGCCAGGGATCGTTTCGGATTGACCAGATCCGGATGGCGTCGGGCGACGACCGCCGAGAGCGGTGCCAGCCGAAAGCCGCGCTCGGCTAAGACCGCGATCCATTCGGCCAGCAAACCAAGAGTGCGCTCGTAAGGGTGGGCGATGGCAATCGCCGCGCCGCGCCGTCGCGCGATCCGCTCGACCTCTGCCAATTGCGCATGTACGTTGGAATGGTCCGGCCCGTCCGGGTCGACAAAGACGTCACGCGCGAGCCATGCCATATCGTATTTTTCGCCGAGGCCGGCGATGACGCTGACACTGGTGGTTTTGGAATCAAGGAACAAGAGGCCGCGCTTGCCAAGTTCACGCATGACCGGCGCCATCGCCGCCGCGTCACTCGTGAAGCGGCTACCCATATGGTTGTTGACGCCGACATAGCCGTTGAGCCGGCCGAGATTCCAGGCCAGCCGGCGCTGGTTTTCGGCCACTGAAAGCCCGGTCATCAACGCCCTCGGCCCCGGGTCGGCATCCACCGTGCCGGGCTCCATCGGCACATGCACCAGCACTTCGTGGCCGGCATCCCGCGCCGCCGCGGCACTTTCGGCAACGCCACGGGCATAAGGCAGGAAAGACAAAGTCAAAGGTCCCGACATTTTGATAATGCGCCGGGTCTGCCGGGATTGCAGCCCGACATCATCGATCACGAGGGCGATCAGCGGTGCCCTGTCGTCGTCATCGAAGGCGACGGCGTGACGCTGCCAAAGCGGCAATGCGGACCGGTTGAACGTCTCAACAGGACTTGACTGACCCGGCGACGGAATGGTTGGCAACGGCGGCCGTTCTCGGATCACCGGTGGACTAACTTCGGCCGGCTTAGGGGCTGCCAATGCGGCGACATCAACTGACTGCGTCGGCTCGGTGGGCGCCGGCACCGGTAGAGTCGGCGTTTCAGCCCCGACCGCTGGGGCAGCGATCACTGGGGCCCCGACCGCCGTTGTCTTCGGCGGCACCGACGTGACCGGCGGTGCCTGCTGTACCGCGACCGGCCCGGGGGTTGGTCTTGGACTGCCAACGACGGCAACCAAACCGCCTAGCCCAGCGCCGGCAGCGAAAAGAACAGCCGCAAAAAAGGTTATGTTTCTTCGGCGTCTCGCCGATTGGGCCCGATCGACGTCGGTCGAGCCGCTGGCATCAGCGGCGCGGCGCCGCGCCCGGGTCCGCTGGCGGATTTGGCGCCGTTTTTCCGACCGATCCAGAACAATACCCTCATCAAATTCGTTTTGATCGCCGGCTCACGCCCCGAACGGCGCCCGCCCCGCAACTGACTATAAAACGGCCACGATAAAGTTGGCTACGACAGATGTTCTACGCCTCACCGGCTAGATCGTCCAGGATCGGGCAATCGGGGCGATCATCGCCGTGACAGCGGTCGACCAAATGCGTGAGCGTTCGGCGCATGGCCTGCAGTTTGTCTATTTTTTGATCGATTTCTTCGACATGGTCTCTGGCGATCCGCCGGACGTCGGCACTGAGCCGATTGTGGTCGCGGTAGAGTCCAAGCAACGTCCCCACTTCCTTGACCGAAAATCCCAGGCTTCTTGCCCGGGAAACAAACTGAAGCGTGCGGATATCGTTTTCCGTGTAGCGTCGATAGCCGTTTTCTCCGCGATTCGCCGGTTCGATCAGATTGACGCTTTCGTAATAGCGGATGGTCTTGGCCGGAACACCCGACCGCTCGGATGCGTCGCCGATATGCATGCTCGCTCCTGGCTTTGCGCTGCCGGCATCTCAGTCGCAGGCCGGTGCCTTTGTACATAATCAACATTCCAGCGAATGGAAGGCTGACGCAGCATTTTCGCGAGATCCTTGACCCGCGGCGCAAGCCCTGCTTCTTTCTCCCCGAGCCGGCAAGATGTATGATCGCGCGGCTTCTTAATGCTCGCCGGTAACTGTTTGACATGATTGTCCTTATCGATAACTACGATAGCTTCACCTACAATCTGGTTCACTTTCTTGGTGAACTCGGGGAACAGGTCGAGGTGCATCGCAACGACACCCTCGGCGTTGCCGACGTTCTGGCAATGGCACCGGAGGCAATCGTTTTGTCACCCGGACCGTGCGATCCGGACAAGGCCGGCATTTGCCTCGACTTGGTGGCCGAGGCCGCGGGCCGCGTTCCGGTCCTTGGCGTCTGCCTTGGCCATCAAACGATCGGCCAGGCGTTCGGCGGCGAAGTGACGTTGGCGCCGGAAATGATGCACGGCAAAACCAGTGCCATTCACCATGACGGGTCGGGCGTATTCCGCGACCTGCCACAGGATTTCATCGCGACGCGGTACCATTCGTTGATGGTCGCGGAGGCCGGCCTGCCGGCCGATCTGCGCGTGACGGCAACCAGCGTCGACGGCGTGATCATGGGTCTCACGCATCGCGACCATCTCGTGCATGGCGTGCAATTCCATCCCGAAAGCATTGCCTCGGAACATGGCCACGCGGTGTTGAAGAATTTCATGACGTTGGCGCGGACATCCGGCCGAAGCGAGGATTGACGCCATGACAAACGACATGAACGAGTTTCGCGGAATTGTCGGCGACGTGGCGACCGGCCGATCTCTGTCCGTCGATGAAGCCCGCAAGGCCTTCGACATCATGATGTCCGGCGACGCCACGCCGTCCCAGATGGGCGCCTTCCTGATGGGCTTGCGGGTCCGCGGCGAAACCGTTGACGAAATCACCGGCGGCGCCATGACCATGCGCGCCAAGGCCTCGACCATCGACGCGCCGCCCGGCGCCATAGACACCTGCGGCACCGGCGGCGACGCCACCGGAACCTGGAACGTCTCGACGGCAACCTCGTTCGTCGTCGCGGCCTGCGGCGTGCCCGTCGCCAAGCACGGCAACCGGGCTTTGTCTTCGAAAACCGGTGCCTCCGACGTCTTGGCTGCTCTCGGTGTCAACATCGACTGCGAATTTTCGCTGGTCCGTAAAGCGCTCTGGGAAGCCAACATCTGCTTTCTGATGGCGCCGCGCCACCATGGCGCCATGCGTCATGTCGGGCCGACCCGGGTCGAGCTCGGCACGCGCACGATCTTCAATCTGCTCGGGCCGCTGTCGAACCCGGCAGGCACCAAGCGCCAGTTGATCGGTTGCTTTTCGCGCGACTGGATCGAACCGATGGCGCAAGTGCTGCTGCGCCTCGGCTCCGAAAGGGTCTGGGTCGTGCATGGCAGCGACGGTACCGACGAATTGACCACGACCGGCATTTCCTATGTCGCTGAACTGAACGACGGCAAAGTAAGCACTTTCGAAATATCGCCGGAGGTCATCGGGCTGCCGTTGGCCACGCCGGCCGATCTAAAGGGTGCTGAGCCGGAGACCAACGCCACCGCATTGCGCGCGGTCTTGGCCGGTGAGGCCGGCCCGTTCCGTGACATCGTCTTGTATAACTCGGCCGCGGCTCTGGTCGTCGCCGGCAAAGCGTCGGACCTTGCCGACGGCGCCGAAGCGGCACGCCGAGCAATCGACAGCGGCGGCGCCGCGGAGCGCCTCGAGCATTTGGTGCAGATCACCAACGAGCTCGCCGCAGAGGAAGGCTGACAAATTCCGATGTCGGATATTCTTAGCAAAATCTGTGATGACAAACGGCGCCATATTGCCGGGCGGAAGCAATTGATATCCCGCGCCGAAATTGAGGCTGCCGCCCATGCCGCACCGGCGCCCCGTGGTTTTCAAGCAGCCTTGCAGACGGCGCTGGCGGATGACCGTTATGGCCTGATCGCCGAAATCAAGAAGGCCTCGCCGTCCAAAGGCCTGATCCGGGCCGATTTCGAGCCGTCATCGTTGGCCCATGCATACCAGGCGGGCGGTGCCAGTTGCCTGTCGGTCCTGACCGACGAACCCTATTTCCAGGGCCGTGACGAGTATCTGACCGTGGCCCGCGAAGCGGTGACGGTGCCGGTGTTGCGAAAGGATTTCATGCTCGACACCTATCAGGTTGCCGAAGCCCGGGCGCTCGGCGCTGACTGCATCTTGTTAATTATGGCCGCACTAGACGATGGTCAAGCCGCCGACCTGCATGCCGCCGCCCTTGGCTTCCGTATGGACGTGTTGATCGAAGTGCATGACCAGGACGAACTCGACCGCGCTTTGCGCCTACCGAGCGGCATGATCGGCGTCAACAATCGAAACTTGAAGTCGCTCAGTGTCGATCTCGCCACGACCGAGCAATTGGCGCCGCATTTGCCGCAGGACCGACTATTGGTATCCGAAAGCGGCCTGAACGACCCGGCTGATCTGGCGCGCATGGCAGCGGCCAAATGCCGCTGTTTTCTGGTCGGCGAGAGTCTGATGCGCCAAGCTGACGTGGCCGCGGCAACCAAGCGCCTACTCTCGTCGCCAGACAGTGTTCGTTCGGCCCGGTAAGGAGGTCGCCCATGCCTGAGTTCACCCATTTCGACGATCAAGGCGACGCGCGCATGGTCGACGTCGGGACCAAGCCAGAAACCCCGCGCGTTGCCCGCGCCAGGGCCTACGTGGTCATGCAACCGGCAACGCTCACCTTGATAAAGGAAGGCCGGGCCGCCAAAGGCGACGTGCTGGCCGTCGCCCGCCTCGCCGGCATCATGGCGGCCAAACGCACGCCCGACCTGATCCCGCTCTGTCATCCGCTGCAGCTCGACGCGGTGGCGGTGACGCTGTCATGCAACGACGCCGAAAACCGTGTCGAGATCGAAGCCGAGTGCCGGCTGACCGGCCGAACCGGCGTTGAAATGGAGGCACTCACGGCGGCCTCGGTTTGCGCCCTCACGGTCTATGACATGTGCAAGTCGGTGGACCGCGGCATGGTCATAGCCAACGTCTGCCTGATCCATAAGTCCGGCGGCAAGAGCGGTGAGTACAATCGTCCATGATCCCTGTTGCGGAAGCCCAAGAACGCATCCTTTCCGTACTGCGGCCGTTGCCGGCTGAAACCGTCTCCTTGGCGGCGGCCCACGGCCGGGTACTGGCCGAAGACGTTTACGCGCGGCGCACTCAGCCGCCGGTCGACCTCTCGGCAATGGACGGCTGGGCGGTACGCAGCGTCGATGTCGCCAAGGTACCGGTCAGCCTGGCCATCGTCGGCGAAGCGCCGGCCGGCGGCGCCCATGCCGGCACCGTCGGGCCGGGCGAAGCGGTTCGCATTTTCACCGGCGGTCCGCTGCCGCAGGGCACCGACTGCGTCGTCATTCAAGAGAACACCACGTACGACGACACGACCGTCACGGTATCGGAACAGGCCGAATCCGGCCTGTTCGTGCGCCCGGCAGGGCTCGATTTCCGCAACCAAGAAATCGGCCTCAACGCCGGTCGGCACCTGACTTCACGGGATATCGGATTGGCGGCGGCCATGAACATCCCCTGGCTCAGTGTCCGCCGGCGCCCGCGGGTGGCGCTTTTGGCGACTGGCGACGAGCTTGTCCGAAGCGGCGAGCCGATCGGCCCCAACCAGATCGTTGCATCCAACAGCCTGTCGCTGGCGGCGCTGATCGAGACGGCGGGCGGCGAAGCCTTCGATCTGGGTATCGCCCGCGACGACCGGGATTCCCTCAGTGTCATGGCTGCCGGCGCCATGGGCGCCGATATGTTGGTGACGATCGGCGGCGCTTCCGTCGGCGACCACGACTTGATCCGCGATGTGCTCGGCGATGACGGCCTGGATGTGGATTTCTGGCGCATTGCCATGCGCCCGGGCAAGCCACTGATATTTGGCGCCATTGGTGCGACGCCAATGCTGGGCATGCCGGGCAATCCGGTCTCGTCGATGGTTTGCGGCCTGATTTTCCTGCGGCCGGCCCTGTTCCGTCTGCTCGGGCGATCCGATCCGCCATTGCCGACCCGTTCCGTCCGCCTCGGCATCGATCTCGACGTGAACGACCAGCGTCAGGATTATCTCCGTGCCCGGCTGGTTGCCGACGGCCACGACGGTTGGCACGCGATGCCGTTCGGCAAACAGGATTCCTCTATGATTTCGCGCCTTGCCGCGGCTGATTGCCTGATCGTTCGAGCGCCGCACGCGCCGGCCTGCAGTGCCGGCGACACAGTGACCGTTTTGCCGTTAGCCGATCTCTGTTGAGGCAATAAAATTCCGCCGCCCCCGTACCGTGACAAAAAGCCTTGACCTAAAATAAGAACTAAACTAGAACATCAGCGAATGTTTTAGTTTTGTTCTTACGTGATCGGAGGGTGCCGGTGCTGACACGCAAACAGCATGAGTTATTGACCTACATCCACCAACATCTGGACGAGCATGGAATTTCGCCGTCCTTTGATGAGATGAAGGAAGCGCTTAGCCTGAAATCCAAGTCCGGAATTCATCGGCTGATCACCGGATTGGAAGAGCGCGGCTTCATTCGCCGGCTGGCGCACAAAGCGCGGGCGCTCGAAGTTTTGAAATTGCCCGACGACGCCGTGCCCGGCGGTCGGGTGGTTGCGGCGGAACGCGAAAGCGGCGGCGTTATTGCCACGGATTTCAGGCGACGGCGGGAAAATCGGGAGGTGTCGGCGGAAACCATATCACTGCCGCTCTATGGCCGGATCGCGGCGGGAACGCCGATCGAGGCACTGCGCGACAATTCAAACTCCGTTGACGTACCGGCAGCAATTTTGACCCGCGGCGAGCATTACGCATTGGAAGTCGCCGGTGATTCCATGGTCGACGCCGGTATTCTGGACGGCGACACGGTGGTTATCGAACGCTGCGAAAATGCCGATACCGGCGCGATCGTCGTCGCCTTGGTCGATAGTCACGAGGTGACCTTGAAGCGACTTCGCCGCAAAGGCAATTCGGTCGCTCTTGAAGCCGCCAATCCGGACTATGAAACGCGGATTTTCCCACCGAACCGGGTCAAAATTCAAGGTCGTTTGATCGGCTTGATACGGCAGTACTAGATTGATTACCGACGCCGCGACCGGTCGACCACCCAGGGCCGACGGCCGCGTACGTCATTTACGGACACGGCGTGCGGCGGACCGGTCTTCGGTAGATAAACAACATGCGCGCCCTCCCGCCAAATGTCGAAACGGTCGACAATAATACGCGCCGAGGAACAACGGACGCGGACCGGTACGGAGGCAACGACAATGTCGGCGGTCCGGCAGTCTTCACTCAACGCGCCTTCGTGATGGGGCAGTGCCGCAACCCAACCGTTCACGCGATAAATGCAACCGAGCCCGTCGCAGCGCAAACGGCCGTCGCCGCTCGGACCGGTGCTCGGCCAGGGAGCGGCGTCGGACAAACCGTCGCGGCGCAACCAAGCAGCCCGCGCGTTGCGGCCCGCGCGTTTCGACGACACCATTAAGCCGCCGCCCTCGGCGCGCGCAGCCACCAGTTTGCCGTCGCCGTTTATCAATATGTGCGGCGGTCGATAAACGGCCAGGCTGAGGCAACCGGCGCTGATGCCGATGATCCCCAGCAAACGCCAACGCCGCCGCCAGAGGCAGAGCCATAGGCCGCCAAGCGCAATGGCGACCAAACCGGCCATTGGCATCGCCGACACCACGGATACGGCGCCGGGAAGGCCTGCAATGAATTTGGCGACACCGACAATCACGTCAATCCCCACGCCCATCGGTCTGAGCGCCAACGCTGCCAACCCGAACGGCATCAGAACGAAGCCTAGGACAGCGGCCGGCATCACCCACAGCGCCATGACCGGCACGGCAACCAAGTTGGCAATCAGGCCATAGCTGATAACCCGGTTGAAGTGAAACAACGCAATGAGACCGGAAGCGAATCCGGCGATCACCGTCGTCAAGGCGACCGCGGCAAGATAGAGCGCCAACCGCCGGCCCAAGCCGCCGGCCAGACGCAGGCTTCGAAACTTTGGCCCGGCGATTTCATAAGTCGCGATCAACGCCACGACTGCCGCGAACGACATTTGAAAACCGACATGTAAAAGGCTTTCTGGCGTCAACGCCAACAGCACCAAAGCCGCCCAAGCCACGGTCCGCATGGATAAGGCGCGCCTGTCGACCAGGATGGCGATCAACACCAAACCGGTCATCATGAAGGCGCGTTGCGTCGACACGGTGGCACCGGCAACGAACAAATAACAAAACGCGGCCGCCAAGGAACCGACTGCCGCCCATTTCTTGATAGGGTAGTTCAGCGCCACGGGTTGCCAGAGCGCCAGGCCGCCGCGCAGAAGGAGAAACACGAAACCGGCGACCAAACCCATATGCAGCCCGGAAATCGCCAACAGATGCGCCAGTCCGGCGTCTCGCATGGCGTCCATGACGGCGGGGTCAATATCGCCGCGTTCGCCGGTCATCAGGGCGGCCGCCACGTTGCCGGTCATGCCGGGCACTACGGCGCGGATCTGCCCGGCGATACGGCGCCGAGCCTCGGCAATCGCGGCCAGCGGCCGCCACGCTTCAGGATCCGGGTCGACTGCCATTTTCGGCGACGAAACAGCATAGCCGACACCGCCCAATTGCTGAAAATAGGCTTGCCGGGGAAAATCGAATGCCGCGGGCGAATGCGGCATCGGCGGCGGCATGAGAACCGCCATGATGCCAATGCGTTGTCCCGGGCGGGGCGCCGGCACCGACCGGGCGCGCACCGTAATGCGCACCCGCTCAGGCGTTTGACCGGCTGCCAATCCGCGGATTTCCAGTGCTGACAGCGTCAATCGGTAAGCATTCGGCCTGGGTTCGCTGGCCACCACGCGGCCTTCCGTCCAGGCCGGGCCATAGCGTTTCGTCAGGATCGGCGCATCCACGGCCCAGACCCGGAGCTGAGCCAATGAAAACCCGATCGCCGCGGCCAGCACGCCGGCCGCGACGATCAGCGCCAGCGGCCCGCGGCGGAGCCAAACAACCGCGGCCATGGCAACCGCAACGATCGGCAGCGCCAGCCCTGTCATTGGCTCGTCCGGTAAGGCAAAGTAAAGGCCAATGCCGATCGCCACACTTACCGGAAGCCAAAGAAACCAGCGATCGCGCTCGTCCTCGAGCACATCGACAAGCCGAAGCGCGACCGTCGGCACACGGCTTGGCAGTGTGTAAACCGCCCACAGATACCTCGAAACGCGCCCCCGACTATGGTACATATCCACCACCCCGGCGGTCATCATAGGCGGCCGCCGATATTCCCGTAACCCGTGCTGACAGCGCCGATAGGGCTCTTTTCATGAGTGATTCACCCGTCGTTACCCGGTTCGCCCCCTCACCAACCGGTTTCCTGCATATCGGCGGCGCCCGGACCGCGTTGTTCAACTGGCTGTTCGCCCGGCACCATGGCGGCCGTTTCACATTGCGGATCGAAGACACCGACCGCGCCCGATCGACAGACGCCGCTATCGCCGCCATTCTCGACGGTTTGCAATGGCTCGGCCTTGATTGGGACGGCGAAACGGTCTATCAGTTCGCCCGCGCCAAACGGCATGCCGTGGTGGCGCAAGATCTACTCGCAGCGGGCCTGGCCTATCACTGTTATGCCAGCCCGGAAGAGCTGGCGGCGATGCGCGAACAGGCGCGGCGCGAAGGCCGGTCGACCGGCTACGACGGCCGCTGGCGTGACCGTGATCCCGCCGAGGCGCCGGCCGGTGTCGATCCGGTCATCCGGCTCAAGGCGCCGCGAGACGGCGAAACCGTGATCGACGATTTGGTTCAAGGCCAGGTTACCGTGGCCAACCGACAACTCGACGACATGGTGCTGCTGCGGGCCGACGGCACGCCGACCTATATGCTGTCCGTCGTGGTCGACGATCATGACATGGCGATTAGTCATGTCATACGCGGCGACGATCACCTGACTAACGCCGCGCGCCAGACATCGCTCTACGCCGCCCTTGGCTGGGTACCGCCGAAATTTGCGCATATTCCGCTCATTCACGGCCCCGACGGTGCCAAACTTTCCAAGCGCCACGGCGCGCTTGGCATCGAAGCTTATCGGGATCTCGGCTATCTGCCGGAGGCGCTCAGAAATTACTTGCTGCGGCTCGGCTGGAGCCACGGCGACGATGAAATCATATCCACTGAACAAGCCACGGCCTGGTTCGACTTGGCAGCGGTCGGCAAAGCGGCAGCTCGCTTCGATATGGCCAAACTCGATAGCCTCAACAGTCATTACATCAACGCCCGCCCCAACGATGAATTGGTGACGCTAAGCCAACCAATCCTTGAAAGTCTGATTGACCGAACACTGAACGAGGCAGAAACGGACCGACTGTCACGGGCCATGGTGGAACTGAAGCAACGCGCAAAAACGCTGCCGGAACTGGCTGAAAAAGCACGCTTCATAACGCGAGCGCGACCGATCGAGCCTACGCCTAAAGCAGCGAAACTGCTTGATTCGGACGCCCGCGCGCGGCTCGGCCGGCTGGCCGATAGCCTCGACGCTTTGTCGGACTGGACAGTGGATGCGTTGGAAGCCGCGGTGCGGGGATTTGCCGCAGCGGAAGACATGAAGCTTGGAAAAATAGCACAATCATTACGAGTGGCTCTGACTGGGGAAACCGCCTCACCGGGCATATTTGCGCTGCTGGATATCCTCGGGCGAAGCGAAAGCATTGGTCGTATTCGGGATACCGCCGACTGAACAGAATCTCGACCGAACCGCGTTTTGGTGTCCAGCCCGGATGGGGTATACTCCGCCCAGCCGGGTCCACAGGGCAGATCAACAATAAGGGCTCGCCACGATCCATCTACCAACTCATGGAGGTAAGGGCATGGGAGACACCCCAGTACTCGACAGTGTCAATATCGAGCTCGAAGGCAACAACGGCGTGGAATTACCATTGCTCGACGGCACCGTCGGACCGCGGGTGATCGATATCCGAAAGCTCTATGCATCGACAGGATATTTTACCTATGATCCGGGCTTTACCGCCACGGCAAGTTGCGAGTCACGGATCACCTATATCGACGGCGATGTCGGCGTGCTGCTCCATCGCGGCTATTCGATCGATGAGCTGGCCGAACACAGCGACTTCATGGAAGTCTGCTATCTGTTGCTGTTCGGCGAACTGCCGACGCAAGGACAAAAGGACGCGTTCGTCAACACTGTGACCCGCCACACAATGGTTCACGAACAGATGGTCAATTTCTATCGCGGCTTCCGCCGAGACGCCCATCCCATGGCGATCATGTGTGGTGTCGTCGGCGCTTTGAGTGCGTTCTATCACGACAGCACAGACATCAACGACCCGCACCAACGCATGGTGGCATCTTATCGGCTGATCGCGAAAATGCCGACAATCGGCGCCATGGCCTATAAGTACTCGCTTGGCCAGCCCTTCATGTATCCCAGGAACGACCTGAGCTATGCGGCGAATTTCCTGTACATGGTGTTTGGCGTGCCGGCGGAAGAATATGTCGTCAGTCCGATATTGGCCCGGGCAATGGACAGAATTTTCATTCTGCACGCCGACCATGAGCAGAACGCCTCGACCTCGACCGTGCGTCTGGCCGGCTCGTCCGGCGCCAACCCGTTCGCTTGTATCGCCGCCGGTATCGCGTCGCTATGGGGGCCGGCGCATGGTGGCGCCAACGAAGCCGTGCTGAACATGCTCGAGGAAATCGGCTCGATCGACCGGGTGGAAGAATACGTCCAACGCGCCAAGGAGCGCGACGACCCATTCCGGCTGATGGGGTTCGGTCATCGTGTTTACAAGAACTACGATCCGCGCGCCCGTGTGATGCAATTGACCTGTCATGAGGTCCTCGGCGAACTCGGCATCGAACGCGATCCACTGTTGGCGCTGGCCATGGAACTCGAGCGTATCGCACTTGAGGATGACTATTTCGTCGAAAAGAAACTCTTCCCCAATGTCGATTTCTATTCGGGCATCATCTTGCGCGCCATGGGTTTCCCACCGGAGATGTTCACCGTTCTGTTCGCGATCGCCCGTACGGTCGGATGGGTTGCGCAATGGAATGAAATGATCGCCGACCCGTCGCAGAAGATTGGCCGGCCGCGCCAACTTTACACCGGCGTCGGACAACGGTCCTACACGGGCATTGACGAAAGAGGATAAATTGTCGAAAGACGAAGACAAATAGTCATGCGTAGTGTCCGACAGGATTATCGACAATCAGTCGGCCGACCCGATGCCGGCAGGCAGGCATTTGTCCGTTTGGCGGCGCCGGCCAACGACAATACGCCATCGCTAAGGCGCCGCGCCGCACAGGCATTGCGAATTATATACTGCCTTGGTGCCGTCGCTTTGGTCGCATACTTCCTGTTGGCCTAACACACGATTCCCCGACCGTCGCCGATGCCATCGCGGTTCAGGCATCCCGCATCATGGCGCTGAATTCCGCATCGGCCGCCGGCTCATCGTCTACCAGCACCTTGCCCGAGAATTTCCAGATCGCACCGCGTCCCTTTAGCTTTTCGACGTGGATGTGCATGACATCGCCGGGCACGATTGGCCGGCGAAACCGTGCTTTGTCGATGCCGAGGAAATAGACCAGCTTGCCTTCGGCATCCGGCCCCATGCTATGTACCGCGAGAACGGCCGCGGTCTGGGCCATGCTTTCAATCGTATAAACACCCGGCATGACCGCCTGGGACGGGAAATGCCCTTGGAACTGCGGTTCGTTGATGGTCACGTTCTTGATGCCGTGGGCGGATTGCCCGGCGACGATATCGATGACTTTGTCGACCAGCAGCATCGGATACCGATGCGGTATCATGGCAAGAATTCTGTCTAGATCGACCTGATCAGGGCTCGGCTCGTTCGCACTCATATGATAATTCCCATCTGGCGGGCGCCAGCCACCGGAGCGGTCGAGGCCGCAATTTATTGCAGCGCCCAATCACTTCGGCATTTTGACCGATACTTTCGTCAGCCGCTTGTTCAGTTCGGCTACGACACTGTCCGTAATATCGAGGCTCTTCGGCGAATAGAACTCGACCTGCTTACGCCGCAGCACGATGTTGAACCCCATTTTCTGCTGCAACACGCCCATTATCGACACGATTTCCTTGAAGACCTGGCGCCGCGCACCCTCGAAAGCGGTCTTCAATTCACGTTCGCGATCGACAAGTCGCCTTTGCGTCTCAGCCGCCTTGCGGTCGAATTCCCGGCGTTTTTTGGCAAACGCCTCGGGCGACAATATCGCCCGTTGCCTTTTGAGCTCTTGCCCTTCTTTGCGTAGACTGTCTTCGGCGGCCTTGGCGTCGGCAATCAGTTTCTTTTTGTGAGCGTCCGACTGCTGGCGGATATGTTTGGCGGCCTTCGAGCCTTGGGCTATTTTCGTCATATCGATAATGGCGATGACGGAACCCTGCATAGCCTGACCGGCTGCAGGAGAAACCGCGCCGCCAACGATGGCGATTGCCAACACAATCGCCGGAGATAAGAAGCACCGTAGGGATTTCATGTCCAACCATTCACCTGTTCAATAGGTATTAGAATCTGGTACCGAAGCTGAAGCGGAAGAATTCGGTCTTGTCGACATCCTCCTTGATGAACGCTTCGGTGAAATCAAGACGAATCGGGCCAAACGGCGAGCCCCAGGAAACACCGAACCCGGCCGACGCCCTAACCGAGCCCTTATCGAAAATATTGGGATCGTCGTCATCGACATCGGCCAGACTACCAGCCTGTGCAAAAAACCGACCCACAATATCAAACTCGCTCGGCAAGCCCAGCGGAAATCTGACCTCCGCCGTGCCGACATAGAACAAATTTCCGCCAAGTGAGTCGTCAGTCGACACATCGCGCGGCCCGACGCCGCCGGATTCGAAGCCTTTAAAGGATTCGCCGCCCACAAAGAACCGATCGCTGATGGAGACGTCCTGACCAAGACCGAAAATGTAGCCCTCGTTCCATTTGATGGCGGCAATCACGGTCGACGTCACCGGAAAGTACTGCGCAAACCGAATCGACGACCGGATATAGCGAACGTCGCCACCAAACCCGGCAAAATTCTGGCTCATGCGAAATATGTAGCCTTTAGTCGGCTCTTGCGGATCGTCGCGGCGGTCGTATGTCAAGCGATAGCCGACCGCCGATGTCACATCAGTACCTTCTTGCTGCTTGATCACGTTGGACGCTGAGCTATCAACGTCGCTGATCTCGTCTTGCCGCAATTCATAGTGAACTTGCTGGCGCAGCCTTTCGGTTATGCGGTAGCCGGCTCGCAGCCTGAAACCGAGCGACGACTCATCGAATGACGATCGGTCTTGAAAATCGGTTTCTCTATTGAAGATGTCGAATCCGGCTGAAACCGGTTTGTCCAGGAAGTAGGGCTCGGTAAAAGCGAGGTCGAGTTCCTGGCGGCGTGTCGAAATGCTAAAGGACAGGCGCAGGTCCTGCCCGCGGCCGAGCAGATTGCGTTCGCGAATCGAGACTTCGCCGACCACATTTTCCGACGTCGACACGCCAGCGCCAAAACTCAGTTCGCCGGTCGATTGCTCTTGCACTTCTACTTCGATGACCGTCCGGTCTTGCGCACTGCCAGGCTGATTGCTGACGGAGACCTTGTCAAAAAATCCCAGGCCGCGAATCCGCGCGCGCGACCGCCGGAGCTTCGCGGTGTTGAACGCGTCGCCTTCGGCTAAACGAAATTCTCGGCGGATGACCTTATCAAGTGTCCGAACATTTCCCTCGATATCAATGCGCTCGACATAAACCCGCGGACCTTCTTTGATTTCAAAGGTAAGCGAAATGGTTCGCTCCTCCTTGTCGCGATCGACACGCGGCCTGATATCCACAAACGCATAACCGAGCCGCCCCAGCTCAAACGTCAAATTCTGGACGGTATCCTCCACCAATTCGGCGTCATAGAGATCGCCCGTGGGGGTAACGACAAAACTCTGTAATTGCTCGCCATCGAGGTCACGCAACTCGGTGTCTATTTCAATGTCGCCAAAGGTATAGAGTTCGCCTTCTTCGACGGTGATGGTGATGAAAAACGACGATCGATCAGCGGTCAGTTCGGCAACGGCCGAATTGACGCGAAAATCGGCGTAGCCGCGGCTCAAATAATGTTTGCGAAGCAATTCCCGGTCCAGGGTCAGCCGATCCGGATCATAGGTATCGTTGGAAGTCAAAAACCGATACCAGCGCGATTCTTTCGTCGCCAATGCGCTGCGTAATTGACCGTCGGAAAAGGCGCGATTGCCGACGAACCGTATCTTGGCGATTTCGGTGACTTCACCTTCGCTGATCTCGAAGACCAAATCGACACGGTTTTGTTCCAGTTGAATAACCTTCGGCTCCACGGTCGCAGCAAACCGCCCGCTGCGACGATAGAGGTCGATGATTCGCTGCACGTCGGATTGAACCCGGGCGCGGGTGTAGACTACGCGGGGACGAAGCTGGACCTCAGCTTCAAGCGCTGGGTCGTCGATCCGAGCGTTGCCTTCGAATGCCAAGCGGTTGATGATCGGATTTTCGACGACCGAAACCACCAGGACGTTGCCCTGTCGGCGCATGCGGACATCGGCAAATAATCCGGTTGCGAACAACGCCTTCAACGACCGGTCGATACGCGCCGAATTGAACCGGTCGCCGACCTTGACATTCATATAGGACCGTACCGTTTCCGGTTCGATGCGCTGGCTTCCGGATACGCGAATTTCTGCAATGGCGGTTGACGGGCCCGAGCTCGATTGCGCGAAGGCCGTCGCGACCGGCAACCCGACTACGGCACCAACGATTACTGCCAGCGCCACCAAAAGGCCCGCCGTTAAACGGATCCGCCCAATCCTCACCGAGTTTCCGCCCCTCGCCACACTACGTTTATGCGACCCATGGTCCGTGGCACCCTTGCCGGATTTTCACCACAGGCCGTCTATTCGTCTTCAAGAAAACAGGTCGACCATGAACGCCACCACACGAAGTTGAACCAAATCATTCCACGTCGCGAACAGCATCAGTGTGACCACCAACGCCAAGCCGATACGAAATCCATACTCCTGTGACCGCTCTCCGAGGGGCCGCCCCCGCACCGCCTCGATGCCATAGAACAACAGATGACCGCCATCCAGCATGGGAATGGGAAAAAGGTTGATCAATCCCAGGCTGATCGACAAAAACGCCATGAACTGAATGACCGACTCCAATCCAACGGAAGCGACCTGTCCGGACAATTGCGCAATACCAAGCGGGCCGCGCAGTTCATCTGCCGAACGCGAGCCGACGATCATCTGGCCGAGCGCGTCGAGCGTGGCCGTCGTCACGAATAACGTCTGGCGCGTCGCTTGCCATATCGCGCTCAACGGGTCGTGCTGAATGAACGCCCGCCCACGCACGCCAATACCGAGCCGGCCAATGCGTGTCTCGTTACCGAAGCGGTCCTTCTGCACGACGATTTTCGGGCTAACCAGCAGCTCAACCTGGGCACCGCCGCGATCGGCTTGGACAGTCAGGTGGCGGTCGAGCGACAAGCGAACGATCGCTTGAATCTCTTCAAATCGCTCGATCGACTCGCCGTTGATTTCCGTAATGTGATCGCCGATTTGAAACCCGGCGCGATCTGCCGCGCTATCCGGTTCCACGAATCCCACAATAGCCGGTGTATACGGTTGCCCGATGAACACATACATGCCGGCGAAAACGACAATCGCGAAAAGAAAATTCGCGATCGGTCCGGCGGCAACAACCGCCGCCCGCGGACCAAGCGGCTTGAAATGAAAACACTCCTGGCGTTCCGCCTCCGACATGCCGGCCGCCAAATCCGGCTGGCTTGCCACGCCGGCGTCGCCGAAAAACTTCACATAGCCGCCGAACGGGATCCAACTAATCTTCCAGCGCGTGCCGTTTTTATCGGTCCGGCCAATTAGCTCGCGACCGAAGCCAACGGAAAAGACATCGACCCTGACGCCGCACCAGCGGGCGACCAGATAGTGGCCAAGTTCATGTACAAAAACCAATACAGTTAGGACAGCGAGAAACGGCAGCGCATAACGCGCTGCGTCCGCGAAAAATTCCATGTTCCGTTTCCGCCGTTACTTCAAAAATTCCCGCGCCACGCGGCGCGCAGCACAATCGGTTTCTAACACGTCCTCGATCCGCTCCAATTCACGATTTGTCATTTTTTCCAACGTCGATTCGACGATACGCGCGATATCAAGAAATCCGATCTCGCGGCGCAGGAAGCCGCGCACCGCAACTTCGTTCGCGGCGTTGAGGATAGTAGGGGCGCCTCCGCCCATTTGCAAGGCTTCTCGCGCCAAGCCGAGAGCCGGAAAGCGTTTGATATCAGGGGCATAGAAAGTCAACTTCCCGAGTTTCGCGAGGTCGAGGCGTTCCGCCGGAGCGGTCATGCGGCGCGGCCACTGCAACGCGTAGGCGATCGGCGTGCGCATGTCGGGGCTGCCGAGCTGCGCCAACACAGAGCCATCAACGTAACCGACCATGGAATGCACCACGGACTGAGGATGCACCAACACCTCGATCGCCTCCGCGGCCACGGGGAACAGATGATAGGCCTCAATCAGCTCCAATCCCTTGTTCATCATTGTTGCCGAATCGACGGATATCTTTGAGCCCATGTCCCAGTTGGGATGGGCAACGGCTTCTTCCGGCGTCGCCGTTGCCATCTCATCCAGGGTCATGTCGCGGAACGGACCGCCCGACGCAGTCAATATGACCCGTTCGACGGTTTCTGAGCGATCGAAGTCAAAGACTTGAAAAATCGCATTATGTTCGGAATCGACCGGTATCAAAGTCGCGCCGTAGGTCTTGACGTCGCGCATCATCAGGTCGCCGGCACAGACCAGGCACTCCTTGTTGGCGAACGCCACGATTCGGCCATGTCTGACCGCCGCTAATGTCGGCTCAAGACCGGCAGCGCCGACAATCGCCGCCATAACCCGGTCGACCGGTCGACTTGCCGCGTCGACTAAGGCCGCCGCGCCTGCCGCCACCTCTATGCCTTCACCGCTTAATGCCGCTTTGAGATCGCGATAGCGTTCGGCGTCGCCGACAACCACCAACTTCGGTCTGAGCCGCCGCGCTTGCGCTGCAAGCAATTCGACATTGCGGAATGCCGTCAAGGCTTCGATCTCGAACGCGCTTCTGTTGCGCTCAACCAGATCGATGGTGTTGCAGCCGACCGAGCCGGTCGACCCCAATATTGTCAATCGAACCGGTTCGCTCGTTTCGGTTTGCGCGGCCATGGCCGGCAAAACGCTCATCACCATGCAAATCTCCCGTCCCCGAGCCTAACCGTCAACCACATGATCGGCGCGACGAACAATACGGCATCGACTCGGTCCAATATACCGCCATGACCGGGAATAAGCCCACTGGAATCCTTGACCTGCCATCGCCTTTTGATCCAGGATTCCGTCAAATCGCCAAGCGGCGCCACCACGGCCAACATCGCGGCAACGGCAGCCAGTATAGGTGCCGGGCCAATCGCAAACAGATGCGCCGCGATCATGCCCATCACAATGGCGGCCACAACGCCGCCGAAAAAGCCAGACCAGGTCTTGCCGGGGCTAATGGCTGGGGCAAGTTTCGGCCCGCCGAGCGCGCGGCCGGCAAAATAGGCCCCGGTATCGGCAAAAATGACAACCACGAACAACCAGAAAATCAGCGCCCGTCCGCCCTCCGGCAGCCCCCGCAGCGATAGCAATGCCATCGCCGGGATAACCAGGTAAGGCAGTCCCGCCACCGTCCAAAGCGAAAATCGACCGCGCAACCAAGCCGCAATCGCCAATAGCGCCAGGCCAAGTCCTATTACCGGCAACGCCCAGGCCACCTCGCCTAGGAAGACGGCCAAGAGAGCGGCAATGCCGGCTGCTGCCTGGACAACAATTTCTTCCCAGCCACCGCCGATCAGTCGCTGCCATTCCCACGCCAACAACACCACCACGACCAGCAACAACGCAAGAAACGGCCAACCGCCAAGCCAGCTGCAAACGATCAAAACCGGCAGAAGCACCGCTGCTGATGCAATGCGCAGTCCCAGTTCGCTGGTTGGTTTGCTAGTCCGGGGCCGCACCGTAGCGACGTTCCCTTTGCTGGTACTCGTCGATGGCGTCTTCCAGGTTTTTCTTCGAAAAGTCCGGCCAAAGCGTGTTCATGAAAATGAGCTCGGTATAGGCCGATTGCCACAGCAGGAAATTACTAAGTCGTTGCTCGCCGCTGGTCCGGATAAGCAGATCCGGATCCGGTATGTCGATGGTTTGCAAATGCCGCTCGAAAACCGTGGAATCGATGTCCTCGACATCAAGCGCCCCTGATTTGACCTCTGACGCGATGGCGCGACAGGCCTGCACGATTTCGCTGTGGCCGCCGTAATTCAAGGCGATCACTAGGGTCATCGTTTGGTTGTCTTTGGTCGTCTCCTCGGCCTCGACCAGCAACTTGATGATATCCTTCGCCAGGCCAGGCCGGTCGCCAATGAAGCGGACGCGAATGTCGTTTCGGTGCAGGTCGGCCAGCTCCCGGCGTAGATAGAGCCGCAGCAACCCCATCAGGTCGTCAACTTCCGTGGCCGGACGCTTCCAGTTTTCCGACGAGAACGCATAGAGCGTCAAATACGGGACTTTGAGTTCCCGGCAGCTGCGAACCACCTTCTTGACGGCGTCGGCACCGCGCTGGTGGCCGACCAGGCGCGGCATGCCACGCGCTTTGGCCCAGCGGCCGTTGCCATCCATGATAATGGCTACATGACGCGGCGGTTTTAGAATTCGGGCGTTGGGCGACGGCTTAGCCATGGTCAAACCTGCATGATCTCCTTCTGTTTGACGTCAAGCACCTCGTCGATGCGCGTAACGGTTTTGTCAGTCAGTTCCTGGACTTCGTCGGCGTAAAGGTGATGGTCGTCTTCCGACATTTCACCATCGCGCTCCAAGTGTTTCAGTTCGTCCATGGAGTGGCGCCGCACGTTGCGAACCGCAACCCGTGCCTGCTCGGCATATTGCGCCGCGACTTTTCCAAGTTCGACGCGGCGCTCTTCCGTCAGTTCCGGTATCGGCACGCGTACCAGTTGGCCGTCGCTCGCCGGGTTAAGGCCAAGGCTGGAGCTGCGAATTGCCTTTTCGACGGCACTAACGTTGGCCTTGTCCCAAACCTGAATTGTGATGAGCCGGGGTTCCGGTACATTGACGCTGGCCACTTGATTGACCGGCATTTGACTGCCGTAACAATCGACCAGGATCGGATCCATTAAGCTCGCCGATGCGCGGCCCGTTCGAAGCCCGCCGAATTCGCTTTTCAGGCTTTCAACGGCCCCTGTCATCCGGCGTTCGATATCCGCTAGATCAAGTTCCGCCATCATCCAATCTCCCGCAACAAGTCTATTCCGTGGTGTCTCCAATGATCGTGCAGGTTCCCTCGCCGCACAAGACCCGAGCGAAGGCGCCCGGCTCATGCACCGAAAAGACAACAATCGGAATGGCATTTTCCCGTGCCAACGAAATAGCGGCCGCGTCCATCACCTTCAGATCCCGGGTCAGAACATCCATATAATTAAGGCGATCATACCGTTTTGCGTTAGGATCTTGTTTCGGATCGGACGTGTAGACACCGTCCACCTGGGTGCCTTTCAACAGACTGTCACACCCCATTTCCGCCGCGCGCAGCGCCGCCGCGGTATCCGTCGTGAAAAACGGATTGCCGGTACCGCCAGCAAATATGACCACGCGCCCGCGCTCCAAATGGCGAATCGCCCGCCGTCGAATGTACGGCTCGCAGACCGTCGCCATGGGAATTGCCGACAGGACACGGCTTTCGACGCCTTGGCTCTCCAGCATGTTCTGCAGCGCCAGCGCGTTGATTACCGTGGCCAACATGCCCATGTAATCGGCGCTCGCCCGCTGCATGCCACGCGTCGCACCGGAAACGCCGCGAAAGATGTTGCCGCCGCCCAACACCATACAGACCTCGACGCCGAGGGTTTGCACGGACTTCACTTCGCCGGCGATCCGTTCGACGGTCTCGAAATCGATACCATATTCGCCGTCACCCATCAGGGCTTCGCCGGAGCATTTCAGGAGGACGCGTTTATAGTGTGGGGCAGACATGCAGCGACTCGGATCGATCAGAAAAGTTCATATGGTCGATGGATATGGTCGATCAACTCGGGGGCGCCGAACACCGGGCACCGGGCCGCCGGTGAGCATACACGGAAATGGCCGCGTGTCTATCGACAACGCGGCCATTTCAATAGTCGTTAGACCCGCCCCGCAATGGCGGAGCGGCTGGTCAACCGGCAATGCTGGCGGCCACCTCGGCGGCAAAATCGCTTTCTTCTTTTTCGATCCCCTCGCCCAACACGAAGCGTTCGAAACCAACAATTTCTACGGCGCCGCCAATATCCTCGGCGGCAAGCTCCAGCGCCTTGCGCACGGTGTTCTCGTTGTCGATGACGAAAGTCTGTTCGAGCAGAACCACTTCTTGATAGAACTTGCGCAACCGGCCTTCGACCATCTTTTCAATGATGTTCTCCGGCTTGCCCGAGGCACGCGCCTGGTCACTTAGAATCACGCGCTCCCGATCGACGGCGCTCGGGTCCAAATCCGCGACGCCAACCGAAGACGGATTGCTGGCCGCCACATGCATGGCAATCTGCTTGCCGAGGGCGAGCAGTTTATCGGCATCGCCATCGGATTTGAGCGCGACCAATACGCCGATCTTGCCGAGGCCCGGCGCTACCGCATTGTGCATGTAGCTGGCGACCACGCCCGGCGCGGCGGTGATTTCGGCGGCCCGCCGAATGTTCATGTTTTCACCGACGGTGGCGATCGCGTTGGTCAATTCCTCGGCGACCGTACGCCCGGTTCCCGGATAGGCGGCACCGTTCAACGCCGCCAAATCGGCGCCGACGTCTTGCGCGACCTGCGCAATGGTACGCGCCAATTCCTGAAATTGGTCGTTGCGCGCAACAAAATCAGTTTCCGCGTTCAATTCGACGACGATGCCACGACCGCCGCCTTGCGCGGTGGCGATCAAGCCCTCGGCGGCGACCCGGCCGGCCTTCTTGGCAGCCGCGGCCAACCCCTTCTTTCGCAGCCAATCAACGCCCTCTTCGACACTGCCGTCGCATTCGACCAGTGCCTTTTTGCAGTCCATCATGCCGGCACCCGTTTTGGTGCGCAGCTCCTTGACCATAGCGGCCGTAATCTGAGCCATAGCGTTAACCTCAAATTTCAACGTCTAACAACAAACCGTTGTTATTAAGATAAGTTTACGACACCACCGGCAGGATCAAGCTGGCGTGGCAACTTCCTTCGCAGCATCCGGCTCCGTCGCCGTTTCTTGCTCGGCATCGGCGGTGGCAGCCACGGCGGCATCGGCGGCCGGCGCGGCCTCCGCGCCCTCGGCGGGTGTGGCCGCTTCGGCTTCAGCCGGTGCCGCCGCTTCGGTGTCGGCGGCTACCGCCTCATCGACTTCGGCCGGCGCAGCCGCCACGGCTTCAGCCAGATCCTCTGGAATATCCTCCAACGGCGCTTCTTCCGCCGCCCCAATATCCTCGCCCGACGTCACCATCTCGGCCTGAATGCCGTCCAACACCGCTTGCGCGAACAAATCACAGTACGTGTTGATCGCCCGCAAGGCGTCGTCGTTGCCGGGAATGCGGAAGTCGATACCTTCCGGGTCGCTGTTGGTGTCAAGGACCGCAACCACGGGAATGCCGAGTTTGGCGGCTTCTTGAATAGCGATCTTTTCCTTGTTGGTGTCGATCACTACTATGATGTCGGGCAGACCGCCCATTTCCTTGATGCCGCCGAGCGACCGCTCGAGCTTACCCTTTTCTCGGGTCAGCCGCAGCAGCTCCTTTTTCGTCCGTCCGGTGTCATCGGACGTCAATTCCTCTTCCAATGAGCGAAGCCGCTTGATCGAAACGGAAATCGTCTTCCAATTGGTCAGAGTGCCGCCGAGCCAGCGATGATTGATGTAGAACTGGGCGCAGCGTGTCGCGGTTTCAGCGATAGCTTCGGAAGCCTGGCGCTTGGTGCCAACGAACAGTACACGGCCGCCGCCGGCGACGACGTTGCGGACTTCCTCCAAAGCGCGGTGCAGCATCGGCACGGTCTGTTGCAGATCGATGATGTGCACGCCATTGCGGCTACCGAAGATGTAGCTCGCCATGCGCGGATTCCAGCGTTGGGTTTGATGACCAAAATGAACGCCGCTCTCCAAGAGCTGACGCATCGTAAATGTCGGAAGGGCCACGTCCGAAGACTCCTTATTTTCCGGTTCGTCCGCCGCGGCCGAGAGGCTCAGGATGTACCTGGGCACCGGATGGGCGCCGCCTTGCATCGGCGATACCCTAAAGCCGCGTGTGAATTGATGCCGGGTCATAGCCGCCCATGGCGCAAAACGCAAGGAAAATCGGCAGAAAAAGGCGATCGAAGCCGCTGCATCCCCGAGTCAAACGGCGGCGCTAAATCTCCTGGACGTCGAGCACACCGGTGACCGCTTTAAGCGATTGCCGAACCGAGGGCGATATCCGGTAGCGTTCGGGTACTTCCAATTCGGCTTCACCGCCGCCCTGATCGAGTTTCAGCACCAGGCTTACCAGGCCACGGCCGCGGCCGCTGCGTTGGAGAATCGATTTGAGCGGCTCAAGCGACGACGGTTCGTCGATGTACAGGCGCACGCCCTGGGCGGCATCGGCGGCGTAGGCATCGGCATCGCGCACCTCTTGAACCGACAGCCGGACGCGATCGGCTTCGACCTTTCCTTCGACAAAAAATACCAGAGAGCGGCCGATTTCGATCAACTCGGCATGGGCGGCCAATTGTTCGGAAAACATGGTCACTTCGAACACACCACTTGGATCGGAGGCCTGCAGAAACGCCAGCGACGTCCCGCGCGCGGTCCGGTGGTCACGGCGGCTGAGCAGCGTGCCAGCAATTTTGGCGGCCTGCGGTGCGCCGTTCAACGCAGCCAACAAGGTTGCCGCCGGCTGCACGCCCTTCTGTGCCAGCGGCCTGGCCAAGGCATCGATCGGATGCGCCGACAAATAGAAACCGATGGCGTCGAACTCTTCGGCCAACTGCTCCGCCGGCAGCCACGGCCGTGCCGTCGGCAACGCCGGCCGTTCCAGGGTGCTGGCGCCGGCCGGCCCGCCGAACAAACTGGCTTGGCCACTACTCCGCTCATCGGCGGAAACGTTGGCATGGGCAATCATCAGCTCGATGGAATTCAAAACCTGCGCGCGGTTGTCGTTTAAGCTGTCGAAGGCACCGGCACGGGCCAGGTTTTCCATTTGCCGCTTGTTGAGCACGGTCGGCTCGACCCGCTCGGCCAAATCGAACAAATCCTTGTAGGGGCCGTTGGCTTCGCGTTCCTCGACGACGGTCCGCATCGCTTCGTGGCCAACGTTCTTGACCGCGGCCAGAGCATAACGAATGGCTATCGGCTCACCGGCGGCGTCGGCCTCAACGGCGAAGTCGGCGCGTGAGTGGTTGATGTCCGGCGGCAGCAGCGGCATGTCGAGCCGCTTCAATTCTTGCTGGAACACGTTCAATTTGTCGGTATTGCCGAAATCGAGCGTCATGGAGGCGGCAAAAAACTCATACGGGTAATTCGTCTTGACCCAGGCGGTGTGCCAGGCCACCAAGGCGTAAGCTGCGGCGTGAGATTTGTTGAAACCGTAACCCGCAAACTTGTCGACCAAATCGAAAATGGTCGTCGCTTGTTCCTTGTCCACACCAAGCTCGGTGGCGCCGGAAATGAACCGGTCCCGTTGGGCATCCATTTCCGCCTTGATCTTCTTGCCCATCGCCCGACGCAGCAGATCGGCCTCGCCGAGGCTGTAGCCCGACAACACCTGAGCGATCTGCATCACCTGTTCCTGGTAGATGATCACGCCGTAGGTTTCCTCAACGATCGGCCGCAGGCGGTCATGCAGGTAATCCGGTTCCTCCTGACCGTGCTTGGTGCGGATGAAGCGCGGAATGTTGTCCATCGGACCCGGCCGGTAGAGTGCGACCAAGGCGATAATGTCTTCGAAGCTGTCTGGCTTCAGTTGGCGCAAGACATCGCGCATGCCGGAACTTTCAAGCTGGAACACGCCAACCGTATCACCGCGGCCAAGCATGTCGTATGTCTCGGCGTCATGCATCGGAATCGTTCCGAGATCGACGTCGACCTTACGGCCGGCCAGCATTCGGCAGGCTTGATCCAAAACCGTCAGGGTTTTCAGGCCGAGGAAATCAAATTTCACCAGCCCCGAGGCTTCGGCGTATTTCATAGAAAATTGAGTGACCGGCATGTCGGAACGCGGATCGCGATAGAGCGGCACAAGATCGCTCAACGGCCGGTCGCCGATGACCACGCCAGCGGCATGGGTTGAAGCGTTGCGGTACAGGCCTTCCAGTTGCAGGGCGATCGACATCATGCGATCGACATTGCTGTCGGCGGCACGCTCCTGTTCGAGTCTGGGGACCGAATCGATCGCTTCCTGCAAGGTCACCGGGTTCGCTGGGTTGTTCGGCACCAGCTTGCAGATTCCGTCAATTTGCTTGAACGGCAGCTGCAGCACCCGACCGACGTCGCGCAAGGCCGCCCGGGCTTGCAGCTTCTGGAATGTGATGATCTGGGCGACATGGTCCTGGCCATATTTCTCCTGCACGTAGCGAATGACTTCGTCGCGGCGATCCTGGCAGAAGTCGATATCGAAGTCCGGCATCGACACCCGTTCCGGATTGAGGAAGCGCTCGAACAGCAGGCCGAATTCCAGTGGGTCGAGGTCGGTAATGGTAAGCGCCCAGGCGACCACCGACCCGGCGCCCGACCCGCGCCCCGGCCCGACCGGTATGTTCCGTGCCTTGGCCCATTTGATGAAATCGGCAACGATCAGAAAATAGCCCGGAAAGCCCATTTTCTCGATCACCCCGACCTCGAAATCGAGCCGTTCGAAATAAGGCTTGGCGGCGTCGGCCCTGGCGGCTTCATCCATCTCCGGCCGATAGATCCCGGCCTCGAGCCGGCTTTCGAGGCCGTCGATCGCCTGCGCCCGCAGTTCCTCGCCCTCGCTTCGACCGGCGGCCGTTTGGTAGCTCGGCAATATCGGCGCGCGCGCCGGCGCCATGTAGGCGCAGCGTTCGGCAACGACGATGGTGTTGTCGATGGCCTCCGGCAGATCGGCAAACAACAGCCGCATCTCGTCGGCCGATTTGAAGCGATGCTGCGGCGTTAGCCGGCGCCGGTCGGTTTGGGCGACATAGGCACCGGCGGCGACGCAGAGCAGCGCATCATGCGCCTCATACATGGTTTCGTCGGCAAAGAAGCACTCGTTCGTTGCAACCAGCGGCAGGTCGAGCGCGTAGGCCAGTTTCAAGAGGCCGGGCTCGGTCTCGCGCTCCTCGGTCAAGCCGTGGCGCTGCAGCTCGATATAGAAGCGGCCGGGAAACAGGGCGGCGAGCGCCTGGCATCGCTCACCGGCGAGGTCGGCGCGGCCTTCGCGCAGCAAGCGGCCGATTGGCCCCGATGCACCGCCAGCCAAGCAAATCAGTCCCTCGGCCGCCGCGCCCAAGTCGGCCATGTCGATACGCGGCGTTTCGCCGACCGGCGTCTCCAAAAAGGCTTTCGACGACAAAGCCAACAGGTTGCCATAACCGGTTTCCGATTGCGCCAGCACCACGACCGGATCGGGCTCGGGTTTGCGCAAGGCCTTGGCCGTGCCTTCCGTGGTCACGCAAACGCCGTCGTTTCCTTCGGCTGATCCGGCGCAGGCCAGTGCCAGCTGACAGCCGATGATCGGCTGTACGCCGGTTTTCGCCATGGATTGACTGAACTCGAGGCCACCGAACAAGTTGTTGGTGTCGGTGATTGCCACCGCCGGCATGTTATGGCGCTTGGCCAACGCCGCCAACTCAGGGATTCGCAAGGCGCCTTCGGATAACGAATAAGCGGAATGATTGCGAAGATGGACAAAGCCCGCATGCGCCATGACGATTCCAGTGCTTAAGATGACGCCGCATTGTGGGATAGCGGTTGCGCCAAGTCACTAGAACAAAAATAGAACAATGGAATTTCTTGTGGATCAATTAACTTCGTCATACAGTATATAGTAGGTCGATACACAACCACGCGGCCCCAATTGGCCCCGTTCAAGTCATCGTCGCGTCACACTATATAAGGATAGTCTTCGTTGCGAATGGGCGGATGGGGTCGCCGGGGACGCTGTGTTGCAGTCGGGCGGGCAAGACATGAGGATGCCGACTATCAAGCTGTTTTTGCCGTCGGTCGCCATCGCGACTGTGGCCAGCGCTGCTTTGGTCGTGCTGCTTTATCAAGCGGCCGACCGCACCGACACTGCCGTGGCGCGAAACTACGCCCTCGACACCATGACGGCAGAGACCCGTTGCCTTGCGCAGGCGGTTTATTTCGAGGCGCGCGGCGAGCCGTTTGAAGGTCAACTCGCCGTCGCCAATGTGGTGTTGAACCGGGTCAAAAATCCGCGTTACCCGGCCGATGTGTGCGGTGTCATATTTCAAGGCGAATCAAAACGCCATCGCTGCCAGTTTTCGTTCGCCTGCGACGGCAAGCCCGACAGGCCGGCGAAAACCAACGACACGGCATGGCGCCGCGCCGTCGATTTGGCGCGACTGATGAATGCCGGCAGCATGCGCGATTTGACCGACCAATCGACCCATTATCACGCCACATCGGTGTCGCCAACATGGGCCAAGCGGCTCAAGAAAACGGTGCGTATCGGCCGCCACCAATTCTACCGCGTCGCAGGTATCTAAACCGGTTAGGACCCCAGCATCCCTTGGGCAAAACCGGCCCACAAAAGCAACGCACCCCACAGGCTGATCAAACTCAGCATGCCAAACAAATCGCCGATTACCTGTCGCATTATCGCCTCCTTGATCTTTATTAGTTCCCTTATTGTTCCTTTTTTGTTCCAAATTGTCAAGGGGGCGGGTTAACCCGGCGTCAGGGCACCGTTTTCAATGACCAGAACGCGGTCCATGGCGGCGGCGATGTCGGGGTTGTGGGTGACGATTAGGGCGGCGACGCCGCTCTGGCGAACCACGGTCAGCAGCTCGTCGAAGACGACCGCCGCGGTCTCGCCGTCGAGGTTTCCGGTCGGCTCGTCGGCAAGCACGACCTTGGGCGCGTTGGCCAAGGCGCGCGCGATCGCGACCCGTTGTTGTTCGCCGCCGGACAATGCCGCGGGCCGATGGCCGAGCCGCTCTTCCAAGCGCAAATGCCCGAGCAATTCGGTCGCTCGCGCCCGCGCGGCGCGGCGTCCGACGCCCGCGATCAACTGCGGCATCATGACGTTTTCGAGCGCCGAGAACTCCGGCAGCAAGTGATGATATTGATAGACAAACCCAAGACAGTCGCGACGGATCTCGGTGCGCGCATTATCGGCAAGGCCTTTGGTCGAGCGGCCGAGGACCTGCACGTCGCCGGCATCCGGCGCTTCCAACAGCCCGGCAATATGCAACAGCGACGACTTGCCGGCGCCCGATGGCCCGACCAAGGCAACGATTTCGCCGGGCGAAAGCGTGAGATCGACGCCGCGGAAAATGTTGAGCCGCCGCCCGCCCTGGACAAACGTCCGATCGATACCGGAAAGTTGCAGGGCCGCGTCACTCATAGCGCAGCGCCTCCACCGGATCGAGGCGCGAGGCGCGCCACGACGGGTAGAGTGTGGCGAGCAACGTCAACACCAGCGCGATGGCGGCGACCGCGGTCACTTCAACGGGATCGACCTCGGCCGGGATGTTCGACAGGAAGCGGATTTCCGCCGACCAAAGCTCGGTCCCGATCAAGCTTTCCAGCCAATGTTGTATGTTTTCAATATAGGCACAGAACAACAGGCCGAGAGCGAGGCCAACCGCCGTACCAACGGCGCCGATGCTGGCGCCGGCAAGAAAGAATATCCGCATGATCGTGCCGCGCGATGCCCCCATGGTGCGCAGGATGGCGATGTTGCGGCCCTTGTCCTTCACCAGCATGATCAGGCTGGAAATGATGTTGAAGGCCGCCACCAAGATGATCAAGGTCAGGATCAAGAACATGACGTTGCGTTCGACCTGCAAGGCGGTGAAAAACTGCGAATTCGCCTGTTGCCAGTCGAACAGCCGGTAACCCGGACCCAATGCGCGCGACAGCGACGGCCGCACAGCCAGCGCCCGGTCCGGATGATCCAGCATCACCTCCAAGCCGGACACCGCATCGCCGAAGCGGAAATAGGTCTGCGCCTGTTTGAGCGGCAGAAACACGAATGATGAATCATATTCGAACATGCCGATCTGGAAGGTCGCGGCAATTTGATAGGTCGCCATGCGTGGAACGAACCCGAAAGCCGTCGCCGAGCCTTTGGGCGAAATCAACGTCATCTTATCACCGACCATGAGCCCGAGCTTGCGCGCCAGGCGATTGCCGATGACGACATGCTTGGGCTTTTCGAAGTCGGCCAACGCGCCGGCGACGATATTGTCGGCGACCACCTGCAGTGCCGCCAAGTCATCGGCGCGAATGCCGCGCACCAGGGCGCCGCTCGCCACTTGATTGGCGGTCGCCATGACCTGGCCTTCGATGATAGGCGTTATCCGGACCACGCCGTCGGTCGATGTGATGCGCGCTTGGACCGCGTCGTAATTCTTGAGTTGACCGACCGCGGCTTGCACCATGACGTGGCCGTTCAAACCCAGGATCCGGCCCAGCAATTCGTGACGGAACCCGTTCATGACCGCCATGACGATGATCAAAGTAGCGACGCCTAAGGTAATGCCGAGAAACGAAAAGATCGCGATGACGGAGATGAAGCCTTCCTGCCGGCGCGCGCGCAAATAGCGCCCGGCAATCATCCATTCGATGGCGCGAAACACCCGGGCTAGCCCGAAAACCGATTGAGCGCTGCCTCTGGGGTCATCTCCTGCCGGTCGCCGGTTCGCCTGTCTTTGACTTCGACAATGCCTTGCTTCAAGCCGCGCGGGCCGACCGTGACCTGCCAAGGCAGGCCGATCAAATCCATCTTGGCAAATTTGGCGCCGGCGCGATCGTCGGTATCGTCGTAGAGCACCGTAGAGCCGGCTGCATGCAGTTTGCCGTAAAGATCCACGGCGGCGGTATCGCAGGCGTTGTCGCCGGTTTTGAGGTTGATCAGACCGATCCGGAACGGCGCCACCGGCTCCGGCCAGATGATGCCGTCGTCATCGTGGCTCGCCTCAATGATCGCGCCGACCAACCGTGACACGCCGATGCCGTAGGAGCCCATGTGAACCGGTACTTCTCGGCCATCGGGTCCGGTCACCATTGCCTTCAATGGTTCGGAATATTTACTGCCGAAATAGAAGATATGGCCGATTTCGATGCCGCGCCGGGTCACCAAATCCTCCGCCGGGACCGGACAGGCCGCCGCGTCATGTTTTTCGTCGGACGCGGCATAAAGGCTGGTCCAACGATCGACAATCGGTTGTAAGTCGCCGTCATAGTCGATTGTACCGTCGGGAACTTCGAACTCCAGGATGTCACGGTGGCAAAACACTTCCGATTCGCCGGTATCAGACAACAAAATGAACTCATGGCTGAGGTCGCCACCGATCGGGCCGGTATCCGCCGCCATGGGTATGGCGTTGATGCCCATGGCCGCGAAGGTGCGCAGGTAGGAGACGAACATCTTATTGTACGCACGGCGGGCGCTTTCGTAGTCGAGATCGAAGGAATAGGAATCCTTCATCAAGAACTCGCGACAGCGCATGACGCCGAAGCGCGGCCGCACCTCATCGCGGAACTTCCATTGGATGTGATAGAGCAACGTCGGCAAGGCACGGTACGAAGATACGCCAGCGCGAAAGATCTCGGTGATCATTTCCTCGTTGGTCGGCCCGTAGAGATGCTCGCGATCATGACGATCCACGATACGCAGCATCTCTTTGCCGTAATCCTCGTAGCGCCCGGATTCGCGCCAGATCTCGGCCGGCTGAATGGTCGGCATCAGCAGCTCCTGGCAGCCCGCGGCGTCTTGTTCTTCGCGCACGATGCGTTCGATGTTTTTCAACACGCGGAAGCCGAGCGGCAGCCAGGAATAGATCCCGGCGCTCGACTGGCGCACCATGCCCGCCCGCAGCATCAGCCGGTGCGAGGCAATCTGCGCCTCAGATGGGTTTTCCTTCAATGTCGGCAGGAAGAATTGGGAGACACGCATGCGCCTAGTTTCCTCGCTGGTAACGCTGGCTGAGAAGTCTCGTTGTTTTAGGAGAAGCGGCCGGCGATAGCAACGAAACCGATCGTCTGACCCTTAATGGCGATCGCCAAATCGCTTACGGCACTCGGCGACGACCACGGCATTGGCTGTATCGCCAAGGCGCTGGCCATTGTAAATGACCTGCCCGCTCTTCACGTCGACGACGACAAAGCCCGCCTTAACCTCGGCGGTCCCCGTGAACGGCGGCGGGTTGACCAGAAAGCGCCGCAACGGAATGGTCAGATCGATGAAAATACGTTCCGGCGTCACCACCCCGTAGGAGCTGCCCGGCAAGTCGGCCGGCGCAACCCGTCGGTCGCCGGTACCGATGCCAGGCTGGTAGGCGACACCATCCGCCGCCACATGCGCCACCAGCTCGCGACACCCCTTTTCGGTGATCACGATCTCTTCGGCCAACGCCGAAGTCGCCAAGCCCTGGAGAGCCAGACAAATGAGTAGCCGTTTCATGGTGCAAGCTTGCCAGATGGGCGATGAACAAGGCCTTAACGGCAGCCTGGGGCCGGCTCACGCAGGGGGATCGAACAAAGCCCGGAAATCAACAATCTCATAGTCGACCACAATCCAAAGAATAGCAAATAAGATACTGGTAATTAACGTTGTTATCGCGAACTTCAGCAAAATTTGTGCCCGTACCGGCGCGCCTGTCGCCTGGCCCGGTTCGAGCGCCACGTTGGCTTCTTGGTGGCTTCTGACACCGAACGGCAGGACCATGAACAGCACCAACCACCAACTGACGAGATAGATCACCAGTCCGGATAGGAGCGTCACCGTCGCCGCCCCGCCGCCTCACGCCTGTTCCAGCTCGATCAAGGTGCCGCAGAAGTCCTTGGGGTGAAGAAACAGCACCGGCTTGCCATGGGCGCCGGTCCTGGGCTCGCCATCGCCCAATACCCGGGCACCGGTGTCTTTCAGCTGATCGCGGGCGGCCAGGATGTCGTCGACCTCATAACAGACGTGGTGCATGCCGCCAGACGGGTTGTTTTTCAGGAATCCGGCAATGGGTGACTTTTCGTCAAGCGGATGGAGCAGCTCGATCTTGGTGTTCGGAAGATCGACAAAGACCACCGTTACGCCGTGATCGGGAATAACTTCCGGCGCCGAGACCGTGGCGCCAAGCGTGTTTTTATATTGCTCGGCAGCAGCCGCCAAATCGGGCACGGCAATCGCGATATGGTTCATTCTTCCGATCACGTCAAAGCTTCCTTCTCGGTTTCCGTCACTAGAGCAACCTGCATCAAAATGACTCCATTTTTATGCAGGTTGCTCTAGCATCTCGCCGCTCGACCCAAGGCGCACCACCGCAACCTCGGTCAACGGGCGACGACCGCACACTTGCCGAACTTGCCGGCGCACCAGCTGCGCCGCGGTTTCTCGCACGGCCTCGTCGGATCGCGCCGCCTTACGCCGCAATGCGCCGATTGCCCGCTGCAACTCGTCTGCCAACTGCGACTGCAGTCCGCCCGCACGATCACCTTCAATGACGCCGATCAGACGAACATCCGGCCTTGCGACCGGGCGGCCGTTCGCGTCGAGGACCAACGTTACATGGGCGGCCCCGTTATACATCAATTTTCGCCGTACTTGCAGGCTGGGCTCCGCGGTCGGTACCAATACGCCTCCGTCGACCGCGAGGCGGCCGACCGGAACCCGGCCGAGCCGCGCCGGTCCGTCCGGCGCCAGCCGCAACAGATCGCCGTTTCGGATGCCGGCGGCTTGGGGCACGCCCCAACCTCGGGCAAGCTCGGCATGGCGGCTGAGATGGCGCGCCTCGCCATGCACCGGCACCGAGATGCGCGGCCGAATCCAACGATACATTTCGGCCATTTCATCGACGCACGGATGGCCTGAGACATGCACCAACGCGTCTTTCTCCGTGATAACCTCAATGCCATTGTCGACCAGAGCATTATGCAACCGGCCAATAGCGCGTTCATTACCGGGAATGATCTTCGACGAGAAAACGGTGAGATCGCCCGGTTCCAGAACCACATGCGGGTGGTTACCGAAAGCGATACGAGCCATTGCGCCGCGCGGTTCGCCCTGACAACCCGTGCAGAGATAAAGCACTTTGTCGGGCGGCAGAAAACTTGCGTCGTCAGCCTCCAGGATCGCCGGCAGGTTGTCCGCATACCCGGTCTCGCGGGCTATTTCGATGGTCCGCCAAAGCGAGCGGCCGACCACGGCGAGATGACGGCCGAGGCGTTCGGCGACAACGGCAACACTCTCGATCCGTGCCACGTTGGACGCAAACGTGGTGACCGCGACGCGGCCCTTGCGGTCTTTGATCACCGCCTCCAACCCGGCGCGAACGTCCGCTTCCGAGCCTGACCGTCCGGCGCTGAACACGTTGGTCGAATCACAGACGAACGCGAGCACGTCGCGATCGCCAAATGCGCGCAAACCCGCCTCGTCGGTAACATCACCGACCAGGGGGGACGGATCCAATTTCCAGTCACCGCTATGCACGACACGGCCATAGTCGGTGTCGATGGTGAGCGATTTCGATTCCATCGTCGAATGGGTGACACCAAGCATCGACAGTTGGAACGGCCCGATATCGAACGGCGCACTGTCGCCGATAATCGTGACCGGAATCTGGTCTTCAAGGTTCGCCTCGATCAGCTTGCGGCGCAGCAGCGCCGCCGCATAGGGCGAGGCATAAACCGGGCACCGAAGCCGTGGCCAAACATGGGCGACTGCACCGAGATGATCCTCGTGACAATGGGTCAAGACAAGCGCCAAAAGCTTGTCGCGGCGCGCCTCGATCCACGCCGTATCCGGCACCAAAACGTCGATACCGGGCTGACTTTCATCGGCAAACGCGATGCCGAGATCGACCATCAGCCATTCATCGTCAACGCCGTACAGGCTTAGGTTCATGCCGATTTCACCGGCACCGCCGAGCGCCAGGTAGACCAACCCTTGCGCATGATCTGTTGTTTGTTCAGCCATCGGCAGCGTTCGCGCGGTTTTGGCGGTTTATCCGAAACAGGCCGCGCATGGTGATGTCCTGGTCGACGGCCTTGATCACTTTCGTGCCGCCCTGAAACAGCGGCGCCAAGCCGCCGGTGCCAACCACGAACATGGTCGCGCCATATTCCGCCTCGATACGCGAAACCAAGCCTTCGACCAAAGAGATATAGCCCCAATAGACTCCGGACAGCATGGCGCTGACCGTATCCTTGCCGATGACATGTTCAGGCACGGAAACGGCGATCCGCGGTAGTTTGGCCGACGCCATATGCAGTGCCTCCAGATTGAGATTGACCCCGGGAGCAATGATGCCGCCGACGTAGTTGCCGTGCCGGTCGGCGATGTCGAAGGTGGTCGCCGTGCCGAAGTCGATGACGATCAGCGGTCCTTCGAACTCGGCGATGGCACCGACGCAATTCACCAGCCGATCGGCACCGACCTCGCGCGGCCGGTGCGCCAGGTTCTGGATGCCAAGATCGACGCCGTCGTCGCCGATCACCAGTGGATCGCAGTGAAAATAGCGCCGGCAAAGCGTGCGCAAATCAAACAATGCCTGGGGCACCACGGTAGCGATTATCGCTTCGTCGATATCGTCTGGCTGCAAGCCTGCCAACGCCATCAACTGCATCAGCCAGACGGCATACTCGTCGGCGGTGCGCGAGGCATTCGTCGTGGTGCGCCATTCGCTGCGCAACACGTCGCCTTCGAAGATGGCAAAGGTCACATTGGTATTGCCGGCATCTACCGCGAGCAGCATGGCTTTATCCCATCCCTTCCCTTACGCACCGAAGAATACGTCGCCGGCCGTAATCCGCCGCTTTTCATCGCCCTGCGACAGGATCAACGCGCCGTCGTCGTCGATGGTATCGAAGCGGCCGGCCAGTTCTTGTTCGCCGACCCGGACCGTGGTTTGCCGGCCCAATCCGACGGCTTTGTCCAGCCAGGCCCGCCGCACCGGCGCGAAGCCTTCGTTTTCCCAAACCTGCCGCCAGCCGGCAAAGGCGATGAGATAACCGCTCAACACCTCCTCCACCGTCGCGTTGACGCCTTCTGTCTTCAGCGACGTGGTTGGATAGATGCCAACTTCCGGATGGCTTTTTACATTGATTCCAACGCCGATGATCAACCACCCCACCTTGTTGTCGCTAACCGCACCGGCCTCCAACAAGATGCCGGAAATCTTGCGCCCTCTGACCAAAATATCGTTGGGCCACTTGCATTGCACCGACACCATACGCGGCAGCATGGACGCGACAGAAGCCCAAACCGACAGCGCCGTGACGAATGACAGCTCCGCCGCCCGATCGGCTCGGCAGTTCGGCCTCAGCAGTAACGAACAATATAGGTTGCCGGACGGACTTGACCATTCCCGCCCGCTTCGCCCGTACCCGGCGTCTTGCCGCTCGGCCCAGATGACCGAGCCGTCCTCGGCACCGGCGGCCTCAGCCTCACGCGCCGCGGCCATGGTCGATGACACCGTTTTCAATCGGGTCAGATGAAATCCATCGGGCATTGGCGCAAGCACAGGAACCGCCGAATTCGTTCGCCTCAGCCGACGAGTGCCGCTGCCGCGGTCCTGGCCCAGGCCACCAGAGGCCCAGGATATACGAAAAAGAACATCGTAAACAGGCCGGCCGCCGCCATCAGGACCGTGACTTCACCGCCGAGCGGCCGCTCGAAATGGGCCGCAGGTTCGTCGAAATACATGATTTTGACGATGCGTACATAGTAAAACGCGCCGACCACGCTGGCCAGTACGCCGATCACGGCCAGGGCATATAGCCCGGCGTGAATGGCCGCCATGAAGACATAGAATTTGCCGAAAAACCCCGCCAATGGCGGAATTCCGGCCAACGAAAACATGAAGATCGCCAACGCCAGGGCGATAGCGGGATTGCTTTTGGACAGTCCCGATAGATCGCTGATCTGCTCGACCATGCCATCCTTGCGGCGCATGCACAGGATGCAGGCGAAGGCGCCGATATTCATGGCCAGATAGATCGCCATATAAATCAAGACGCCGCGCACGCCTTCCTCGCTGCCGGCCGCCAGCCCGACCAGGGCATAGCCGACATGGCCGATCGAGGAATAGGCCATCAGCCGCTTTATATTGGTTTGGCCAATCGCCGCAAAAGCGCCCAACAACATCGAGGCGACCGAAATGAACACCACGATCTGGCGCCATTCGTCGGTCATGCCGCCAAACGGTTCGACCATCACACGGACAAACAAGGCCATGGCCGCAACTTTCGGCGCAGTCGCGAAAAAGGCGGTTACCGAGGTCGGCGCGCCTTCATAGACGTCCGGCGTCCACATATGAAACGGCACCGCGGAAACCTTGAAAGCGAGTCCGGCGGCAACGAAAACGATACCGACGATGACACCGACGCCCAAGCCTTCCTGGCCGGTCATCGCCTTGGCGATTTCGGTGAAGTTGGTGGCGCCGGAGAAGCCGTAGATCATCGAACAGCCATAGAGCAGCATGCCCGAGGACAGAGCACCGAGGACGAAGTATTTCAGCCCAGCCTCCGTCGCACGCGTGGAATCGCGCTTGAAAGCTGCCAGCACGTAGAGCGGCAAGCTCTGCAGCTCGAGGCCGAGATAAAGCGACATCAGGTCGTTGGCCGACACCATCATCAACATGCCGACGGTCGACAGCAGCACCAGCACCGGATATTCGAAGCGCTCGAACTGTTGCATCCGGATATAGCTGATCGACAGCAGCAACGTCGCGATCGAACCGATCAGCACAAAACATTTCATATAGATGGCAAACGGGTCGGATACGAACAATCCGCCGAACGTTTCCATAGCCTTGTCCGGTCCGGAAGCAACCAAAACCAAGGTCACCGCCGCCGCCAGCGCCGAGAGCCAGCAAATCACCCGGGTCGAAGCGTTGCCACGGAAGACGCCTAGCATCAGCAGCACGATGGCCGCGGCGGCAAGGAATATTTCCGGCATGGCCGGCGCGAAATCAGGTACCGCTTGCATAGTCATCGTCCCGTCCGCCTATTGCGCCAACCGCGCTACTGTTTCAGCCCCTGCGCGCGCCGCCTGCATCGCCGCTTCATGCTGCGACAACAGATTGGCGACCGACACCTCGATCACGCGCAAGAACGGCATGGGATAAACGCCCATCCAAATGACCCCGGCAACAAGCGGCGTAAAGATGGCGATTTCCCGGCTGCTGCAATCCAGCAACGGCTTTAGATCTTCCTTGACCAGTTGACCGAAAACGACCCGGCGATAGAGCCAGAGCGCATAAGCCGCACCGAGGATGATGCCGGTCGTGGTCAAGAAGGCGACCCAGGTATTGGCTTTGTAAATGCCGACAAGCACCAGGAACTCGCCGACGAACCCGCTGGTTCCCGGCAGCCCGACGCTCGCCAAGGTGAATATCATGAAGAAGAAGGCATACCGCGGCATGTTGTGGACCAAGCCACCGTAGCGCGCAATTTCACGGCTGTGCAGCCGGTCATAGACGACACCGACGCAGAGGAACAACGCGCCCGAAACCAAACCATGGCTCAACATCTGGATAATGCCGCCGGCCAGGCCTTGATCGTTGAAGGTAAACAGGCCGATGGTGACAAACCCCATATGGGCGACCGAAGAATAGGCGATCAGCTTCTTCATGTCTTCCTGCGCCAGCGCCACCAGGGAGGTGTAAATCACGGCGATCACGCTCAAGGCGAAGATCAGGCTCGCGAACTCCTCGGAAGCGACCGGAAACATCGGCAAGGAGAATCGAAGAAAGCCATACCCACCCATCTTCAACAACACGCCGGCAAGAATGACCGAGCCCGCCGTTGGCGCCTCGACATGCGCGTCCGGCAGCCAGGTGTGGACCGGCCACATCGGCATCTTCACCGCAAACGACGCGAAGAAGGCGAGCCAGAGCCAAGTTTGCGCCGAAGTGTCAAAGGAATGACGCATCAGCGCCGGGATATCGGTGGTCCCGGCGTCGAAGTACATATAGAGAATGGCCAGCAGCATCAGCACTGAGCCGGCCAAGGTGTATAGGAAGAACTTGAAGCTGGCGTAGATCTTCCGCGCCCCGCCCCAAACGCCGATGATCAGGAACATCGGGATCAGGCCGCCTTCGAAGAACAAGTAGAATATCATTAAGTCGAGGGCGCAGAACACACCGATCATCAGGGTTTCCATGACCAGGAAGACGATCATGTATTCGCGCACGCGGGTGGTGATGGCGTCCCAACTCGCCAATATGCAAAGCGGCATGAGGAACGTCGTGAGGATCACGAACAGCATGGAAATGCCGTCGACGCCCATATGATAGGAAACGCCGAAGCCAAGCCAGTCGACCTGCTCGACGAATTGGAACTCGGCCGTGGAATTGTCGAAATAGCCCCAGATGAACAGCGACGCGACGAAGGTGATCGACGTCGTCCACATGGCAACAGCGCGGGCATTACGCGCCACCAGCTGCTCCTCGCCGCGGATCAACAATATGATCACGGCGCCGACCAGCGGTAGAAACGTCACGACCGACAATATCGGAAAGTCGCCCACGGCTCAGTGCCCCCCGGTCTGGTAGAAGTAATAGCTGACCAAGGCGGCAACGCCGATCAACATCGCGAAAGCGTAATGATAGACATAGCCGGTCTGCAGCAGGGTCGCGCGTTTGGCGACCCGGAGCACCGTTGCCGAGATGCCGTCCGGTCCGAAGCCATCGATAATTCGGCCGTCGCCGCCCTTCCAAAACGTGCGGCCAAGCCATTTCGCCGGACCCACGAATACCAGATCGTAGAGCTCGTCGAAGTACCACTTGTTCAGAAGGAACTGATAAAGCGGCCAATGCATGCGCGCGAGCGCTGCCGGCAAGTCGGTCCGCCGGATGTAGAGCTGGAAGGCGATGATGATACCGGCGACACCGGCCAGGATCGGCAAGGTCTTGACCCAAAGCGGTACGCCATGCGCCGCCTCCATGGCGACATTTTTGTCCAACACCAGGATCGAATCGCCCCAGAATTCACGCCAATCATGGCCGATCATCGGTCCGGCGAAGGCGATGCCGGCGAACACGGCGCCGATCGCCAGCAACACCAGGGGCACCAGCATGACCATCGGCGCGTCGTGGGCGTGCTCGTAGACTTCCGGGTCGTCACCGCGGTAGGTGCCGTGGAAGGTCATGAACAGCAGCCGCCAGGAATAGAACGCGGTCATGATCGCGGCGGCGATGCCGAGCCCGAAGGCGACTTGCCCGACATCCGATCCGGCGGCCCAAGATGCTTCCAGGATCATATCCTTGGAATAATATCCGGCGAACAGCGGTATGCCGGCCAGCGACAGCGATCCGATCCACATCAAAACGTAAGTCGTTTTGATTTTATGGCGAAGACCGCCCATCTTGCGCATGTCCTGCTCGTCGGCGACTGCGTGAATGACCGCGCCGGAACCAAGGAACAGCAACGCCTTGAAGAAGGCATGGGTGAACAGGTGGAAGATCGCCGCCGGATAGGCCGAAACACCCGCGGCGAAAAACATGTAGCCGAGCTGGGAACAGGTCGAATAGGCAACGACCCGCTTGATGTCGTTTTGCACCAGCCCAACGGTCGCCGCGAAGAACGCCGTCGCCGCGCCGATGATCGTGACCACGGCCAAGGCAATCGGTGCGTATTCGAATATCGGCGAACAGCGCGCCACCATGAACACGCCGGCGGTCACCATGGTCGCCGCATGGATCAGGGCCGACACCGGCGTCGGGCCCTCCATCGCGTCGGGCAGCCATGTATGCAATCCGATCTGGGCCGATTTGCCCATGGCACCGATGAACAACAGGATGGAAATCGTCGTCAGGATATCGACGTCGTAGCCGAGAAATTCAAAGCTCTTGCCCGCATGTTTGGGCACTTCGGCGAAAATCGCATCGAACTCGATGGTGTTGAACACCAGGAATATCGCCATGATGCCAAGCGCGAAGCCGAAATCGCCGACCCGGTTGACCAAAAACGCCTTGATCGCCGCGGCGTTGGCACTCGGCCGGTCGTACCAGAAGCCGATCAGCAAATAGGACGCAAGTCCGACGCCTTCCCAGCCGAAAAACAGCTGCACCAGATTGTCGGCCGTGATCAGCGCCAGCATGGCAAAAGTAAACAGCGACAGATACGCCATGAACCGCGGGATGCTCGAATCGTGCGCCATATAACCGACGGAATAGATATGGACCAGCGCCGACACCGAGGTCACGACGACCAGCATGACCGCGGTCAATTGATCGATGCGCAACGACCAAGCGACATCGAAATCGCCGGACACGATCCACGAAAACAGCATCACCTTGGTCGGGCCATCGCCCCAGATGACACTGTAGAACCCGATCCACGCCAACAGCGCGGCAACGCTTACCGCGACGCAGGTCACCACCTGGGCGCCACGGTCGCCGATCCAGCGGCCGAACAGGCCGGCCAGCAGGAACGCGATCAACGGCAGAAAGACGATCAGACTGTAGATCATGGGTCTTGCTCAGCCCTTCATCAGATTGATGTCTTCGACCGCGATAGTGCCGCGGTTGCGGAAATAAACCACCAGGATGGCGAGCCCGATGGCGGCTTCGCCGGCAGCGACGGTAAGCACGAACATGGCAAACACCTGGCCGACCAGGTCATGCAGATGCGTCGAGAACGCAACCAGGTTGATGTTGACGGCGAGCAGCATGAGTTCGATCGACATCAAAATAATGATGACGTTCTTGCGGTTCACGAAAATCCCGAAAATGCCGAGCGTGAACAGAATGGCCGCGACCGTCAGATAATGGCTGAGACCGATTTCCAGCACCCCACCTACCCCCTTGAATTCCTCATTGGCCCATCCGTCAGACGCCCTGACCCGGCTGTACTTTCTTGATTTCGACAGCGTCCTCGCGGCGCCGCGCCACCTGCTCAGAGATACGCTGACGACGAACGCCTTCGCGCTGGCGCAAGGTCAGCACGATCGCGCCGATCATGGCGATCAGCAGGATCAGGCCCGCCGCCTGGAACAGATAGAGATACCGCGTATAGAGCAGGTCGCCGATCGCCTCGGTATTGCTCACCTGGCCGATATCCGGAGCCGGAGCAGCACCGGCGCCAATGCTCTCGGGCGCCAAGACCCAGGTGCCGATCATCATCAACAGCTCTATCAGCAGCAGAAACGCAATCAAGCCGCCGATCGGCAAATACTGCAGAAAGCCTTCGCGCATTTCGACGAAATTGATGTCTAGCATCATGACGACGAACAAGAACAGCACCGCGACCGCGCCGACATAGACGATGACCAGGATCATCGCCAGGAACTCCGCGCCCATCAGCACGAACAGCCCGGCCGAGCTAAAAAAGGCCAAAATCAGAAACAACACCGAATGAACCGGGTTGCGGGCGGCGATCACCATGAACCCGCAGCCCACGGTCATCGCCGCAAAAACGTAAAAGGCCAACGCCGCAATGATCATGCCGTCTCTCCGTCCGCGGCGTTAGCGATAAGGCGCATCGGCGCGGATGTTGGCGGCGATTTCCCGCTCCCAGCGTTCGCCGTTCGCCAACAGTTTGTCCTTGTCATAGAACAGCTCCTCGCGGGTCTCCGTCGCGAATTCGTAGTTTGGACCCTCGACGATTGCATCCACCGGGCAGGCTTCTTGGCAAAAGCCGCAATAGATGCACTTCGTCATATCGATATCGTAGCGTGTGGTGCGCCGGCTGCCGTCGTCGCGCGGCTCGGCTTCGATGGTAATGGCAAGCGCCGGGCAGATCGCCTCGCAGAGTTTGCAAGCGATGCAGCGTTCCTCGCCCGTCGGGTAACGCCGCAACGCATGTTCGCCGCGAAAGCGCGGACTGAGCCGCCCCTTTTCGAAAGGGTAGTTCAAGGTCACTTTGCGCTTGAACATATAGCGGAACGTCAGCGCCATGCCCTGCAGCAGTTCGGCAAGAAATATGGTTCTTGCCCCCCTATCCAGAAACGCCATGGTTCCCTCGCCTCATTATCGGTCCGATGCACCGCGGCCTATGCGGCCGGTTACTTCGGCACCAAGTCAAACATCACCAAAACGCCCGCGGTCAGCGCCACCCAAGCCAGCGACAATGGCAGGAAGACCTTCCAGCCAAGACGCATCAGTTGGTCGTAGCGATAGCGCGGAAACGCCGCACGCACCCAAATGAACACAAACAACAGGAGCGCGATCTTGGCCGCGAACCAAATCGGCCCCGGAATCCAATTGAACGGTGCCACGTCGAACGGCGGCAGCCAGCCGCCGAGAAACAGCATCGACGTGATGGCGCTCATCAGGATCATGTTGGCGTATTCGCCAAGATAGAACAGCGCGAACGCCATCGACGAATACTCGACCTGGTAGCCGGCGACCAACTCGGCCTCGGCCTCAGGCAGATCGAACGGATGTCGGTTGGTCTCCGCCAGCACCGAGATGAAAAACACCACGAACATCGGCAACAGCGGTATCGCGAACCAAACCGTGCGCTGGGCCTCAACCACATCGGTCAAATTCAGCGAACCGACGCACAACAGCACCGTGATCATGACAAAGCCGATCGACACCTCGTAGGACACCATCTGCGCGGCCGAGCGCAGGGCGCCGAGAAAGGCGTAGCGCGAATTCGACGCCCAGCCGGCCATCACCACGCCATAAACGCCAAGCGAAGAGATCGCGAACAAGTACAAAATGCCGACATTGATATCGGCCAGCACCACGCCTTGATCGAACGGGATCACCGCCCAGGCAACCAAGGCCAGAACGAAAGTCAGCATCGGCGCGACCAAAAACACCACCCGGTTGGCGCCGGTCGGCACGATGGTTTCCTTAAACAGCAGTTTGGCGCCATCGGCAAACGGCTGCAGCAAGCCGAACGGGCCGACCACGTTGGGGCCGACACGCAACTGCATGGCCGCCATGACCTTACGTTCCGCCAACGTTAGGTACGCTACTGCAATCAGCAGCGGCACGACGATCGCCAGTATCTGCATCAGAATAATGATCAGCGGCCAGATATAGCCGCTCCAAAGTTCAGCCATCGGTGCCGGTCGCCCCCATACCGTCTCGATTGAACGTCGCGCTGCAGGTTGCCATGGTCTTGGATGCCCGCGCGATCGGGTCGGTGAAATAGTAGTCCGCAATGGCCGGTGCCCAGGCTCGCGACGACACCGCGCCGGCGACGCCAAACCCGCCCCAGGCCGCCGGTTCGATCGCGTCCAGGTGCGCGAAATGCGGTGCCGCTTCGATCATGCGTTGGCGCAACGCCGCAAGGGTATCGTAAGGCAGGGTCTGACCGACTTCGGCCGACAAGGCCCGCAGGATCGTCCAATCCTCGCGCGCGTCGCCGGGCGGAAACACCGCTTGCTGGCCGCGCTGAACGCGGCCTTCGGTATTGACCCAGGTTGCCGACTTTTCGGTATAGGCTGACCCGGACAGCACCACATCCGCGGCGTGGGCGCCGGCATCGCCATGGCTGCCTTGATAGATGACGAAAGCGTTCTTGAACGGCGTCATGTCGATTTCGTCGGCACCCAGCAGGTACACCAAGTCGATCTCGCCGGCGGCCGCGCCGGCTTGGATGTCCGCGACCCCGCGCCCGTCGTCGCCCGGCACAAAGCCGAGATCCAAACCGCCGACCCGCGCCGCCGCCCGGTGCAACAGATTGAAGCCGTTCCAATCCGCGCCGATCATGCCGGAATTCTCGGCCAGCGCCCGGGCGGCCGCCAAGACAACGGCGCCGTCGTCCCCGGTCAGTGCGTTGCCGCCGACGATCATCATCGGCCGCGACGCCGCCTTCAAGGCGTCGGCGAAGGCGTGGCTCCCTTCGACCAGATCAACCAAGGTTTCCGCCGTCGTGCCGAGATGTTCGTAAGAATAGGTCAGGTCCGCCGCCGGACCGATCATACCGACGGGAAAATTGCCGGCGAGCCAGCGCTGACGGATACGGGCATTGATCACCGCCGCTTCGAGCCGGGGATTGCAGCCGATCAACAACAGCGCGTCGGCCTCGTCGATGCCGGCGACCGTCGAATTGAACAGATAGCCGGCCCGGCAGCTCGGATCGATGGCGGCACCGTCTTGGCGGCAATCCATATGCGGCGACCCGAGCCGGTCGAACAGATCCTTCAGGGCCATCATCGATTCGGCGCAGGCCTGGTCGCCGGCGATGGCCGCCATGCGCTTCGGCTCCGTCGCCTTGATCCGGCTCGCCACCGCGGCCAGCGCCTCCGGCCAACCGACCGGCACGAGCCGGCCTTCACGGCGCAAATAAGGCTTGTCGAGCCGTTGATATTTCAGGCCGTCATAGGCAAAGCGGGTTTTGTCGGAGATCCATTCCTCGTTGACCTCTTCATTGAGCCGCGGCAGCACCCGCATCACTTCCGTACCGCGCCCGTCGACGCGAATATTGCTGCCAACCGCATCCATGGCGTCAATAGTCTCGGTCTTGGTCAATTCCCAGGACCGGGCCGAAAACGCATAGGGCTTCGAGGTCAGCGCGCCGACCGGGCAAAGGTCGATGACGTTGCCCGACAATTCCGAGGCCACGGCCTGACCCAAGGTCGTGATTTCCATATGTTCGCCGCGATTGACCGCGCCGATCGCCGGGGTACCGGCGACTTCCTCGCAGAATCGAATACAGCGCGTACAATGGATGCACCGCGTCATGATGGTCTTGATCAGCGGCCCCATGTCCTTCTCGACAACGGCGCGCTTGTTTTCGTCGTAGCGGCTGTCGGCGCCGCCATAGGCCATGGCCTGATCCTGCAAGTCGCACTCGCCGCCCTGGTCGCAGATCGGGCAATCCAAGGGGTGATTGATCAACAGGAACTCCATCACCCCTTCACGCGCCTTTTTCACGGTCGGCGTGTTGGTGTGGATGACCATGCCGTCGCCGGCCGGCATGGCACAGGAGGCGATCGGCTTTGGCGAGCGTTCCATCTCGACCAGGCACATGCGGCAGTTTCCGGCGATCGACAGGCGTTCGTGATAACAGAACCGGGGAATTTCCTTGCCGGCTTCCTCGCAGGCCTGCAGCACCGTCGTTCCCGGCTCGACCGTGACCTCGATCCCGTCAACCGTCAGTGTCGGCATGCGCAACTCCCGCCCGTTTGGCCCTGCCCCAGATTTCCCATCACGCGGCCTGCTTCTTGTATTGCAAAATGCGCTCTTCTATCTCGTCCCGGAAATGCCGGATCAAGCCCTGAACGGGCCACGCCGCCGCGTCGCCCAAGGCACAGATGGTATGGCCTTCGACTTGTTTGGTGACGTCGAGCAAGGCATCGATTTCGGAAATTTCCGCCTTGCCTTGGACCATCCGGGTCAGCACCCGCCACATCCAACCGGTGCCTTCCCGGCAAGGCGTGCATTGGCCACAGGATTCATGCATGTAGAAATGGGCCAGATTGCAGATCGCCTCGACCATGTCGGTCGACTTGTCCATGACGATCACGGCCGCCGTGCCGAGGCCCGACTGCACATCTTTCAGCGAATCGAAATCCATCAGCACGGTGTCACAAATCGATTTCGGCAAGACCGGCACGGAAGAGCCGCCGGGGATGATCGCCTTGAGATTGTCCCAACCGCCGCGCACGCCGCCGGCATGGGTCTCAATCAACTGCTTGAGCGGAATGCCCATTTCCTCTTCCACATTGCACGGCGTGTTCACATGGCCGGAGATGCAAAAGATTTTAGTGCCGACGTTGTTTTCCCGTCCGATCCCGGAAAACCAGGACACGCCGCGGCGCAGAATCTCCGGCACCACGGCCACGGTTTCGACGTTGTTCACCGTCGACGGGCAGCCATAGAGGCCGACCGCGGCCGGGAACGGTGGCTTCAGGCGCGGCTGGCCTTTCTTGCCCTCGAGACTTTCCAACAGCGCCGTCTCTTCGCCGCAAATATAGGCGCCGGCACCGCGATGCAAAAATACGTCATGATCAAAGCCCGAACCGCAGGCATTCTTGCCGATCAGGCCGGCCGCATAGGCTTCCTCGATTGCCGCCTCGAGGATCCGCGCCTCAGCCACGAACTCGCCGCGGATATATATGTAGGTCGCCACTGCTCGCATCGCGAACCCGCCGATCAGGCAGCCTTCGATCAACCTGTGGGGGTCGTTGCGGATAATATCCCGGTCCTTGCAGGTGCCAGGCTCCGATTCATCGGCGTTGACCACCAAATAGGACGGACGGCCATCGCTCTCCTTGGGCATGAACGACCATTTCAAGCCGGTCGGGAAGCCGGCGCCACCGCGCCCGCGCAAGCCCGATTCCTTGACTTGGTCGACGATCCATTCCGGTCCTTTGGCAATCAATTCCTGGGTACCGTCCCAGATGCCGCGCTTCTGCGACGCGTCCAGGTTCCAAGACTGGAAGCCATAGAGATTGGTAAAAATTCGGTCTTTGTCCTCAAGCATCAAGAAGCCTCGCCATTGAGCAGCGTTTTCTGGCCGGTTTCCGGCGCCGACATTTGCCGGCCGCGCACGGATCCGACCACCGGCTTCTCGCCCCGCGCCAATGCGTCCAGTAAGCCGCCCAAACTCGTCGCGTCCAAATCCTCATAGAAGTCGTCGTTGACCTGTACGACCGGCGCATTGACGCAACCGCCCAGGCATTCGACTTCCATCAACGTGAATTTACCGTCTTCGGTGGTTTCGCCGTGGGCGATGCCGAGCTTTTCCCTAATCGCCTGACGCAAGTCGTCGGCGCCACGCAGCCAACACGGCGTCGTGCGGCAAAGCTGCAACAGGTGGCTGCCGACCGGCGCCAGATTAATCATCGTATAAAACGAGGCAACTTCCATGACCTTGATATATGGCATGTCTAGCATAGCGGCGACATAGCGAAGGACCGCATCCGACGCCCAATTGTCGTTCTGGCGCTGCGCCAGATCCAACAGCGGCAGTACCGCGCTGGCCTGACGCCCTTCCGGATAGCGGCCGATCAATTGCTTGGCACGCGCCAGATTTTCTTCCGAGAAGGAAAAATCCTTCGCCTCAGTCGCCTCACTCATCGATCGATCTCACCAAATACGATATCCAGACTGCCGATGATCGCCACCGAATCGGCCAGCATATGGCCTTTGCACAGGAAATCCGACGCCTGCAGGTGGCGATAGCCCGGGGCGCTAATCTTGCAGCGATAGGGCTTGTTGGAGCCGTCGGACACCAGGTAAACGCCGAACTCGCCTTTCGGCGCCTCGACGGCGGCATAGGCCTCTCCGGCCGGTACGTGGAAGCCTTCGGTGTAAAGCTTGAAATGTTGGATAAGGGCTTCCATCGAGCGCTTCATTTCACCGCGCGGCGGCGGCGACACCTTGGAATCGACGGCGGTGACGGGTCCGTCGGGCATCTCGTTGATGCATTGCTTGACGATCCTGAGCGACTGGCGCATCTCCTCGATACGGCAGAGGTAGCGATCGAAGCAATCGCCGTTCTTGCCGACGGGGATGTCGAAATCCATACGCTCGTAGACGTCGTAGGGCTGCGACTTGCGCAGGTCCCAGGGCACGCCCGAGCCGCGCAGCATGACGCCGGTGAAGCCCCAATCCATGGCCTCGTCGGCCGAGACCGCGCCGATGTCGACATTGCGCTGCAGAAAGATGCGGTTTTCCGTCAACAAGCCTTCGATATCGTCGACCACTTGGGGAAAAGACTCGCACCAGGCGAGAATTTCCTCGTCGAGGCCAGCCGGCAAATCCTGGTGCACGCCGCCCGGACGATAATAGGCGGCATGCATGCGCGCGCCCGACACCGCTTCGTAGAAGCCCATCAGCTTCTCGCGTTCCTCGTAACCCCACAAAGTCGGGGTGATCGCGCCGACATCCATGGCGTGCGCCGTGATGTTCAATAAATGATTGAGCAGCCGGCCGATCTCATCGAACAGCACCCGCACATATTGGCCGCGTTCCGGCACCTCCAGCCCCATCAGCCGTTCGATGGCGAGCACGAACGCATGCTCTTGGTTCATCGGTGCGACATAGTCGAGCCGGTCGAAATAGGGCATTGCCTGCAAGTACGACTTATACTCGATCAGCTTCTCGGTGCCGCGGTGCAGCAGGCCGATATGGGGGTCTAGCCGGTCGCAGACTTCACCGTCCAGTTCCATGACCAGGCGCAAAACGCCATGGGCGGCCGGATGCTGAGGGCCGAAATTGAGACTATAATTCTTGATTTGGACTTCGGCCATCAGGACTACTCCTGCGCCTTTTCATCGCCGGGCAAGATGTACTCGGCGCTTTCCCATGGGCTCATGAAATCGAAACGGCGGAAATCCTGCACCAGTTCGACCGGTTCGTAGACCACGCGCTTCTCGACCTCGTCGTAGCGTACTTCGACATAGCCGGTGAGCGGAAAGTCCTTGCGCAGCGGATGGCCCTCGAAGCCGTAATCGGTGAGCAAGCGCCGCAAATCGGGATGGCCGGAGAACATGATGCCGTACATGTCCCACGCCTCGCGCTCGAACCAGCCGGCGGATTTGAACACGCTGGTGACCGAGGGCACCGGGGTCCGTTCATCGGTTTCCGTGCGCACGCGGATGCGCTGATTGTGGCCGGGACTGAGCAAGTGATAGACCACGTCGAAGCGCTGCGCCCGTTCCGGATAGTCCACGCCGCAGATGTCCAACAGAATTCGAAACTGGCAGTTCTGGTCATCGCGCAGGAAGGTCAGCACGCGAATGATGGCATCGGCGCGGGCGGTAATTGTCAATTCGCCGAATGCGACCGAGCTGTCTTTGATTTCGTTGGCTAACGCAGCCGCGATAAACTCGCCAAGATCGTTGAGCGCTTCGTCCATATTTGTCTGCTTATGCTCGCTGTTATGTGTCGTCGCGCGGCCGCCGGCGCCATCGCGCCTTAACGCATGATGGTGCCGGTTCGCCTGATCTTCTTTTGCAGTTGCAGGATGCCGTAGACCAAGGCCTCCGCCGTCGGCGGACAGCCCGGAACATAGATGTCGACCGGAACGATGCGGTCGCAGCCACGCACGACGGAGTATGAATAATGGTAGTAACCGCCACCATTGGCGCACGAGCCCATGGAAATCACGTAGCGCGGCTCGGCCATCTGGTCATAGACCTTGCGCAATGCCGGCGCCATCTTGTTGGTCAAGGTACCGGCCACGATCATGACGTCGGATTGCCGCGGGCTCGCCCGCGGCACCACACCGAAGCGGTCGAGGTCGTAGCGTGGCATGTAGGCATGGATCATTTCAACAGCACAGCACGCCAAGCCGAAAGTCATCGGCCAGAGCGAGCCGGTGCGTGCCCAATTCACCAGCTTATCGACTTGGCTGATGACATAGCCTTTGTCGGAAAGCTCTTCGCCGATGTCGCGCAGGAAGGCGTCCTGATCGGTCGCGGCGGCGCCCGTTTTGGGCAGGGAATCGTCAACTACTCCCATTCCAATGCCCCCTTCTTCCATTCATATATGAAGCCGATGGTCAGCACGCCAAGAAACACCATCATCGACCAGAACCCGAACACGCCGATGGTGCCGAGCGATACGGCCCAAGGAAACAGGAACGCCACTTCCAAGTCGAAGATAATGAACAGGATCGCTACCAAGTAGAAGCGGACGTCGAACTGCCGTCGTGAATCCTCGAACGGTTCAAACCCGCATTCGTAGGAAGACAGCTTCTCGGCGTCGGGATGCTGCCGGCTGATCACCCATGCGGCGACCACCATGACCGCGGCAAGCCCGACCGCCAGTCCCAGAAAGATCAGGATCGGCAAATATTCCGCCAGTAGCTGTTGCATGAGGGACTCCCACCCCGCCGTGCCCGAAGACCACGCGGCCGGCCGCATTATAGGTCCCGGTTGAATCGTTGCAAACCGCGATTTCGCGCCCCTCATTAGCCCAGCCCGCGGGCCGGGGCAACAGCTTTAGGTGCAATTCGTGAGGGCGCGGGTAGGACGGTTGGATCAGCTGTCGGCGACGTCGATTTCGTTTAGCATGGTACCGACCCATTCCGCGTCGTGCGCCTTGAGCATGACCGCAACCAGTAGAGCCACCAAATCCGGCACCATCTCGTCATGTTCGTAGTTCGGCAAGGTCACCTGCAGGCCGTCTTCGCTGTCGAATATCAGTGCCGCCTGGTCCGGCCGGAGCATAGTGCCGAAGTCTTGGTGCGGCATCATTTTGCCGATCCGTCGTTGCCCGTCTTCCATCCGTCCGACCTCTCCTCCTTTGGCGCCGGGCTCTTCATTGTCCCGACGTTCCGTATCGCAAATAAAGAATCTCACGATCCAGATAACGGATTCTACAGTATCCTGTACCAAAGTATAACATTATTTTTCCGAGCAGCCCAACGTGTCATTGCAATCGATTGAGTAAGATGCTTTTCGGGTCGCTGCCATTACCCTACAGTCACGCTAAGCGGAACGGCAGGTTGGGAGACTGTGGCGATGCATATCGGGCTGATCGGCGGCATTGGGCCAGCGGCCACTGAGTTCTATTACCGCGGCCTGATCGAAGCGCATGCTGCCGCCGGACAGGTCATGGAGCTGACTATCGTGCACGCCGATGCCGGGCAAATGGTCGCGAATCTGTCCACCGGCGCAGCCCAACGTCAAGCCGAGGTCTTTTTGCCTCTTGTGCAGCGGCTCAAAGCCGCCGGCGCCGACGTTGCCGCCGTCACCTCGATGGGTGGGCATTTCTGTATTCGGGAATTGACGACGGTGTCGCCGTTGCCGCTGATTAACCTGGTCCCGGAAATGGCCGCGGCGCTGGTGCGCCGCGGGATCGGGCGGGTCGGGCTGATCGGCACGGGCACCGTCATGGCGAGCAAGATTTATGGCGCCCTGCCCGACCTTGAGGTCGTGGTGCCCGAAGGCGATGCTTTCGACGCGACACACTCGGCCTATGTCGCCATGGCGACCGCGGGCCGGGTGACCGACGACCAGCGCGCACTGTTCTTCACTGTCGGCCGCAACTTGGTCGACAATCAGGGTGCGGAGGCCGTTGTTCTGGGCGGTACCGACCTCTTCCTCGCCTTCGACGGCCGTGACCCCGGCTTTCCGGTCATCGACTGTGCTCAGGTGCATATCGAGGCGATCTACCGGGCCGCGGTTGGAGATTAGTCGGTAATCGGCCCGCTGCCGACCCGGGGGTGCGGCCGGCCGCCGTCGGCAACCGCCATGCAGAGCACGATTTCGTCGGGCCGCGGCGCGTCGGCGACCATCACGGTCATGGTGTCGAAATGATCGAACGACCAGGCCTCGTCCTTGTGGCCGAGCGGCAGGTCGATCGCCGCACCGGCGGCCGCGACCTTGGCGTTCGAGGGAATCAAGGCTTTGCCGCCGCCAACCGCGGCCCGCATGGGCTTGCCGAGTTTCGGGTGGATCATGGCGCCGCCATGCTCGAGATCGCCGGCAACGCCAACGATGGCCGCCTTGCCGTAACTGACCGGCGCACGTCCGAGCTGGGCGACCGCCTCGCCCATCAGCCGTTGCCCAAGCGCGCCGCCCAGGTCGAATAGTGGCGAGAGATCCTCCACGAAGCCCCCGGCGCAGGGATTGCGCACGACGGCCAAGGCGGCGACCCGGACGATCGGCGGACAGGGCTTCCCGGCACCGTCCGTTTCGATGGTCTCTTTGACGATCACCGTTTTGCGAATATCCATGATGTCGGCTCCCCAAGCCTAATTATCGATTAACGTTGCTACGATAGCCTATGGACCGACCAAAACGAATGGCCGCTTGCCAGATCCGATCGGGCGGGCAATTCTTGGTCAGTCGATTGTGAAGTAGGAGAAAGCATGATGAAAACCGATGCGGTCATCGACCATATCACCGACTGGCTCAAAGGCTATTGCCAGCGCGCCGGGACCGGCGGGTTTGTCATCGGCGTCTCCGGTGGCATCGATTCCGCCGTGTCATCGACCTTGGCGGCGCGCACCGGGTTGCCGCTGCTGATCGTCGAGATGCCGATCCACCAGAGCCAGGACCAGGTGACCCGAGCGCAAGAACATATCGCGGCATTGAAAAAGCAGTACGCCGCCGTGGACAGCACCGAAGTCGAGCTGAGCCAAGTATACGACGGCTTTGTCAAGGCGCTGCCGGAAACCGCCGGCGAGGCAGAGCGCGACATGTCCTTGGTGAACACCCGCGCGCGGCTGCGCATGACCACGCTTTATTATTTCGCCGCGCTCCAGAGCCGGCTTGTGGTCGGCACCGGCAACAAGGTCGAGGATTTCGGCATCGGCTTCTTCACCAAATACGGCGACGGCGGCGTCGATTTGAGCCCGATCGCCGACCTGATGAAATCCGAAGTCTACCAACTGGGCCGGACACTGGGTGTCAACGACGCCATCCTGAAGGCGGCGCCGACCGACGGCCTCTGGGGCGACGACCGCACCGACGAGGACCAGATCGGCGCCAGCTACCCGGAACTCGAATGGGCCATGAGCTTCGACGGCGACGACGCCGCCATGGACGACCGCCAGCGCGCGGTGATGGCGATCTACAAACGCTTCAATGCGGCCAACACTCACAAAATGGAAGCGATCCCGGTCTGCATGATTCCGGATGGGTTGCGGTAAGTCGCCTTGGCAAAGCCTTCGCAAATACCTTCGGCGAAGGCTTTGCACATTCGAGAACAAGTATCCTTGCTTCGTATCGGAAGATCCGGCGTTCGAGATGCGGCGGCTCGGCGGCGATGACGCCGCGGCCATTCACAGCCTTGTGCAAGACAACAAGGCGCACCTGACCAAACACGGTGACTATTTCGACATGGTAGCCATGTCACCGGAGGCCTGGCGCAAGAAACTCGCGTCGCCATCGCATAGTGAACTGCCGATGGGCATATTTGTGGAAGCCCAACCGATCGGCGTCGCAACGCTCAGATGTCACAAGCGGAGAATACTCGGCCTGGGCTATTGGATAGACGCCCAAAGCCAAGGCAAGGGATACGTAACCCAAGCCTGCCGTTCACTGATCGACTATGCCAGAGACGCGTGCGGCGCCAACGAAGTTTGGGTGGGCGTTAACCCGCAGAACGCGCCAAGTATCGCCGTCGCCAAACGCGTCGGCCTTCGACTTGCGAGAACCCAGCAGGGCCATCTCAGTTATATGATAAAGATTGGACGAAAATGGGCTCTCAGGCGATCAGGATCGCCGGGGTTGGTGTAGTATCCAAATTCATGATCCGTATCGCATGTACATCTCATGGAACGAGGGTGATGCGGAGGGTGTCGAGATCGTGGATTTCAACACAGTGGAGTTTTGGAGCGTTTTGCATTCTCGCCTCGGCCAAATAAACAAGTTTACACTGCGGCCGGCCATTTCCGAAATGATCAGGCCGCTACGCGCTGAACGTCACAGTACTTGTCATCGCTATCACAGCTGATCGATTTGTGCTGAAAAACTGGCGGGAGTGACGGGACTCGAACCCCCGGCCTCCCGTGTGACAGGTAAGGCGGAAACCGCCGAAAACGGCGACGTTCCGGACATTCGTTGACCGGATTCGCCCGTGCGGTTCCGCGATTTTTGAAATTTGTCGAAGAATGCGCCGCATCGGCGAAGGGTAGACGCCCCGGCGCTTAGGCGCCACATTGAATTGATGCACCGCCTTGCAAACCGCGCGGAGTGCAGTGTCGGTTTATTCGAATGGTTCACTCATGCCAAACATCGATGACATTCAGTTCCTAGAAAAATTTCGCGCCGACATCGACGAGTATCTGTTCTTAGGGCACGCACCTATGGCCGAAGGCCTTTATGGCACAACGGAAGGCCATAAAGTAATGCAAGTCAAACTGTCGGAATCGGACGAATTTCGTAAGCTGCGTCAACGCATCAACAGAACACGCAGGCGTGCCGCAAAGGTTTTGAATGGACTTGGAATCGGTACGATTATGAGGCAGTATCCAGCTCCTGCCGTTGGTGGGCCAGTCACCGAACATGATTTATTCGGCCTTGTGACGAATAATCGTACTTTACAGAATATCGGAAAAGAGAACTTCATCGACAAGATCGATGAAGCTATCGGGATGCTTGAGGACGATTCAGCAGACGTGAATTCTTCTGACTCCGCGGAAAACGCACCGAAATTGGAAGTGCGCGTGGGATTCGTATTTATCGCTATGCCAATGAGCGCAGACGATCCGGGTCTCGACGACGTTCACGACACCATCAAGGCGGTGGCCGCTGACCTAAACTTGGTCGCCGAACGCGTCGATGATTCGCAATTCAACGAGCGCATCACTGATCGTATTATCGAGTCCATTGAAACAGCAGAATACGTGGTTGCTGACCTTACCCACGGAAAGCCAAACGTCTATTGGGAAGCGGGATTAGCCCATGGACTTAACAAATTGCCAATTTATGTAGCCAAGGAAGGTACACGCCTCGAATTCGATCTCAAGGATTATCCTGTTATCTTTTTCAAGAACATGCGTGAACTCAGGGACGGCCTGCGTGAAAGATTGTCAGGTCCTAATTTCAATAAAATTCTCCAATAAGTGGCTCGATGATCAGTCGCACCCTCACCAGCGTCGACACGCGCACTCGCTGCGAGGTGCAAACGCAGTGGCTGGCTGCACCCGTTTCCGGTTGCCGACCTGGTCGAAAACCGCGACCGCGACCTGCTGCTGCTGGATCTTGGCCGGGCGCTTGTCGTGGACTGGCCGAACTGCAAACCGACGGAGTACGATAGTTGTGACGTCTATTTTCCGGGCTTGGTTGCGCACCCACACAGGAAACCGTCCGCCTTCACAAAAAATGCAGTAGCCCAAGCGGGCCGGCGTGGATGAAAGAGGCCATACGTGTACTTACTAGGCGACACCTATCAGATCTGACAGTAGGTTTTGGTCAAATTCCGAGTACAATGCAAAAGGTCATAGCTGTATTAACTGCCTGTGATTTCTAGTAGTAGACTGTCTTCAGCTCATGATGCTCTACTCCCGCTGAGGGAGGGAGGAACGTTGGATGGCTGAGACTTTCTACTACATAACTGGCGGCGGATGTGCGTTGGTGTGCGCCGCAATCACCATTCATAGGTATCTGGTCTGGATGCGGTCCAAAGCCGCAATAAACCAAGCGGAAGCGGATTGACGACAAAAAACTGGCCACCAACCCATAGCGACGGCCGGTTCTCGTCGGAGCATATTTCTGCAGGCGGGCCGGGCTCGCAGGCTCATTCAAGCACTGTCGACGCGCTCTTGCCGAGCCTGGACCCGATTTCGGATCTAGTCGTGTTCGGCGGCAGTCGGCTCGGATCGGTTATCGGTGTTCAAGCACTCGGCCAAGACCTGAATGCGCGTGATGGTTAGCGGGAGCTTGGCGCCTGTTTTCATGATAGCGATTCCCGCCTGTAGGATTGCGATTACTGGCACAATCTTCAGTTAGTACTTATGGAGCCATGCCTCAATAATTTGGCCGATAGAACTGCCATGCTCGCCGTCATAGTCGGGTGGGTCAGCTCGCAACGATTGCTGGAGACCATGACAACCTCGCCGGTCGCTTAGGCAGTCGCTTTGCCCAACTACGTGCGATTGGCTAGCCGTTCTTGGATATTCTTAGCATCAATCGTCGCCCCCAGTTCTCCAGCTATTCGAGGACATTGCAATGATTAACAGCTAGCTCATCAATCAATAATCTGGCAGACGTGGGCGCAGGTTGCGGGAAGCCATTCTTCCAATCCATCAACGCAACGCCAAGGTTGTTGTCTAATGCGTAGGACCCGACAACGCTTTTTCGATCGTCTGGAAATCGGTCTCCCATAAGAATCCCAACCAATGAATGTTTGATATCTACATAGAAATCCTCGCCACCGTCTCCACTTATCAACCAACGAAATTCCCGTTCTTGATCCCAATCTCGGATCTTGACAAAGTATAATTCGCGCCAATATTTGGCAACGTGATTTGCCACATACTGGTCAATGCCAACGTGGTTCAGCTCATCAACGAAAATGCTCAATTCATTCAGCTTGCTGAAGTTGGGCAGTGGATTGGGGTTTCGGTAATTCACGTGCTCGGCATGGACGTTGAGTCCATAGGCTGCTGCCGTTTCCTTAACATCAGAATCTAGCTGGTGCTTCTCGAATATAAGGCAGGCGCCTTGGTAATTGTCGCTTATGTAACCTGACGTCTGGAAATTTGATCGGAGTTTTCGCTTCGAGCCCGACCGAAGGGCATGCCCTTCGGTCGGGCAGTCCGTTGTTCTGGTATTCCATGAAAGAGACCAATCAACCAT